>Ga0196970_1000424_pt1 | contig 49815 bp, 39 predicted proteins | sample S1v_513CmetaG_FD_148672 | JGI IMG/M metagenome (GOLD analysis project Ga0196970, IMG submission 148672) | Soil microbial communities from Anza Borrego desert, Southern California, United States - S1+v_5-13C | ecosystem: Environmental > Terrestrial > Soil > Desert | place: USA: California... | reverse complement strand
GGGCAGCGGAGCCACGATCACGCTGCTGAACGTTGGCGCCCATGGAAACGAAACGTTCGAATCCGAAGCCAGCAAAAGCGGATTGGATCTTGCGCGGAAAGTGAGTTCCCAGTTCTCGGTGGCAGTGGCGTTTCAAGCGGTTCGATGGCACGGGACGTCGCCCGTGTATCCGATCCTGCTCGAAGCCAAGCGCTCGCAAGCGGATCTCATCGTTCTGCCGGTACTGCGCGGCGATTCATTCCGGCGATTGCGGCTTGCGAGCGTTGCGGACAACATCCTGCGCCATGCACCGTGCCCGGTGCTGGGCGTCAACGACCATCCGGAAAGCGCCCGCAGCGGTCGGGACAATGTCAAGCAGGGGGGAACGTGAGGTCAGCGGCATCTCGACGACGTTGTCGGCTGCCCAGCTGGCAAAACAGATCGGGTCCAGGAAAAGGCTGCGACAGCAGTGTTATCCGTGGCCGGTGAAAGGGTCACCATTGCCGTCGCAACATTCGGAGATTGGGCGGGACGCCCCGAAACTCGCCGGCGGGACGGCTTCGATACCCGGACCGCTTCGAATTGTTCAGTTCGGCTCCGGCAAATTCAGCTCTCCCCGAATGGATGTCGCCGTCTCTCCCGGAAAATCAGTCGGCACGGGATAGGTCACAGGCCGGGCCGCCAGCCATTGCAGCGCGCGAACAAACAGGGTCTGGACGCCTGCGTCGCGCACCGTGACTGGCTGCACATCTCCTTTCCAAACATGACCAAAAGTCGACGTGTAGACGCGTCCCTTACCGTGACTGACTACCCACTCGATCGGCCAATTCAACTTCGTCTGCGACGAATCCTTTGCATACGACAGCACCTCTACTTCCGACGCCGCGCCACGAGGGAAATTGTAAACCTCGATGTTCGCGGCTCTCCACCTGCGCGGCAGTCCTTGATGAATGGGATGATCGCGCAGCCTCGTCACAAGCGCGTCGAACCGCGGGCCGTGACCGGTATCGCGCCCTTCCCCTGCAGGTATGCGAATGAGGTTCTCATTCTCATCCACCTGAATCGCGATTCCCTGGTTCTTTTTCCGCCAGCCGAGCCCGATCATGCGATCATACTCCGGCCAATCAGGAAACGCGTTGTTCCCGGCATGCCACACGAACAGCCCGCCGCCTTCCCGGACAAAACTTTCAAAATCGGATTTCACAGCCGCGGGCCACGGAGCGCCTCCCCCAAGATCATTGTAGGTCTGAACCACGACATCGTGGTTACGGAAGCGAGGACGCCATTCTTCCCAACCCGGCGCGGCCGCCGATGCGGGTGAAGTCGACACGGTCACATCGAACAGGCCTGTCGGCTCGAGAATCGCACGAATGCAGCGCGTGGTGAGTTTCCAGTCGTGATTGCTACAGCCATCGATGATGAGCACGCGAATCTTCGCTTCCGCAGGGCCAGCCGCAAATGTCTGCGGCGCGCTAAGTAATACCAACGCAGCGGCCAAGCCCATGTTGATGATTCCCAATAACTTCATGTGGACATGTCGCGCCCTCGGTGACAGCAGGTTGACGTCGGCGATGAAACGTTTCGAAAAGTCATGAGCGACTCACTTGAAATAGAGTTGCAGGGTTTCAATCAGGTAATGCCGGGCGTTCATCCACGTATGGCCGCCGCCGGTTACCAGGCTTTGGTGCGTGATCTTCTTCTCGTTCAGGAACTCGTCGAATGCAACCGCCTGCCGATAGAGGAAATCCTCCTTGCCGACGCCTAGCCACAGAAGCTTCAACTGTTGATTCAACGATTCGGGCTTGCCCGCGAATTCCCCGAAATGTTTCTGGAATACCTCGGGCGTCAGGTACGCGCTGTAAGAACCAATCCAGGCGAACTTGTCGATGTGTGTGAAGCCAGTGAAGAGCGACTGCCCGCCCCCGCGGGAGAATCCCGCGATCGCCCGCTTCTCCCGCTCCGCGATCGCGCGATAGCGGCTCTCCACGAACGGCATGACGCTGCCAACCAACTCATCCGCGAACGCCTTGTACATCTCCGCTGCCTGTGGCGTGGCGGGGTTCGGCGTGCCGCGCATCATGTTGCCATACGGCATCACTACGATCATGGGCACAGCGCGTTTCTGTGAGATGAGATTGTCGATGATGACGTTGGCGCGGCCGACCTTGAACCACGTTTCTTCCGTGTCGGTCGTGCCGCTGACCAGATAAAACACGGGATAACGTTGGTTGCCTTCGCGATAACCCGGCGGCGTATAAACCAGCACCGGCCGGATGCCTCCGACGGTCTTTGAATTGTACGTGCAATAGCTCACCTCGCCGCGAGGCACATCCTGGACGGCGTGGAGCGAAGGCTTCTCCCCGGGAACGTCCACAAGACTCGCCTTGAACCGCTCGTTGGGGAACAGATGCATGTTGCTCGGATCCGAAACCGCAACGCCATCGACCACGAAGTTGTAGGGATAGAGATCGGCTTCTATAGGGCCCACAGTCACGGTCCACACGCCGTTTGATCCGGCGTGAAGCGCCTGGTTGTCGCGAAGAAACTGCGCGCTCAATTCCACGCTGGTTGCGCCCGGCGCCCTCAAGGTGAAGGTTACTTTGCGGTCCGGGTGAACGACTGGCGATTCGATCTGCGGTCCGCGCTGGCCCTGAACGTTTCCGACACAAGCCGCGCCAATCAAGAGGGCCGCTCCCTTTAGGATGTTCTTCATGAATTGCGACCAGCGTAGATGCGGCAGCATGAAGATATCAATCGCAATGCCCGTCCCGCGTTGTCCTCAATTTGAACCGGTGGCGGCGTCAATCCTCATGCGCCGCAAGTGTAGCGCAGGCGTCCTTGCGTCTCCCTGCAAGGACAAACGGACGGACTGGGGCGGGACGCCTCCAACCCGCAGCCGGGACGGCCGCGATACGTTACGCGCGCGCTGCCGTCGTTCCCAACGGCGCATTGTCCGGCGCTTGCGTTTGCGAGGGCAGTGACGATTATTTTCAGCAAACGGGGGCGAACGTGGGCCGCACCATGCAAAGTGCAGATGAAAAAACTGTCGTCGTGCGGTCGAATGATGGGTGAGGAAAACTGGGGTTATTGCGGTTTCGCAAGCTTGACGCATGGGCGAGTGGTACCTACCTTTTTCGGCTCGCTGAACCGCGAACACTCCAATACAGGCGCTGCCTCTGGACTTTTCAGCGAGCTATCGAAAGGTTTGTCTGTGAATGTAACCGTAGAACATCTGGCCCCGTGCAAAAAATTGGTGCGCGTCGAAGTCGAACCACAACAGGTGGATTTGATCTTCGATACCGTCACCAAGGATTTTCAAAAGCAAGCTTCGCTGCCTGGCTTCCGTCCCGGCAAAGCGCCGCGGGACATGGTGCTGCGGAAGTTTGAGAAAGACATCGAAGAGGAGGTCAAACGCAAGCTGATCGGCGATTCCTATCGCAAGGCGATGGAGGAGCAGAAGCTCCAGGTGATCGGCTATCCCGAGGTTGAGGAGATTCAGTTTGGCCGCGGGCAGGCATTGCAATTCGCAGCCACCGTCGAAACCGCGCCGGAATTTGAATTGCCCGAATACAAGGGAATTCCTGTGAAGCGCGAGATCCGCAACGTGACGGATCAAGACATCGAACGCGCCATTGAAACGTTGCGGCTCCAGCAACAGGATTTCAAAACCGTGGAACGCCCCGCCCAAAATGGCGATGTGGTGGTTGTCAACTATACGGGAACGGTGGACGGCAAGCCTGTCACGGAGACAGCCCCAACCGCTCAGGGCCTGACGGAGCAGAAGAATTTTTGGGTGGAAATGCAGGATAATTCCTTCATCCCGGGATTTGCGACCCAGTTGAATGGCGCGAAGGCTGGCGACAAGAGGACTGTGAACGTTGATTTTCCGGCCGACTTTGTGACGCCTCAACTGCAGGGCAAGAAGGGCGTTTATGAGGTGGAGATTGTTGAGGTCAAGGAACAGGTTCTACCTGCCGTGGACGAGGCATTCGCCAAATCGTTTGGGGCAGACAGCGTCGAAAAATTGCGCGAAGGCGTGAAGCGCGATCTCGAGAACGAACTGAACTACTCGACCAGGAAGAGCGTGCGAACGCAACTGATCCGCGCGTTGCTGGACCGGGTTTCGTTTGAATTGCCGGAGACCACGGTGGCGGAGGAGACCCGAAATCTTGTTTACGATCTGGTGCGCGAAAACCAGCAGCGGGGCATCGCGCGAGAGGTGATCGAAGAACAGAAGGACACGATTTATTCTGCGGCCGCGAACAACGCCAAGGAGCGGGTGAAAGTGAATTTCCTGCTGCAAAAGATTGCAGAAAAGGAAGGCATCAAAATTTCGCGGGAAGAGGTGGCACAGCGGATTGGCCAGCTGGCCGCCTATTACAAGGTGCCTGCTGACAAGTTTGTGAAGGATTTGCAGAAGCGGAATGGCGTTTACGAGATCTACGACGAGCTCACCAAGGAGAAAGTCCTGGAACTCCTGCAGGAGAACGCGCAGATTGAAAACGTTACCCCGGCTCCCGCCCAGGCGTAACGCCGCATGATCTGCAACAGGGATGCGTTACGGGTTGCGGCCGCAACGGGATTTGCTGCCGTCGCGCTGGGGGCGTTCGGCGCGCATGGTTTCAAGTCTGTGCTCGAACAGAACCAGACGACCGCAATCTGGCAAACCGCGGTTTTGTATCATCTCGTACACGCCGTGATGCTGGTGGTGGTCGCATTGCGAAAGCCTCTGCTTGTCACGGCGTGGTGGGGGTTCCTGGCCGGCATCCTTCTCTTCTCCGGATCGCTCTATGTTCTCGCGATTACCAATGCCAAATGGCTAGGCGCGATCACGCCTATCGGCGGCGTGAGTTTCCTCGTGGGATGGGTTTGGATCGCAATAAAAGCGGCGAAGCTCAGTGAAACTGGTCGTGAGTGAAGCAGGCTGACGCCTGCGGTCCGGCGGCGTTTACGCCAGTTTCCACGGCGCGCGATAAGGGCGCGTCAATAACTTCGTGGCTTCAGCGTCATCGATGATCTTCTCGGACTTCACGTTCCAGCGAATTTTCCTGCCGACAAGCATTGAGATCAAACCGAGATGGCCGGGGACGGCGGAATGATGCGCAGTTTCAACAGGCGTGATCGGCGGCTTGCGAGACTTGACGCAATCCAGGAAATCGCGCTGGTGCCCGGGCGATTCGTAGAGCTTCACCTTGCGCAATTCTTCCGCGAGATTCTTCCCCTGCTTCCAGTCAGGGTTGGAGGTGTCGAACCCTCCGCGATTGACCCAGACCCAGCCTTCATCGCCAATCCATTTCGTGCCACCGCGAATATCCGAATGGCCGCCCGCAACGATCATGGTGATGTTGTCAGGATACTTCATCTCAACGCGGTATTTGGTGCAGGTGTTCCAAACCGCAGTTCTAGGCGGAAACTCGCCTTCGCCTTCGATCTCGGAAGGTCCTGAACGGTCGAAGTCGAGACCCCAATGCGCGATGTCACAATGATGTCCGATCCAGTCGAGCAACTGGCCGCCGCCGATGTTGTAGTTCCATCGCCAGTTCATGTGAACGCGGCCTCTGATGTATGGCTCCATCTGCGAAGGGCCAATCCAACGCTCGTAATCCAGTTCGGGCGGCGGTTCTGAAATTTCCATGAATTGCCTGGATCTTGCGAAATCATTGTGACCGCTCGGCAGGCCGACCTCAACGCGGTGAACGCGCCCGATCAATCCGCTGCGCACAATTTCCGCGGCCTTCCGAAACAGCGCCTGCGAACGCTGCCACGAGCCCGTTTGCCAGATGATGTTGTTTTTCTGGCATGCGCGGACGATTGCCTGTTGCTCGGCGATGGTTCGGGCCAGCGGCTTTTCACCGTAAATATCCTTTTTCGCGCGCGCTGCATCGATTGACATCAGTGCATGCCAGTTGTCCGGAACCGCGAGCATGACAGCATCAATGTCATCGCGCGCAAACATCTCGCGGTAGTCGTGATACGCCTTGCAGTCCTTGTTTTGATAATGCCCGTTGATGGTATCGACAGCACTCTGCAGGTGCAGCTTGTCGAGGTCGCACGCAGCAACCACCTGGCAATCGGTTTCGTGCAGGAACGACTGCGTGTTGCCGGGCCCCTGCATGCCCCAGCCGACGACGCCGAGCGTGATGCGATTGGATGGACGCGCGCGTTTGCCGTGTCCCACAGCGCAACCCGGAACAAACATGGGAATGGCGAGCGCGGCTGCGGCGGCTGCGGTGGATTTGATGAAGTGGCGGCGAGATGTCCCTGGGGCGCGATGGTCGTTCATGTTATGACGCGGCGTTCGTGTTCGGTAACCAGAGCGGGATTTCCCGCCGGAAGTTACGCGGGATTCATAGCGCGAGCAGAAATGCATTGCGAGACCCAAAATCGAGGAATAGAGTCTGGACGCAGGACGCCACGCATGGCAAACAGCGAAAAACCTTATGTATTTCGGCGTTGATTACTTTCCGGAGCAATGGGTCTTCCCGTACGGTGGAACTTCCGAAAATCCAGAAGCACAGTGGGAGTCTGATGCGGAGCTGATGGTAAAAGCCGGGGTAAACGTGGTTCGCATCGGGGAATACTGCTGGGGATTGTGCGAACGCGAGGAGGGCAAGTTCGATTTCAAATGGCTGCGACGCGTGATGGATGTGATGGGCCGCCATGGAATCCGTGTCGTGCTCGCAACACCCACCTCAGCGCCTCCGGTCTGGCTGGCGCAAAAGTATCCCGATATTCTCCCGCTCGATGCCAAGGGCAACGTAAAGCACGAAGGCACGCGGAGGGCAGTCTGCCTCAATAGCGACGCATTCTGGAACCACGCCAAGCGCATCGTTGAGGAAATGGCCAAGGCTCTCGGCCGGCATTCACAGCTGATCGCATGGCAGATCGACAGCGGCATAGGCGGCCATCAATCCGAATGGGCATTCAATGAAGGAACGCGACTGGAATGGCAGAACTGGCTCAAGCTGAAGTACGACACGGTGGAACGGTTGAACGAACAGCTCGGGTTGCGCTACCTCGGCCAGGTGGTGAGCTCATTCGACCAGGTGCCCATGCCAATGTACGCGCCGACAATGCACAATGCGGCGCTGTTGCTGGATTGGGCGCGCTTCAGCAGCGACACCATCGTCGCATTCATCCGCATGCAGGTGGATGTCTTGAGCGAGATTACCCCGAACATTGCGACCACCACCAACCTGCGCGCGCTGCAGCGGCGTTTCGATCATTTCGATGTCGCGAAAGTTGTGGATTTCGTCTCGGTGGAAAGCAACGCGGCGATCAAGAGCAAGGCGTCGGAACTGGCGTGCGATATTGATATCCTGCGATCGCTCAAGAAGGAGAGGATTCGCACGCCTGACGGTGACTGTGGCTTCTGGGTGATAGAGCAAAAGGCGGGGCAGGTGAACTGGCACGATGTCAACTCGCTGGTTCGGCCCGGGGTTGTGCGCCTCTTCACGTATCAGCTGTTGTCGCGCGGCGCATGCGGAGTGCTGTATTACCATTGGCGGCAATCGCGCATCGGCAATGAAAAGTTCTTTGGCGCGGTCCTGCCCCACCACGCGCATCCCGACAGCCGGACCTTCAAGGAAATCTGCCAGGTTGGCGAGGAGATCAAGCTGCTGGCCCCTGCATTGAAAGATACGAAGGTGGTGGCCGAGGCGTGCATTCTCTATTCGCATGAAAATGACTGGGTGTTGCAGCAGCCGATGCAACCCAATCGGCACTTCAACCTGCGCGAACACATCCAGCTCATCTACAACGGGCTGCACGATCGCAACATTTCGGTCGACTTCGCGCGGCCGGGTGAAGAGCTTGGAAAGTACCGCATTGTCTTCGCTCCGTCACTGCATCTGCTGTCGGGTGCCGAAGCGGACATGCTCAAGCTTTACGTCCAGAACGGCGGAACACTGGTGGCGACCTTCAACACGGGTCTTGTGGACGAACACAACATGGCGCCGGATTCGGGCATTCCGCATGACATGACCGATTTGTTCGGGCTTGAGGTGCTGGAGTTTGATCCCCTGCCGCCGGGCGAGGAAAATCACCTCACGTTCAAAGGCGCCTTTCCAACGAGCCACCTTCACCCGGCTCGTTTGTGGTGTGACATCATCGAGCCTGGCGAGTGCCAGGTGCTTGCGACTTACGCGAAGGATTTTTATGCGGGCCGTCCGGCGATGACGATGAACACGTTCGGCCTGGGCCGGGCGATCTATATCGGCACCCAGAGCCACCAGCATTTTTACCACGACCTTGTCCTGTGGCTGCGACAGATGGTGGGATTGCATCCGTTGTTGAAGGTTCCGGACACCGTCCAGGTGAGCATGCGCGAGAAAGAGGGAACGCGTATTTACTTCCTTTTGAATCATCAGAATTCGCCCGTGCGCGTGCAGTTCTACAAACCGATGCACGATTTCCTGACAGGGCACACCTTCTCGGGCAATTACGATCTGCCGCCGCATGGAGTGCTGGTTCTGGATGAACATCCCGAGATCAAGCCGGTGGCAGTTTGAGCGCAGCAAGGCTGTCGAACGTCTCCGCCGTCATGCCGCTGCCGCCCAAACGCTTTACGCCGCGCGGTCCCCGTAAAGCATCGCCACGGCAGAAAATCCTCGCAGCCTGGCGGGGAGTGGACCTCACCGCGCAGGAGGAAGTCCGGCGGAACCGCACCCGGCCCACCCGCGACATTCTGCCCGGCGTGCTCAAGGAGTTGCGGATCGATAACCGCCGCGCCGAGGCGGAAATCGTCAAGGTTTGGAACGAGTTGATCGACCCGAACATCGTTGCGCATGCGCAGCCCACTGGGATCAACAAGGGGACGTTATTTGTGACGGTGGACAGCAATGTCTGGCTTGCGGAGATTGTGCGGTATCGGCGGAAGGAAATCCTGGAGCGCCTGCAGCATAGTTTCGGACGTGATGTGATCACGCGGATCTCCTTCCGGGTCGGATGAATTTTCCCGCGCTGGCTGAGCACCTGAAGATTGAACTTTGGCTCTGCTGGCGGGCGTGGCTTATTGTTGGAACGATGAACATCCAGGTGGCAGTTTTGTGCGACGCGGCAACGGAGGACAACGGCAAGCTCAACCTGCTGGGCGCGTTCGACACGATTTACGGACAGGAACTCCCGGCGGTGCATCCCCAATGCGCGCTCGCGTTGCGCGTGACGTTTGGGCACGAGGACGAAGGCGAACACGACCTGAAGTTGAACTTCGTGGATGCGGACGGCCGGCCCATCATGCCGCAAATTCCAATTCCGCTGCGGGTGCATCTGCCGGGCGACACGCATTTCAGCACGCGTAACTTCATCGTGAACATCCAGCAGCTGAAATTCGAGCACGCAGGTTTGTATTCGATGGACGTGATGCTGGATGGAAGGGCGCAGGCGAGCATTCCATTGCTTGTGAAGCACACGCCCGTTCCAGCGTGACGGAGCGCTGACTTTGAGTCGGCTTACGATGAACGAAGAATCGATCGCGCCCCCAATGGCGGGGCTTGCCCCATGCCGCAATAGCCGCGACCGCTGCTCGAGTTCGGCCGTATCGACGAGAATCGAAGCACCAAGCCCGCTGCAAGCCGGCGCTTCAATGCCGCCGATCCGGAAGTCCGCGCTACGTGTGCGGTTGCGCAGAATTCGTTTCGCTCGGAACCGGGCAATCACTACACTGGCGGCCATGACGGCGACGACATTGCGGCAGGGGATAACCTCAGATGCGTCGCCTTTTTGTTCGGGACCGCAAGCTTTTCCTTTTTCCAGATGACTTCGAATCAACTGCAGGTTGCGCGTGAGGTTTATCGCCGCATAACGGACAATGTGGCGAAGGTGATGCATGGCCAGGCGGAAGCGACGCGCACTCTGCTCGCGGCATTGGCGAGCGGAGGCCATGTGTTGCTGGAGGATTTTCCTGGCACCGGAAAAACCACGCTGGCGAAAGCCCTGGCGCGATCCCTGGACGCCACCTTCAAGCGCATCCAGTTCACTCCCGATCTGCTTCCCTCGGACATCCTGGGCGTTTCGATTTACAGCCAGCGCGACCAGCAGTTCCATTTTCATCAGGGCCCGGTATTCACGAATGTGCTCCTGGCTGATGAGATCAACCGCGCCTCTCCCCGCACGCAGTCGGCGCTGCTGGAAGCGATGGGCGAAAGCCAGGTAAGCGTGGACGGCGAACGCCATTTCCTCTCTGAATTCTTTTTTGTCATCGCCACGGAAAATCCTGTGGAATTCCGCGGAACATATCCGTTGCCGGAGGCGCAGATGGATCGATTTGCGATGCAATTCACGCTGGGATATGTGCCCCCGCTGGACGAGGTTGCAATTCTTACCGCGCAGCAGCACAAGCATCCGCTCGATGAACTCCAGCCCTGCGCCACCGTGACGGACGTGCTGACCTTGAAGCATGCAGTCGAGTCCGTGCGGATCAGCGATGAATTAAAGCGTTACGTCGTGGATCTGGTTTCCGGAACGCGCTCGGCGGCGGGGGTTCAACTCGGTGCCAGCCCGCGGGCATCTCTCGCGCTGATGAAAGGCGCACAGGCGCTGGCGCTCTTCGACGGAATGGAATTTGTGACCCCCGAACAGATCCAGGAACTGGCCGTGGCCGTGATTGCACATCGCCTCGTGATGCAACCTCAGGCCCGGTTTTCAGGCCAGACGGCTCGCAGCGTCGTGGAAGATATTGTGAAGAAGGTGAAAGTTCCTGCGTGAACCTGGTCTTCAAAGTCCTGTACCGCTTCTACCGGCTCTTTTCCGGATTTCGATACCGGCTTCGACGGCGCCTCACCCCAGCGGGATGGATGGTCGTGATCGCTCTTGGGGCGGCGGCGACGATGGGGGTGGATACGGAAAACACGGTGGCCTACCAGGCGTTTGCGCCATTGCTTTGCCTCTTCCTGGCGGCGGCCGCGTTCTCCTTGATCTTTCGGGCGCGCTTTACGGCCACGCGGCAGCTTCCGCGTTTCGGCACGGCAGGTGTCCCGGTGCAATATCGGGTTCAGCTTCGGAATCTTGGACACAAAACTGAACGGGATCTCACTCTGCTGGAGAACCTGGTTGATCCGAGGCCAGCCTTCGCAGAATGGCGGGCGGTGCAAATGGCGAATGAACGGAGAATCCGGCCCTTTCGACTGAACCAGCCGCGGCACACGAAGCCCTTCCGGCGGACAATGATCCGCGACGCCGCCGTTCCGCCCGCGGGTCCATCCCAGGACGTGGAGGTCACGATGGAACTCACGCCCTTGCGGCGCGGGTTCGTCCGGTTTGAAGGAGTGACGCTGGCACGGCCGGATCCTTTCGGGTTATTCCGGGCGTTCGATTCCTGTTCCGCGCCCCAAGCCCTGCTGGTGCTGCCCAAGCGCTACCCGGTTCCCCAAATCCCGCTTCCGGGAATGATGAAATACCAGCAGGGCGGCGTCGCCTTGGCGAGCAACGTCGGGCTGAGCGACGAATTTGTATCCCTGCGGGAGTACCGGCGGGGCGACCCGTTGCGGCATATTCATTGGCGCAGCTGGGCGAAGGCGGGAAAGCCGATCGTGAAAGAATTCGAGGACGAATTCTTCGTGCGCCACGCCCTGGTGCTGGACACGTTTACAGACGACCCGCAGAGCGATGCGTTCGAAGAGGCGGTTTCCGTGGCGGCCTCCTTTGCGTGTTCGCTTTCAATGCAGGAGTCTTTGCTCGATCTGTTGTTTGTCGGCACCGAGGCGTTCTGCTTCACAGCGGGGCGCGGGCTTGCGCATTCGGATCACATGCTCGAGATTCTTGCCGGTGTTTCGGCCTGCTTTGACAAACACTTCGAACAATTGGAAAACCTCGTCATTGAACATTCCAGCGCCGTCAGCGGGTGCATCTGCGTGCTCCTGGCATGGGACCGGTCGCGTCGCGCGTTCGTGCGAAAACTGCAGAACCTGGGCTTGCCACTCCTCGTGTTTGTGATCACGGAGGCGGGAAAGGCGGAGCAGGTGCGAACCGCGCGTGAGGAGGACCGGCCCGATGCGTTTTACGTGCTCGAAGTCGGGCAGGTTGAACAGGACCTTGCGAAAATTGCATGAAAACTCCCCCGTTTTTAATCGGGGCAGCGGTGGTGTTCTGGGGCTGGCAAACGGACCTGCTGCCCGTGAGCATCATCATGGCGGCCGTGCTCGAGGCGGCCCGCTTCACGCAGTCGCGATGGGAATTTTCGAATGAGGATTTCAGCCGTATCTGGACGATTTGCACGCTGCTGTTCCTGGGCATTGCGGTCTATGCGTTCACCGACAACGGCGGCCCGGCACGATTCGGCAACCTCCTTCAGAATCCCGGCCCCGCAACGCAGTCCAGCGCGGGCGCGGCGACATCGCGCACCGCCTCGACCATGCTGCGGTGGCTTCCAATGGTGTTGTTTCTCTTCGTCGCGGCACAGTTCTACAGCACACGGGAAAAGGTCCCGCTTTCAACGATCTCGCTGATCTTGCGCCGGCGCTGGCAGAAGGCTGCGAAGCTCGGCAAGCCGCTGCCCCACGATCGCGGCCTGAATGTCTCGTATCCCTATTTCGCGGTCTGCCTGTTTGCTGCGAGCGTTCACGCTTCGGACGACAACAGTTACTTCTGGGGTTTTTGCCTGCTGATGGGCTGGGCGCTCTGGATTCAACGTGTTCGCCGTTTTGCCGTTCCGATCTGGGCGGTCGTTTTGTTGTTCGTGTTCGCAGGCGGGTTCATGGGCCAGAGCGGGGTTGGGCGGCTGCAGAATTACATCCAGAACATGGACCCGCAGTGGTTCGAACGGTTTGTCCGGAGACAGGGAACCGATCCGGCGCAAAGCAAAACGCAGATCGGACGCATTGGCAGCCTGAAAATGTCCGGCAGGATCGTGGTTCGCCTCGAACCCGAGGCCGGCAGTGTTGCACCCGATTATTTGCGGGAGGCGAGTTATCGCATTTATGGCGGGTCAGCGTGGCGGGCCGGCCAGTCACGGGAAAACTTCCAGGTCGTTCCGCAGGAAACCAACAATGGCGCGTATGTCCTCGTGGGCAAACCGACATTGAACAGTGTGAAGATCGCGTCCTATCTGGATGGTTTTTCCCGCGAGTCGGGTGTGCCGGTTGGACTATTGCCGCTGCCCACCGGTGTTGGCCAGCTCGAGCAGCTGCCCGCCTTTGTCATCAAAATGAACAACCTCGGCGCCGTCCTTGCGGAGGGTCCCGGCCTGATCACCTACCGCGCCCGTTATGGAGCAGGGCCGACCGCGGATTCGCCTTTCGATCCAACGGAAATGCAATCGTTGACGAACAGCCGTTCGCGAAATCGCTCGTCCAGCCGTGAGGATCGCCCGCGGCGCGAACGCGTGGGCAACCCTGACTTGTATGTGCCAGCAGGCGAGGTGAGCGCATTGCAGCAGGTCATCGATGAACACGCTCTGCCGCCGGGGAACAGGCAGGCGGCAATGCGCGCGATCCAGGAATTCTTCGACAAGAACTTCAAATACAGCACGTGGCTGGACACCCCGGCTTCGCGTTCGACGAACAACACGCCGTTGGGATTGTTCCTGATGGAGACGCGCAGCGGGCATTGCGAGTATTTTGCGACGGCCACGGTTTTGTTGCTGCGCCAGCTGGGAATTCCGGCGCGCTACGCAGTGGGCTATGCGGTCCACGAGCAATCGGGCAGCGAGTATGTCGTGCGGCTGCGCGACGCGCATGCGTGGTGCCTTGTCTGGAATGAGCGTTCCCGCACCTGGCAGGATTTCGACACCACGCCTGCCTCGTGGGTGGAGGAGGAGGCGAAGAACGCTTCCACGTTCCAGGGAGTGTCGGATCTGTGGAACTGGCTCGGCTTTCAATTCGCCAAGTTCCGTTGGGGGCAGAGCAACGCGCGACAATATATGCTGCTGGCGCTGGTTCCTGCGACGGGATTGCTGGCCTACCAGATTTTTCGCCGGCGACGCAAGGGAGCAGGGAGCCGCGAGACTGGGCGGGCTGTGATTTGGCCCGGAGTCGATTCTGAGTTTTACGTCGTCGAGAAAAAACTAACCGACCATGGGATGGGCCGGCGGCAAAATGAGCCGCTCGCTGCGTGGCTTGAACGGGTCATCGCGGCGAAACACCTCGAGACCGCCCGCGCGCCGTTGCGGGAGCTTCTGCGATTGCACTACCGCTACCGCTTTGACCCGAGCGGACTCCCCGCGGCCGAGCGGGCGCGATTGCGCGATGTCGTCGAAACCATTCTTCAACAGCTCGCGCAGGTGGAAGCGAGCTTCCAGCGCGGGGCGTGACACCACGTTAACCCGTTCTACACGGCGCGCTGAATTTCGGCCGCATAACTCGACGCCTCGGCGCTTAAACGCTTTGCCTGTCCCGCTTGCAGGGCACATGCGCGCTCAAAGATGTCGCGCCGGAAAATATTTCGGACAACCGGCGTTCGTCGCAGGGCTGGCGCGTGCAGAATGTTTTCGTCCATCAGTTCATAGAGCTTTGTGACCACCCACGACGCCTTCGTGTCGCTTGGCTCGTTGGCGTTGAACCCGTGAAAAAGCATTCCTGATCGCGCGCTTCCGGTCGGTGCCGGGCGGTCCGCCGTCAGGCAATCCAGGAGGCAATCCCGAGGAGCATTCACGTAACGGGCGCGGCTCAGGATCTCCGCCAGGACAGGCTGGTTTGCGGGTTCATCGCAGAACGCACACGCTTCCAGCAGTGCCGCGATTACGCGCTCGTGTTCATCAGCCCGATCGGTGGCAAAATCCCTGCGACTCATGAGCACCTTCTCGGGGTGCAACGGTGCCAGGGCAGAGCTCGAGGCCAGCTTGTAGCCAATCCCAGCGTCCACCGCGAGTGTTGTCCAGGGCTCGCCGCCGCAGAAGCCATCCAGATATCCGAGCTTCAGCATGGGGAATAATTGCGCTGGAGGCACAACAACCATGCGCACCTCAATCCCTGGCAAAATCCCGCCGGCTTTCAGCCAGTCGCGCAGGACAAAGAACGACGGTGAATGCGGAAACGTGACTCCGAGCGTGAAGGTTCGGCGGCCCCACTTTGCGTAAATCAATTCGCGAAGGGCGGTCGCGTCGCGAACGCCACCTTCCCACAACTCGCGCGATATCGTGATCGCGTTCCCCTGCAGGCTGAGCACCATGCCGCTGATGCACGCGCATTCGTCGGAGTCCAAACCAATGTTGGTGATGAACGGCAGCGTCGCTGGCGCATGCGCACAGTCGAGATCGCCGTGAATCACCTTGTCGCGAATGCTTGCCCACCGCGTCTCGCGATGCAACTCAACCTGCAGTTCGTATTTCTCAAACAGACCGCTTTCGTACGCGAAAACAATCGGCGCACAGTCGGCGTCCGCGATAAACCCGATTTGCAGCAGAGGCCCGCCGCCTTTGCCAGTTCCCATCGATCCACGAGTATTCATAGGCATTTGGAATCGGGCTCTTGTTTGCCGCAGCGCGGCCGAGCGGGAAAAGCCGAAGTGCCGCGCTGCTGAGACGAGCCCGATCCCGCTACGCTCCTGAGCAGCCGCAATGCCGGGCACGCCCGAGGTGCAGGATGAGCACGCTGAACATCACTGCGGCTGCTGAAATGGGAGCTTCCACCGCGGAAGCAGGCGAGGCAGATGTGACCAGCGTGCCGCGTTATGATTGAAGATTGGATATGGGAGAGGTGGCGTCTTCTGCGCAGACTGGAAAAACTTCACTTGGGCAATGGAAAACACACCTACTGGAATCCGTAGTGCATTGCGGCAATGTTGGAGCGTGAATTGCGGCTGACATTTTTTGAGCGTGGATGCCAGTTTCCGCTTGAGAAAGAATGCTCGTGGACGATACTGACTGGCAGCGCGGCGGAAACTGAAACAACGCGCTTTGATCTTTGTAAAACAATTTCGAATCCGGCCCCGGCCGGTTCAAATTTACCCTGCCTACGCTCGTGATAAGAAACTATGTCCTTGAACCGTAGTTAATAAATCGAGGGACTTTAACCGAGGTGGTTGCCGACAGGCCTTAACTGGAAGTCGAATGCCATCCGGCGGGTCCCCACCTGTTTCCGACAAGTTCAAAGGAACTGTTACACACGGCACTGGCGGGGTTTTTTTATTTTTGTTTTTAATATTTGAGCCGGATGTCCTGCGAATGCTCAGTAAACATCCCGCTGGTAACGCTTTTCAGATTTCAGTTTCGCCACGTATTCCTTCGCAGCCTCCGCTGTCTTTCCTCCCGCCGTCTGGATGATGTCGTGCAGCGCCGCATCCACGTCCTTCGCCATTCGGCTCGCATCCCCGCACACGTAAAAGTGAGCGCCTTCCTCAAGCCACGCGAACAAATCCCGTGCATTCTCCCGCATTCGATCCTGCACATAAATTTTCTCTGGCTGATCCCGTGAGAAGGCGGTGTTGAGGCGAGTGAGGACCCCGCGCGATCGCAGCGATTCAAGCTCATCGCGATACATGAAGTCAGTGGCCGCCCGCTGGTCGCCGAAGAACAGCCAGGTGCGGCCGTGCGCTCCAATGGCCGCGCGCTCGTGGAGGAATCCTCGGAAGGGCGCGATTCCTGTTCCGGGACCGATCATGATCATTGGAAGGGAAGGGTCTGATGGGAGACGGAAATTTTTGTTCGCGTGCACAAACACGGGAACGGCTTCTGATTCGGAGAGACGGTCGGCGAGGAACGTGGAGCAAACACCTTTCCTGCGGCGGGCGAACGATTCGTAGCGGACAACGTTGACGGTCAAGTGGACCCGCTGCCTGTGGGCCTTGGGGCTGGACGAAATGGAATAAAGGCGCGGATTCAGTTTCTTCAACAATCCGACGAACTCGATGGGATTAAACGAAACCTTGCGATGTTCCAGCAGCACATCGATGATTTCACGGCCCCAGAGAAACTTTGTCAGTTCACCGTTGACGCCGGGCGCGGCGAGCTTCCTGAGTTGTTCATCGCCGCTCCGTTCCGCCATCACGCGCAGCAGGGGCGGGGGAATCCGGGTGATCTCGTAATGATGCAGCAGTGCTTCGCGAACCGGCACGGTGCCCACCCTTCCGGGCACCGCTTCCCCGCCGGTAAAGCCAAGCGCTTTCAAAATCTCGTCCACCAAATCCGCACAGTTGGCCGGGAGAATCCCCAACGCATCCCCTGCATCGTAGGAAAGTTTTGAATCTTCGAGCGTGATTTCGAAATGACGGGTCTCCTTGGCGGAGCCGGATCCGTTCAACGTTCGATTCACAAGCAAACGCGCGGGAAAAGGATTCGCTCGAGAGTATTGTGCTTCCGGCGCCGTGACGGGCGCTGTCGCAGCCGCGGGCTCCGGTGCGGTTGCCGCGGGCCGGTTCGAATCCGCGGCGGCTGGCGGGCTGGCGTTGTCGGAGAGTTGAGTCAGCGCCTGGTTCAGCCATGCGGTGAAGGGCTCCTCGAAATCGAGGTCGCAATCCGCCCGCGAGGTGATGCGCGTGGCGCCCATTGTTTCGAGACGGGCATCGAGTTCCTTCCCAAACCCACAGAACTTCGGATAATTGGAATCGCCGAGTGCGCACACGGAAAATCGCAGTTGTGCCAGTAGGGGTTGATTCGGCGTTGCGAGCGATTGCCAGAATTCCCGTGCATTGTCAGGCGGTTCCCCGTCTCCATAGGTGCTCGTGACGACGAGGAGTCGCGATTCGGATCCGAGTTGCGCGAGCGGATAGCGGTTCATTTCGTGCACCGTGGGTGCGAAACCGCGGCGCCCGGCTTCCTTTGCAATTCGCCGCGCCAGGTTTTCTGCGCTGCCAGTCTGCGATCCGAACAAAATGGAAAGCGGCATTAGCGTGGGCGCTGGGGCGGCCGGGTTTGCTGAAGGCGCACGCGAAAACAGGCCGGCCATGAATCCGTTCAGGTAGGCGCGTTGCTCTGCGGTGAATGGCGCGCTCTCTGGCAAACACGGGATCCCTGATTCATTGCTCATTCGGAAAACATCTCCTGCAATTGCCGGAGTTCGTGCCGGCGCACAAATGCCACAAAGGATTCGTTTGGCTCCCGGCGCGCCTGATAGACCTTCAAGATGCGCTCAAGCAGCGCCGGAACTTCGCTGAACGCAATTCCCTTGAAGACGTCCTTTCCAATTGCCGCATCGATGCCGCAGCCGCCGCCCAGAACAATGTTGTATCCTTCGACCGAGCTGCCGCCCGAGTTCACCTTCACCCCCTGCAGCCCGATGTCGCCGATGTAATGCTGCGCGCACGAATTGGGGCAGCCTGTGAAGTGAATGTTGACGGGGTGATCGATCTGGACGCGCCGGCTGAGGAACTGGCCCGCTTCCAGTGCGTGGCCCTTGGTATCGCTCGCCGCAAACTTGCACCCGGAATTTCCCGTGCACGCAACCAGGCCGCCGACGATTGAGTTGGCTGCATGGTGCAACCCCGCGCGCACCAATTGTCGTTTCACGGTTTCAACAAATCCGTCCGCGACATCGGGAATCAGGAGGTTCTGCCACGGTGTGAGCCGCACCTGGCTCGAGCCATAGTTCGCGGCGAGTTCGGCAATGCGGCGGACCTGGCGCGATGTCACGACGCCAACCGGAATCACGGCCCCTATGTAGTTTCGACCCTTCTGCTTTTGACGATAGACGCCGATGTGCCCGTGCGGCAGCGGGGGCTTGCGCGGAACGCATTTCTCCAGGGGAAAGCGCACGAGAGGAAAGCTGAGCTTCTTCTGCGTCTCGCCGAGGAACCTTTCAACGCCCCAGCGATCAACGAGATACTTGAGCCGCGCCTTCTTTCGGTCGGTCCGATTTCCGTTCTCTATGAAGACGCGGATCATCGCTGCTGCAACTGCCACAGCCTCTGACGGTTTGACAAGGATGCCGCAATCGCGCGCCAGTTGCTTGTGTCCCGTGATGCCGCAGAGCTCAACGCGGAATTGGACGCCTCGCTCTGCGCCGTCGCCGACTGAAACGGCCATGAAGCCGATGTCATTTGTGTTCGCTGCCGTATCGACGGATCCGCCGCCTTCGAATGCCACGTTGAATTTTCGCGGCAGGTTATAAAACTCCCGGTGGTTGAGAATGTAATGGTGGAGCGCGTGCGCGAAGGGACGTGTATCGATGAGTTCCTGGGGATCGAATCCCGCCGTCGGCGACGCGGTGATGTTGCGGATGTTGTCGACGCCGCTGCCGCGGGCGGTAAGGCCAAGCGATTGCAGCCGCGTGAGGACATTGACCATATTGCGCGGAGCAATTTCCCGAATCTGGATATTTGCCCGCGTTGTGATGGCGATCTTCCAGTTCCCGAATTCATCCGCCATGTCGGCCAGTCCAATCAATTGCGCGGATGACAGTTCTCCTGCTGGGATGCGGCACCGAAGCATGAGGCTGTTCTGCGTCGGCCCGACAAAGAACAATCCGAAGTTCCGAAAACGAAATGTGTGCTCCTCGTCCGGCAGTTTGCTGGCTTCAGCATGTGCGAGGATTCGGTCCCATCCATCAAGCGGGTGCTCCTCGTGTTTCCAACGCTCCTGTTTCGTTGCATCGCCAACAGGTGTGCCGTGAATCATTTCCTCGCGAACTGCGGAATTCCCGGCTGGCGCGGGGGCCACGGCATCGATGGGAGAAACCGATGCGAGCCTGGCCGCACCTGCGAGAAAACCCGCGAGATACTCCTTCTGCTCGGGAGTAAAACCCACGGCTGCTTCAGCGACTGTTTCCGTCGAGGCCATTGCCCACCTTGAGCGCGGGCCATGCCAGTTTGGCTTCTGACGAGAATGATCGAGGCGAGGAATTCCAATCGAAAGCATGAAACGGGTTCATGACTGCGTTTCTGCCTCGCAGGGACGACAAACCTGCACTTCGCCAGTTTCGCTCAAACCGGCGTTCACACCGCTTCGGGAGCCGCATCAGCATCGAAACTGGAGACGCCAACGGCCCTGCAGCTGGTTCGTTTTGGTCACAGTGATCAGAACTTTACGCGGACGTTTGCGTGTCGAGATCTGTGGGTGTGTTGGCATTTAGGAATAGATGCTCCTCGTCGGGAATGATTGTTACAAACTCCATCAAGCCCTTCCCATGAAGGATCGTCGCGAGTTCTTGGAGGGAAAACCGTCCAGCGGCCAGGGAGTCTTGTGCGCAGGGAAAGGCGTCCCGATGGTAAATGGCGCACAAGGGTTCCACGTAATCCCCCCGCGTGGGAGCCACGCCGTGCCGTTCGCCGGCAATCGACAAGAGCTCCCGCAAATAGGCCGTTGTCATGTTCGGCAGGTCAATGGCGAGAGCGAGGAGATGGGATGTTTGCAGGCGTTCCAGCGCAGCAACGAGTCCGCTCAACGGTCCCTTTGACGGAGGAGTGTCCGCCGCAAAGGCGACATCGAGCGGGAGCCAGCGAGGCTTGGTCCGCGCAGACACCACGAGATGATCAGGTTGAAGCTCACGCAGGATTCTGATTTGGCGGCGCCACAGCGGTTCACCCTTCACCCGAACCAGGGCCTTGTCTGTACCCATGCGAGTCGAAAGACCTCCCGTCAGAAGCAGAGCGGTGAATGTCATCGCATCACGTGCAGGATGCCGTTCGTCAGGATCGTTGCACGCAGGCCTCCTTCGTTCCGCAGCAACTTCTCGGCGCCGGGTGCGAAAGCTCGATCCATCCAATAACATGGCGTGCACTCCTGGCGTCCCAAAAACCGGACGCCCTGGATCTCGAACTCCTGGCCAATCAACGCATTCAGGTCGATGCCTGAGGTGATCACGTTTCTGCGAAAAGCGGCTGGCGATTTGTCGTGAACGTTGAGCTCGCGACAAAGGCGATCGTAGTTTTCCTGCGTGAAAAAGGTGATCTGCCCCCAGTAATTGAGGCGATAATCGAGAAAACGATCTCCCGCCAGGCCGCGGCCAGCCAGGCATTCGACACAGTCGACTTCGGACATTGGATGAATGCCCGACGCGCTCCCATGCCTGCCGATGAACGCGTGCCCCGCAGAAATATAAATGTGCCGGATCTGCACAGGAGTCGATTCTCGCGCAAGCTTCACGTTGCCAACATAAGCGGCGGCACGTGTCGTGCAAACGTGAAAGGCAAACGAACGTGCATCACCGCGCAACGGCCGGCATGCGCTCGATCCTGACTGCGCAATATTTGTAACTCGGCTGGCGCGAATGCGGGTCAAAGGAGGGCATCGTCAAGCGATTCACCTCCGGATAATGCATCGGGATGAAGATCTGCCCTGGCTGAACCGATCCGGTCAGAAAAGCCTGCGCTTCGATGGTTGCGCGACGGGAGATAATGCGGATTTGATCGTTGGGTTGGATGCCCAGGCGCTGCCCGTCCCGTGGATGAATCTCCACATAACAATGCGCCGGCGCCAAAGAGCGCAGCACGTCGCTCTTGTTGGTTCGGCTGCCCGTGTGCCATTGCGCGGCTGTTCCGCGCCCGGTCAACAGCACGAACGGGAAGCTGTCGTCCGGCAATTCGGCAGGAGGGCGAGGGGCATCAAAGAGGAACCGGGCGCGGCCGTCGGGATGGTAAAACGAGCCATCCTCAAACAGGCGCCGATGGATCGGAGGCAGCGGCTTGTCGCCCCCGGCTTCAATGTGTTCGGGCCATGGCCACTGAATGCCGCCGCAGGCATCGAGCATTTCATAACTTTCGATTCCCGTGATATCGCAAGGCTGGCCACGCGAGATTTCCCGCAACAGCCCGAACGCAGCTTCAGGCGATTCCCAGCGTTCGAATAGTTCGCCGCATCCCCAGTAATCCGCAATCAGACGAAAGATGTTGAAATCAGCGAGCGCAACCCCGGGCGCGCGGCTGACCTTCTTAACCAGGCCGATCCGACGCTCGGAATTGATCAGGGTTCCTTCCTTTTCGCCCCAGCCCGCGGCCGGCAGATACAGGTCAGCCCGCTGCGCTGTTTCCGTGGTTGGATACATGTCCTGCACGACGAGGAACTCGAGTTTTCCAAGCAGTTCGTTGAACTCGTCCTGATGAATCCACGAATGGGAGCTGTTCGTGGCAACGACCCAAAGCCCCTTGATGCTGCCGCTGCGAATGCCGTCGATAATCTGGTCGTACGCCCACCCAGTTTCCGAGGGGATTCTGGATTCTGGAATTCCGAGAACAGAACTGACTTCGGTCCTGTCATCCGGGTCGCGAAAGTCGCGGCCTCCAACCAGCCCCGTGATGTTCGAAAATAATCTCGATCCCATCGCATTGCATTGGCCTGTGATGGAGTTCGCGCCAGTTCCAGGCCGCCCAATGTTTCCAGTCATTAACGCGAGATTGATGATCGCCTGCGCCGTGCGCGTCGCCTCATGGCTCTGATTCACACCCATCGTCCACCAAAAGGAAACGCGTTCTCCGTTCGCAATTGTTTTGACGAGGCGATCGAACGATCTGGCATGCAGCCCCGTAGCCGCAAACACGCGTTGCGGTGTGAACTGGCTCACGAACTCTGCGAACGCTCCAAAGCCGGTCGTGTGGCGTTCGATGAACTCGCGGTCAATCGCATCCCACTGCAGCAGTTGGTTCGCGATTCCGTAGAGCAGGGTCAGATCACTCTTCGGCTGCAACGCGTAATGCTGCGTAGCCGCCATGGCAGTCTCGGTTCGGCGCGGATCGATGACGATGATTTCAGGTTGGTGCGGGTTGCGCATTACACGCTGCCACATGATGGGATGCGCGATGCAGGGGTTGGCTCCGACAAAAACCAGCACATCGCTCTCTTCGAAGTCAGCATACGTGAACGGCGGCGCATCAAAGCCAAATGATTGTTTGTAGGCGACATGCGCCGTGGCCATGCATTGACGCGTGTTGCTGTCGCAATGAAGGCCGCCCATGCCAAACTTGAACAGGCAGCCGAGCAACGCCATTTCTTCAGTGCAGATTTGTCCGGTGCTGAGGAACGCAATGCTGTGTTCGCCGTGCTTGGACTGCACCGCGCGCATCCGGCGCGTGAACTCTGTGAGGGCAACGTGCCAGTCAACCGGGAGCGCCTGTCCGCCGGGATTGCGAAGGAGCGGAGTTGTTCCGCGATCTGGCGCGGCGAGCGGGGTCAGCGCCTCCCAACCCTTTGGACAGGCCATTCCGAGGTTCACTGGATAATCCGCGTCGCCGCTCAGGTTCACGGCGGTGCCCTCGCGCAAGTGAATTTTCAATCCGCAGCCGGTGGAGCAAAAGCCGCACACCATCGTGGTTGTGCCATTCGGAATCGACTTCTGCGGGACGTGCCCCAAACCAAACCCGCCAGGGCGTAACAGCAGTTCCCGTGTTAAAGGCCCCTCGTGGCGGCGGATTGCCGGAACCAGGTCATCGATCGAGAGTTTCATCGAATCGCGTCCTTCAACGGATTCCTCCTGGCATGCCGGACCCGGTGCATGTTGTGAAGAAGAGGTAGCGTTCGAGAAATTGGGAAGCAAGCGTCGTCCCGCACGCCGCGGCTCCCCACACAGTCGCGAACCCGCCGGCATTGCCGATCGCAAGCATCGAAAACATCGTGGATGCAACGAACAGGAGCGAACGCCCTTTCAGGACGGGGTGAAAAAGTTCGCGCGCTATCAATGCTGATCGATGCAAACCAGATTTGGGCGAACTCAACGCCCGCCGAGCTGTGAGCTTATCCCACCCAAATAGCATCGTGCGTATCCCAGTCGCTATGAGCGCGAGGGCGGCGGCCAGGTGCGGAACCATCCACGCCGCCCATACTGCGCCGATCGTAGTCCCCAGCAATAATGCGGCTCCGAAAAATTTGGGAAATACAAACGCGACAGGCCACGCCGGCCTTCGCGTATGAACATAAATCATCGCGGATGCAAACACCGCTGCGATGCCTGACAGCATGGTCAGTGCACTGATCTCGATCACGCTGGGAAATTGAGCAAGCGCAATAGCACACGGGGTATAAAATCCGAACGCAATGATCTCGCGGCTCATCCATGAATGTTTCCATCCAAGGAATGCGCGCCACGCCTTCAACGGCCGGCCAAGGTGCAGGGCGCTTGCGCCTAATCCCCCAAACAAAAGAGCGAGGGCTGCAACATTCAAGTCGCTCAAGCGAGACGTGTAGCCCAGCGCCAGCAGAACACCGTGCAGGAGATGCAATCCCAAGGCGGCTTGTGTGAGCACGAGCATCAATACCAGGGGCAAATGAGACGCGCCCTTCTCGAGCCGCCCGCCATCGGCTGATGCGATGTCGCTGGGAAATGGACGGGTTGATGTGTAGCGGGTTGTCGGGAGCGTATAATTGGACGGGAAGGCGCCCGGCAGCAATTGCGCCGCTGGCCGCGTGGTCTCCGTTCTTACCGTGGACTGGTCTACGATCTCGATGCGGATTGCCTCATGCGGGCACGCCTGGACACACGCGGGAGCCTCGCCAGCGTTGAGGCGGTTGTGGCACATGTCGCATTTGCGAACGATGCCCTTGGCCGCAGAGTATTTGGGGACATCGTACGGACATTTCAGCACGCAATACTGGCACCCAATGCATTGATCATCGAGATGACGGACAATCCCGGTCACCGGGTCTTTTTCATACGCGAGAACTGGACAGCCATTGAGACAGGCAGGATCGGCGCAATGATGACAGGCGGTGGTAACGTGCTGCTGGTAGGCGGCGGGAAAATCGGGAGTCTCTTCAACGGCTTTCGATCTTTCCTCGCCCACCAGCAATCCGACGCTGCGCCACGTCTCCCCTTCGTCGAGCCCGTTGAGAGAATGACATGCGCAGACGCACGCCTTGCACCCCGAGCATTTGTCGAGATCCACGACAAAGGCAAATTGCTCGCCTCGTTTTGGCGCGCTGAGCGGGATGAGCTGTCGATAACGCGGCGCGAGGGCGGCTTCCCGATGGTGTTTCTCATGCCAGCGCGAGAATCGCGCAGTGGCTGTCAAATCGCGCTGAGATGAGATGAATTCGTCGATGAGCGAATCGTTTTTGGGTTCCTTCTCGGAATGCCCGGACGCTGGCGGGACGCCCGGGCGTGATGTTCTACCTGCAGGATTTGAAACAGGAGCCGCCATATGTCTGCTTCATCTTTCTCATTCAGAAGCGAATCACAGTTTGCACATACACCCAATCGGCGTCTGCCGAGCCCCCGGCGCCCGCCCACGTGGAATCGATGTAATCACCCGTGAAGAAATGGCCGTACCCGGCTTCGAGCGATGCGAACCGTGTCAGGGCATAGCCTGCGACAATATCGATCTCGGATCCAATGAAGCTGCTGTATTCGGCATTGCGCCCGAACCCGCCCGAGTTCGGCCCGCCGCCGCGTGCGACTCCGCCCGCGTTGTAGAGGTTGTCGCGAGTGTCAGCCAGCCAGAACAAATGTCCTTCCACGGCGAGTGAAAGCCGCGGCAACGGCTTAATCGAAAGAATCGCGCGAACGTCGTGCAGGTTCTGCCACGAAAAGAAATCCATGTAACCGTAGAACTTGTGGTTCGTGGGAAACAGGTTGTCGAAGGTCTCGTGCCGGCCGTCATTGGGATCGCTGTCGCCCGATCCAAACGCGTATTCCAGCGCGAGCCGTGGAGTTGCAGCGCATTCCGCAAAGGTGTAACCAAGATTCGCCACCACGGCGAATGCCTCATGATCCAGGTTATCGCTGGTCAGCGTTTGCTGCCAGTTGCCGAACTGGTAAGCGCCCTCGACGGTGTAATCAAAGTTCCCGAACTCGCCTGGGTTGGACTTGAATCGCGCGCCCAACGTGTAGATATCGCGGCTGACCGGGGCTGCGGTCTGGAAGGGAAGCACAGCATCGGGATTGGCGAAGGAGCTTCCGATGTCATCGTTGCGGGCGAAGAAGTAGGCCTCAGCCGTGTTTTTGGGAATCAATTTTGAACTCAGATGCAGCCCCGAGAACAGGCTGTAGTCGTTCCACACGTTGAACTCATTGTCGTCGGGAAGAACCAGTTTGCTGGTGAACGCCTCCGCGGCAAACCACGGGGTTTGCGCGCGCACCTTGATTGCATCGAAGACGCGCCCAATGTTGTTCCACGCAAAAGCGCCGACGAGCCTTTCATCCCCGTAACTTAACTCCTGCCGTCCCACCTTCAGCGAGAGAGGGAACTCCTTGTGATTTCCAACCGTCACATAGGCTTGATGAAGGTCAATCGGGCCATCCGATTCAGGTCCTGTGCCGGGGCCTGGAACAGGAGGAGCGCCCGTATCTCCGCGCCGATCGCCAGTGGTTCCACTGCTCCGGCCTTCCACGAACGCGCTCCACCATTGATGCGTATAGCCAATGCGCATAAGAATCTTTTGACTGAAGTAGGAGTTGTCGTTCAGGCCGCCCGCGACGGTCTCATCGCGAAAGTCGTTGGCGGGCGGAAGGCCAAGGCCGTTCTCCTTCACTTCATAACGCATCCGGACCGTGGAGCTGAAGTCCCATGCCGCCATGTAGGGATCCTTCTGGCGAAGATATTCGTTGAGGAATCCGGGGAATGGAGCAGGCGGAGGGGGCGGTGTGTACTGGGCGTAAACGTCGTTGAGCGCGGCGAGCACCAGGGCGCCCGTTGCAATGCTGCTTTTCATCGTTTTCATCGTTCGCTTGTTTTATCTGCGTTCAGAATCGGGTCATTGATTTGAATCAAACACCGGGCTCATACACGCTTATGGGCATACAGGCGACTCTTCACTGTGGGAACGTGCTGATGCCCGGACCGCCGCGGCAGGACGTCCGCCAGCGTGCAGCGGTTGCGCCTCGCGGGACCCCGTGGCAGTGGGCGAATTCGACGGGCCGGTGCGTCGGCGGTGCGCCCGCTCTTCGAGAAACTGGATCAGGTGTCCGCGATAGCGATAGTAATCCGGATGCTCCATTACTGCCGTGCGATCGCGCGGGCGTTCGAATGGAATTTCAAGGACGTCGCCCACCTCGGCGGCAGGACCGTTGGTCATGCAGATCACGCGATCGGATAGAAAAAGCGCTTCGTCGACGTCATGGGTAACCATCAATGCGGTGATCTGGTTTTTGCGCCAAAGTTCGATGAGCACCTGTTGCAGTTCGTAGCGGGTGAGCGAATCGAGCATCCCGAAAGGCTCGTCCAGCAACAGCATCTTTGGCTTGAGTGCAAATGCCCTGGCAATGCCCACACGCTGCCGCATTCCCTGCGAAAGCTCCGCCGGCTTCTTGTGCATCGAGTCAGCAAGTCCAACCACCGACAGGTAATATTCGACGATCTCCATTCGTTCGCTGCGGCTGGCCGTATGAAATACCTGGTTCACGCCGAGCATGACATTCTCGCAGGCCGTCATCCATGGAAGGAGCGAGGGGGATTGAAATACAACGCCTCTGTCGGGTCCGGCGCCTGAAAGCTCGCGTCCAGCCAGGATGATTCCACCCCCACTGATATCATTCAGGCCGGCAAGCATCGAAAGCACGGTGCTTTTTCCGCAGCCGGAATGACCAATCAGCGTTACGAATTCGCCTTTGCGGATTCGCAGGTTGAAGTCTTTGACGATGACCGCCTCACCCGTTGGAGTCGGGTAAATCTTCGTCAGGTTGTAGAGTTCTACGTGGTCAGACATGGAAATAGTTTGGGACTGATGTTTATGGACTCACAAATGCACGCCGATTTTCTCCACTTTGATTTCACTCCTGCGAACGGGCCGCCGTCTCGTCCAGGTCCGTGCCGTAACCGTGAGATCCTCGGGCTCGATGTCGGGAAGGATCAGCTTTTTTGTCACGGTGGTGTGGTTCTGTTGTTTGGATCGAAGCAGGAAGCGGGTCACTTCCGACCGCAGTTCTTTGAATCGCGCTGAATGGTTGATCGCCTTGCGATCGCGCGGCCGCGGGAGGTCGACGGTGAACGAGGGACCGAGAGTCGCGTTGGGACCCGCCGTCAGCGGAATGATGCGATCGGCAAGGTAGATGCCTTCGTCGGGATCATTGGTAATGAGCACAACGGTTTTTCGATTTTCGAGCCAGATCCGGGAAATTTCATCCTGCAGCGTGGCGCGCGTGAGTGCGTCCAGCGCGCTGAGGGGTTCATCCAGCAGGAGGATTTGTGGATCCATGGCGAGCGCGCGTGCAACGCTGACGCGCTGGCGCATGCCGCCCGATAGCTCGTGCGGCCGTTTGTCGCGGGCCGGGGTGAGATTCACCATCTCAATGTATTTCTCGACGTGCTCCTTTTTCTTAGCAGCCGCCCAGTTAGGAAACACCTGGTCGACGGCGAGCTGGATGTTTTCGAATACATTGAGCCAGGGGAGGAGCGAGTAATTCTGGAAAACGATTCCGCGATCAGGCCCTGGTCCCGTGATCTCCAGATCATTCAGCGTCATGGTGCCTGAATCCGGCTTGAGGAGCCCCGCGATGAGCGAGATGAGGGTTGTCTTGCCCGCCCCGGAATAACCCACGATCGCCACGAATTCACCCTTCTCGATTGAGAGATTAATGTCTGTCAGGACATCCATCGATGGAGTAGCGCCGAAACCTTTGGAAACAGCGTTGAGGTTTAGATATGGCATAGGTCAATTGGCCTCACGCGAAGGACGCGAAGGACGCGACGGGCGCGGAGGATTTTCGGTTGTCGTTGAGCAGCCGTCGGGCATTCTTTTCGTCCATGGAGAACGAAGTGCAACGCACCATTGATGACAACCAGCTTTCCAGAATGATCCTCGATGCGGCCTTCAAGGTGCACACGCGAACAGGCCCGGGATTGTTGGAATCTGTATATGAAACGATTCTTGTCTATGAGTTGCGGAAGGCGGGCTTGCAAGTGGATCGTCAGGTCGCAATTCCCCTCAGGTACGACTGCCTTGTTTTTGATGAAGGATTTCGCGCCGACGTTCTCGTTGAAAAGCGCGTGATTGTAGAATTGAAGTCTGTTGGTCAGTTGACTGAGGTTCATAGCAAGCAAGTGCTTACGCAGTTGCGGCTTTCGGATCGGACGCTTGGGCTTTTGATCAACTTTGGTGAGGTTCATCTGAAGAATGGAATCCAACGAATCACCAATGGTGCGCCCAATCTGAAAACTCGAATCGCCAAGGGCTCTGTATTCTCTTCGCGTCCTTCGCGTCCTTCGCGTGAGGCTTTTATGCGCTTTTTCCTGGCATCAAGGCTTTGAACGCCACGCGCGCCACAGCCCTCCATCGTAAATCGTAAATCATAAATCATAAATCCAGATCAATGAGCTCACACGCTCTTGAATCGTGCCTCGATGGCGCTCATCATTCGGTCGAGGACAAAGCCCACGACGCCAATGGTCACGATGCAGAGGATGATATGCTCGTAAATCAGCGCGTTGTATTCCTGCCATAGAAATCCACCGACTCCCGGGCGCCCCGTCAGCATTTCAGCGGCGACGATCACAAGCCACGCAATGCCGAGGCTTAGGCGGAATCCCGTGAACATGTAGGGAAGAGTTGCGGGAATCAGCACCTTGCAAAGCGTCTTGGTGCGCGAGAGCTTCAGCACTTTCGCAACGTTCAGGTAATCCTGGGGAATGGCGCGCACGCCGACCGCCGTGTTCAACACGGTGGGCCACATCGCGCAAATGGCGATTGTGAAGAGCGCCCCAAGATCGGACGCGTTCTTGCCAGCCCCAAGGAACAGCACGAGCCCGAGCGGCAGCCACGCGAGCGGCGAGACTGGCCGCAGGATTTGAATGATGGGATCAAATATTTTCGTGAAGGTCTTGCTCAAGCCGAGAAAGAATCCGATCGGAGTGCCGATCAACAGCGCAAGCGCGTATCCCTTTGCGACCAGAGCCAGTGAATACCACGTGAACCGCAGAATGCCCTGATCCATTTCGCCACGTTTCTCGAAGGGTTTCAGAATGTATTCCTTGCTGTTCGCCCACGTGCGGGCAGGGGAGGGCAGTTCCTTTGCCCAGGTCACACTGGAGATGTGCCAGAGCACTATGACAACCCCGATGCCGATCAACGGGAGCAGCAGCCAATCAAGTTTCTTGAGCCAGTTGTTATTCATGCGCGCTTAACCCTTTACATTGTGAACCGGAAATCCCTTGGCATACGCCTCGAGGTCGCCCGCTGGATCGAATTCCTTTCCGTCAAACAGCGTCTCCTTGCCGTTGTCGAGCCCGCCATGCGCATAGCCAATCTCCTTCATCGCTTCTTCGTAAATATCCGTGCGCATCACCTGCTTCGCCACGCCTTCGTAATCGGGCGTGCCGCTTACCATCCCCCACCGGCGAAATTGTGTGAGAAACCATTTGGCAAACTTGGGCTGCGGATAATTGCAGTTGCGTTTGCTGAAGTGCATGTAGAACTCGTCTTCCAACTTGCGCCCATCGCCGTAATCGAGCTTCCCCTGCAGGCGTCCCAGAATCGTTTTGGAATCGCAGTTGATGTAGGTGGCTTTTGAAACAATGTCGCATTGCTCCGGCCGGTTGTTCATGTCATCCAGCCACACGCTCGCTTCGTGAAGCGCCTTTAACACAGCCTTTACGGTCCTCGGATTTTTATCTGCAAACTCCGCCAGGAACGCGCACACTTTTTCGGGGTGATCCTTCCAAAGGTCCTGAGTGGTAATGGACGTGAATCCAATTCCGTCCTGGATGGAACGTGCATTCCAGGGTTCTCCAACGCAGAAGCCATCCATCTTGCCGATCTTCATGTTCGACACCATTTGCGCCGGGGGAACAACGATGAGACTCACATCCTTGTCGGGGTGAATGCCTCCTTCAGCCAGGTAATAGCGCATCCACATAGCGTGCGTCCCGGGCGGAAAGGTCATGGCGAATGTGAGCGGCTCGCCGAGGTTCTTGGCTTTGTGAACGAATGGCTTGATGGCTTTCGGATCGGCTCCCACCTTGCCTTTCCAATCCATCTTGAGCGTGATGGCCTGGCCATTGCGGTTGAGAAGCCAGGGAATGATCATGGGTTTTTTGGGCGATCCCGCCAAACCCATGGTCGAGGCCAGGGGCATTCCGATCAGCATATGCGTGGCCTGTAACGTGCCGCTGCTGAGATTGTCGCGAATCGCAGCCCAGTTGGCTCCCTTGGTCACCGTTGACTTGATTCCGTATTTGCGGAACAGGCCCTTCTCGTGCGCGATGACAATCGGCGAGCAGTCGGTGAGCGCGATCATGCCGAAATTCATCGCGGCTGTTTCGGGCGCGTCGCTCGCATATGCGGTTCCCACCCATGCGCGTGGCAGTCCGGCGAAGAGGGCGCTCAACGTGAGACCTTTGGCTGTCCTGCCAAGGAACGCGCGGCGGCTGAGATCAGGCGACGATGATTTGATCGATAGATGAGATTTCTTTTGCATGGGATACTTGTATTGAACGGCGGAGGTGGACCGCCTCTTCGAACAGGTCGGTCCGAAAAACGGCGCGTCCCAGTGCGAAACTGAGCGCCGCGGGGTTTTTGATCATTCCGAGTGCGCGAATCAATTGAAACACCCACGCGGCTTTTGCGGAATCCGGTTCGTTTGCGTCGCCCCCTTGAAAGACGCTGAATCGCGGCACGTGGCGGATCTTGCCGTGGCCAAAATCAAATGGTCCCTCGAAACCGCGCCGCAATATCCTGGCCGGCACATTCACGTATTCGGCCCGCGCGAGAGTGCTGGCCACATGGTCGCGGTTCACAGCAGCTTCACAGAACTCGCAAGCTTCCATAAGCGCCGCGAGCATTCCCAGGTGCTCTGAAGGACGCTTCATAGCGAAGTCGCGGCGCACCATCAGCACCTTCTCGGGATGTCCGGGATTCAGCTCTGCGCTGACTGCGGCGCACCAGCCGACACCGGATTGCACGGCGACAGAATTCCAAGGCTCTCCAACGCAGAAGCCATCGAGGTGGCCCGCCTTCAGGTTGGAAACCATTTGCGGCGGCGGAACGACGACGATGCGGACATCGCGGTCAGGATTGATTCCGCCAGTCAGCAGCCAGGATCGCAGCAGAAAATGATGCGACGAAAATTGGGAGACGATTCCGAAGGTGAACGTTTTGCGATGGCGTTGAGCGATGATTTCCTCCCGCAGCCGGATTGCATCGTGAACCCCAGAGGCATGCAGAGCGTTCGACAATGTGATCGCATTGCCGTTCAGGTTCAGCACCAGGGCTGTGATGCAATCGACGGGAATGGAACCGAGGCCGAGAGTTGCGGCCACAGGCATGGCTGCGAGCGCGTGCGCGGCATCCAGTTCGCCGTGGAGGATCTTGTCGCGAATCGTTGCCCAGCCGAGTTCGCGGTGCAACGCAACGCGAAGCCCGTATTTGCTGAACAGTCCCAACTCATGCGCCATCACAATGGGCGCGCAATCAGCAAGCGGCACGAAGCCCACGCGCAGCGGGGCGCGATTGCGATTCGAAATCAAGTCTGGCGATTTATGATTCACGTTTGAGTTGATGAGACTGCTTTAGCGATGCGTGTGCCAGCTGTGTCGATGGCTTGATGATTGCTCGGAGCGTTCTCCATCGAAACCATGACACGGATTCATACATGAATGTTCCCCTCGATACGCGGCAGGTGCAGATGTTTTGCGTGCTGGCGCGCACTGGCAGTTTCACGCAAACCGCGCGCGAAGTGCATGTGACACAATCAGGAGTGAGCCACGCAATGAAGGCGCTGGAACGCGATGTCGGTTGTCGCCTTTTGGACAGGCTGGGCAAAAAGGTCGTGCTGACGCAGGCTGGCGAACAGCTGCTTCATCACGCCCTCAAAATTCTGCACGAGATGGAAAGTGCGCGTGAAGCGCTGACGCATCTTGGCAAGTGGGGGCGCGGCCGCCTTCGCCTGGGTGCCAGCACTACTGCATGCCAGCACATCATCCCGTCCGTCATGCGCGAGTTCAAAGAAAGTTTTCCGGAGCACGCCATCAGCATCGAACCTGGCGACACGCCCGAGATTGTAAACCTGCTGCTGCGTCAACGAATCGATCTCGCGTTGTCGCTGGAACCCGCGAACGAACCGCAGCTGGAGTTTCATCCGCTCTTCAACGACGAATTGCATTTCATCGTCGGATCGATGCATCCGTGGGCGCGCAGCGGAAAAGTGGAGCGGTCGGAGATACCCCGGCAGAGCTACATCCTTTACAGCAAGAACAGCGTGACGTTCCGGCTGATCGAGCAGTATTTCAGGCGGGAGGAAATGTCGCTGAACACGGTCATCGAACTGGGCAGCATGGAAGCAACGAAGGAACTCGTGAAGCTCGGCATCGGCATCAGCATTGTGGCGCCCTGGATTGCGCGGAAGGAAATCGACGACGGTTCGCTCGTCGCATTGCCGCTGGGCCGACGCAAACTGGAGCGTCGCTGGGGCATCCTGCATTGGAAAGGCCGGCGTCTCAGCCTGGCAGAGGAAACGTTTCTGGGGTTGTGTGAATCGGCCTGCATGCCTCTGTCGTCGAAGCAGATTGAGTAACCCAGCGGATGGCCTCGGCAGTTGAAAGAGCTGATACGTTCGCAGACACTTGAAAGCGTTACGCCTTGGGCGGTTCTTCCCCGCGTTCTGCAAACCAGTGGCGCAAAGAAAACGAGATCTCCCGCATCCTTTTCTTTATGCGTCCGGGCTTTCATCCGCCAAAGCAATCGCGGGGAAGCGAAGGGAATCGACACTCCATCGATATCCCGAAGGATCACGTCTTTGGCCGCTTCGGCATAATCAATTCCCGCGGCCATCCGCATGAGATCAACAACGATTTCATCTCCGATGCGGATGACGTTATACTTCTGCAAGTCTCCGGGCTGGAGTTCCCGAACCGCGTTGTCGGGAAGCGTGGAAAGCGCTGAATAAACTATGGCTTCGTTCTCCGCGTCAGCTGCCACGATCAAATCGACGGCTATCGTTCGCCGGTTATAATTCGCTGCGCGCATCGCAAAGCCTCCGATCACAACATATTTCGCCTCACGCGAATTCAATTCCTGGCACAGATCGCGGAGGTCCTCGACCGTCGGCCCACGAGGCTCTAGGCTTTCCGGCGGGCAATCATTCGCCATAACCATTCGTTCGCTTCTTCATGAGTTTCGAAGCGATGAACTCCGCGCGGAATATTCACTCCGCCCAACGCTTTTCTCCATGCGATGGCATCAGCCTTCTTGCTGAACCGTGTGTCCAATGCATCCGCCCTCTGCGTGCGACGGCCAACAAAGCGGTCGATGTTCTCCTCCACATTGATGAACGGCTCTTTCACGCGCAGCTAGAATAGGCTTTGGAACTGACGGTTGCAAGGCGCCCTGCACTGGGCAAACCCCGGGCTTGCTGCTACGTTTCAGCCATGGCGCGTGATGATTTGTTTGCGGCAGCGCCCGCTCCCGCACCTGAAATTCAGTCGGAGCCCGATGTCCGGCGGCATCGACCTCTCGCTGATCGCATGCGCCCGCGGATTCTGGGCGAGTACGTCGGACAAACGCACATTCTCGGTCCGGGACAATTGCTGCGCCGCGCCATTGAAGCCGATCGCATCCAATCTCTGATTTTTTACGGCCCGCCCGGCACGGGCAAAACGTCGCTCGCACAGATCATAGCGCTCCAGACGAGCAGCAAGTTCGAGAGGTTGAGCGGCGTGGAGTCCAACGTCGCCGATATGCGGCGCGTTCTTTCCGGCGCAGCGAATCGATTGGAGAATACAGGGCAATCTACGATTTTGTTCATCGACGAAATCCATCGCTTCAACAAGGCGCAACAGGATGTCCTGTTGCCGGATGTGGAAAGCGGGGTCATTCGATTGATCGGCGCGACGACGCACAATCCGTTCTTCTTTGTAAACTCGCCGCTCGTTTCCCGTTCACAAATTTTCGAACTGCGCCCATTGATGGAGGACGAGTTGTTCTCGTTGTTGCAGCGCGCGCTCGCTGACCAGGAGCGGGGACTCGGGTACATGCGGATCGAGGCCGATGAAACGGCGCTGCGCCACCTGGCGAAGCTTTCGGATGGCGATGCGCGAAAGGCGTTGAACTCGCTTGAGATCGCAGCGCTGACAACCGCTCCTTCCGCTGATGGAGTCGTGCGCATTGACCTCGTGGTGGCGGAGCAGAGCATTCAAAAGAAAGCGGTCGTTTATGATGACGAGGATGCGCACTATGACACGATTTCAGCGTTCATAAAAAGCATGCGCGGCAGCGATCCCGACGCGGCTTTGTACTGGCTGGCGAAGATGATTCACGCGGGGGAGGATCCGAGATTCATTGCGCGCCGGATCGTGATTTGCGCGGCCGAGGACGTTGGCCTTGCCGATCCGATGGCGCTCGTCCTTGCCAATGCGGCGATGCAGGCGGCGGAGTTTGTCGGCTGGCCCGAAGCGCGCATTCCCCTTGCAGAGGCCACCGTTTACATCGCAACCGCCAACAAGAGCAACAGCGCATACCTCGCCATCGATGCGGCCCTGGCGGATGTGAAAGCCGGTCGCACGCTCCCAGTTCCTGAGCACTTGCGCGACGCCAGTTATAAGGGCGCGAAGCGGCTGGGTCACGGCGCAGGTTACGAATACGCGCACAGCCATCCCGACCATTTTGTCGCCCAGGATTATCTTGGGGCGGAGAAGCGCTATTACGAGCCGACCGAACAAGGCGTGGAGAAGAAGATCAAGGAACGCGTGGATAGGTGGCGCGCGCAACTCGCTGCAGCAAAAAAGAAACCCTCGTAACGCCTTCTGTTGTTCTTCTTGAACGCGTCTGCCGTTCGCAGTCGATGCATTGCCAACCGCAATCGCGTGTGTTTATCTCCAACACATGTCGTCGAGTCAGGAATTGAAAAGCAGCCTCCGCGACCGGATGCGCACGGTCCTGAAAACCCTCGATGATGCGCAACGGCGGGAGGCATCGAGGCGCGTTCGGGGCCAGCTGGAACGCCAGATTTTTTGGCAGAACGCAGATTTCATTTTCTTCTACGCCCCGCTCCCGAACGAGATCGATATCTGGCCTTTGTTGCTCGACGCTCTTGGGCAGGGAAAAATCGCGTGTTTGCCGCGATTCGACCCGTCCACGGAGGCCTACACGGCGCATCGATTGGTCGATCCCGCCCGCGATGTTGTAATCGGCCGCTTCGGCGTGCGGGAGCCTGCGGAAACGTGTGCGATGTTGCCGCTGGCTGACCTGGACCTCGTGCTTGTCCCCGGCCTTGCGTTCGACTCACGGGGACATCGCCTTGGACGAGGCAAGGGCTTTTATGATCGGCTGCTGGCGGAAGCGCGTGGGATCCGGTGTGGAGTGGCGTTTGATGAACAGATGGTTCCGGAAGTTCCCGTCGAAACTCACGATGTCACGCTGGATTGCGTCGTGACGCCGAGTCGCTGGATTCATAAAGCGTAGCGCAGGTTTCGCAACCTGCTGTATTGCGGACGTCCCCGTCTGCTGTCCGATCCGCGACAAACGGGCGACGAAATCTGCGTGCAGCTGATTGGGAAGTCTGTGCTGCGCCTTTCGGAAACCAGCTGGACTTGGTTCTCGGGACTGCGGTAGGTTTTGTCACGCGTGCGGCAGGGGACTTGAGGTGAACATCGATCCGGGTTTGGCACGCATGCGGCATCTGACGTGCGGGTTAGCTTTCGCTGAACGGGCTTCAGCGAAATTCCCGTTGAGCCGCAACGCGCGATGAATTGCACTGTGACACCGGGCGCTGGACAAATTCGAAGCTGGCGCCGGTTCTGGAATGATTTTGGCGGCTAATATTTCTGAAGGCGCTGCTCTGTTCGCCGGCGGGGCAGCGCTTTCGTTTTTGGTCCTCTGGTGGCGAGATCGCGCCGCTCACAATGCGCGCACGCTTCAGGCCCAGGCACTCCTCGACAAGACACGTGCTGAAGCGGAAAGCCTGCGTCGCGAAGCATCTGTGGCTGCGAGCCAGGAAGCGCTGCGCTTGCGTTCGGAGACGGAAGCCTCTTTCGCAGCGCACCGGTCCGAACGCACGGAAACCGAACGCCGACTCGCCGAACGCGAAGCTCTGATCAACACGCAATTGCAGCGGGTGCTGGAAACCGAGAAGGCGTTGAAGGTGCAGCAGGAGGCGCTCGCGGCGCGCGAACGTGACATTGACACGAGGGAGAAACAGGTGGAGGAACTTCTCCGCCAGCGCCGGGCGCAACTCGAAGCCGTCGCGCAGCTTGCGGAATCCGATGCGCGCAAGCAGTTGCTCAGCGAGGTGGAACAGGAATCATTGCGCGATGCCGGCATGCTCTCGAGACGCATCCTGGATGAAGCGCGCCATCATGCGGAAGACAAGGCGCGCCACATTATCAGCACGGCAATCCAGCGTTACGCAAGCGATCACACGTTTCAGAACACCACGACTTCGCTGGCCTTGCCCAATGATGAAATCAAAGGCCGCATCATCGGCCGGGAAGGCAGGAACATTCGCGCATTCGAAGCGGCCACGGGCACCACGATTTTGGTGGATGACACGCCTGGGGCGGTGGTGATTTCCGGCTTTGACCCTGTGCGCCGGGAGATTGCGCGCGAGGCCATGGCCCGGCTGATCCAGGACGGGCGCATTCATCCCACGCGCATCGAGGAAGTGGTAACGGCAATCACCGAGGAAATGGACCAGGCCATCGTTCGGCTGGGCGATGAAGCGATCGCAAAGGCAGGGCTCTCGCCGATGCATCCTGAGATCGTCAAGCTGCTGGGGCGGCTCCATTTTCGTCACAGTTACTCCCAAAACGTTTTGGATCATTCCGTCGAGGTCGCGCATTTGATGGGGCTCATGGCCGCGGAACTTGGCATGGACGTGACGATCGCAAAACGAACAGGTTTGCTGCACGACATCGGCAAAGCGGTTAACCATGAGGTTGAAGGGCCGCATGCAGTCGTCGGCGCGGACCTGATCAAGCGCTTTGGCGAACCGGACGCCATCGTGAACGGCGTGGCTTCACACCACAATGATGTCCCGCCGATGGGACCACTGGGAATCCTGGTGAGCGCAGCCGACGCGATCAGCGCTTCGCGACCTGGCGCCCGTTCGGAGAACATGGCGACCTATTTGAAGCGAATCGAGAGCCTTGAAAAGATCGCGTCAGGAATTGCAGGCGTGGAAAAAAGCTTTGCCTTCCAGGCGGGCCGCGAACTGCGCGTGTTTGTTAATCCTGAGAAGCTGAATGATGAGGAGTCGTTCATGCTCGCGCGAACGATCGCATCGAAGATCGAAGCAGAACTGCAATATCCCGGACAGATCAAGGTCACGGTGATTCGGGAAACGCGCTGCGTGGAAGTGGCGAAGTAGATCCGCGGAACATGAACGGGGCGCAGGGCGAGTCGAAAACCGCAGGCCCACAGGGGATTTGGCAGTGAAGCGGGCCGACACCGCACGCTCCAACGCTAGCGGCCTTCGTTGAGCGAGCTCGGCAAGCCGCCGGTTTCCCAACCGCGCGGAGAGTTCCACGGACGGGAAGAAAGATTTTCCGACTCAGTCGAAGCGCAGCCCGTGCATGCGAGGGCGCCTGCGGCAATCAGCAGCAGGGCCATCCATCGGATTTCAATTACGTAGCGTTTCACGATGCGGGATGAGCGGGAATGACCTGGTCACCTTCCATGATTTCGCCGAGCTTCCAGCCGGGAACCACGTTTGCGACGCAGCGATCCTTTTGGACACTCGTCACTTTTACTTTCGCAACCAGCCGTCCGTTTCGATTCACCAGCAGTTCGCCCTTCGGAACGACCTGTTGATCCTCGCCAACATTCAACACGACGAAATCCCACTTTGGATCGCTCACAACGACCTGGCCCTTAAGATTGCCGGGAAGATAAACGATACGGCGGGGGTCACGATAGTCGGCCAATTCCTCCTCCAATTGGCGCGCCTTCTTGTTCAGCGTGCCAATGACAACCTGCGCTTCAGCCAGGCCTTCCTGCGTCTGGCGCAGGTTGCGGGCGAGGTTGGCAACAAATTCGGTGGTGCCTACCTGGCGATAGGCGGCGACCTCAGCCTGCGCTGTTGCGAGTTCGGCGCGCGTGCCGGTCAATTGTTCAGTGAGTTGGTTCGCACGTTGGGTGAGCTGGCTGGCTGATTCAACGGCGCGATCCCGCTCCGTTGTCGTGGTGGCCAGTGCTTCCTTGGTCTGGGTCAATTCCGTCGTGCGCTGTTCAAGATCCCGGCGGGTGCTGGACAGCTCAGTTTGCGCCTGCTCCTTCATGGTCCGCTCGTTGTCGCGGTCGGCGCGGGTCGTGACGATGTCCGTCCGTACCTTGGTAAAATTGAGACCAGCGACAGCCAAACCGGCAACAATGGCGACGATCAAACTGATGCGAATCAACATGGCTAGAAAAGATTCTGAGTTTTCAAACGAACCGGGCCAGACTATGCAGTTGATTTGGCGGTGTCAACGATCCAGTGGCATGTGAACGTGAACACGCATGTTCATCGTCCAGGCCGGTGGCTATGAATCCACGTCCCGCATTCCGAGTGAGCCATGCCCGCAGAGCAGGCTTGGAACTCGACAACCCCTCGTCCTATGCTGCGCGCCATGAAGTATCGTCGTTTCGGACGCACCAATTTGCAAATGCCGGTCCTCACGTGCGGGGGCATGCGTTTCCAATACAAATGGCAGGACGTGGAACTGAAGGATGTGCCGCGCGACAACCAGGAGAACCTTGAATCGGTGATTCATCGCGCGCTGGCCCTTGGAATCAATCACCTGGAGACCGCACGCGGTTACGGATCTTCAGAAATGCAGCTCGGACGCCTGTTGCCATCGCTCCCGCGCGAGAAAATGATCGTGCAAACCAAGGTCGCGCCGCATCGAACACCGCGCGAGTTCCTGGAGACGTTCGAGACGTCAATGCGTTATCTCGGCCTCGAATACGTCGACCTGCTTTCTTTTCATGGCATCAACAACCGTGAACTCCTCGACTGGAGCATCCTCAACAGCGGATGCCTTAAGGCGGCGCGGCAACTGCAACGCGAAGGCCGCTGCAGGTTCATCGGCTTTTCCACGCACGCAACGACGGACATCATCCTGGACGCGATCAAGACCGACGAATTCGATTACGTGAACCTCCATTGGTATTTCGTCAACGACCTGAACTGGCCTGCGGTTGAAGCGGCCGCGGCGCGCGACATGGGCGTGTTCATCATCAGCCCGAACGACAAGGGCGGGAAGTTGCAGGAACCCACGCCGAAGATCCGGGAATTATGCGCGCCGTTGACGCCGATGCAATTCAACGACCTGTATTGTCTCGCGCGTCCACAGGTTCACACGCTGAGCATCGGCGCCAGTCGTCCGAGCGACTTCGACGAGCACATCGCGGCGCTGGAGCATTATGAACGTGCTGCGGAAATCACCGAGCCGATCGAGAAACGGTTGCGGGAGGAAATGCGCAGGGTGCTCGGCGACGATTGGTGCGAACGCTGGTTTCAGGGATTGCCGAACTACGTGGATGTCCCGGGACAAATCAATGTCACGGAGATCCTGCGGCTTTGGACCTATGCGAAGCCGCTGGGGCTAATGCCATGGGCGAAGATGCGTTACAACCTGCTGGGGCAGGGGGACCATTGGTTTCCGGGCGAGAACGCGGCCAAGGCTGCAGAGGTGGATCTCGCAAACGCGCTCGCACGGAGTCCGTTTGCAAAGCGCATCGGTTCAATCCTCAAGGAAGCTCACGACAGCTACTTCGAAAAGCCCGTGGAAAGACTCAGCAAAAGCTGAGGGATTGTTCGGGCGAACGGCGGACCTGCGCCGGACCGCTGACTTGCAGTCGCCTTACGATGATCGAACAATCGATCGCCAACAAATTGAGCGTTATGTCCGAGACGACTAAGGGGCAGAGCGCTGCACGATTTTCGCCACCCCGCCACAAATTGAGCGCTAAGCCAACACATGCAAGCCGGCGCTCCGGTGCATGCTCGTTTGGAAACCTGTTGCGCTACGCTACTTCTTCGGCGCTGTGGGGGCGCCCGCATTCAACTGCGACAACACGGCGTCTGTGATGTCCTCGGCGGTTGAGTATATGACGATTGGAGTTTGATCAGCGGTCTTGCCTGCGCTGTCGAGGATCAGTGAGTAATTGCCCGCCTTTCCCTTGGATCGAACCACGGCGTAGATTTCAGTCAACAGGTTTTCCCGGACCCGGGTGCGCTGGTCGATCAGCCGGGTGCGAGCCTGGTTCTCATATTGTTCCATTGTCCGCCGGATTTCCGTGATCTCGCGCAGCTTGTCTTCGGCGGCTTTCTTTTTGCGGTCGCGTTCCTCCGACGAAAGCACCTGGTTATTGGCCTCGGAGAGCAGCGTTGTGTAGCTCTCCTTGCCCTTGTCCTCGCTTTTTTTCAAATCTTCAAAACCCGTCGCGAGTTCGGTGCGGAGACTTTGAAGCGAAAGGTCCGCCTCCTTGAACTTCCAGTAGTTCGTGAATACGCGGCTCAGGTCGACGGTGGCTGCCTTGAACTGCGCGTGCGCCACCCCCGGCAGCATGCCCAGGAGCAGGAACAGAGGAAGCCACTTGATCAGCAATCGTTTCATAACGTCAAAACAAACTAGAATTTGCCGCACCGGGCGAGCGTAAAAATTTTATGCCGCCGCGCGTGCAGTTCAATTCAGACATCACGCGCCGCGAATTGTTCATCCTCTTCGCGCCGGCTCAGGGGAATTGAATTTCCATGAGGAAGGCATCGGGGCTTTTCGTGTTCTTGCGGGAATTCCCCAGGTTCTCCTGGAACTCGAAGGGCGGGAATGTGTTCGTGACGGTGAGATTTTTGGAGGTGGTCTGGCCCCCGATCCAGGCTGTTGCATTCCCTCCAACCGACCCCACCGCGAGGGCGTTCGGAATGTCATTGCCTGTGCCGCCGAAAAGGACGGCGTTCGTGAAGGTGAGAGGGACTGTGCCCGCGGTTTCCTGCAGCGCGACGAGGAATCCATCCCGCGGCGTTCGGCCGGAGCGCCGGGCGATGGCTCCAGGAGCGCGCAGTTCCAGCGTGTTCACATTTGTGTTAAAGAGATTGTTCGCGGTGGTGAAACCCGCCACATACACCTGCTGCCGCGCTTCATCCACGGCGATGCCAGTTCCCTGGTCGTTGCCGCGGCTTCCAAATTGCGCGGAATAGACCAATGCCCCCGCCGGGTTCAGCTTGGTGACAAACGCGTGTGTGTTGAAGTCGGCACCAGGCGCGAGCGGCGTCACGATGGTGTTCGTTGGAAACACGCGGGAAAAAGTGTAGCCCGTGACGTAGGCGTTGCCCGTGGAGTCGGTCTTGATATCGGTTCCTGCGTCGTGGTCTGCCCCGCCAAGGAACGTGGAGTAAAGGATATCCGTTCCTGCAGCGTTCAGTGCGGTCACAAAAGCGTCGGTGCGAAATGACTTGCCGCGCTGCATGTTCAGGTTCGTGAACACCACAGGATTTGTCCAGGTGCTGTTGGCGACCACGAGGGCATTTTCGATGGGGAAATCACGCGATACCGTGAACCCGGTCACATAGGCCTGCCCCGACCGCACCGCAATCGCCTCGGCATTGTCCTGGTTCGTTCCGCCGAGGAACGTCGAATACGCAGCCACCGGATTAATGAGCTCCGTCAATCGCACGACGAATGCATCCCGGCGCCCGCCATACACGGTCTGAACACCGTTGGGCACGGGATTGAAGTTTGTGGATTCCGTGAAGCCCGTGACAAACACATCGCCCGTGCCGCCATCCAATGCGATGCCTGTTCCTGAATCCCGGCGGCGTCCACCCAGCAAGACCGAGAAGTCCAGGCCGGTTCCGTCCGCGTTCACGCGTGTGACAAATGCGTTGATCGGGAAAATCCGGAACGCATTGTTGGGCCGCCCACTCTCTTCAAGCGTCGCGAGCGACAGCGGATTACCCTCTGGGACGATCGGGAAGTTCCGGGAATCGGTAAAACCTGTGACATACGCGCGTCCTGTCGCATCGACCGCCACCGACCGGGCTCCGTCATCAGTTCTGCCGCCAAGGTATGTGCGATAAATCAGCTCCCGCGTGGTGCCGCTGTACTTGGCGACGAACGCGTCACCAAAGGCGCCAATTCCCCCGGCATAACCGGGTTGAAGCACATCTGCAGAACTGGCAAAGCGTTTCGATAAGGTTTCTCCAGCCACATAAATATTGTTTGCTGCGTCTACCGCAATTCCCCACCCGAACTCGGCCTTTGCTCCGCCGATGAAGGTCGAAAAGCTCATTACGGGATCGATCACCAGGGCGCGGGTTGCGTCGAACTTGCCTACAGCGAAACCGATGGTGTCCCTGGAAACCATGCGATATCCACCCGATACGGGGATTCGCTTTCCAAGCTGGTCCTGATAGATGACCGGGCGATGTTGACGGATCTGTTCTCCCGCCACTTTGATTACCAGTTCCCCGTTGCGATCAATCCGAACTGAATCGGCGCCTTCGATTCGAAACGCGATGTGTGTTGGATTCGCACCTGGTTGCAGGATGAAATCGTACTCGAGTCGCGCGTGTTGATCCGCGTAGTAAATCAGGTCGATGCCTGAATACAGTTCCGTCGCGCGCACGCGGGCGAACAGAGGCTGGCCTGTACGCCATTGCGACCGATCTGTGCCCACGAGGTAATTCACCTTGCCAGGAAGCGTTTCGATTCCCTGCAATACGCTCGTCACATCAGCGCCCACCCAACGCATCGATACCACTCGCGCAGCTTCGGCAGCGGATCTTCCAGGAAGCGTGAGTTCCGCTCCGGACGAATCGAGTGTCACCGCGCAATCCACCCCGCGGGCGATGAACCTCTGTGAATCCAGCGATTCAAAGTACAGCGGCGCGCCCGACAAAAACTCAGCGGCGGTCTGGGAAGTTGATGACGCGTGTGCTGAAGTCAACATCGTGCCGGCGCACGTGAGCGTCAGGAGGAACTTGCTTGCTGGCCAACTCATATTAAAAGGGTCGTTCAAACCCAACGCCAAACTGGAACCGCCCTGAGCCGCTGTTGTGGCGGTCGTGCTGGATTGGTATGCCATAATCCAGGCGCAGCGGGCCGATCGGCAGATTCAGGCGCAATCCAATGCCCCAGTTGTCGTTGTAGTCAGTGAAGTCGTACGAGTACGCGTCATACATCACATTGCCCATGTCGTAGAACAAAGCGAAGCGCAGACGATCAATGATGGGCAGGCTGTATTCTGCAGACGCAAAGTAATACGTATTGCCGCCGATGGGCTCGCGTGAACGCGGCGGTTCGCCGGTCTCGCGGGGACTGATGCTCCGATACCGATATCCGCGCAGTGAGTAGAGGCCGCCGAGATAATAACGATCGTAGAAGGGCACGCTGTCATCGCTGCCGTAAGCGTCGCCAACGCCCGTGCCGCCCAGGAGTTCGAGCACATGGCCGCTGAACAGGCCGCGGAAATACCAATGGGTCTTCAGTTCGGCCTTGTAATATTCCTTCTCGCCCGGGAATGGTCCCGCCAGTTCCACCAGGATCTCAGTGCGCTGTCCCTTGTCCGGCAAGGTCGTGCTGTTGCGTGTGTCGTACGCCAGCGAAAGCTCAACCTTGGAAAGCAGCGAGCTGCCGTCCTCTTCCCACAAATCGTCCGGAATTCGGGGCCGGGGCTCGCCAGGATAATGGCCCGGCTCAACGGGCAAGTGGCCGTTGAAGTCGATCCCGACATTCTCGATGCGGTAACCAATGCTGCCGATCAGGAAGTCGCTCCCCAGCGCGCGAGTCAAGTTGACGTGGCCGCCTGAGCGGGTCTCGTTGTAAAGATTCTCAAGGCTTTGGAAGTTCAGCTCGCGATGATAGAGGTCAACACCCAAAGCGAGTTTGCGTCCGAGAAACCAGGGCTCCACAAACGAGGCGAGATAATCCTGGCGGCGTGTGCCCAGCTGCATGCGCAAGCGAAGCTTCTGTCCCGCGCCTGTGAAGTTGGGTGGATTGAACAGGTCGAAGTTGCCCTGCGTGATTTCTGCAAAGCCTACGAGTGAGTCGACGGAGCTGAACCCCGCGCCCATGCTGAGGTTGCCCGTGTTCTTTTCCTCGACACTGATGACGAGGTTCTTGCGCGTGGGAACATCGGTGGGCTCCGGCCGCGCGTCGACCTTCTCAAAATACTGCAATCCCTCGAGACGCTGACGGCTCAGGCGCACTCGGACCATGTCGAAGGTTTCGCCAGGGGTGACAGCCAGTTCGCGGCGAATGACGCGATCCTTCGTTTTGTTGTTCCCGCGGATTTCGATCTTCTCGATGTAAGAGGGCTGTCCTTCCTCGATCTTGAACTCGAGGTCCATCGTGCCGGTGTCCGTGTTCGGGATGCGGCTGACGTTGAGGTTGCGCGAGACATCGAGGTAACCGCGCGCGCCGTAGAAATCTTCGATTTGCTGGACGTCATCCTGATAACCCTTGGGCGTGAAGACATCGCCGACGTCCATTCGAAGGCCGTTCGAGCCCAGAGGTGTCTTGTTCAGCAACACGCCGCGCGGCTGGAGGGCGCGCAAGCCTTCCGCAATCTGTTCATCCGTGAAGAGTTCGTTGCCCGTGATGTTCACCGAGCCAACGCGGTATTGCTGGCCTTCATACACGATGAAGTGAACGATCATTTTTCGCGCGGAAGGATATTCAAACTGAACGTCCTTCAACTCGAAATCGATGTAGCCCTTGCTGCGGTAGAACTCTGCCAGGCGCTCCTTGTCGTCTTCAAACTGGTCGTCCTTGAACACCCCGCTGCCTGTGATCCAGGAGAACATCCAGCGCTTGCGGGTCTTGATGGCTTTGCGAAGTTCGCGCTGGCTGAAGGCATTCGCGCCGTCAAACTGCACGGCCCGGATCTTCACCTTGACGCCTTCCTTGATTTCAAAGGTCGCTGTCGCGCGGCCCGTGTCGGCATCAATGTCAGTGATGTATTTGATCTCAGTGCCGGGATACCCGGCCTTTTGATACATCTTCTGCAGCTCCTGCGTGTCGGTGAAAAGCTTCCGTTCGTCCAGGGGCTCGCCCACCTTCGAAGTGATCCGCCGCTGCAGCTTGCTGTTGCTGTAACGGGTGTTCCCTTGAAAATTAATGTCGGTCAGGCGCGGCTTCGATTGAACGACGTAGGTGAGCACCACGCCTTCCTGCGTGGGTTCTTCGGTGACGCGAATGTTGTAGAACTGGCCGGTGCCGTAAAGATTCCGGATGTCATCATCGACCGCGAGCCGGCGATAGGGATCGTTCGGCTTGACGCGAATATTCGCGCGGATCAGTTGATCGCTGACTTCCTGCGGGCCGACGTGGCGGATTTCGATGCGGGCGACTTTGAGAGAGGAGGGCTGTGCCCATGCGACGGGCATACAGGAAAGACAGAAAGACAGCCCGCAAAGGCAAAGCAGTGATTTTCTCATCGTCAATTATGCACGTCGTCGTCGCTGATCTTGGCCGCATTCTCAAAACGGGTGAATGATCGCAGGAACGTGAGGTTCACGTCGCCGGTCGGGCCGTTGCGCTGCTTGGCGATCAACAGGTTCACCGCCACCGCGTCTTCCGTCTCGCCCGCGTTCGTCGGGTTGTCGTCGTCCTCGCCGCTGCTCGGCTTGTAGAGCAGCCCGATGAGGTCGGCGTCCTGTTCGATGGAGCCGGATTCGCGAAGGTCGGACATGCGCGGTTTGCGGCTCTTGTCCTTTTCCATCTCGCGGTTTAACTGGCTCAAAACAATGATCGGAACCTCGAGTTCCTTGGCCAGCGATTTGATGCCGCTCGAGATATCCGCAATCTCCTGCTGCCGGTTTTCTGCCCGGCGCGCAGTAGAATGGAGAAGCTGCAGATAATCAATCACGAAAAGCTTGATGCCATGCTGCTGGTGCATGCGCCGCGCCTTCGCGCGCAATTGCAAAATGGAGAGACCAGACGAGTCATCAATGAACAGCGGCGCAGTCGCCAGCTTGCCCGCCGAACCTGTCAGCTTCGGGAAGTCGCGCTCCGCAAGAAATCCGTCGCGAACGTTTCGCATGTTCACGCGCGAGCGCGAGCACAACATGCGCAACACCAGCGATTCGGCCGTCATTTCCAGGCTGAACACGCCGACGGGCAATTTGTGATCGATCGACACATGCTCGGCGATATTCATGGCGAGTGAGGTCTTGCCCATTGAAGGGCGAGCTGCGATGACAATCATTTCCCCCGCGTGCAGGCCGCTCGTCATTTTGTCGAGATCGCTGAATCCCGTCGGGACGCCCGTCAGCATTCCCTGACGCTGATGGTACTCCTCGATCGTGTTGATGGCCTTCTTGACGAGATCCTTGATCGTGTCGTTTTCGCCCGTTACGCGCGCTTCGCTGATCTTCAGGATGTCGCGCTCGACTTCATCCATGAGCGCGTCGATTTCGCCTTCATAGTCATACACACGGCCGACTACGTCGGTACAGGTATGGATCATTTTCCGCAGCAGGTACTTCTCGTACACGATATCCATGTAGTACGAGAGGTTGGCGGCAGATGGCACCGTGTCGGGAAGAGAAGCCAGATAGGACACCCCGCCGACCTGCTCGAGCAGCTGCCTGTCCTTGAGGTTTTGCTGCAGCGTGATGACATCGATCGCTTGGCGCTTGTCGAACATGTCCGAAAGCGTGTTGTAAATCGTCTGGTGGCGGAGGTCGTAGAAGATTTCACCGCCCTGCTTGAACTTTTGGATGCAATCGCCCAGGCATTCGTTGGGCGACAGCAGCACGCAACCGAGCACGCCCTGTTCGGCTTCCGGGGAATGGGGCGGCAGGCGATCCACGCTCGTTGCGGCGCTGCTGCTGCGTCGAACGCGTTTGCTGCGCTTCAAATCCGTCGAGCGGGCGCCATCATCGGAAACCGAATCAATCATGGCCGACTAGAAAAACAGAATTCCGCGGCGGGTTCAAACCGGACTTGCTGGATTTTATTGGCAGGTTCTTAACATACGGTAGTAGCCTTCGCCCATGCTCACGCTGGAATACCTGGCCGAATTGCTGGAGCAACATCGAGCCGCGGCTTCAATGCCGGTGAAATCGTTTGCAATCGGTGGACGCTTCTTCGACTTCACAATCGAGCCTTCGATCATGGGCGTGATCAATCTTTCGGCGGATTCGTGGTATCGCGAAAGTGTCTGCCTCAGCACGGAAAGCGCAGTGCGGCGAGCCCATGTGTTGCGAGCGCAGGGTGCGGACTTGGTCGACATTGGCGCCGAGTCGACGCTTGCGAATGCCGCGCGTGCGGATGACGCGGCGCAGAACAGCCGGCTGCTTCCCGTGATCCGCGAACTCCGCGCCGCAGGGATTCCATTGTCGGTTGAAACGTATGAACCCGCCGTGACGCGCGCCTGCCTTGAAGCGGGGGCGGCCGTCTTGAACCTCACGGGCAGTGATCGATCGGACGAATTATTCCGAATGGTGGCGGATCACGACGCTGCCGTGATCATTTGTTATGTGGAAGGCCGCAACGTGCGGGAGGTTGGCGATTTCGATTTCAGCGCGGATCCAGTTGAGCGCATGCGCGAGTACTTTGCGCGGCAGATTGACGCCGCCCAACGCAACGGTGTGGAAAGGATCTTCATCGATCCCGGCCTTGGATTTTATTATCGCAACCTGCAGGACAGCGCGGTGCGGGTGCGGCATCAGATGACAGTGTTTTTGAACACGTTTCGACTGCGCGAACTGGGATATCCCATCTGCCACGCGCTGCCGCACGCGTTCGAGTATTTTCGCGAGGAAGTGCGGATTGCCGAGCCGTTCTTCGCGGTTCTGGCGAGCCTTGGAAAAACGAATCTTTTCCGAACGCACGAAGTCCCGCGGGTGAAGGGAGTGCTCGACACGATGAAAGTATTCGGCAAGGCCTGAGCAAAGGCGAGCGTGTGTCCATTCCACGATTCTTTCCGGGCGGCAAGGATGCGCGCCCTCTACGTCAGGCAGGGATGCCTGACGCTACGAAAGGCGTGTGGCGGCAGGCATCCTGCCTGCCGTAAAGCCGGGCTTCCAGCCCGGCGGGAGGAACCTCAGGCACGGAGAAGCGCGATGAGCAAAGGCGAGCGTGTGTCGCGTTCCACGATTCTTTCCGGGCGGCAAGGATGCGCGCCCTCTACGTCAGGCAGAGATGCCTGACGCTACGAAGGGCGTGTAGCGGCAGGCATCCTGCCTGCCGTAGAGCCGGGCTTCCAGCCCGGCGGGAGGAACCTCACGCACGGAGAAACGCGATGAGCAAAGGCGAGCGTGTGTCGCATTCCACGATTCTCTCCGGGCGGCAAGGATGCACGCCCTCTACGTCAGGCAGGGATGCCTGACGCTACGATCTCTAAAATCGTCTTGCCGCGCACAATTCACGGACGCAGTTTGTTGCCGTGAGTGAGGAGAAGAATTGCCCCCAAAAGCAGTCGTCGTCATACCCCTTGGTTACCGGATTACATTTCCGAGGGAAGTTGCCGCATCTGAAAAAGGAGGGCGCGGCTTATTTCGTTACGTTTCGACTGGCAGATTCCCTGCCTGCACACGAGATCGCCCGTCTGAAGCACGAGCGCAAGGTGATCATCGAACACGCGCGAGCATCTCGCAACCCGCTGCCCTGGCATGATCAACAACAACTCCTTGCATGGTATTGCGACAAGGTCGAAACATTCCTCGATAGCGGACATGGAGCGTGTTGGCTGAGCAAGCCGGAAGTTGCCGATCTTGTGGCGAATGCCCTGAAATACTTCCACGGCGCACGTTACGATCTTCGCAGTTGGGTGATCATGCCGAATCATGTTCACGTCGTGCTGTGGCCAATGCCGGGGCATACGTTGAACGAGATCCTGCACAGTTGGAAATCGTTCACGAGCATCCGAGCCAATCGCATGTTGAACCGGGTCAATAGCTCGTTCTGGCAGGCTGAATCATTTGATCACTGGATTCGCGATGACGAGGAGCATTCGCGACTCGTGGCTTATGTGGAAAACAATCCGGTGAAGGCGCGTTTCTGCAAGGCGCGAGACGAATGGAAATGGAGCAGCGCAGCGAGCGTGCGCTCTTCAGCGTAGCGGCAGGCATCCTGCCTGCCGTAAAGCCGGGCTTCCAGCCCGGCGGGAGGAACCTCAGGCACGGAGAAACGCGATGAGCAAAGGCGAGCGTGCGTCGCATTCCACGATTCTCTCCGGGCGGCAAGGATGCA
>Ga0196970_1000423_pt1 | contig 49828 bp, 51 predicted proteins | sample S1v_513CmetaG_FD_148672 | JGI IMG/M metagenome (GOLD analysis project Ga0196970, IMG submission 148672) | Soil microbial communities from Anza Borrego desert, Southern California, United States - S1+v_5-13C | ecosystem: Environmental > Terrestrial > Soil > Desert | place: USA: California... | reverse complement strand
ACAAGGACTACTTCGAGAAGCGCCACAAGGTGCGCCTCGGCTTCATGTCCTTCTTCGTGCGCGCCGCCATCCAGGCGCTGAAGGAGATCCCGGCGGTGAACGCCGAGATCGACGGCACCGACATCGTTTACAAGAACTACTACGACATCGGCGTCGCCGTCGGCACGCCGCAGGGTCTGGTGGTTCCCATCGTGCGCGACGCCGACCAGATGAGCTTCGCCCAGATCGAGGCGAAGATCGGCGAGCTGGGCAAGAAGGGCCGCGACGGCAAGCTGTCCATGGACGAGCTGACCGGCGGCACCTTCACCATCTCGAACGGCGGCGTGTACGGTTCGCTGATGTCGACGCCGATCATCAACCCGCCGCAGTCGGCGATCCTCGGCATGCACAAGACCATGGACCGCGCGGTCGTGGTGAACGGCAAGATCGAGATCCGCCCGATGATGTACCTGGCGCTCTCCTACGACCACCGCATCATCGACGGCAAGGAAGCCGTCACCTTCCTGGTGCGCATCAAGGAGTGCATCGAGGACCCGCGGCGCCTGCTGCTGGACGTGTGATTTCGGGGGACTCCCCCAACGGGAAAGGCGCCCCTCGGGGCGCCTTTTTTGTTGGCTGGAGGTGCGCGGACCGCGCGGCCCTTTGCGCACGTAGCACACGGCGTGCGACGGGAGTACACTGCGCGCGAACCGGCCAGGGCCGGCGCACTCATTAGGATGTGTTCGCGTGAACCACACCCGGTCCCGGCTGCTCGCCCTGCTGCTCGCGGCGCTGTTGCCGCTGGTCGGGCTGGCGTCGGTGCTCGTCGTCACCGTGGCGCAGCAGGAGCGGCGCGCCATCGAGGACGATACCCGCCGGCGCGTCGCCCGCGTGGTGGAGTTGGTCGAACGCGAGGTCGGCGGGCACCTGCGGGTGGTCGAGGCGCTGGCACAGTCCACCCACCTCGACCACGGGGACCTCGCCGCCTTCCACGAGGAGGCGCGGCGCGTCCGCGACGCCCAGCCGGGCTGGCACACGATGACCCTGGCCGACCCGCAGGGCAACCTGCTGCTGAACCTGCGCCAGCGGCCCGGCGCGGCCCTGGGCACGGTGGTCGACCCGGCCAGCTTCGCCGAGATCGCGCGCACCGGCCGCCCGGTGGTCGGCGGCATCAACCCGCCGGGGCCGGAGAACTGGCTGCAGCTCATGCCGATCCGCGTGCCGGTGATGCGCGACGGCGCCATGCGCTACGTGCTCACCGCCGTGCTCACCCCCACCGGCATCGGGGCGGTGGTGGGCAGCGCCGACGTGCCGGCGGAATGGGTCGGCATCGTCGCCGACCGCGAGGGGCGGATCGTCGCCCGCACCCGCGACGCCGAGCGCTACATCGGGCGGACGGTGAACGAATTCACCCTGAACGCCATCCGCTCGGGCCAGGGCGAGGGGTTCTACGCCGGCCGCACGCTGGACGGCATCGACGTCAACGCGTTCTTCCGCCTGTCGCCGCTGACCGGCTGGTCGGTGCATTTCGGCATCCCGGTCGCCGCGTTCGAGGTGGCGCGCAGCCGCTCCGTGCTGGTCGCGGCACTGGGTGCTGCCGGCAGCGTGCTGCTGGCCGGCGTGCTGGCGTGGCTGGTGCTGCGCGACATCGCGGCCCAGCGGCGCGCCGGCGCCGCCCTGCGGCAGGCGCAGAAAATGGAGGCCATAGGCCAGCTCACCGGCGGCATCGCGCACGACTTCAACAACCTGCTGACCATCGTCAGCGGCAGCGTCAGCCTTGTACTGCCCACCGTGCAGGACGGCAAGACGCGCCGACGGCTGGAACTGGCCATGCAGGCGGCCGAGCGCGGGGCCGCGCTGACCCGGCAGCTGCTCACCTTCGCGCGGCGGGCCGTGCTGCGCTCCGAGGTCATCGCCCTGCCCGCGCACCTGGAGGCCGTCCACGACCTGCTTGCCGGGGCGTTGCGCCGGGACATCGCGCTTCGCATCGAGGCGCCGCCCGGCCTCTGGCCGGTCGACGTCGATCCCGAACAGCTCGATCTGGCGCTGCTCAACGCCGCCGTCAACGCGCGCGACGCCATGCCGACGGGCGGCGTCTTCCGCATCGCACTGCGCAACGCCGAACTGCCGCGCGACGGTGATGGCGATGGCGACGGGGAGGGGCGCCAGCCGCACCTGAGCGGCGATTTCGTGCGCGTCGACCTGATCGACACCGGCGCCGGCATGCCGCCCGAGGCCGTGGAGCACGCCTTCGAGCCCTTCTTCACCACCAAGGAAGCCGGCAAGGGCACCGGCCTGGGGCTCAGCCAGGTGTACGGCTTCGCCGCCCAGTCCGGCGGCGGCGTGGCGCTGGACAGTCGGCTTGGCGCCGGCACGACTCTGACCCTCTTCCTGCCGCGCGCCCGCCGGGCCGCCGCGCCGGAGGCGGTGGACGCCGCGCCGCCGGCCACCGGGGCGGCGCCTTGCAGCGTGCTGGTGGTCGACGACGAAGCGGCGGTGGCCGAGACGGCGGCGGCGCTGCTCGACCGCCTGGGCTACCGCACGGCGGTGGCCGATCGCGCCGACGCGGCGTTGGCGCTGCTGGACGGCGGACATCGCTTCGACGTGGTCGTCTCCGACGTGGTGATGCCCGGCGGCATGAGCGGCGTGCAGCTGGCGCAGGAGATCGCCCGCCGCCACCCGCGCCTTCCCGTGCTGCTGACCACCGGCTACGCCGCCGAATTGCAGGACGGCGTCGTCCCCGCGCACCGGATCCTGCGCAAGCCTTACCACGCCGCCACCCTGGACGACGCGATCCGCGCCTGCCTCGGCGCGGCCGAGAAGACCGCGGCCTGAACCGGACGCCCTGAACCGGACACGAAGAAGGGGCCGCCCGAAGGCGGCCCCTTCCCTTGGCCGTGGTGTCGCGTCAGCGCTGGACGGAGAACAGGCTCTGGCCGGCGAAGTTGCCGATGCCGGCGGCGGTGTTCTGGCCGGCCAGCGTGTTGGCGGTGCCGAAGCCCGCCCCCTGGAAGACCATGCCCTGCTGCACCGCCTTGTTGCCGATGCCGGCCGCCGTGTTGCCCAGCACCGCCGTGTTGGCGCCGCCCGGCAGCCCCGGCGCGCCCAGCAGGCGCCCGCCGCCGGCCCCCTGCATGGTCATGACGCCCTGCTTGGCGACGTTGCCGATGCCGGCCGCGGTGTTGTTGATGGAGGCCGTGTTCGAGCCGCCGAGCAGGCCGCCGCCGCCGAACTGCTTGGTCATCGCCTGCTGGACGGCGACGTTGCCGATGCCGGCGGCGGTGTTGTTGGCGGAGACCACGTTCTGCGCCAGGGCGGGGGCGGACAGGCACAGGACGGCGGCGGCGGCGAGCAGGGTGTGGCGGATCATGGCAGCGGTTCCTTTCGGGTCTGGGTGGGGCCGGATCCGTGTCGGTCCGGCGCGTTGTCGATGGACAGACCCTACCCGCTCCCCGGAACCGCCGCTGTGAGCCGCACCACAAAGCCCCGTGCTTTCCCCAGCCGCCTGCCTACGTCAGATGCTGCCGCGCCAGATAGTCCTCGCTCTGCATCTCCATCAGGCGTGACACCGTGCGCTCGAATTCGAAGGCGTGGCGGCCTTCGGGGTAGAGGCGCTCGGGCGGGCCGTCGGCGGCGATGACGACGTTCACCTTGTGCTCGTACAGCGCATCGATCAGCGTCATGAAGCGCTTGGCCTCGTTGCGCTTCTCGTCGCTCATCTTCGGCACGTCGTCGATCAGCACCGTGTGGAAATGCGTGGCGATCGCCAGGAAGTCGGCGGCGCCGAAGGGCTTGCCGCACAGGTCCCAGAAGTCCACCCAGGCCACGCCGCGCGCCGCGCGCTCGATGTCCACGCGCCGGCCCTGGACCAGCAGGTGCGTGCAGGCCCCCGCCTCGCCGTCGGTCAGCATGGTGAAGGTCTCCTTCATCCGCTGGTCCGTCGCCGGACCCAGCGGCTGGAAGTACACCGGCTTGCCCTTCAGCCGGTCGAGGCGGTAGTCGACCGCCCCCTCCAGCGCCAGCACGTCCAGCTTCTCCTTCAAGAGCGCGATGAAGGGCAGGAACAGCTCGCGCTGCAGACCGTCCTTGTACAGCAGGTCCGGCGCCCAGTTGGAGGTCGCCACCACCACCACGCCCAGGTCGAACAGGTTGGTGAACAGCCGGCCCAGGATCATGGCGTCGGCGATGTCCACCACGTGGAACTCGTCGAAACACAGCAGCCACGCCTCGTCCGCGATCTGGCGCGCCAGCTCGGGCAGCGCGTCGTCCGGTCCCTGGCCCTTGCCGCGGCCCTGGCGGTATTCGTGGATGCGGCGGTGCACCTCCAGCATGAAGGCGTGGAAGTGGACGCGGCGCTTGCGCTCCACCGGCGCGGTCTCGAAGAACAGGTCCATCAGCATGGACTTGCCCCGTCCCACGCCGCCGTACAGGTACAGCCCCTGCGGCGCCTCCACCGGTTCCGGCCGGCGGGCGAGGCCGAAGCGCTCGCGCCAGCCGACCTTGCCGGTCTGCGGGCGGTAGTTTTTCAGCGCGTGGTACAGGCTCTGCAGCTTCTCGGCGGCCAGTTCCTGGTCGGGATCCGGGCGCAGCGTTCCCTGGCCGCGCCGGGCACGGTAGAGCGAAAGCGGTCCTTCGGTCATGGCAGGAACGGGGGCTGCGGACGGGGACGGGCGAAGGTCCCTTACCTAGCGGATGGCGTGCCGCGGCGCAATGCGAGTCCGATGGGCGAGTCCGCTGGGCGAGTCCGTCGGTGCGGGATAGGCGGGTCAATGTTCCTTAATAAGTCCGGCGCAAACATATTCCCTGTATCCGGGCCGCAGCCGGCGATTACCGATTGATCGCACGATCGGTCCCCGCCTAGGGTGCTGCCTTCCCGACCGGCCGCGCACGCGGCACGGCCACCGCGCACGGAGCAGCGTTCGTTCACATGTCCAGTGGGCACATGTCCAGCGGGGATCAGCCCAACGGGGATCGGGGCGGCGAAGCGGCCGTACGGCGCCCGGCCACGGGTGGGCGCGGCGGCATCGGCGGCGGCGCGCTGGCGTCGGTCGGCTTTCTCATGGTCGCCTCGGGCATCGCCTTCATTCTGGTGGTCAGCGCTCTGATCGGCTTCGGCGTCTGGCAGCACCACGGCGAGGCGAAGGACCACGCGCGGCAGACCGTGCAGCACCTCGCCCGGATGCTGGAGGAGCAGACGGTCCACGCCGTGGCCGGCGCAGACCGGCTGTTCACCGACATCGCCTACGTGCTGAGCATCCGCGCGGACGCGCGCCAACGCGCGGCCGACGGCGTGTACCGCTACCTGAACGACCGCACCGAGGCGTTCCCGCAGATCACCGCCATCGTGGTGGTCGGCCCCGACGGCCGGATCCTGCACCACTCGGCCGACACCAGCCCGCCCGACGTCGACCTCTCCGACCGCGGCTATTTCGCCGTGCACCGTGCGAACGCGGACGCCGGGCTCTACATCGGCGCGCCGGCCGCGAGCCGTGTCTTCCCCGGCAAGTCGGTGGTCCCGCTGAGCCGCCGCCTCACCACCGCCGACGGCGGCTTCGGCGGCGTGCTGGTGATCCTGCTGGACACCGTGTACCTGAACACCAGCCTCGCCGACCTGCGCACGTCGGCGCACGGCACGGCGACGCTGGCGCTGGACGACGGCACCGTGCTGGCGCAACAACCGCCGGGCGGGGCGCCGGGCGGGCTGCCGGTGGCGCGCGGCCTGTCCGACTGGCCGGAACTGGCCGCCGCGGTCGCCGCGCGCCGGGACGGCACGCTCGACCTCGTGGCGCCGCGCGAAGGCCAGGGGCGCATCGTCAGCTTCCGCCATGCGCGCGACTTCCCGCTGGTCGTCATCACCACCCTGCCGGAGGACGTGGCGCTGGCCGACTGGCGGCGCGACACCGCGGCCTGGACCTTCATCCTGGTGGCGATGATCTCGGCCATCGCCATGCTCACCTGGTACGTGGTCAGCCAGCAGCAGCGGCGCGAACAGGATCAGGCGAAGCTGGCGCGCGCGTCGCGCCGCATCCGCGGCATCCTGGAATCCATGATGGACGCGGTGGTCACCATCGACGCCCGCGGCCGCATCGAGACGTTCAACCCGGCGGCCGAGCGCATGTTCGGCTACACCGAGGCGGAGGCGGTGGGGCAGAGCGTCGGCCTGCTCATCCCCGAAGGGTTCCGCGCCGACCACGGCCGCTGGATGCAGGAGTACAGGCCCGGCGCCTCGCGCATCATCGGGCAGGACCGCGAGGTGCTGGCGCTGCGCCGCGACGGCACCACCTTCCCGATGAACCTCGCGGTCAGCGAACTGGTGCTGCACGGCGGCGACCAGGAGTCCGGCCCGTCGCGCGTGTTCGTCGGCGTCATCCGCGACATCACCGTGCGCAAGCAGAAGGAGGCGGAGCTGCTGGCCGCCAAGAGCCAGGCGGAAATGGCCAACCGCGCCAAGTCCGAGTTCCTGGCGAACATGAGCCACGAGCTGCGCACCCCCTTGAACGCCATCATCGGCTTTTCGGAGATCCTGGACAGCGAGTTCTTCGGCAAACTGAACGACCGGCAGAAGTCCTGCGCCAAGGACATCCACGACAGCGGCAAGCACCTGCTGGACATCGTCAACGCCGTGCTCGACATGTCGAAGATCGAGGCCGGCCGGTACGAGCTGACGGAAGAGGTGATGGACCCGGCCGAGGCGGTGGCGCAGTGCCTGATGATGGTGCGCGACCGCGCCCAGGACGCCGGCATCGAGCTGCGCAACGAGATTGCCGGGCGCCTGCCGCACGTCTGGGCCGACCGGCGCGCCTTCAAGCAGGTGCTGCTGAACCTGATGTCCAACGCCGTGAAGTTCACGCCCGAGGGCGGCAGCGTCGCCGTGCGCGCCGCGGTCGGCGAGGACGGCGGCCTTGCCGTGTCGGTGGCCGACACCGGCATCGGTATCCCCAAGGAGTTCATGGAGCACCTGTTCGAGCCGTTCCGCCAGGCTGACAACTCGGCCAGCCGCCGCTACGAGGGCACCGGGCTGGGCCTGTCGATCTCCAAGAACTTCATGGAGCTGCACGGCGGCACGCTGGCCTGCGACAGCGCCGTCGGCGTGGGCACCACCATGACCGCCCGCCTGCCCGCCAGCCGGGTCCTGACCGCCGACGCGACGGGGCCGGCCGACGCCGAGAAGGAAACGGAAGCGGCGGAGTAAGCCGGCGACCGGCCCCTGTCGATCGTCCGGGCCTGTCGCTGCGATCGGGACAAGCGATTGGACGCGAACGGGCACGCGGACCATCCTCTCGTAAGGATCGGTACGACGAGGAGGCCGCCATGCTGCGTCACAAGAAAGCGCTCGCCCGCGCCGCCGCCCGGACGGGGGTGGAGGGCTGGACCGTCACGGCCGCCAGCGCGCTGCTGGCCGGCACCGCCCTGACGCTCGCCGGCCTGCTGCACTGATCGTTCCCGCATCGCACGCGGCGGCTGAAAAAGGGTGGCCGCTCCGCCACCCACGCATTACCCTGTCGCCGACACCATGGCGCGAAGGGGCGTGCGATGATCGTTCTCCACCAGTTTCCCAGGGCCTGGGGCATCAACCCCAGCCCGTTCTGCCTGAAGGTGGAGACCTATCTCCGCCTAGCCGGGCTGCCGTACCGAGCCGTCACCAGCGCGTCGTTCCGGGCGCCGAAGCGCAAGCTGCCCTACATCGTCGGCGACGGGGTGGAGGACGGGCGCGTCGTCGCCGACAGCGGCTTCATCATCGACCACCTGCGTGCCGTGCACGGCGATCCCCTCGACCGCGAACTGACGGCGGAGCAGCGGGCGCTGGGCCACCTCATGCGCCGCACCTGCGAAGAGAGCCTGTACTTCGCCATGGTCTACGCCCGCTGGATCGAGGATGCCGGCTGGCGGATCATCGAGGATGCGTTCTTCAAACGCATGCCGGCGCCCGTGCGCGCCATCCTGCCGGGCATCGTCCGCCGCAGCGTGCGGCGCAGCCTGCACGGCCAGGGCTATGGCCGCCACGCGCGCGACGAGGTCTTCGCGCTGGGCGTCGCCGACCTGGACGCGCTCGCCGTGCTGATGAAGGGGCATTCCTTCGCCGTCGCCGACCGCCCCAGCTCGGCCGACGCGACGCTCTACGCCTTTCTGGTCAGCGTGATGCGCGTTCCCTTCGACGACCCGCTGACCCGCCGCGCCCGCGCCTGCGCGACCTTCGCCGCCTACTTGGAGCGCATGGACACCGAATTGGCCAAGGTCGGGGAGCCGGAGCTGGTGGGGTAACGTCACTCCCACCGGAAATCCGGCAGGGAAAGGCGCCGGGGCGGACCGCCGTCGCGGCGGGACAGGGTCAGCACCATGCGCGGCGCCCCGGCATGGCCGAGCGTCAGCAGCCCGGCGGCTTCCAGCGTGCGCAGATCGTCCGTGGGCGGGGCCGGCAGGTCCAGGTGCACGCCGGCGATCTCCGCCAGGCCGGCGGCGGCCTGACGGTCACCGGCGCGGCCGTCCGTCCAGGCGTCCGGCCGGGCATCGCCGGGGGAGCGGAAAAGGAACGGCTGGCGCGGGTCTTCCGACGACAGCGCCACCGGGATGGACAGGCCGGCCGGGAGGTACGGCGGACGGTAGTCCCAGGCGGCGCAGGGCATGGCACCGCGCACGGCGATGCCGAACGGCGACGCCCCCGTCTCGCGCCAGCGTGCCCGCTCGGCCAGGCGCGTGCGGGCAATCGGCGGGCCGGACACGGCCGCCGCGTCGTCCACCCACAGCAGTTCCAGGTAGGCGTTGTCGAAGCACCAGCAGGCGTTCGCCGTCCCCTGCCCCGGATGGGCGCGGCGGAAGCTTTCGCGCAGGCCGGCGGCGTCCAGCGCCGCCGCCTCCGGCGCGCCGGGCGTGACGAAGACGAAGACGTGGCAGAGGTCCGGCGCGCTCACCGCACCTTCTCGGCCCGGAAGACGGTGCGCGGGGCGACCAGTTCGTCCTGCGCGGCGATCAGCTGCAGCTCGCGCTTGCCGCGCCGGCGCGTCTCCTCGAACACGGCGTAGATGGCGGCGGAGGCCTGCTCCACCGCCGCCGCAGCGTCGAACGCCTTCAGGTAGTGGGCGAGGAACAGCGCCGCCACGGCGTCGCCGGCCCCATTGGGCGGCGGGTCGAGCGGAAGGCGCGGCGTCGCCACCACCCAGGCGCCATCAGCGGTGTCCACGAGCATTTCGATGCGGTCGGCCGGCGCCTCGGCGCGCGTCAGGCTGGTGACCAGCACCACGCGCGGGCCCCGCGCGCGCAGCGCCGCCGTGGCGGCCAGCGCGTCGGCCAGCGAGCCCACCGTGCGGCCGGTGAGGAACTCCAGCTCGAACTGGTTGGGGGTGACGACGTCGGCGGCCGGAACGGCGTGCGCCTTCATGAAGTCGGGGATGCCCGGCCGCACGAAGAAGCCGCGCCCGACGTCGCCCATGACGGGGTCGCAGCAGTAGACCGCGCGCGGGTTGGCCGCCTTCACGCGCGCCGCCGTCTCGACGATCACCTGGCCCAGCGCCGCGTCGCCCATGTAGCCGGACAGCACCGCGTCGCAGGCGTCGATGCCGCCGCGCTCCGCCACGCCGTCGATGACGTCGACGATGTGCTCGGCCGTGAAGACCTGCCCGGTCCACGCGCCGTACCCGGTGTGGTTGGAGAACTGCACGGTGTTCACGACGATGACGTCGTGGCCCAGCCGCTGCAGGGGAAACGCCGCCGCCCGGTTGCCGACGTAACCGAACGCGACGTGGGACTGGATGGAAAGCACGGTCTTCATGGCCGCGAAGCCTATGCCAAGCGCCCGCGCCCGTCCATGCCGCGTACACGCCGCGGGCCATGCGGCGGCGGCACGGCAGCCCTTCGTGACGGCCGGTCTTTCAGTATTATTTGTCTGCGCCCCGAATGTTTAGGGATGCACAGCCCGATTACAGAGTGAAAACCAGAATCCCGGAAATCGAAACCCGATTCCGCTTCGGCCGCGCAACGCCGGATGGTAGTTTCGCAGTGCACAAACGACCGATCGTGAAGGGTTGGAGCCATGGCCGTCGAGTTCCTTCGCATGAAGCTGCGCACCAGCAACGCCGCCCCGGTGCTGCTCTCCGGCCCGGTGGTTCTGCAGCCGCACGGCGCGGTCGACCTGCTGGGCGACGCCATGGAGCACGCCGACGCCATCGTCGCCGCCATCGACGCCTTCGATGCCATGACGCCCCCGGCCGACCAGCGCCTGGGCGAGTCGGCGCGCGAGACCTGCTTCGGCTGCCCGGCCCGGCGGCGCGCCTGCTCCTGCATCGAGGCGACCAAGGTGCGCGTCGGCACGCTGGAGACGCTGAACCCCGTCAGCCTCCGCCCCGGCGAGGCCGCCGCCATCGTCCGCGGCACCGACGCCGAGACCCGCGCCGCCCTGACCCGCGAGCTGACCACCTTCCGCGCCGTGCGCTCCGCCGCCACCGCCTGCGCGGCCTGATCCGCGCCCTCCCCTACTGCGCGCGTTGCGGGAACCGCATGGACACCCGCCGCGCGCCCCGGTAAGCAGATGCGGAGAAACCGCCACCGGGACCGAGGGGGAGACTCCGCCATGGCCATGACCGTCCGCCCGCGCCGCAGCGTGCTCTACATGCCCGGCTCCAACGCCCGCGCGCTGGAAAAGGGCCGCACCCTGCCCGCCGACGCGCTGATCCTCGACCTGGAGGACGCCGTGGCACCGGACGCCAAGGCCGAGGCCCGCGCCACCATCAAGGCCGCTATTGCCGCCGGCGGCTACGGCGGGCGGGAGCTGGTGGTGCGCGTCAACGCGCTGTCCACGCCGTGGGGCTACGACGACCTCGTGATGGCCGCCGGCAGCGGCGCCGACGCCGTGCTGCTGCCCAAGGTGGAAAGCGCCGACACGGTGCGCCAGGCCGAGGCGGTGTTGCGTGCCCACGGCGCGCCCGAGGGGCAGCGCATCTGGTGCATGATGGAAACCCCCATGGCGATGCTGAACGTGCGGGAGATCGCCGGAGCCTCGGCGAAGCTCGGCGCGCTGGTGATGGGCACGTCGGACCTTGCCAAGGACCTGCACGCGGCGCACACGCGCGACCGGCTGCCGATGATCACCAGCCTGGGGCTGTGCCTGCTGGCGGCGCGCGCCTACGGCCTCGCCATCCTCGACGGCGTGCACCTGGATCTGTCGGACGACGAAGGCTTCGCGCACGCCTGCCGGCAGGGGCTGGAGCTGGGCTTCGACGGCAAGACGCTGATCCACCCGAAGACGCTGGCCGTGTGCAACGCCGTGTTCGCGCCGAGTGCGGAAGAGGTCGCCTTCTCCCGCCGCATCATCGAGGCGCACGCGGCGGCGGTGGCAGAGGGCAAGGGCGTGCTGCTGGTGGACGGCAAGCTGATCGAGAACCTGCACGTGGAGAACGCCCGCCGCCTCGTGGCGATGGCCGAGGCCATCGCGGCGCTGGACGAGGGGGCCTGAAGCCATGTCGGACGCCGCATCGCTCAACCATCTGCCGCGCCTCTCCATCACCCGCCACGGCCGGGTGGAGACCTTCAACGGCTCCTGGTACCGGGGGGAGCACACCAACTTCATCCCCTCCAAGGCCGACCTGAAGGAGCCGGACGCGCTGGAGCGCTACCTGCTGCACGGCTGGCTGCCGCCCACGCCGTTCATCGGGCGGACGGCGCCGATCACCGCCTTCGGCAGCTGCTTCGCCGCCCACGTGGCGGAGTACCTGGCCCAGCGCGGCTATGCCGTGCACGGCCGGCACCTGGACGTGCACGCGCACATCATCCGTTTCGGCGAAGGCATCGTGAACAGCTTCGCCATCCTCCAGCAGTTCGAATGGGCGCTGGAGGGCAAGCCGATGCCCGACAACCTGTGGCACGGCCCGAACAAGGAGATCGCCCCCGTCGACCCCGCCATCCGCGATGAGACGCGGGCGATCATCCAGTCCACCGACGTGTTCATCATCACGCTGGGCTTGTCGGAGATCTGGTACGACAAACGCAACGGCGAGGCATTCTGGCGCGCCATACCGGCCGCCGACTTCGACGAATCGATCCACGGCTTCCGCATCAGCACGGTGGAGGAGAACCGCGCCAACCTGACGCGCATCGTGGACCTGATCCGCAAGTGGCGGCCGGAGGCGCACGTCATCTTCACCCTGTCGCCCATCCCGCTGATGGCGACCTTCCGCCCGGTGTCCTGCCTGACCGCCAACTCCGTGTCGAAGGCCATCCTGCGCGTGGCGGTGGACGAGCTGATGCGCGAGCGGGCGGCGGATACACGCCTGCACTACTTCCCGTCGTTCGAGATCGTGAAGGAGTTCCTGACCGACCCCTTCGACACCGACAACCGCCACGTCAGGCCGGAGGTGGTGATGCGCATCATGATGGCGTTCGAGAAGCACTATTGCGAGGCGGAGGCCCCCGTCCCCGCCTGATTTACGACGTGTGGAACCAACCTCCGCCGGCCCGGTTGTCAGGCACGTGGCATAGGTGGAGGTTGGAGATGGCCTCGAAAGACAACGGGCGCACGTCGAACCGCGGCTTTGCGTCCATGGATCGGGACCGGCAGCGTCAGATCGCCAGCAAGGGCGGTGAAAGCGTGCCTGCGTCGAAACGCAGCTTCTCGCGCAATCCGGAACTCGCCGCCGAGGCGGGCCGGAAGGGCGGGCGCAGCGTTCCGGCCCAGGCGCGCAGCTTCTCGCGCAATCCCTCGCTCGCGGCGGAAGCCGGGCGCAAGGGCGGCCAGGCCAGCCATGGCGGCCGCGGTGCCGAGCGCACAGAAGGCGACTGACGCTTTACAACGAAAAAGGCCCTCTCCCGCGCGGGAGAGGGCCTTTTCTCGTTCAAGCCGGCGCCGGTCAGGCGGCCAGCTTGTCCATCTCGCGCATGATCGAGTCGCCCATCACCGTGGTCGAGCAGCGGGCCATGCCCGGCGCCATGATGTCGGCCGTCCGCATGCCGCCGCCCAGCACGTTCTGCACCGCCGTCTCCAGCAGCTTGGCGTCCTCGTCCAGGTTGAACGAGTAGCGCAGCGCCATGGCGAAGGACAGCAGCGTCGCGCACGGGTTGGCGAGGTCCTTGCCCGCGATGTCCGGGGCGGAGCCGTGCACCGGCTCGTACATCGCCTTGCGCTGGCCGTTCGCATCCGCCGCACCCAGCGAGGCCGACGGCAGCATGCCCAGCGAGCCGGTCATCATCGCCGCCTCGTCCGACAGGATGTCGCCGAACAGGTTGTCGGTGACGATCACGTCGAACTGCTTGGGGTTCTTCAAGAGCTGCATGGCGCCGTTGTCGGCGTACATGTGCTCCAGCGTGACGTCCGAATACTGCTCCTGGTGCAGCTTCGTCACCTCCTGGCGCCACAGCAGGCCGGACTCCATGACGTTGGCCTTTTCCATGGAGTGGACCTTGTTGCCGCGCTTGCGCGCCAGCTCGAAGGCCACGGCCGCCACGCGGCGGATCTCGGAGGTCGTGTAGACCTGGGTGTTGATGCCGCGGCGCTCGCCGTTGCCGATGTCCTCGATGCCGCGCGGCTCACCGAAGTACACGCCGCCGGTCAGCTCGCGCACGATCATGATGTCGAGGCCCTTGATGACCTCGGGCTTCAGGGTCGAGGCGTCGACCAGCGCGTCGAACACCACCGCCGGGCGCAGGTTGGCGAACAGGCCCAGTTCCTTGCGCAGCTTCAACAGGCCGGCTTCCGGGCGCTTCATGTAGTCGGTGGGGTTGTCCCACTTCGGGCCGCCGACGGCGCCCAGCATCACCGCATCCGCCGCCAGCGCGTCGGCCAGCGTCTCATCCGACAGCGGCACGCCGTAGGCGTCGATGGCGGCACCGCCGACCAGCCCCTCGACCACGTCGAAGGTCACCTTGCGCCGGCGGTCCAGCCAGTCGATCACGCGGCGCACCTGGCGCATCACCTCCGGGCCGATACCGTCGCCCGGCAGAAACAGGATCTTCTTGTTGGCGGGCATGTGCACGCACTCCGCTTCGGAAATTCACGTCAAAGGTTTGCCGCAGGCATACGCGCGGCCGGAAACGGGTTCCGCCCGCGCGCCGCCCACGTGTGTTTACAACGCCACCCAGGGCTGGCTCGTGCGCAGCTTGCTCTCGAACGCGTCGATGGCGTCCACCTGCTGCAGCGTCAGCCCGATGTCGTCCAGCCCGTTGAGCAGGCAGTGCTTGCGGAACGGATCCAGGTCGAACTTGATCCGTCCACCGTCCGGACCGGTGATTTCCTGCTTCTCGAGATCCACCGTGACGGTGGCGTTGGCGCCGCGCTGCGCGTCGTCGAGCAGCAGGTCGACCTGCTCCTTCGGCAGCTTGATCGGCAGAATGCCGTTCTTGAAGCAGTTGTTGTAGAAGATGTCGGCGAAGCTGGGCGCGATGATGCAGCGGATGCCGAAATCGGCCAGCGCCCACGGCGCATGCTCGCGCGACGAGCCGCAGCCGAAGTTTTCGCCGGAAACCAGGATCCTGGCGCCACGGTAGGCCGGCTTGTTCAGGACGAACTCCGGAACCTCCTGGCCGTCGGGCGTGTAGCGCATCTCCTCGAACAGGTGCTTGCCCAGCCCGGTGCGCTTGATCGTCTTCAGGAACTGCTTGGGAATGATCATGTCGGTGTCGACGTTGATCATCGGCAGCGGCGCCGCAACGCCGGTGAGAACGGTGAACTTTTCCATCGCTGAATGCCTGTCGCGCGCGTGGCCGGCCACGAGCCGGCGAGAGTTCCGCTGAATAGCAGACTGGCGCCGCCGATGCCAGAGGGAGTGTGACGTAACCACGGTTCGCGCTCCGCCCTTGCCGGGCATACGCCCCTTCACCTAACAAGAACAGCCCCGCCCCTTTCCACACGCGTGCATCGATGATCCTGCCCGAAGACGACCGCCGCGCGCGCGCCATCGCGCTTGCCTTCCTGGTCCTGGCGCCGCTGGCCTACGGCGCGCTGACGCTGTCCTTCGGCATGGACGCCAACTGGGACCTGCGCAATTACCACTGGTACAACGCCTACGCCTTCCTGAACGGGCGCATCGGCTTCGACCGGCTGGTGGCGCAGATGCCCAGCTTCTACAACCCGCTGATCGACGTGCCGTTCTATCTGGCCGCCACGCATCTGCCGGCGCGCGCGGCGGGGTTCCTGATGGGCGCGGTGCAGGGGATCAACGTCTCCCTGGCCTTCGCGCTGGCGCTGGTGACGCTGCGCGTGCCCGACGACCGGAAACGCGTGGGACTGGCCGTGGCGCTGGCGGTGATGGCGGGGCTGGGCGGCGGCACGCTGGGCCTGCTGGGCACCACCTTCTACGACAACGTCACCAGCCTGGGCGCGCTGGGCGCCGCGCTGGTGGTGCTGGCGGGATTGCCGCGGCTGCTGGACGGGCCGCTGGTTCCGGCCTTCGCGCGCGTCGCCGTGGCGGGGCTGCTGGCCGGTGCCGCGATGGGGCTGAAGAACACGTCCGTCATGTACGCGGTCGGGCTGTGCCTCGCCTTCCTGGTGCTGCCGTGCGGGTATTGGCGGCGGCTGTGGCTGGCTTTCTTCTTCGGGGTGGGGGTGCTGGCCGGCATCGCGCTGTTCGGCGGGTACTGGATGGCGCACCTGTGGCAGGAGTACGGGAACCCGCTGTTCCCACACATGAACCACATCTTCCGCTCCCCCTTTGCGGCGCCCGACGACTACCGCAACACCTCCTTCTTCCCCGAGGCGTTGTGGGAGCGGGTGCTGTTCCCGTTCCTCTTCACCTTCCAGCCGCTGCGGGTGGGGGAGGTGCCGTGGTTCGACCTGCGCGTGCTGGTGCTGTACGTGCTGGTGCCGGTGGCGGCGCTGGCGCGGCTGCTGGTGCCGCGCGGCGAGACGTTTACGGACACGGCGGCCACGCGCTACCTGCTGACGGCGCTGGCGGTGGCGTACGCGGTGTGGGCGTACATGTTCGGCATCTACCGCTATCTGGTGCCGATGGAGATGCTGGCGCCGCTCGCCATCGTCATGGCGGCCGGGCTGCTGCCGGCGCCGCGCGCGACCAAGGCGCTGCTGGCGGGCGTGCTTCTGCTCACCGTGCAGGCCACGGTGACCGCCGCCGACTGGGGCCGCGTGCCGTGGAGCCGGCAATGGGTGGAGGCGGAGGTGCCGCCCATCGAGAAGCCGGACGAAACCATGGTGCTGATGGCCGGCTACTGGGCGATCTCCCACGTCGTGCCGCTGTTCCCGCCGCAGGTCCCCTTCGTGCGCATCCAGTCCAACTTCCTGCAGCCGGATTCGGTGGGCAACGGCTACCTGGGCATCGTCCAGAAACGGGTGCGGGAGCACAAGGGGCGCTTCCTGATGCTGAGCACCATCCCCGACACGCCCGGCGCGGCCAAGGCGGCGGCGCTGATGGGCCTGACGCTGGACGCCGGCGACTGCCGCGTCATTCCGAACAATCTGGGCGAGCCGCTCAACCTCTGCGCGGTGCACCGCGAGAGAGTGGAATGAGGGAGTGGTTTGTGGTGTTTATCCGGAAACCATGCCCCCTCCCCAGGCCAAGGCCCGCGCCATGACCGTCTCCGCCCTCGAACGCCCCACCGCCACGACGGGCGCCGCCCCGGCCGCCCCCATCGTGGCCGTGCTGATCCCCTGCTACAACGAGGAGGCGGCGATCGGGATGGTCATCCAGGACTTCAAGGCGCACCTGCCGGACGCCACCATCTACGTCTACGACAACAACTCCTCCGACCGGACGGTGGAGGTCGCCACGGCGGCCGGCGCCGTGGTCCGGCACGAGCCGCTGCAGGGCAAGGGCAACGTGGTGCGCCGCATGTTCGCCGACATCGAGGCGGACGTGTACGTGATGGTCGACGGCGACGACACCTATCACGCGCCCTCCGCCCCGCTGATGGTGAAGCGGCTGTGGGAGGAGCAGCTGGACATGGTCAACGGCCAGCGGGTGACGGAGATCGTCGCCGCCTATCGCCCCGGCCACCGGCTGGGCAACCGGGTGCTGACCGGCATGGTGGCGCAGGTGTTCGGCCACCGCATCCAGGACATGCTGTCCGGCTACCGCGTGTTCTCCCGCCGCTTCGTCAAGACGTTCCCGGCGCTGGCCGCCGGTTTCGAGACGGAGACGGAGTTCACCGTGCACGCGCTGGAACTGCGCATGCCCATCGCCGAGGTGAAGACGCCGTACAAGGACCGGCCGGAGGGGTCGGTGAGCAAGCTGCGCACCTTCCGTGACGGCTTCCGCATCCTGCGCACCATCCTGGTGCTGGTGAAGGAGGAGCGGCCGCTGCCCTTCTTCGCTACCCTGTTCGGGCTGCTGCTGCTCGCCGCCCTGGGGCTGGCGGTGCCCGTGCTGGTGACCTACATGCAGACCGGCCTGGTGCCCCGCCTGCCCACCGCCGTCCTGGCGACCGGGCTGGCGTTGCTGGCCTTTCTGAGCCTGACCTGCGGGCTCATCCTCGACACGGTGACGCACGGACGGCGCGAGATGAAGCGGCTGCGCTACCTGACCATTCCCGCCCCGGGGGCCGTTCTGCCCCACAACCGGGCCCACGATCGGATGGGCGCATGAGCGACGGTTTCCTGCTCGACTGGGTGAACGGGCTGCTGACGCGCCTGCTGGGGGCGCGGCTGGGCGGGCTCGCCTACCAGTTCGGCAAGTTCGGGCTGGTCGGCGTCGTCGGCATGCTGGTCGACAGCGCGGTGCTGTACGCGCTGCTGTTCGGCGCCGGGCTGGAGACGCACGAGGAATGGGGCTTCCTGGTCGCGCGCATCCCCTCGTTCCTGGCGGCGGCGACGGCCACCTGGGTGCTGAACCGCAGCTTCACCTTCCGGGGCGCGCACGACGAGCCGCTGCACCGGCAGTGGGCCAAGTTCATCGCCGCCAACTCGGTGGGCGGTGTCGTCAACTACATCGCCTACGCCGGCTGCATCGCCTTCGACGAGCCGTTCACCACCCACCCCATCCTGGCCGTGGCGGTCGGCTCGCTGGCCGGCATGGTGTTCAACTTCACCGCGTCCAAGAAGATGGTGTTCAAGGGGGTGTGAGGTCCATCGCCTCCACCACGCGGGTGTAGGGCAGGCCCGCCTTGTCGTTCAGCGCGCGGACCGTCTCCGCGTCGTCGGCGGCGAACAGGCATTCGCAGCGTCCCTCGTCCGGCACGAACATGCTGCGGATGTAGCGGACCTGGGTGCCCTGCTCCGACATCTGGCGCGCGGTGTCGATGGCGCGCTTCTGCGCGGCGGCGAGGTCGTCCATGCTGATGCCCTTGAGGTTCCTCTCGGCCATGTAGACGGTCATGGTTCCCTCCCTGAATGAACCATGCCGAGTATGGCACGGCCGCCGCCACCCGGATGCGGTGCATCGGAGGAGACGCCGCACCACGAGGGCATAGCCGACCGCCCGTTCGGACAAGGCTTTCGAGAGGGCGCCCCATGGACTCCCGCCCCCCGCTCGCCATATAACGGCGGTCATGACGCGCGACTTCCTGAAGATGCACGGGCTCGGCAACGACTTCGTCGTGATCGACGCCCGCCACCAGCCCTACGCCCCGGCCGAGGCGGAGGTGCGGGCGATTGCCGACCGCAAGACCGGTGTCGGCTGCGACCAGTTCATCGTGGTCGAGCCGCCGCGCACCGAAGGCTCGACCGCGCTGATGCGCATCCGCAACGCCGACGGCGGCGAGGTGGAGGCGTGCGGCAACGCCGCGCGCTGCGTCGGCTGGCTGCTGATGGAAGAGACGGGTGCGGACAGCGCCGTGTTCGAGACGGTGTGCGGACCGCTGGTGGCGCACCGCGCCGGTCCGAGCCGCGTCACCGTGGACATGGGTCCGGCGCGGCTGGAGTGGACCGCCATTCCGCTGGCGGAGGCGATGGACACGCTGCACCTGCCCATCGACCAGGACGGGGTGTCCGACCCGGTCGCCGTCAACATGGGCAATCCGCACTGCGTGTTCTTCGTGGACGACGCGGAAGCCGTGCCGGTGGACCGCATCGGCCCCGGCCTGGAGCACCACCCGCTGTTCCCCGAGCGCACAAACGTGGAGTTCGCCACCGTGCTGGACCCGACCCGCATCCGCATGCGGGTGTGGGAACGCGGCGTGGGCATCACGCGCGCCTGCGGCACCGGTGCCTGCGCCACGCTGGTCGCGGCGGCCCGGCGCGGCCTGACCGGACGCAAGGCCGACGTGGTGCTGGACGGCGGCACGCTGACCATCGAGTGGACGGAGGACGGCCGCGTCCTGATGACCGGCCCGGTGGCCGTGGCCTTCACCGGCCGCCTGTCGGCGGGTTTGGTTGCTGTATAAAAATACAAAACCTCTCGAAAAAGGGATTCACCATGAACTTTGACGCAATGAATGGGCCAGAAATAAAACTCTGGATTGCCACACAGTTGCTTGCGGCTGCAAACTCCTCAGACGGCGAGTGGATTGGAGGGGATGACGCAATAGACAGCGTTTGGCGCATTGCTGACAGGCTCTACAAAAAATATCGTTCGGAGGCCGAAAAATCTTGAGGAACAATTCGCACCCGCAACCATAAAATGCCTTACACAAAGGACATTGTCGATGTGCAGCCGCTGGACGGCTATCGCCTGCGCCTCCGTTTCGAGGATGGCGCCAAGGGCGACATCGACGTGACCGATCTGGTGCCGTTCGAGGGCGTTTTCGCGCCCTTGCGCGACCGCGCGGCGTTTACGGCCGTGCGCGTCGATCCGGACCTCGGCACCATCGTGTGGCCGAACGGCGCCGACCTCGATCCGGTCGTGCTGTATTCCAAGGTGACGGGAGCGCCCCTGCCCGGCGCGGAGCGCTTGCGCCATGCCGGATGACGGGAAGATGACCGTGCGTGATCCCGAGATCGTCACCTTCGGCTGCCGGCTCAACACCTACGAATCCGAGGTGATGCGCGGCCACGCGCGCAACGCGGGGCTGGAGAACGTCGTCATCGTCAACACCTGCGCGGTGACGTCGGAGGCCGAACGGCAGGCGCGCCAGACCATCCGCAAGCTGCGCCGCGAGAACCCGGACGCCCGCATCGTCGTCACCGGCTGTGCCGCGCAGATCGACCCGGCCAAGTACGCGGCCATGCCCGAGGTCGACCAGGTCCTGGGCAACCAGGAGAAGCTGCAGCCGGAAAGCTGGGGCCTCGCCCCGGCCGAGAAGGTGCTGGTCAACGACATCATGTCGGTGAAGGAGACCGCCGGCCACCTGATCGGCGGGTTCGAGGACCGGGCGCGCGCCTTCGTCCAGGTGCAGCAGGGCTGCGACCATCGCTGCACCTTCTGCATCATCCCCTACGGCCGCGGGCCGTCCCGCTCCGTCCCCATCGGCGCGGTGGTGGAGCAGGTGCGCGCACTGGTCGCCGCCGGCTACACCGAGGTGGTGCTGTCCGGCGTCGACATCACCAGCTACGGCCCCGACCTGCCGGGCACGCCCACGCTGGGCCAGATGGTGCGCCGCCTGCTGGCGCTGGTGCCGGAACTGCCGCGGCTGCGCCTCTCCTCGCTCGACTGCATCGAGATCGACGACGACCTGTGGCGCCTGATCGCGGAGGAGCCGCGGCTGATGCCGCACCTGCACCTGTCGCTCCAGGCCGGCGACGACCTGATCCTGAAGCGCATGAAGCGCCGTCACAGCCGCGCCGACGCCGTGGCCTTCTGCGAGCGCGTGCGCTCGGTCCGGCCCGACATGGTGTTCGGCGCCGACCTCATCGCCGGCTTCCCCACCGAGGACGAGGCGATGTTCGAGAACACGCGGCGCCTCGTCGAGGATTGCGGCCTGACGTGGCTGCACGTCTTCCCCTACAGCCCGCGCCCCGGCACCCCCGCCGCTCGCATGCCGCAGGACAACGCGCCGTTCCGCAAGGAGCGCGCGGCACGCCTGCGCGCGGCCGGCGAGACGGCGGTGGCCCGCCATCTGGCGGCCCAGGTCGGCCGCACCGCCACCGTGCTGGTGGAGAAGGACGATCTGGGCCGCACCGAGCACTTCGCCGAGGTCCGCCTGGGCCAGAGCTTCGCGCCCGGCACGCTGGTGCGCGCCGCCATCACCGCCGTGGACGGCGCGCAGTTGCGCGCCACGCCTCTGACGCATTCGGAAATGCCATGATCCTGCGCTGGTTCGGCCGCAAGAAGCCGGAAGAAGAAACCCGCCCCCCCGAGGCGCACGAGGATGACAAGCGCGAGGAGGAGAAGGCTGCCGAACCGGCGGCGCCCGAGCCCGCGCCGGAACCTTCCATCCCCGAGGTGGTGGCCGAGGCCCAGGCGCCCGAGGAGCTGCCGCTCCCGCCCGCCGTCGAGACGCCCGCGCCGCCGCCCGTGGCGCCCGCGCCGGAGCCGCCGTCCGCCGAGGCGTTCCTGCCGGAGCACCACCCGGCCCCCGAGCCCGCCAAGGCCGAGGAGCCGCCCAAGAAAGGCTGGCTGGCGCGGCTGAAGGAGGGGCTGTCCAAGTCCTCCTCCAAGCTGACCGACGGCATCACCGGCATCTTCACCAAGCGCAAGCTGGACGACGACGCGCTGGAGGAGCTGGAGGAGTTGCTGATCACCGCCGACCTCGGCCCCGCCACCGCGGCGAAGCTGACGGCGGAGCTGGCGCGCACTCGCTTCGGCAAGGAGGTCTCGCCGGACGAGGTCAAGCGCACCCTGGCCGGCGAGGTGGCGAAGATCGTCGGCCCCGTGGCGCAGCCGCTGACCATCGACATGGGCCTCAAGCCGCACGTCATCCTGGTGGTGGGCGTCAACGGCACCGGCAAGACGACGACCATCGGCAAGCTGGCCCGCCAGTTCCGCGAGGAAGGCAAGACGGTCATGCTGGCCGCCGGCGACACCTTCCGCGCCGCCGCCGTCAGCCAGCTGAAGATCTGGGGCGAGCGCACCGGCTGCCCGGTGGTGGCGCGCGACACCGGCGCCGACGCGGCCGGCCTCGCCTACGACGCCTACGAGCAGGCCCGGCGCGACGGCGTCGACGTGCTGATGATCGACACCGCCGGGCGCCTGCAGAACAAGGCCGGGCTGATGGACGAGCTGCGCAAGGTGGTGCGCGTCATCAAGAAGATCGACGGGTCCGCCCCGCACACCACGCTGCTGACGCTGGACGCCACGACGGGGCAGAACGCGCACAGCCAGGTGGAGGTGTTCCGCGACATGGTCAACGTGACCGGCCTGATCCTGACCAAGCTGGACGGCTCGGCCCGCGGCGGCGTGCTGGTGGCGCTGGCGGAGAAGTTCAAGCTGCCGGTGCACGCCATCGGCATCGGCGAAGGCGTGCACGACCTGCGCCCGTTCGACGCCGACGCCTTCGCCAAGTCGCTGATGGGGCTGGAGTCGTAACGGCTTCGGCCCGTCCCCCCCTTTCCACCCCGCCCCGGCGTGGCTATGTCATGGACATGACGAGCACCGCGCCCGCCCCCCTGCCGCCCGGCCCCCTCGGCACCTTCGACGACGCGCGCGCCGCGCTGGACTGCGTCACGGATGTTTGGGACCGCAACACCGCCTTCCTGCGCGACCGCTTCGCCGCCTTCGCCCGCGGCGAGGATCCGGTCACGCGCGTGCACGCCGGCTATCCTTACGTGAAGCTGGTGACCGAGAGCGGGGCGGCGGTCGACACGCGCCTCGCCTACGGCTTCGTCGAGGGGCCGGGCACCTACATCACCACCGTCACCCGGCCCGACCTGTTCGAGCGCTATTACCTGGAGCAGTTCTCGCTGCTCTTGAAGAACCACGGCGTCCCGCTGGAGGTCGGCATCAGCGAGGAGGCGATCCCCATCCACTTCGCCTTCCCGCAGGGCCTGTATGTCGAAGGCGACCTGACGCCGGAACGGGTGGGCCGCCTGCCCGACCTGTTCGACCTGCCCGACCTGGCGCGCATGGACGACAACATCGTCAACGGCACCTACGAATGGGGCATCCACGATCCCAAGCCGCTGGCGCTGTTCACGGCACCCCGCGTGGACTTCTCGCTGCACCGGCTGAAGCACTACACGGCGACGGCGCCCGAGCATTTCCAGAACTTCGTCCTGTTCACCAACTACCAGTTCTACGTGGACGAGTTCATCGAGTTCGCCCACCGCATGATGCAGCCCACTGACGACCCGCGGGAGGCCGCCAACCGCCGCCAGTACGACCGCTTCGTCGAGCCGTGGGACGTGGTGACGCCCAACCGCAACCTGACACCCGGCGCCGACCCGGCGGAGGTGTCGATCGCCCGGCGCCTGCGCATGCCGCAGATGCCGGCCTACCACCTGACCCGGCCGGACGGCAACGGCATCACGCTGGTCAACATCGGCGTCGGCCCGTCGAACGCCAAGACGATCACCGACCACATCGCCGTTCTGCGCCCGCACGCCTGGATCATGCTGGGCCACTGCGCCGGCCTGCGCTCCACCCAGCGGCTGGGCGACTACGTGCTGGCGCACGGCTATGTGCGCGACGACCACGTGCTGGACGCCGACCTGCCGACCTGGGTGCCGGTGCCGGCGCTGGCCGAGGTGCAGCGGGCGCTGGAGACGGCGGTCAGCCGCATCACCGGCCTGGACGGCTACGCGCTGAAAAGCGTCATGCGCACGGGCACCGTGGCGACCATCGACAACCGCAACTGGGAACTGCGCGACCACCGCGAGCCGCTGATGCGCTTCAGCCAGAGCCGCGCCATCGCGCTGGACATGGAGAGCGCCACCATCGCCGCCAACGGGTTCCGCTTCCGCGTGCCGTACGGAACGCTGCTGTGCGTGTCGGACAAGCCGCTGCACGGCCAGCTGAAGCTGCCGGGCATGGCCGACCAGTTCTACCGCGAGCGGGTGGACCAGCACCTGAAGATCGGCGTGCTGGCCATGGAACTGCTGCGCGAGCACGGCATGGACACGCTGCACTCCCGCAAACTGCGCAGCTTCGCCGAGGCCGCGTTCCAATAAGGGCCATTCGAATAGGGCCGTTGACCCGGCGGTTCGTCTCCATCAGCATCGGCCCGGGAGCATGGAGGCGCCGAATGGGCAAGATGGTCAGCATGGACGAGGTGGCGAAGCATCTGCCGCGCCTGCTCGAACAGGTGAGCCGCGGCGAAGAAGTCACCATCGCCGAGGACGGCAAGCCGGTCGCCCGCCTCGTTCCCATCGCGACGCCCATTGCCGACCGCACACCGGGCATCGCCAAGGGCGAGTTCGCGCTCACCCAGGCGTTTTTCGATCCCCTGCCGGAGGACGAACTTAAAGCGTGGGAGTCATGAGGATCCTCCTCGACACCCATGCGCTGCTCTGGTGGCTGCTCGATGACCCTCAGCTCTCCGCCACGGCCCGCGCCGCGATAGGGACCGGCGGGAACGAGGTGCTGGCAAGCGCGGCCAGCGCATGGGAGATCGCGACGAAAGCCCGGATCGGAAAGCTGCCCCAGGCGATATCGCTGGTTGATCGGCTCGAAGACTACTTGGAACGCAGCCGAATCGGCGTGCTCGACGTCCGGCTGCCGCACGCGCTGCTCGCCGGACGGATGGAGGAGTTCCACAAGGATCCCTTCGACCGGATGATCATCGCGCAGGGCCGGATCGAGGCGATGCCGATCGTCACGGCGGACGCCATCTTCCAGGCCTACGGCGCCGATACGATCTGGTGACGCGACCCTCGGCCCCCTCCGCTGTTATCGCGGCGGATGCCGGATCGGGAGGACGCCGATGTGCACGCGCGGGATCGCCCTGGGGACGCTGATGCTTCTGGCCACGGCCGCCGGTGCGGCGCGGGCCGAGGGCGACGACCACATGAAGCTGTCGCGCGGCCTGCCCATCACCATCGACGACGCCACGCCGATCGAGGCCGGCAGCCGCGCGGTGAAGCTGCGCTTCGCCTACGAGCGCCAGGACGAGCGCAACCGGTACCTGCCCGACGCGGAGCTGGAGGTCGGCGTCGCCCGCGGCTGGGCGGTGAAGCTGGAGCCGCGCTATGCCTTCGGCAACGCCTCCGGCACCGGACGCGGCGCCTTCAACCTGTCGGTCGAGCACAATGTCCTGGAGATGTCTGGCACCCACCCCGGCATCACCATCGAGCCGGGCGTGACCTTCCCCTTCGGCTCCGGCAGCGACGCGGTGGAGGCGCAGATCGAGCTGCGCGCCACGCAGCCGCTGGGATCCGGCCCCGGCGCGCCGCGCCTGCACCTCAACATCGCCTGGCTGCACCTGTTCGACCGGGAAACCGACGAGCGCGCCAACCGCTATTCCGCCGCGGCCGGCATCAACCTGCCGGTCGCCGCCGCCACCGCGGTGGCCTTCGACGTGGTGCACGAGCAGTCGCGCGAGAAGGGCAAGCGCGAGACCTATCTGGAGGCCGGCGTGCGCCACGCCTTCGACGACAAGACCGCGCTGGCCGCCGGGGCCGGTGTCGGGCTGGGTCCGGATTCGGCCGATTTCCGCCTGCTGGTGGGTCTGCAGCGCTCGTTCTGAGGTTCTTTCGGGTGAGCCGGGTCACATCCCGGCGCTCTCCCCCCTTTCACCCGGCGCCGCTTCGGGCTATGTGATGGGTATGAACCCGTACGTGCGCTTGCTCACCGAAGCCGGGCCGCTGGCCGCCTTCTTCTTCACCAACGCCCAGGCCGGCATCATGACCGGCACGGCCGTCTTCATGGCGGCGACGCTGGTCGCGCTGGGCGTGTCCTGGCACTTCGAACGGCGGCTGCCGGTGATGCCGCTGGTCGGCGCCGGCTTCGTCCTGCTGTTCGGCGGCCTCACGCTGTGGCTGAACGACGACCTGTTCATCAAGCTGAAGCCGACGCTGGTCAACCTGCTGTTCGCCACCGTCCTGTTCGCCGCCCACTTCGCGCGGCGCAACGTGATGAAGCACCTGCTGGGCACCGTGCTGGCCCTCACCGACGAGGGATGGCGGACGCTGGCGTTGCGCTGGGCGTGGTTCTTCCTGCTGCTGGCCGCCCTCAACGAGGCGGTATGGCGCACGATGACGACGGACGCCTGGGTGAACTTCAAGGTGTTCGGCATCCTGCCGCTGACCCTGCTGTTCAGCGCGCTGCAGACCCCGCTGATCCTGCGCCACCAAGTGACGGACGAGGAGCAGGCCTCCGCGCGCTGACCGCGCCCGTCATGACGCCCGCCGCGCCTGGAGCATCCAGGTGCGGTGCGGCACGACGAGGTCAGCCTGCTCGGCGCAGGCATAGTGCCAAGGGCGATCCTGCGGATCGCCCGCCCAACGCGCCTGCCCCGCCTCGACCGGCTGCCCACAATGGCAGCACAGCGCGTGCAGCCGGCTCAAACTCTGATTCTTTGCGGCCATGTTCCTGCCTGCGTTGTTCCACCCTCCCGTGGAGGCGGCGAAGCTGGCATAGGCGCAACGGCAAGGTCAACGCAGATTACCGCGCTGCAACATAAGCTACCCCCAATGCGCGTGTGCGGACGAGAAACCCCCGTCAGAAGGGCCAGAATACGGGAATCAGCAGCGTCGCCGCGACCCAGAACAGGATGTCGAGCGGCAAACCGATGCGCACGAAGTCCATGTACTTGTACCCGCCGGCCCCATAGACGAAGAGGTGCGTCTGGTAGCCGATGGGCGTGGCGAAGCCGGACGAAGCGGCGAACATCACCGCGACGATGAAGGGCCGCGGGTCGACGCCGATCTGCTGGGCGATGCCGATGGCGATGGGCGTCAGCAGCACGCCCACCGCGTTGTTCGACGCGATCTCCGTCAGCACCAGCGCCAGCAGGTAGACCAGCCCCAGGATCGCGTGCGGCCCCAGCGAGCCGGCAAGGCCGGTCAGGCTGCCGGCCAGCAGCTCAACCCCGCCGGTCTTCTCCAGCGCCATGCCCAGCGGCAGCATGCCGAAGATCATGAACAGGATGCGCCAGTCGATGGAGCGGTAGAGGTCCGCGTGCGGCAGGCAGCCGGCCACCACCACGACCACGGCGGCGATCAGCGCCAGCCCGGCGATGGGCAGCACGTCGCCGGCCGACAGCAGCACCACGGCCAGCACCGCCGCCACGGCGATCCACGCCTTGTCGCGGCGCACGGGGTTGTGTTCGGGCTGCGTCAGGTTCATCAGGTCGCCGGACGCCACCAGCCGCCGCACCCCCTCCGCCGGGCCTTCCAGCAGGACGGTGTCGCCGACCTCCAGCCGCACGTCCTCGAACTTGCCGCGCAGGTTCTCGCCGTGGCGGTGCACGGCGACGATGTAGACGCCGTAGCGCCGGCGCAGGTTGAACTCCGACAGGCGATGCGCCACGAAGCTGGAGCGTGGGCCGACGATGCCCTCCACCAACACGGTGCTGCGGCTGGCCACCGGCTGCAACCCGCTTTCCGAGGCGAAGCCGATGCCGCTGCGCCCGCGCAGGTCCATCACGCCTTCGACCGCCGTCTTCAGCACCAGCCGGTCGCCGGCCTGGAGGCGTATGGCGTCCAGCGTGCGGCGGTGGCTCTCGTCGCCGCGCACCACGTCCACCACCCGGCCGCCGCTGGCGGCGGTGGCCAGCTTCGCCTCCTCCAGCGTCTTGCCGATCAGGTCGCTGTCGGGCAGCACCGCCATCTCGGTCAGGAACTTGCGCTGCGGCAGTTCGTCCAGCAGCGTCGCCACCGTGTCGCGCACCGGCAGCAGCCGGTCGGCAACCAGCATCAGGTAACCGATGCCGATCAGCGTCAGGCAGATGCCCAGCGGCGCGATCTCGAACAGGCCGAAGGCCGGCTGGCCCAGGCGCTGCGCCACGCCGTCCACCAGCAGGTTGGTCGAGGTACCGACCAGCGAGCAGGTGCCGCCGAAGATCGCCGCGTAGGACAGCGGGATCAGCATCTTCGACGGGGCCGCCTTGATGTGCAGGCACAGCCGGATCGCCACCGGCGTCAGGATGACCACCACCGGCGTGTTGTTGATGAAGGCCGACACGAAGGCGGCCAGCGCCACCAGCCCGAACAGCGCGGTGGCCTGCGTGCGCCCCATGACGCGGGTGGCGGCGTCGCCCACCGCCTCGATGCAGCCCGTGCGCTCCAGTGCCGCCGACAGCACGAACATGGCGCCGACGGTGATGACGCCGGGGTTGGAGAAGACCTCCAGCGTCTCCTTGGTCGTCAGGATGCCGGTGCCCAGCAGCACGGCCGTGGTGCACAGCGCCACCAGGTCGGGCGGCACCCATTCGCGCACGAAGGCGACGAAGACGCCGGCGAGGAGCACCAGCACGAAGATCTGTTCGACGGTCATGCCCCTGCCGACGGCTGCCTTCCGGAAAGGCGCGCATTATGGGAGCGTGGGCGTGGCCGCCGCAACCTCGCATCGGTGGGGGAACGCCGGCCGCGGCGGTGCGCGCTTGCCCCGCGGCGCGGAAGCGGGTAAGCCGGTCAGCAGGCGAACGGCAGGAGGAAGGCCATGGGCAGCTTCAGCATCTGGCACTGGATCGTCGTGCTTCTGATCGTGCTGGTTCTGTTCGGTGCGGGCAAGCTGCCGCAGGTGATGGGCGACGTCGCCAAGGGCATCAAGAACTTCAAGGCCGGCCTGAAGGACGACAGCGACGACGAGGCGGACAAGCCCGCCACGCCCCCGGCCGCCACCACGCCGCCTCCCCCGCCCCCGGCGGCAGCCGCGGCGCCGCACGCCACCGTCGTCGATACGGCGCCGGTCCAGGTCACGCCGGTGGAGACGGAGCCGGTGACCGCACCGCGCGTCGACACCCCGGCCAAGCCCCCGCGCGACCTGCCGCCGAAGCCGCCCGGCGCCTGATCCAGTCAGCGCCTGATCCCGCCGGCAAGCGGCGTTATCCCAACACCCGTTCCACCTCCGCCTTCAAATGCTTCGGCAGGATGGGCTTGATCAGCAGGCCCGCCGGATGGTCCTGGTGGATGCGGTCGATGGTCTCCTGCTCGCGCGAGCCGGTGATGAAGATGACAGGCGTGCCGTGGCGCCGGTGGATCTCCAGGGCGGCGTGCACGCCGTCCTCCGTGCCCTTCAGCCGCACGTCCATCAGGATCAGGACCGGCCTGTGCAGGTCGGCAAGCTCGATGGCCCGCCGTGCGGTGGCCGCCGTGCCGCAGACGGGCAGGCCCATTTCCTCCAGCATGTCCGACAGCGACAGGGCGATGAGCGCTTCGTCGTCCACGACCAGGACGCAGCCTTCCCGTTCCGGCATCACGCGGCCTCCGGGTGCGGCAGGGTGACGGTGACCCTGGTTCCTTTGTCCTGCACAACGTCCATCCTTCCCTCCAGTTGCGCAACCAGCGCCTTGGCGATCCGCGATCCGACGCCGCCCGGCGCCTGGAGGGGATCGCCCCCTCCGGCATGGCCCCCTCCGGCATTGCCGTTGTCCGCGACCGCCAGGACCACCGTGTCCACCGGCCGCGTGAGCAGTGAAACCGACACGGCGCCCGCGTGCCCGTCGGGGAAGCCGTGCTTGAGGGCGTTGGTGACCAGTTCCGTCACCAGCAGCCCCAGCGGAACGGCGAAGTCCAGGTTAGCCCGCAGCGGCTCGGCCTCGACGGCGACCCGGATCCCCCGCTCGTCGGCGCCGGACGACAGCGCGACGTTGGCGCACAGTTCGTCCAGGAAGGGACGGACGTCGAAGGTCGCGAGGTCCTTGGACTGCATCAGCTGCTGGTGGACCAGTCCCAGGGTATGCACGCGGCGGCGGAGGTCGGCCAGGGCGTCCCTGGCCTGTGGATCGTCCAGGCGCGACGCCTGAAAGCCCACCAGGCTGTCGACGATCTGGAGGTTGTTCTTCACGCGGTGGTAGACCTCGCGCAGCAGGGTTTCCTTTTCCCGCAGGCTGGCCTCCAGGCGCTCCGTCGTCGCCTCGCGCGCGTAGGCCCGCACCAGCATCACGCCCAGCGCCATGGCGAGGGAGACCGCCACCAGCCCGCCCACCGCGACGGAGTAGCGCGTCGCCGCCAGCGGACCGTCCAGCGCGGCCATCGGCACGCCCACGTTGGCCGCCCAGCCGGCGTACAGGCGGGAACGCGCGGTGCCCGCGTACAGGCGCTGCCCGTCCGGCGCCACGATCGGCACGACCTCGCCTTCGGGGGTGTCGTTCGGCAGGACGCTGCGGACGCCGACCAGCGCGTCGTTGGGGTCGGCGGCCGTGGCGCGCCCGGCGATGATCCCGTCGGGATCGGTGATGCCGACGCGCCAGCCCTCCGGCGGCGCCGCGGCCCGGGCGGCCAGCGAGACCTGCCAGGCCCGCACCACCACGACAAGCAGGTGGGTGACCGGCCCGCTGGCCGGCCGGATCGGCACCCGGATGGTGATGTAGGGCTCGGGGTAGCGGTCGTTGCGGGCGCGCACACCCGATACGTGCGTGCGCCCGTCCTCCATCACCTGGGCGTCCAGCGCGGCGAACCGGGCCGGCGGCAGGGGCAGCCCGTTGACCGTGGAGTGGTGGTTGTAGATCTGCCCGTCACGGGTCGCGATGACGACGTTCATCCACCGCCCGCCGCGGACCTGCATCACCTTTTCGGTCTGGCGCTCGAATGGGCCGCCGCGGTGCAGGTCCGTGTCCGCCAGGGCCGCCAGCACCTCGGCGTCGCCCACATGGTCGGCCAGTTCCCGCTCGACCGACGCCATGGCGGCCTCGGCGGTCTGCTGGACGGTGCGCACGATGGCCTGACGGTGCTGGAACGCGATGACGTAGACGGACGCGCTGCCGAACGCCGCCAGCGGCACGACGACGGCCAGGGCCAACATGCCGATGCGCCCCCTCGCCTCCCGCGTCAGTCTCAAGTCCCGCCGCCTCCCCACCGCCACGCGCACCGGCCCCGATCATGATGCGGCACCATGATTAACGCATGATTAACCATAATAGCCAATACTTGCTTTGGCGGGTGCGCCGGCCCCGACGGCCCGGCGCCGGTAGGACGAGGTGCTTTGAATGCCCCATGCTTTTCCACGGCATGATGTCGCATCGCCGTTTGAAGGGGCGGCGAATTATTGTAGAAGGACTCCACATGGTCGCCGCCCGCCGGTGGTGACGCCGCTTTGCATTTTCCGGGGGCGCCCCCCATCGTGACCTTCAAGGACGAGATGAAGGCCGCCACCACCAAGGCGGACGACGCGACGGAGTCGAACACCCACGACGACATCGCGCGGCTTCTGCGCACGCTGAACGAAGACCTGCGGGACGACCTGAAGGACGACCTGCGGGCCGATCCGCGCGCACGTGCCGCCCCCCGCACACTCGCTGACGACGAACCGCTCGACCTCGACGACGAGGACGACGGCGGGGAGGAAGAGGTCGAGCGCCGCCGCATTCCCTTCGGCAAGATCGCCGCGGCCCTGCTGACCGCCGCCGGCGTCGGCGCCGGCGTCGTCTACCTGGACCAGCGCAACAACGAGGCGCAGGTGGAGACGGCGGCGGTGAAGCCCGCGCCCATCGCCGCCCCGGCGCCCGCCCTGGTGCCGCCGCAGGGCGGCGCCTCGCCCGCGGCCCCGCCGCCGCTGGTGTTGCGCGCGCCCGGGACCGCCGCCGCCAATACCGGCGCCGCGCCGGAGCCGCTGATCGCCCGCGCGCCCACCCCCGGCCCGGCCGCCGTGCCGCCGGCCCCGGCCCCGGCCCCGGCGGCAAAGTCGGCGCCCGAGCCGGCCCCCGCCCCGGCGGAACCGCCGCGCCTGACGCTGCAAACCACGAAGCCGGTCCCGCCACCGGAACCGGCACCCGTGGCGGCACCGGCTGCTCCGGCGGCCACCGCCACGCCGCCGGCTCCCCCGGCGGCGGTCAAGACGACGCCCGCCATGGCCGAAGCACCCAAGCCCGCCGCACCGCCGGCCGGCACCCCGGTGTCGAGCGCGCCGGCCCAGACGGCGACCGTCCCGACCGCGACCATGGCGGCCACGCCCTCCCAGAGCGCTCCGCCCCCCGCCGAGCCACCGCAGGGTGCGCCGGCCAAGCCGGACACGGCGGAGCTGCAGGCCATGCTGTCGCCCAAGCCCGCAGCGGCCGGCAAGGATGCCCGCAAGGAGCGGCCCGCCCCGGCCGAGGCCGCCGCCCGCCCGGCCCCCCGGCGCCCGGCCGCCGCGCCGGCCGGTGCCCCGTCCGGCGCCTATGCGGTGCAACTCGGCTCCTTCCAGAAGGCGGAGAACGCCGAGGCGTTGAGCGGCAAGCTGAACGCCAGGGGCTTCCGCGCCTACACCATGGATTGGACGGACGGCGCGCAGACGCAATGGAAGGTGGTGCGCGTCGGCGGCTACGAATCCAAGGACGACGCCGCCCGCGTGGCGGGCGAACTGAAGGCCGCCTTCGGCCTGACGCCCATGGTCGTCAGCGCGCGCTGACGACCCCCCTTTTCCCCATTGCGGGAAAGGGCTTCGGCTTGATCTGGCATCGCCGATGCCGCTACCATAGGGGCGTCTAGGGTATAGCTTTATACAAACAACAAGATTGGTCCAAAGCGGCCAACCGAACGGAGGACGCGCCGTCATGAAGCCGACGATCCTGGTCGCGGATGACGAGCCGAGCATTGTGCTTTCCCTGCAGGTCCTGCTGCAGAAGGCCGGATACGACGTGCGCGTCGCCCGCAACGGGGAGGAGGCGATGCAGGCGGTCGAGGCCGCGGCACCCGACCTCATCCTGCTCGACGCGATGATGCCCAAGCGCGACGGCTTCGACGTGTGCCAGTCGCTGCGCGCCAGCCCGGCGCACAAGGACCTGCCGATCATCATGCTGACGGCAAAGAGCCGCGACGTGGAGCGGCAGAAGGGCATGGCGCTGGGCGCCACCGACTACATCACCAAGCCCTTCTCCACCCGCGACCTCGTCGCCACGGTGCGCAAGTACCTGGGCCCGCACGAGCCGGCGCAGGAGCAAGCACAGCCCCACACCCTGGGGGCGCATCCGTGACCGTGCCGGGCGCCGACGCCGGCACCGGCCCCGCCCCGCACGCCGTCCCCGCCACGCGCCGGCTGGTGCCGCTGGCCTTCAAGGCCGCCGGGGCCAGCCTCGTGGCGCTGTCCGCCGGTGCCGGCTGGGCGTTGCGCGACGCCACACCCGACCCGCTGACCACCTACGCCGTGCTGATGGCCGCCGCCTCCGCCGCCGCCGTCGGCGGGCTGTGGTGGGTGGTCGACCGCCACCTGCTGCGCGCCGGGCACACGCTGGCGCGCGAGGCCGGCATGATCGCCCACGGCACCGCCGCCGCGCGGGTGCCGGTGGAACGCTACGGTGACCTGGCGCTGCTGGCGCGCGCCGTCAACACGCTGGGCGACAAGCTGGCCGCCGCTCGCAGAGACATCGACCGGGCGGTGGCCGAATCGACCGCCAAGGCGGAGGAGCAGAAGGGCCGCCTGGGCGCCATCCTGCGCGACCTGCACGAAGGCGTGCTGGTCTGCAACCTGAAGCACCAGATCCTGCTGTACAACCAGACGGCGCTGGACCTGTTGCGCCTGACCGGCGACCTGGGGCTGGGCCGTTCGCTGCTGCACTTCGTGCTGGCCGAGCCGATCAACCACACGCTGGAGCGCCTGACCCTGCGCGTGCGCGAGGGGCGGCACCGCACGCACGCGCACGGCACCACGGCGCAGTTCGTCGGCGGCACGGTGGACGGCCGCATCCTGCTGGAAGGGCGCATGAGCGTCATCCTGCAGGACGGCACCGATCCCGACGCGCCGCCCGTCATCACCGGCTACGTCATCACGCTGCAGGACGCCACCGGCGAGCTGGCGGCGCTGGGCCAGCGCGACAAGCTGCTGCGCGAGGCGACGGAGGGCTTCCGCGGCCCCATCGCCAACCTGCGCGCCGCACTGGAGACGCTGTCCGACACGCCGGACCTGGACGCGGAGTCCCGCCGCAGCTTCGAATCGGCGATGCTGGAGACCTGCAACGCGCTGTCCGAGCGGCTGGAGCAGGTGACGGACGACTACCGCAGCGTGATGACCGGCTCCTGGCCGATGAGCGACATCCACTCCGCCAACCTCGGCAACCTCGTGCGCCACAGGGTGGGGGCGGAAGCCGGGTACGGCGTGACGCTGACCGGCCTGCCGCAGTGGGTGCATTGCGACAGCTTCAGCCTGGTCGTGCTGTTCGACCATCTGATCCGCCGGATCCACGAGCTGACCGGCGTTGCCGGCTTCGACCTTTCGGCCGAGCACGAGGGCCAGTGGGTCTACATGGACATCACGTGGCAGGGCACGCCGCTGCCCAGCGGCACCGTGGACGGCTGGCTGGACCACCCGCTGCCCGACGCGCTGGGCGGGCTGACCGTCGGCGACGTGCTGATGCACCACAAGAGCACGCTGTGGAGCGAGGCGCCGAAGGGCCGCGAGGGCTGTGCCCGATTGCGCATCCCGCTGCCGCCGGCCCTGTCGCCGCCCACCGCGCACGCCCACGCGCAGGCCGCGCGCACCGCGGCCCGGCCGGAGTTCTTCGACTTCACGCTGCTGCATCAGCCGCTGGCCACCAGCGAACTGGGCCGCACGCCGCTGGAGGCGCTGCACTACGTCGTCTTCGACACGGAGACCACCGGCCTGTCCCCGTCGAACGGCGACGAGATCATCCAGATCGCCGCCGTGCGCATCGTCAACGGCCGCATCCTGACGGGCGAGACCTTCAACCAGCTGGTCAACCCCGGCCGCAGGATCCCGCCGGAGTCCATCCCCTTCCACCACATCACCGACGACATGGTGGCCGACAAGCCGGCCATCGCCCAGGTGCTGCCGCAGTTCCGCGCCTTCGTCTCCGGCGCCGTGATCGTCGCCCACAACGCCGCCTTCGACCTGAAATTCCTGAAGATGAAGGAGAAGGCGGCGGGCGTGCGTTTCGACTGCCCGGTGCTGGACACCATGCTGCTGTCGCGCATGCTGCAGGGCGACGACGGCGACCACACGCTGGACGGCATCGCCCAGCGCCTGGGGATCGAGGTGGTGGACCGCCACACCGCGCTGGGCGACAGCCTGGTCACGGCGGCGGTGTTCCTGCGCATGGTCGACATGCTGCGCGAGCGCGGCATCCGCACGCTGGACGACGCCATCCGCGGCGCCAACATCCTCGTCGAACTGGCGCAGCGGGAGCGCGCCTTTTGACCGCGCCCGGCCCGGCCGGCCCGCCGCGGTTCCGGCTGGACCGCCTGCTGGCCGTGCTGCTGCTGGGTCTGGTGGCCTTCAACCCGCCGCTGCTGCGCGTATTCGGCGCGGGCGACACGGTGCTGGGCCTGCCGCTGCTGTACGTCTACATCTTCGTGGTGTGGGCCGTGGTCGTCCTGTTCGTGGCGCTGCACGTGGAACGCGGGGGCTGACCCATGCCCTGGCCCGCCGTCGTCGCCACCTCCTTCGCGTACCTGTCCGTACTGTTCGCCGTGGCGTACTGGGCCGACCGGCGGGCGGACGGGCGGCGCAGCGTCATCGCCTCGCCGTACGTGTACGCCTTGTCGCTGGCGGTGTACTGCACGACCTGGACGTTCTACGGGTCGGTCGGGCGGGCGGCGTCGCTGGGCATCGGGTTCCTGCCGATCTACCTGGGCCCGACCCTGCTGATGGTGCTGGGGCCGCTGGTGCTGCGCAAGATCCTGCGCATCGCCAAGGTGCAGCGCACCACCTCCATCGCCGACTTCCTGGCGTCGCGCTACGGGCGCAGCCAGGGGCTGGCGGCGCTGGTGGCGGTGACGGCGGTCATCGCGGTGACGCCCTACATCGCGCTACAGCTGAAAGCCGTGGCGGTCAGCTTCGATGTGCTGACGGGCAGCGATCCCACCGGCCTGACCGGCGGGCTGCGGCTGCCCTTCGTGCTGGACAACGCCTTCTACGTCGCGGTCCTGATGGCCGCCTTCGCCATCGTCTTCGGCACCCGCCACATCGACGCGGCCGAGCACCACGAGGGCATGGTTGCCGCGGTCGCCTTCGAATCGGTGGTCAAGCTGCTGGCCTTCCTGGCGGTCGGCGGCTTCGTCGTGTGGGGGCTGCACCAGGGGGCCGGCGCGCTGTTCGGCCGCGCGCTGGAGCATCCGGAGATCGCGCGGCTGTTCACCTCCGCACCCGCGCTGGGCGACGGGGCGTGGCTGACCAACACGCTGCTGGCGATGGCCGCCGTGCTGTGCCTGCCGCGCCAGTTCCAGGTCATGGTGATCGAGAACGTGGACGAGCGGCACCTGAACCGCGCCCTGTGGCTGTTCCCGCTGTACATGCTGCTGATCAACCTGTTCGTGCTGCCGGTGGCGGCGGCAGGCCTCCTGCATTTCCCCGGGCGCAGCGTGGACCCGGACGTCTTCGTGGTGGCGCTGCCGCTGGCGGCGGGGCAGGACGCGCTGGCGCTGTTCGCCTTCATCGGCGGCCTGTCGGCGGCGACGGGCATGATCATCGTCGAGGCGATCGCCCTGTCGACCATGGTGTGCAACGACCTCGTCATGCCGCTGCTGCTGCGCTTCCGGCATGCGAAGCTGGAGCGGGTGGCGGACCTGTCGCCCTTGCTGCTGCTGATCCGCCGGGTGGCGATCGTCGCCATCCTGCTGCTGGGGTACGCGTACTTCCGCTTCGCCGGGTCGGCGTACGCGCTGGTCGCCATCGGCCTCATCTCGTTTTGCGGGGTGGCGCAGTTCGCGCCGCCGCTGGTGGGCGGCATCTACTGGACCGGCGCCACCCGGCGGGGTGCCCTGGCGGGCCTCAGCGCCGGCATTTTGGCGTGGGCCTACACGCTGCTGCTGCCCTCCTTCGCCCGGTCGGGCTGGCTGCCGGAGGCGTTCATCGCGGCGGGGCCGTGGGGCTTGGCGCTGCTGCGCCCCTACGCGCTGTTCGGCCTGGACGGGCTGGACCCGCTGACGCACGCGCTGTTCTGGAGCATGCTGTTCAACATCGGCCTGTTCGTCGCCGTCTCCCTGCTCGACCGGCCGGGCCTGGGCGAGCGGGCGCAGGCCACGGCGTTCGTCGAGGTGTACGAGCAGAAGGGCGAGGCGGCCGCCACAGCCGGCCAATGGCGCGGCAACGCCACGGTGGGCGAGCTGCAGCGCATCGTCGCCCGCTTCGTGGGACCGGAGCGCGCCGAAACCGCGTTCGCCCAGCACGCCGCGCGAAGTGGCCGCACGCTGGAGCCCAACCGCCGCGCGGGGGCGGAGCTGGTGCGGCTGGCCGAGCGGCTGCTGGCCGGCGCCATCGGCGCGGCGTCGGCGCGCGTGGCGCTGGCCCCGGCCGTCAAGGGCGGCGAGGTCAGCGTGCCCGAGCTGATGCGCATGCTGGACGAGACCAGCCACGTCATCGAGTACTCCCGCCAGCTGGAGCACAAGACGGCGGAGCTGGAGCGCACCTCCGCGGCGCTGCGCGCCGCCAACGAGCGGCTGAAGGAGCTGGACCGCCTGAAGGACGAATTCCTGTCCACCGTGACGCACGAGTTGCGCACGCCGCTGACCTCCATCCGCGCGCTGTCGGAGATCCTGCACGACAACCCCGACTTCGACCCCGACCAGCGGGCCGAGTTCCTGTCGATCATCATCAAGGAGAGCGAGCGCCTGACCCGCCTCATCAACGAGGTGCTGGACATGGCGAAGATCGAGGCCGGCGAGGTGGAATGGCGCATCGGCCCCGTCGACCTGCGCGCCGTGGTGGAGCAGGCCGCCGCCGCCACCAGCCAGCTGTTCCGCGACAAGGACGTGGCCCTGGCGGTGGAACTGCCGGACGCGCTGCCCCCGGTGGAGGGCGACGACGACCGGCTGGTGCAGGTGGTGGTCAACCTGCTGTCCAACGCCGCCAAATTCACGCCCGACGGCGGCCACGTGGCGGTGCGCGCGGCGGCCGGGACGGACGGCGTCGAGGTCTCCGTCACCGACGACGGGCCGGGCATCGCGCCGGAACACCACGCCGCCGTCTTCGACCGCTTCCGCCAGGTGGGCGACACCATGACCGACAAGCCGCAGGGCACCGGCCTTGGCCTCGCCATCTGCAAGCGCATCGTCGAGCACCTGGGCGGCCGCATCGGCGTGGACAGCGCGCCGGGCCACGGCGCCACCTTCCGCTTCACCATCCCCTACGCGCCGGTCGCGGATGCCCCCGCCCCGTTGGCCGGCGGCGCCGGCGCGGCCCGCTGAACACCGGCTTCCATACTCACGTATTCATAGGGACTCATTTTGATTCATTTTGCATTATAACGTATATTGTTAACCCTACATTGCGTGGAGCCTTTTTTCCCTCTGGAACGAATCATCCGGAGGAAGCCGTCATGTCCCATAAGAAAGCGCTGATCGGTCTCGCCCTCGTCCTCGGGCTGGCGGCGCCGGCCGCCGATGCCTGCACCCGCATCTTCTACAAGGGGGCCAAGGGATACCCCGTCATCGCCCGCAGCCTGGACTGGACCGAGGACACCTCGACCGACATCTGGGCCTACCCGCGCGGCATGAAGCGTGACGGCGGCATCGACGCCGGCTCGATCCGCTGGACGTCGCGCTTCGGCTCCGTCACCGCCTCGCTCTACGACATGGCGACCGTGGACGGCATGAACGAGGCCGGCCTGATGGGCAACATGCTCTACCTGGGCGAGGCCGAGTACGACACCAAGGAGAAGGACAAGGAAAAGGCCAACCTGCCCACCCTGTCCGTCGGCGCATGGCTGCAGTACGCGCTGGACAACTTCGCCACCGTCGCCGACGCGGTGAAGGCACTGGAGAAGGAACCCTTCCGCGTCATCGCCCCGCCGATGCCGACCGGCGACAAGGCCGGCGCGCATCTGGCGCTGTCCGACATCTCGGGCGACACCGCCATCTTCGAGTACATCGGCGGCAAGCTGGTCATCCATCACGGCCGCGACTACGGGACGATGACCAACTCCCCCACCTTCGACCAGCAGCTGGCCATCAACACCTACTGGAAGGACGTCGGCAGCACGGCCATGCTGCCGGGCACGCATCGCGCCGCCGACCGCTTCGTGCGCGCCGACTACTACGTCAACGCGGCGGACAAGTACGACGACACGCAGAAGGCCACCGCCGCGGCGCTGTCGGTGATCCGCGCCGTCTCCGTGCCGATCGGCATCAAGGACCCGCAGAAGCCGAACATCGCCACCACCATCTGGCGCACCGCCGCCGACCCGAAGGCCAAGCGCTACTACTACGAGTCCGCCTGGACCCCGTCGGTGATGTGGGTGAACATCGGCCAGCTCGACCTGTCGGAGGGCACCCGCGCCCGCCGCCTCGCCCTGAAGGGCCATCCCGACCTGTCCGGCGACGTCACCGGCAAGTTCGTGGTGGATGGCCCCTTCCCCTGGCTGACGAACTGAGGCGGGCGGCGGGGCGTCACCCCGGAAACCGCGCCCCCATCGCCTCGGCGATGAGGTCGAGGTCGGCCGGGTCCACGGCGAACAGGCCGAAGCGCAGCTGGTAGCCCCAGTTGCGCACCCCCGCCGTGAAGCCGAGCGTGCCCAGCAGCGGCTGGATCGGCGCCTCGCCCGCCGCGTCCAGCCACGTCACGTCGCGGCGGAAGGGGTGGAAGCCGCCGCCCATGTCCACTTGGTACGGCTCCCCGCCGTGCGCGGTGCCGACCGCGGTGAAGGCCTGCAGCCGGCCCGGCCCGCGGAACACCTCGGTGGGTGAGTAGTAGGCCACGCGGTCCCCCGGCCGGATCCGGCGCAGGGGAGCCGCCTTGCCGTGGCAGACCTGCATGAAGCCGCCGGCGCGCCCGCGCCGCACATGCTCCGCCGAGGCCACGGCGATCCAGGCGCCCGCCATCGCTCCGCCCCCCTTACTCGGCACCGGGGGCGAACACGCGCAGGCGGTGCCCGTCCGGGTCCAGCGCCACGAAGGTGGTGCCGAAGTCCATCTCCGTCGGCGCCTGGGCGATGGTCAGGCCGCGAGCGGCCCAGTCGGCGTGCACCGTGCGCACCGTGCCGGCGTCCGGCACCGGGAAGCCGATCTCGGCGCCGCCGCCGGCCGCCACGGCCGCCGGGGCCACCGTGTGGCGCGCCCACAGGCCCAGCTTGACGCCGCCGCCCAGCGCGAACATCGCGAAGGTCGGCGACGCCTCCAGCGCGTCGCGGCCCAGCAGGCGGGCGTAGAAGTCGGCGCTGGCGGCCGGGCTGTCGACGTAGAGGAGGATGAAGGTCTGGTCGAACATCGTCTGGCGTCCCTCGTTGGGTTGGTCGATGCACGGACCTTACCGCCACATGCTGTCAGTTTCTGTCAGCAGCGATGCCCTCCGCCGCCCGCCATTCCTTCAGCAGCGCCGCACGCCGGCGCGGGTAGCGCTCGCCGGTCACCGTCAGCCCGGCGATGCGGTCGGTGCGGAAGTGCCGGAAGGTGCCGCGCAGCTCGCACCACGCCACCATCACCCGCACCTTGTCGAAGAAGCCCAGCGCGAAGGGCCACACCGTGCGGCTGCTCTCCGTCCCGCCCGCGTCGCGGTAGAGGATGACGAGCCGCCGCTCCCCCCGGATCGCCTGCCGGATGGCGGCGACGTCCACCTCGCCCGTGGCGATGCGCTCCCCCGGCCCGACCAGCAGCGCCGTGGCGTCGGCCCCGTCGCGCAGGTCCGGCGGCAGCACGGCGGTGATCTTCGCCAGCGCGTCGCGCGCCGCCCCCGCCAGCCGCGTGTCCCCCCGCTCCGCCACCCAGCGCGAGCCGAGCACCAGCGCCTCGATCTCCTCCTCCGACAGCATCAGCGGCGGCAGCAGGAACCCCGGCCGCAGCAGGTAGCCGATGCCCGGCTCCCCGTCGATGCGCGCCCCTTGCGCCTGCAGCGCGCCGATGTCGCGGTACAGCGTGCGCAGGCTGACGCCCAGTTCCTCGGCCAGCGTGCGCCCGCTGACCGGCCGGCGATGCCGCCGCAGGATCTGGATGAGGTCGAGCAATCGTTCGGCGCGCGACACCGGCAAACCCCTTCAGCCCGGAAGAGCCGCCATACTGCCAAAATCCGGCAGGAAGGACACCGCCGCCGGCACGCCATGAAACACAATGAAACACTATGAAACACAATTCCCAGAGATGTTTCATCCGCCCACCCCGCACCCCCGACCGCCCCACGATTGAAAGCGCTTGAGGGTAGCAGGAAATAGGAAAATTTTCAATTTGGCCGGCCGAAGGGGCGCCGCCCCGCATCGAACAGCGAGGACAATTTTGGCCACAGATGGACACAGATGAACACCGATCCCCCACCCCAACCTCTCCCCCTGGAGAGAGGTCGGCGCGCAGTGCCGGGTGAGGGGGGTTACGGGGGACTGGGGGCGTTGACCAGCGGGGGCACGCCCCTACGGCGCCGCGTCGATCTGCCGGGCGATCCACTGGCTGAGGCTGATCCCCTCGGCCGCCGCCCGCATCGCCGCCTTGCGGTGCAGTTCGGGCGCGGTTCGGACGAGGATCTTGCCGCTGAACGGCCGGTCGGGCTCCTCGCCGCGCTCGGCGCACAGCGCGAGATACGCGTCGATGCCGCCACGGAACGACTCCAGCAGTTCCTGGGCGTTCGTGCCCTCGAAGTGGATCACGTCCTTGAGCCCGGCCACCACGCCCGAAAACGTGCCGTCCTCCGGGTCGAAGTCGATGGGACCGGCCGCGTAACCTTTGTGTTCAAGATGCGCGGCGTCCAACAGGGGACTGTTCCCGTCCGCAGGCTGCTCGCGGTCGGAGAAGTCGACGCCCGGCGAGTCGAAAAAGTCGTCCCAAGGCCCGCGTTCCGGTTCCTTGCCGTCCGCATCCTGTTCCCTTTGGTCGCGAACCGCCATACCGCCGCTCCCGTCCCGAACTGTCGGCTTTTATCTTAGCCACAGATGAACACAGATGGACACAGATCTTGTCCCCATCGGCCTCCATCGACGCCATCGGATTCATGATGGAGGCGGGGCCTGACGCGCCGCGATCTGGACCCGCTGATCGGCCATCGCGGACGCATCGCCGAAGCGCTGCACCGCGCAGCGTGACGCCTGAGCGAACTGAGGCGGAGCCTTTCGGCCCCGCCTCGAATTCATGTCGGCCGGTCCCCGACTGAGCGATACTGCGCCCTTATGGCTTGGCCTCGCTCGAAGGCGCTTGCCCGGACCAATGCCCCTTGCGGAACACCTGATATTTTGAGACCGCATGGCGTATGTGCGGTCTGTCTCTCGACATGGAAGACAGATTAAGTCCCACCTGCAGGATCGTCAAGGTGATCGGCCTGCAGATTTTCATCCTGCAGTTCCTGGTTGGGCTTCGTCCTGCAGATTTTGCAAGAGGCTGCGGATGTCCGTCCGCACCGATCCCAGTTCACGGGGGACCGGGGGCGTTGACGCCTCCGCCCCATTGCCTCACGGCTTTTGCGTCGCGCCGCGTTGCGCCGCAACGTCGGCGTCGGCCGTGTCCTTGAGCAACTGCGCGAAGCTATCGGAACCGAAGCCAAGGCTCGCCAGCTTGCTGCCGGCGGCGCGCTCCGTCTCGGATCTGGCGATCTTCGTTACGGCGAACTCCATCGTCAGCTTTGAATTCGGATTCACCGGTTGACTGATCGACTGCCCAATCAGCGAACTGAGCCGAAAGCGCGAGTCTTCCGTCTCCTTCATTATCTCCATGGCACGCGCCAATGCCTCAGCTGGACTTTTTATTTTGTCCACTTCGGACATTTTGTCTTCGAGTTCCTGTGTCAGATAACCTATTTCTTTATCAAGGTTATTGATTTGCTTTCCGTCGGCCTCCACAACCCCTTTCCAGTACGACTCCTTCCGGGCCACCTTTAGCTTGTCCGTCAACGCGTCGTTCACCTCATCCGCCGACATCCGGCCGGAGGTGACGAAGTCGCTCAACGTGGTGCGGTCATCAGGCGACAACTTGGTGAACAGCGCGAGCGCGTCTCCCTTAAGCGCCTTGGCCAGTGGGCTAAGGTTCACACTGTCGGTCATGGTGGCGCCGGAAACGGTCCCGGCCTCCGGCTGAGCGCCGCCAGACCGGGCGACCGGCGTTTGAACCGACCCTACACCAAGAGTCGCCGGCATGTGTGACGGAGCCACTGTCGACATCGATCATCCCCCCACTGCACAAACGACCAAGCCACACCCCCGCAAGCGGGTGGCACTGGATATTCAGCATGTTATCAGAAAAATTGCGAAATGCAATCTCCAGCCGCAACATACCAGAGCATGAAATACTTACGAACTATAAATATTCGATGTCTACCTTTTTTAAGAGGTTTTTATAGGCCATTTTCAACTCATGATCATTGATATATGGTAACGCGCACTCTGGAACGCGACACAACCCTTACGGAGAATGAATCATGGGCACATACGTCCTTTCTCAGTACGACGACTATTGGGTGGCACAGAACCCGAATGAGCAAGTTTCCGTGTACGCAGGAGAAGGAAACGATACCGTTGGCGGCGGTAATTTAAATGATTATATCGATGGAGGAAATGGTAGTGATAATTTACACGGGCTCGGCGGAAACGATTTCCTAAACGGCCTCGCTGGATCTGATAATCTTCTTGGAAACGCAGGAAACGATACGCTGCTTGGAGGAGATGGATATGACTACATCTCTGGCGGAGATGGCAACGACATGCTCTTCGGCGGTGCGTGCGCCAGCATTGGCGGCGTAATTGGCGTTGACGAGTTGTTCGGAGGGGCCGGAAATGACATATACGTGCATTACAACAATGATGGCGGCATATCATATATAAGCGATAGCTCAGGAACCTCTGATTACCTCGTATTCAATGACGGCAGTATAACAGACCTTGAGTTCTATGCAAAAAATGGCACAACTCTTATAATCACCACCGCAAGCGACTACTCTGATGGCTATAATCACAATGGGGTCGAGATTGCGAATTATTTTGGTTCCGGATACACTCACGGATCCGGAGAGATCGAATATCTCCAAGTAGGAAACACCGCGTACTCGCTCTGGACGCTGCTGATGGGCTGATCGGTTTCCACCTGCAAGGCGCGTCCCTACCATGGGACGCGCTGACGCTTGGCACTAAATCTACGGCAGAGCGTGCATTTCCTTAGGTTGGGCTAAGCCGCAGGTGTGCTCCAACACTTGCTGCCATGGGAGGGGATGTTGGGCCGCGCTGCGCTTGGCACCAACCTACGGGCGCGCCGCTCCGTCCACTTCCAATTCGCGCCGATATTCCACCACCGCTGCGACCTGCCGGGTAACAAGGCGAAGGTCGTCGTCCGATAAGGCGTGAACGGCAGAAAGCAACTCATCATAGAGGACCACCCGCCGTGCCGGGCTGGTCTCGCCACCCGCAAGCCCCAGCAGGTGGTTCGGTGTGGTCGCCAGAACCTCGCAGATCTTCAGCAGCACCCCGAGACTCGGTTCTCGCCGGCCGGTCACGTAGTGGCCGTAGCGGCGTTCGGTGATGCCCGCACGCCGAGCGACCTCGGCATCGCTAAGGCCGAGCGTTCGCGCGCGGTCGCGCAGGGCTATCCCGAATTCCTTCATCGGAACGATTTGTTCGGGACAGCGCCCTCAACGCCATGTAATTAATGTAGTGCCATAGACCCACGTTTCGTAGTGAGCATACACCCCTATGCGACGGATCGTAAACCTCGTCATCGCACTCACCCTCCTCCCCGCCCCCGCCCTGGCGGACCCGCCCGCGCGCCTGCTGGTCGAGCGGTGGCTGGCACGCGCGGATATGGCGGCGAACGAGGCGGTGACGCACGAGATCTGCGGGTGGGGCGCCATCGACCTGCGCACGCCGCTGCTGGAGGCGGCGCTGGACGGCGGGGTGGAGCCGCAGGTGCTGGATGAACTGGCGCGGCGGTTCGACGCCATGGCGGCGGAGCGGCGGCGGCTGGAGGCGGTGCTGGCGCTGCAGCCGGCCAACGCGCCGGCCACGCGCACCACCGGGCTGTTCGCCACCGGCGGCTGCCCGGACCAGCGCCGGCTGGCCATCGGCACCACGGGGCGGTAAGGGCGCGCCGACGGGCCGGCTCCGTTACCGGCCGCAAAAGGTGCGGTCACGATTCTTGTACGCCATGTGGTTGCAGGCTAGGGTGCTCCCGGGTAAAGCCCTCCCACGGGCCCGTCCCGCGCCGGTAGCGGCCGGCGTCCCACCGTAAATCCGGGCGTTCCTCAGGAACGCCGCGGACCCTTCTCCTGAAAGGAACTGTGCCGTGGCTCTTCCCACATCCTGGATCAACGGCACGGCCGGCGCCGACGTCCTCACCGGCGCCGGGGTGGCCGAGTTCATCAGCGGCTTCCAGGGCGCCGACACCATCTTCGGCATGGGCGAGGCCGACATCATCGACGGCGGGGACGGCAGCGACCTCATCTACGGCAACACCGGCGACGACGTGATCTGGGGTTCGCAAGGGCTGACGCCCATGGTGACCAACGACACCATCTTCGGCGGCCAGGGCAACGACCTCATCACCTGCGAGCAGGGGGACAACCGGCTGTTCGGCAACCTGGGCAACGACACGCTCCAGGCCGGCAGCGGGCGGGACACGCTGTTCGGCGGCCAGGGCAACGACGCGCTGTACGGCGCCTACGGCAACGACGAACTGTGGGGCAACCTGGGCGACGACTACCTGGAAGGCGGCGGCGACAGCGACACGCTGTGGGGCGGGGCCGGCAACGACACGCTGGCCGGCGACCTGATGATCGGCGGCGACGGGTTCGACACCTTCCAGATCCAAGGCAAGTACGACGTGCACACGCGCGGCGCCAACAGCACCGTCATCGCCGACTACCAGCGGGGCGACACCATCGACCTGTCGGTCTGGACGCGCTCGCTGGCCAACGTGTCGATCCGCACCAGCGGCGCCGACGCCATGCTGTACGTCGACACGGACGGGGCCGGCGGCCAGGATCCCTACAAGGTCGTCACCCTGCTGGGCCACGGCGGCGCCACGCTGAACGACTTCACCTTCGGCTTCGGCGGCTAGGCCGGCACGTACTCCGCGCTGACGGCGGCGAAGTGGCAGGCGGCGGCACCCAGCACCGTCAGGTGCCACAGCGCGTTGTGGTAGCGCAGCCGGTCCAGCACGTGGAAGACCACGCCGGCCGTGTACAGCAGGCCGCCCGCCGCCAGAAGCTGCCACGCGGTGGAGGACAGCGCCGCGCTCATCGGCTCGGCCACCACGACCACCACCCAGCCGAGACCGAGGTAGAGGATCAGGCTCGCCCGCTCGATCCGCCAGGGGCAGGCCAGCTTCAGCACGGCGCCGGTCAGCGCCACGCCCCACACCACGGCGAACAGCGCCACGCCGGTCGCCGTGTCGCCCAGCCCCTTCAGCAGGAACGGCGTGTAGGTGCCGGCGATCATCACGAAGATCATGGCGTGGTCCAGGCGCCGCAGCATCGCCTTGCGCCGCCCGCGCCGCGCCAGATTGTAGCCGGCCGAGGCCGACAGCATGCCCACCAGACCCAGGCTGTAGGCGGCCAGCGAGGCCAGCTCTCCCGCCGTCGCCTTGGTTCCCGCCGCGGCCAGCAGCCAGACGGCGCCGATCAGCCCGGCGGGGACGCCGACCGCGTGGACCAGCCCGTCGGCCACCCGCTCGCCCGGGCTGTACAGGGGGAACTCGTCAGGGGCCTGCATGACGGGGACAACACGCGGCGCGCCGCGTGGTTCAGCCGTTCGACGGAGGTCCGCCGTTTGGCATGCCATCCCTCCGCATCCGTGGCATAATCCGCGCTCCGTTCGTCCCACCCCCCTCCCCCGGCGGCGCCATGACCGACACGACGCTTGCGCAGACGCTGCTCCTCCAGCCCGGCCAGCGCGCGCGGCTGGTCAACGTGCCCAAGGCGGTGAAGCCGCTGTTCGATCCGCTGCCCGACGGCGTGCACGTCAACGAATCCGGCGCCGCGCCGGCCGACTGGCTGATCGTCTTCGTGCGCGACCGCGCGGCGCTTGACGCCTTCGCCCCCGTCGCGGTCAGCGAGACGGCGTTCGACGGGGTGCTGTGGGTGGCCTTTCCCAAGGACGCGCCGTCCGCCGCGCCGTCCGCCACGGGGGAGCTGTCGCGCGCGGCGGTGGAGCAGGCGATGGCCGCCTTCGGCTATGACGCCGTGGCGAGCGAGGCGGTGGACGGCACCTGGACGGCGCTGCGCTTCCGCCCGCGCGAGCGGGTGGCGGAGGTGCCGGGCGAAAGGTCGCAGAATTGACGCGCCCGCCGCCGCCGGACTCTGCCTTTCGGGCTAGCCCCTTAACGAATCCTTATCCGTAGTCTGGCAGCTTTTCCGCAAAATGCCGGGCATAGGGCCGCCGGCAGCCGCGTTGGCGCGCGGCACCCCATGGAGATGTATGCGGTGACACTCATCAAGTGGAGCGAGGAGGGAGGCCAGGCGCGCATCGGCCTGCCCAGCGACCTCGACCTGCCGATGGCGCAGCCGCTGGTGGACAGCCTGCGGCACGGCTTCGCCACCGCCGACGCGGTCACCGTGCAGGCCGACGCGGTGGAGCGGGTCAGCACCGCCTGCGTGCAGGCGCTGCTGGTGGCATCCCGCCACGCCGCCGAACAGGGGGCGGCGTTCGCCATCCTCCAGCCCTCCGAGGTGCTGGTGGAGGCGTGCGACGACCTTGGCCTGACGCCCTGGCTGAAGCAATGGAGCCGTTCGTGAAGAAGAAGGTCCTGACCGTCGACGATTCACGCACCATGCGCGACATGGTGACGTTCACGCTGAAGGGCGCCGGGTACGACGTGCTGGAGGCCGGCGACGGTCAGCAGGCGCTCACCGTCATCGCCGCCAACAAGGTGGACCTCGTCATCACCGACCTGAACATGCCGGTGATGGACGGGCTGACGCTGATCAAGCGGCTGCGCGCGGCGCCGGCGCACCGGACGCTGCCCATCCTGATGCTGACCACCGAATCGGACGAGAAGAAGAAGGCCGAGGGGCGCACCGCCGGCGCCACCGGCTGGATCGTCAAGCCCTTCAACCCGGAAAAGCTGATCTCCGTGGTGCAGAAGGTGTGCGGCTGATCCGTCAGCCGCTCTAGGAGGCACGCCCGTGGAAGACCTGAGCCGCTTCAAACAGACCTACTTCGACGAAAGCGCCGAGCTGCTGGCGGTCGCCGAAACCGGGCTCCTCAACCTCACGCCCGGCGCCGTCGACAACGACGAGGTGAACGCCATCTTCCGCGCCGTGCACTCCATCAAGGGCGGCGGCGGCGCCTTCGGCTTCACCGACCTGGTGGCCTTCGCGCACGAGTTCGAAACCGTCATGGACGGCGTGCGCAACAACACCATCGCCGTCACCACCGAACTGGTCGACACGCTGATCCGCGCCAACGACGTGCTGGGCCAGATGCTGGCCTACGCGCGCGAAGGCACGCCGGCCCCCGCCGGCACCACCGACGCCGTGGTGGCGCAGCTGCGCCGCCACCAGTCCGGCGAGGCGCCGGCGGAGCCGGAAGCGGTGGCCGAGGCACCCGCCCCCGCCGCTTATCCGGACGAGGAGGACGGCGAGGCCGGGCTGTTCGGCGACGCCATGGCCGCCATCGCCGCCGCCCGCGCCGCCGAGGAGTCCGGCCGCATCCGCTGGACCATCGTCTTCCGCCCGAAGGCGGAGCTGCTGATGTCCGGCAACGAGCCGACGTTCATGCTGCGCGCCCTGCGCCGGCTGGGTGACGCCACCATCGAGTGCCACCAGGAGCAGCTGCCCTCGCTGGCCAACCTGGAGCCGGAGCTGCTGTTCCTCACCTGGACGGTGACGCTGCTGGCCGAACCCGGCGTCGACCGCGCCGCCATCGAGGACGTGTTCGAGTTCGTCGCCGACGAGTGCGACATCCGCATCACCGCCGAGGCCCCGCCGCCCGCCATTGCCGCGGCGCCCGAGCCGGAAGCCGCGCCGGAGCCGGAGCCCAGCACCGACATCGTGCCGCCGCCGGCCGCCGCCGCCCCCGCACCCGCCGCCCCCAGCGCCGTTACGCCGCCGCCCAAGCCGCCGGAAGCGCCGGTGAAGCGCGCCGGGGGCAACGAGCATGCCGGGCTGACCAGCCACACCATCCGCGTCGACCTCGACAAGATCGACCGGCTGGTCAACATGGTCGGCGAGATGGTCATCACCCAGGCGATGATCGCCGAGCACCTGCGCGAGCTGCCGCCGGGCGAGTTCCAGGAGCTGCTGGAAGGGCTGGAGCAGCTGGCCCAGCACACGCGCGAGCTGCGCGAGAGCGTGATGTCCATCCGCGCCCAGCCGGTGTCCAGCGTGTTCAGCCGCATGCCGCGGCTGGTGCGCGAACTGGCGACGGAGACCGGCAAGGAGGTCAGCCTCGTCACCTCGGGCGAGACGACGGAGGTGGACAAGACGGTCGTCGAGAACCTCGTCGACCCGCTGACCCACATGATCCGCAACTCCATCGACCACGGCCTGGAAGGCCCGGACGAGCGCGAGCGCATCGGCAAGCCGCGCCAGGGCACCGTGCACCTGTCGGCCCAGCACCGATCCGGCCGCATCGTCATCGAGGTGGCCGACGACGGGCGCGGCATCAACCGCGCGCGCGTGCTGTCCAAGGCCATCGAGAAGGGGCTGGTGCCGGCCGGGGCCAACCTGTCGGACGAGGAGATCGACAACCTGATCTTCCTGCCCGGCTTCTCCACCGCCGACAAGGTCTCCAACATCTCGGGCCGCGGCGTCGGCATGGACGTGGTCCGCCGCAACATCACCTCGCTGGGCGGGCGCATCGGCGTCTATTCGACGCCCGGCGAGGGCTCGCGCTTCGTGCTGTCGCTGCCGCTGACGCTGGCGGTGCTCGACGGCATGGTGATCTCGGTGGGCGAGGAGCGCTTCGTGCTGCCGCTGACCAACATCGTGGAAAGCCTGCGGCCCAAGCCCGCCGACCTGCACGGGCTGGTCGGCAAGTGCGACGTGATGATGGCGCGCGGCGAATACGTGCGGCTCGTTCACCTGCACCAGCTGTTCGGCATTCCGGGCGCGGTCGGCGACGCCACCAAGGCGCTGGTGGTGCTGGTGGAGACCGAGGACGGCTCCCGCCTCGGCCTCGTGGTGGACGAGGTGCTGGGCCAGCAGCAGGTCGTCATCAAGAGCCTGGAAGCCAACTTCCGCCGCCTCGACGGCGTGGCGGCGGCGACCATCCTGGGCGACGGCCGCGTCGCCCTCATCCTCGA
>Ga0196970_1000422_pt1 | contig 49903 bp, 31 predicted proteins | sample S1v_513CmetaG_FD_148672 | JGI IMG/M metagenome (GOLD analysis project Ga0196970, IMG submission 148672) | Soil microbial communities from Anza Borrego desert, Southern California, United States - S1+v_5-13C | ecosystem: Environmental > Terrestrial > Soil > Desert | place: USA: California... | reverse complement strand
GGCCCTCGGCGTCGGTGTTGCCGACCTCGATGGTCTTGCCGGACATGCTGGTGATCACGTCCGACGGACGGTAGGCGTTGCCGTCGATGGCGTTTTCCACCGCCGGCACCACCACCACCAGGTTCACCGGCAGCTGCGCCTTGACCGTGGCCACGAAGGTGCCGATGACGTTGGCGCCACCGCACATGTCGTACTTCATTTCCTCGATGCCGCCCTGCGTCTTGAGGTTGACGCCGCCGGTATCGAAGGTGATGCCCTTGCCGACCAGCACATAGGGACGCGCGTCGCCGCCGCCGTTCCACTTCAGCACGACCAGCCGCGGGCGGTTGGCCGAGCCGCGCGCCACCGCCAGCAGCGAGCCCATGCCCAGCGCTTCCATCTGCTGTTCGTCCAGCACCTCGGCCTCGGCGCCCTCGTGGGCGGCGGCGAAGGCCACGGAGGTTTCCGCCAGGTAAGCCGGGTTGCACAGATTCGGCGGCAGGTTGCCGAGCTCGCGCGCGTATTCGACACCGGCGGCGATGGCCTGGCCCTGGTCCAGCGCGCGGCGGTCCTCGCCGCGGATCGCCACCGCGGCCAAGCCTTTGTCCTCGGCCTTCTTCTTGCCCAGCGTGGCGCTGTAGCGGTAGGCGGCATGATCGCTGGCGATGACCGCCTGACGGATCGCCCAGGCCGCGTCGCGGCCCTTCACCGGCAGCTCGGACAAGGTCAGCAGCGCCTGCGTCACCGGCCCGCTGCGCAGCGCGCGGACGGTGTCACCGATGGCCTTGAGGTATTGCGGCACCCCGAACTTGCCCGCCTCGCCCAGGCCCACCACCAGCACGCGCGGCGCAGTGACGCCGGGCAGGTCGTGCAGCAGGGTGCTGGCACCGGTCTTGCCGCTGACATCGCCGCGGCCGAGCAGGGCGGCGATGCGGCCGCCGCTGGCCGTGTCCAGCGCCTGCGCGGACGGGGACAGGGACTGGTCGGCGAAGGCGCCGACGACCACGCAGTCAACCGCGGCGGAGGCCGGGGCGTCGGGGTTCAGGGTGAATTGCAAGGCCATTGAGCAGATTCCGTGGGCAAGTCCGTACAATCGCGGACTGTTTACGCCGGCCCGGGTTAGGCTGGCGGCGCCGCGAACGAATCCGAGAGTTTAGCAAGCCCCACACCTATGCCGAAGCTCGACCGTTATCTGCTGCGGGACTTCACCCAGAGCTTCCTGGCGACCCTGATCGTGCTGCTGGTGGTCAGCGTCGGCGCGGTGCTGGTGGATGTGCTCGGGAATATCGCCGACGGCCGTGTTCCGGCCCGCCTGCTGCTGCCGCAGCTGGCCCTGCAATTCGTCGCCTACCTGCCGCTGATCCTGCCCCTGGCGTTGATGCTGGGCCTGCTGCTGGCCCTGGGCCGGCTGTACCGGGATTCGGAAATGGCCGTCATCACCGCCATCGGCGTGGGCCCGGGGCGCCTGCTGCGGCCGATCATGCTGCTGGCCGCGCCGGTGGTGATCCTGATCGGTGCCTGCTCCCTGTGGCTGGGGCCCCTGGCCACCCGCACCGCCGACAAGATGCTGGAAGAAGCCAACCGCAGCGTGGTCATCGCCGGTCTGGAGGCCGGGCGCTTCACCCCGCTGTCCGGCGGTGGCGTGGTCTACCTGTCCAGTGTCTCCGCCGATGGCACCCGCTTCGGCCAGATATTCATGCAGCGGCAGACCGACGAGCGCGTTGACGTGGCCACGGCCAACACCGGCTCGGTGTTCTTCGAGGGCAAGAAGGATCGCTTCCTGCGCCTGGAGAATGGCTACCGCGTGGAGGGCCCGGCCAAGGGCGAAGGCCTGGACTACCGGTTGCTGCGCTTTGGGCGCAACGAAGTCGCTCTGCCGGACCGCGCGCAGGTGCATGACGAGAATGACCCGGAAGTGATGTCCACCTCGCGCCTGCTCGGCGACGATCGCCTGGCCGCCCGCGCGCAGCTGCACTGGCGCATCGCCCCGCCGTTGCTGGCCCTGGCCTTCGCGCTGCTGGCCTTGCCGCTGTCGCGCAGCTCGCCGCGGCAGCAGCGCTACGGCCGCATCATGCTGGCCTTCCTTGGCTACCTGGTGGGTACCAACCTGATGATTGTCGGCACGCAGTGGATCTCGGCCGGGCGCACTCCGGCGGCACTGGGTCTGTGGTGGTTGCTGGTGCCGCTGCTGCTGGTGGCGGTGTGGGTGTACGTGCGCGACGGCCGCTTGTCGCGGCCGCGGAGGGCGGCGGCATGAGGTTTACTCCGCGTATCCATGATCTGTACATCGGCCGCGCCGTGATCGGCACGGTGCTGCTGACCTGGGCGGTGCTGCTCGGCCTCGATGTGGTCAACGCTTTTTCCAGCGAGGCCAAGGACATCGGCGAGGGCAGCTACAGCTTCGGCCATGCCATTGCCTACGTGGCCTATTCGGTGCCACGCCGCGCCTACACCTTGTTCCCGACCGCCGCGGTGATTGGTGCGCTGATGGGCCTGGGCCAGCTTGCCGCGACTTCGGAGCTGACCGCGCTGCGCGCGCTGGGGCTGTCGCGGCGCCGGCTGAGCCTGTCGGTCGCCGCGGCCATGGCGCTGCTGACCGGCCTGATGGTGATCACCGGCGAAACCCTGGGCCCATGGGCGCAGAGCCAGGCCGACGTGCTCAAGGCCAGCGCGCGCTACGAAAGCAACATGGCCATGGCGCGCTACGCCGGCCTGTGGGCGCGCGAAGGCAATACCTTCCTCAATGCACAGAGCGGCGAGGAGAAGCTGCTCGAGGGCGGCGGCACGGCGCTGGCGCTGCATGACGTGCGTCTGTACCAGATCGGCGAGAACGGGCGCCTGCAGACCCTGACCCACGCGGCGTCCGCCGAACATCGCGATGCTGGCTGGATCCTGCGCGACGTGACCGAAGATCATTTTGCCGAACGCTCGGTGACCCGGGAAAAGATGGCGGAAATGCCGTGGCAGTCGGCGCTCGACCCGAAGGCGCTGGCGGCTGGCCTGGCCAAGCCGCGCAACCTCTCGGCCGCCGACCTGCATACCAGTATCGAGTACCGCCGCCGCAACAACCTCGATGCCCGCGACTACGAAGATCAGTACTGGAGCCGCTGGTTCTATCCGATCAACGTGCTGGCGTTGTGCCTGGCCGCCATTCCGTTCGCCTTCGGCTCATTGCGCAGCGGCGGCATGGGCAAGCGATTGTTCCTGGGCATCCTGTTCGCGCTCGGCTTCTGGCTGTTGCAGTTGTTCTTCGGTCGCATGGCCGGTGCGCTGAGGTTCGACTATCGCGTCGCCTATGCGTTGCCACCGATAGTGATGATGCTGGTGTCGCACTGGTTGTTCCGGCGCCGCAGCAGTTAGCAATGAATAGATGCAGGTCGTCCTTGCCTGCTGACACGCGCTGTGTAGGAGCGGCTTTACCCGCGACAGCGACGGCCTGCTACCCACGCTTCGGCAAACGCACCAGCCGTGTGCCGCTGAGGCGGTCGTGCCAGGCCAGGCGGTCGCGGTCGAACAACGCCCACCAGAACCCCAGTCCGCCAGCCAGCAGCGACAAGGTGCCCACGGCATAGCGCCGCCACAGTGCCGCCCATCCTGGCGTCTGGCCAGCACTGCCTTGCAGCCGCAGCCGCCACGGGCGCATGCCCAGCGTCTGGCCGCCTCGCCGCCAGCTCACCGTGGCGTAGACGCCGGCCACCAGCCAGCAGCACAACCACAGCAGCCACTGCAGGCCACTGAAGGGTGCGATGTTCTCGCGGCGGCCGTGACCATCGAGATAGAAGCCCAGGGTGAAGGCGGCTGACACCAGCATCCACAACGCCAGCACGGGCCAGAAGTCGTAGAACATGGCCAGCAGGCGCCAAACCACGAGGCTGCGCGCAGGGGCGGGCGAGTCGGTGACGGTGCTGGGTTCGGCGGTCTGTTCCATCGGCGCAGCATAGCGGTGCGATGGAGCGGAGCGAAGGCACGAGCGCTTTGCCGGTCCAGGCTCGTCGATCCGGTAAGCTGCGCGCATGTCCGCGCATTCTCCTGCCGAGCGCCGCCAGCGCGTCGGCGAATTGCCGCCCCTGCAGGCGGCCGACGAACAACACATCCAGCGCTTTCTGGACCGCATCTGGGCCGAACAGGGCCTGGCCCGGCAGACCCTCGACGGTTACCGCCGTGACCTCAGCGGTCTGGCGCGCTGGCTTGACGGCCGCGGTGGCGGCCTTGCCCGCATCGATCGCGCCGGCCTGTTCGACTACCTGGCCTGGCGAACCGCCCAGCGTTATTCCCCACGCAGCAATGCGCGCCTGCTTTCCAGCCTGCGCGCGTTCTATGGCGATGCGGTGTCCCGTGGCGAGCGCGGCGACGACCCCACCGCGCTGATCGACCCGCCGCGCCTGCCACGGCTGTTACCCAAGGCGCTGGCGGAAAGCCAGGTGGACGCACTGCTGGCCGCGCCCGCGTTGGACGACCCGACCGGCCTGCGCGACCGCGCGATGCTCGAACTCATGTACGCCGCCGGCCTGCGCGTGAGCGAACTGGTGGGCCTGCCGGCCAATGCGGTGAACCTGCGCCAGGGCGTGTTGCGGGTCACGGGCAAGGGCAGCAAGGAGCGCCTGGTGCCGCTGGGCGAAGAGTCCCAGCACTGGCTGCAGCGCTACCTGGACAGTGCACGCGCCGCGCTCGCCGGCGGCAAGGCCGTGCCGGCCAGCAGCGACGGACAGGTTCCGATGTTCATCGACGCCGCGCGCAAGCCCCTCACGCGCCAGCATTTCTGGGCGCTGGTGAAGCGCTATGCCGCCGTCGCCGGGATCGACCCGGCCCTGGTCAGCCCGCATGGACTGCGCCACAGCTTCGCCACCCACCTGCTCAACCGCGGCGCCGACCTGCGCGCGTTGCAGATGCTGCTCGGCCACAGCTCCTTGTCGACCACGCAGATCTACACCCTGGTGGCGCGCGAACACTTGCAGCAGCTGCATCAGCGCCATCATCCGCGCGGCTGAGGCGCGCCGCGGCCTGGCCATCGCGGCCGCCTTCAGATCGTGTGTGCGAGAATCCGGGCCAGTCCGTCTACGGTATGTGCCGATGCTCCGCTACGTTCTCTCCGCGCTGCTGTGCGCGGCCAGCCTGTCCGCCTGTGCGCAGCCCGCTTCTCCTGGCAAGGCCAGCGCCACCAAGCCCGCCGCTGCCGCTCCGGCCCCCGCCGGCGTCGACCAGCGCGTGCGCGCCGCCCTGGCCGAGCTGGACTCCGATTTCAAGCCGGACTACATCGGCGCCGCACCTTTCGCCGGCTTCCGCGAAGCCATCGTCGGTGGCCAGGTGCTGTATATCAGCGACGACGGCCGCTATCTGATCCAGGCCCAGCCGTTCGACATCCAGGCCCGCCAATTCGCCGCCAGCGAAGGCCTGCTCGCCTACCGTCGCGACCAGCTGGCCAAGGTGCCGCGCAGCGAGCGCATCGTGTTCGCGCCGCCGAACCCCAAGTACACCATCACCGTGTTCACCGACATCGAATGCGGCTACTGCCGCAAGCTGCACAGCCAGATCGACGAACTCAACCGCCAGGGCATCGCGGTGGAATACCTGGCCTTCCCGCGCATGGGCCTGGGCAGCCAGGACTACAAGGACATGGTCTCGGTGTGGTGCGCCAGCGACCGCAAGCAGGCCCTGACCGCCGCCAAGTCCGGCAAGCCGATCACCCCGAAGACCTGCGCCAGCAGCCCCGTCAACATGGAATACGACCTGGGCCAGCGCCTGGGCGTCAACGGCACCCCCGCCATCTTCGGCCCCGACGGCATGCAACTCGGCGGCTACCTGCCGCCGGCCCAACTGCGCGCCGCCCTCGACAAGCGCGCCAGCGCAGCCTCGGCCACCGCCGGCGGCAGCCGCTAAGCCAGCCCCGCTAGAGTGACCGTCCGGCCACGCCTTCCCATCCGCCGCAGCCATCTGTCGGGCAGTTGGGGGCAGGCCTGGCCAGGACCGTAGGCAACATGGATGTTGCCTACGAGCCCCCATGGATGGGTTCACGGCGTGTCCTGAACAGGCCTGCCTCCGGCTGCCGCGCGCCGACCCACGCGAGCCGATCCACATCGCAAGGCAGGAAACCCGCACCAACGCCAACCCCGGGCTTTCGGTAACCCCGACCCCAGGCAGGTACAATATCGGCCCCCGTTTCCGCTCACGGTCCCCCGGATGATCGTCCTCGAGGGCGCGCCCGCCCTGTCGCCGTTCCGTCAAGCTCGGCTGCAATCCCGCCTGCAAACCGTTGCTCCCGCGCTGCGCATCACTGGCGCCTGGCATGTCTACTTCCTCCAGACCGAGCCCGGCAACGCCCCCGACCTCGACACCCTGCGCCGCATCCTGCAAGCCGGGATCGAGCCTGTGCCGGCAGAGCAGGGCAGCGCCTCGCGCTTCGTCGTGCCCCGCCTTGGCACCCTTTCGCCCTGGTCCAGCAAGGCCACCGAGCTGGTGCGTGGCGCCGGCCAGGCCATCGCCCGTGTCGAACGCGGCACCCGCATCGACCTGAGTGGCTGGCCGCAGGATTCCGCCACCCAGGCCGCGGTCGCCAAGCTCCTGCACGACCCGATGACCCAGTCCCTGCTGGATTCGGCGCAAGCCGCCCAGGCCCTGTTTACCGCCCCGGCACGCGGTGGCGTCGAACGCATTCCCCTGGCAGGGCTGGAAGCCGCCAACGCGCGCCTCGGCCTGGCCCTGGCAGCGGATGAAATCGACTACCTGCGCGAACGTTACGCCGAGCTCGGCCGCGATCCCGCCGATGTCGAACTGATGATGTTCGCCCAGGCCAACTCCGAACACTGCCGGCACAAGATCTTCAACGCCAGCTGGACCATCGACGGCAAGGAACAGGACCGCTCCCTGTTCCGCATGATCAAGCACACCCACCAGCAGACGCCGCAGCACACCCTCAGCGCGTACAGCGACAACGCCGCCGTCATCGCAGGCGAGCCTGCCGCCCGCTATCGCCCGGACCCGGCCACCGGCCGCTACCGCAGCGAAGCGGTGACGCCGAGTGCGTTCCAGATCAAGGTCGAAACCCACAACCACCCGACCGCCATCGCGCCGTTCCCCGGCGCCTCCACCGGCGCCGGTGGCGAAATCCGCGACGAAGGCGCCACCGGCCGAGGTGGCAAGCCCAAGGCCGGCCTCACTGGCTTCACGGTCTCGCACCTGCGCATCCCGACCCTGCCGCAACCGTGGGAGGCGCCGCGCGCGCTGAACCCGCGCATGGCGCCGGCGCTGGAAATCATGCTCGATGGCCCGCTCGGCGGTGCCGCCTTCAACAACGAGTTCGGTCGTCCGAACCTGCTTGGCTATTTCCGCAGCTTCGAGCTCGCCGAAGGCGAAGGCCTGAGCCGCGCCTACGACAAGCCGATCATGCTCGCCGGCGGCCTCGGTGCGATCGACCAGGTGCAGGTGGAAAAGCTGCGCCTGCAACCGGGCGATGCGGTCATCGTGCTCGGCGGCCCGGCCATGCTGATCGGCCTGGGCGGCGGCGCCGCCAGTTCGGTGGCCTCCGGCGACAGCGCCGAGGAACTGGATTTTGCCAGCGTGCAGCGCGACAACCCGGAGATGGAGCGGCGCTGCCAGGAAGTGATCGACCGCTGCGTCGCGCTCGGCATGGACAACCCGATCCGCTGGTTCCACGACGTCGGTGCCGGCGGCCTGTCCAACGCCATTCCCGAACTGCTGCACGACTCCGGCGTTGGCGGCGTGATCGACCTGGACAAGGTGCCCAGCGACGACCCGTCGCTGTCACCGATGCAGCTGTGGTGCAACGAATCGCAGGAGCGCTACGTGCTCGGCGTGCCGCAGGCGCGCCTGGCCGAGTTCGCCGCGATCTGCGAACGCGAGCGCTGCCCGTTCGCGGCCGTGGGCGTGGCGACCGCCGAAGAGCGCTTGGTCGTGGCCTATGGCGCCACGCCGGGAAATATCCCGGCCGATGCACCGATCGACCTGCCGATGGACGTGCTGTTCGGCAAGCCGCCGAAGATGCACCGCGACACCGTGCATCCGCCGGCGCCTCGCTGGCCGGCGCTGTCCACTGCCGCGCTCGACCTGCACGAGGCTGGCCTGCGCGTGCTCGCGCATCCGACCGTGGCGGCAAAAAACTTCCTGGTCACCATTGGCGATCGCAGCGTCGGTGGCCTGACTGCGCGCGAGCAGATGATCGGCCCCTGGCAGCTGCCGCTGGCCGACTGCGCCATCACCCTGGCGGGTTTTGAAGGCTACGCCGGCGAAGCGATGTCCGTGGGCGAACGCACGCCGCTGGCCCTGCTCGACTCGGCCGCCGCCGCGCGCATGGCCGTGGGCGAAGCGATCACCAACCTGTGCGCCGCGCCGGTGTCCAGGCTGGACACGATCAAGCTCTCGGCCAACTGGATGGCCGCGGCCAATCATCCTGGCGAGGACGCGCTGCTGTACGACGCGGTCCGCGCGGTGGGCATGGAGCTGTGCCCGCAGCTGGACCTGAGCATTCCGGTGGGCAAGGACTCGTTGTCGATGCAGGCGCAGTGGCACGCCGATGGCGTGGCTCACAAGTCGGTGTCGCCGGTGTCGCTGATCATCACCGCCTTCGCCCCGGTCGCCGACGTGCGCCCGCAGCTGACCCCCCTGCTTGCCCGTGAGGAAGACAGCGAGCTGTGGCTGATCGGTCTGGGCGGTGGCAAGCAGCGCCTGGGTGGCTCGGTGCTGGCGCAAGTGCAGGCGGGCGATGAAGCGCTGCCGGCGTTTGCTGGCGAGGTGCCCGATCTGGACGAGCCGCAGCGCCTGCGCGCGTTTTTTGAACTGATCGCCGACGCGCGCGAGGCCGGCCTGCTGCTCGCCTACCACGACCGCAGCGACGGCGGCGCGTTTGCCGCGCTGTGCGAAATGGCCTTTGCCTCGCGCCAGGGCCTGGAGATCAACCTCGATGCCTGGGGCGATGATCCGTTCCGCAGCCTGTTCAACGAGGAACTCGGCGCCGTCGTGCAGGTCGCCAGTGAAGACCGCGCTGCGTTTGCCGATCTGGTCGAGCGTCATGCCCTGACCGAATGCGCGCAGCGCATTGCCCGCCCGACCAGCACACCGAAGGTGCGCGTGTCGCACGAAGGCAAGACCCTGGTGCAGTGGCGCTGGGAGGAATTGTTCGACGCATGGTGGTCGGTGACCCATGCGATGCAGAAGCTGCGCGACAACCCGGAGTGCGCCGACGAGGAGCGCGCCGTTGCGCGTGACTTCAACGCCCCCGGCCTGAAGCCCAGGCTGGTGTTCGATCCGGCCGAGGACGTGGCCGCGCCGTTCATCGCCACCGGCGCCCGGCCGAAGGTCGCGATCCTGCGCGAGCAGGGCGTCAACGGTCAGATCGAAATGGCCAATGCCTTCGAGCGTGCCGGCTTCGACGCTTACGACGTGCACATGAGCGACCTGATCGCCGGGCGCATGCAGTTGCGTGACTTCGCCGGCCTGGCCGCCTGTGGCGGCTTCAGCTATGGCGACGTGCTTGGTGCCGGCCGCGGCTGGGCCACCTCGATCCTTGAGCGCTCGGCCCTGCGCGATGCCTTTGCCGAATTCTTTGCCCGCCAGGACACCTTCTCCCTCGGTGTCTGCAATGGCTGCCAGATGCTCAGCCAGCTCAAGGACATCATCCCCGGTGCCGAGCATTGGCCGCGCTTCCTGCGCAACCGCAGCGAACAGTTTGAAGGCCGCACCGCATTGCTGGAGGTGGTGGAGTCGCCATCGATCCTGCTGCGTGGCATGGCCGGTTCGCGCATTCCGGTGGCGGTGGCGCATGGCGAAGGCCGCGCCGAATTTGCCAGTGCGGTGGACCAGGCCGCGGCGCGTGTCGCGCTGCGCTATGTCGATGGCGATGGCAACGTGGCTTCGGCCTATCCGCTCAATCCGAACGGCTCGCCCGATGGCATCACCGGCCTGACCAGCGAGGATGGCCGCGCCACCATCGTGATGCCGCATCCGGAGCGCACGCCGCGCGCGGTCAACCTGAGCTGGCATCCGCGTGAATGGCAGGCGGATTCTGCATGGCTGCGAATCTTCCGCAACGCACGAGTATGGTGCGGCTGACGCGCAAAACATTTTTTTAAACTTGTTCATTGATAAGCCGTCGGCGCTCGCGCCGGCGGTTTTTTTTGTTTGCCATGCGTGAAGGCGGCTCGTCGCGTCATCGCGTTGGCGCGCGTATCACCATGTTTTTCCAGCTACTTCATCTGGACTTAACGAATTGCTCTGGTTACGTGACGTTCTCAGCAAATTGCAATTGGAAAAGTCAAAAACTTGACGCTCGATTTCGTCGCTGTTAACACTTGACGCATTCCTCAGTTCGTCGCGATGCATCGCGACCAAGCGGTCGGCGTGAGCCGTTTCGCTGTCCGCTTCGCGGGGCCTGGGAACAAAACCTCAGGGGGATCGGGCGGCTGGATAGCCGTGCGATGGGGCCGTTTTCGCTGTTGGTCTTTCCAATCAGAAAACCCAGTCCATTCGAGGAGCGGATGTCGATGAATAGGATTTATCGCAAGGTCTGGAACAAGTCGTTGGGCATGTGGACCGTGGCCTCGGAACTGGCCACCAGCGACAGCCCCGGTACGGTGGTCGACCGCCGCACGCGCCTGGCGCCTCGTGGTGCGATCGCAATGGGCGCATTGCTCCTGATCGCCGCAGCGCCGCCATTGGCAGCGCAGTCGGTGGAGATCGGTGGCAACCAGAACTGCATCGTGCTCGGCGGGAGCATCCTCGACAGCTGCGTGGTCGATGGCAGTGCCAACGCCAGCGGCGCCAATGCAGTCGCCATCGGCACGCGCACGCTCGCCAGCGGCGCCAATTCCCTTGCACTGGGTACTGGCGCCAGCGCCACGGCCACCGGCGCTGCCGTGCTTGGCGTGGATGGCAGTGCCACCGGCATCAACAGCACCGGCGTTGGCCGCCAGACGAACGTCATTGGCGAGAACGGCGTAGCCGTGGGCTACAACACCTTCGTCCGCCAGAGCGCGGTGAACGGCGTGGCGATCGGTGCCAACGCCGGTGCAACCGGCGCCGACTCGGTCGCCTTGGGCTCCGGTTCGCGCACCTACGAAGACAACACCGTCTCTGTGGGCAGCGGCAACGGTATCGGCGGGCCGGCCACGCGCCGCATCGTCAACGTCTCCGATGGTGTGGACGAGAACGATGCCGTCAACAAGGGCCAGCTCGACGCAGTGGCCGAAGTCGCAGAGACCACCAGCAAGTACTTCCAGGCCAGCGGCAGCGACGACAGCGATGCTGGCGCCTATGTCGAAGGCGACAATGCGCTCGCAGCAGGCGAGGCGAGCAACGCCATTGGCAACGGTGCGAGCGCGCTCGGCAGCGGCGCCAATGCGCTAGCCGAAAGCGCTACGGCGGTTGGCTTCAACGCGTTGTCCACCGGCACCAACGCGGCCGCGCTCGGCAACAACGCCCAAGCGCTGGGTGCAAGCAGTGTTGCTTTGGGTGATGGTGCGACCGCAGCCGACATTGCCGCCACCGCAACCGGTGCCGGCGCACAGGCTACTTCGACGTACACCACGGCCACCGGCAGCGAAGCAGTGGCCTCCGAGAATCAAGCTACCGCCACCGGCTTCCGCAGCAACGCCAGCAACATTGGTGCGACCGCATTGGGCGGCTATAGCGAAGCCAGCGGCTATCTGGGCTCCGCGCTCGGCTATGGCGCAGTGGCTTCCGGTGACTACACGACCGCTGTCGGCGTGGCCTCCACCGCATCCGGCGTCAGCGCGGTATCGGTCGGCGAATACAGCATCGCCAGCGGCGATGAGAGCGTTGCGGTCGGTGGCACCACGTTCTTCGGCTTCATCCCGGCGCAGGCCACCGGCACCGGTGCTTCGGCCTTCGGTGCAGGTGCGTGGGCTACTGGCGACTACACCACGGCAATTGGCTGGAACTCCTACGCCGATGGCGTCAACGCAACCGCGCTGGGCCAAAGCGCCTTTGCGCTGGCCGACAACACGGTAGCCGTGGGCAGCGGGGCGTCGGCCGAGGCCGTTGGCTCCACCCTCGTCGGCGTGGACGGCAGCACCACCGGTGTGAACAGCACCGGCGTTGGCCGCCAGACCAACGTCATTGGCGAAAACGGCGTGGCCGTCGGTTACAACACCTTCGTGCGGCAGAGCGCGGTCAACGGCGTGGCGATCGGTGCCAACGCCGGTGCAACCGGCGCCGACTCGGTCGCCTTGGGCTCCGGCTCGCGCACCTACGAAGACAACACCGTCTCTGTGGGCAGCGGCAACGGTATCGGTGGCCCGGCCACGCGCCGCATCGTCAACGTCTCCGATGGCGTGGACGAGAACGATGCCGTCAACAAGGGCCAACTCGACGCAGTGGCCGAAGTTGCAGAGACCACCAGCAAGTACTTCCAGGCCAGCGGCAGCGACGACAGCGATGCCGGCGCCTATGTCGAAGGTGACAACGCGCTGGCAGCGGGCGAGGCGAGCAACGCGATCGGCAACGGTGCCAGTGCACTTGGCAGCGGCGCGAACGCACTGGCGGAGAACGCCACGGCGGTTGGCTTCAACGCGCTGTCCAGCGGCGCCAATGCTTCGGCGCTCGGCAACAACGCCCAGGCACTCGGCGCAAGCAGCATTGCTTTGGGTGATGGCGCGACCGCGGCCGACATTGCCGCTACCGCCACCGGTGCCGGCGCACAGGCCACTTCGACCTACACAACCGCGACGGGCAGCGAAGCCATCGCTTCGGAAAACCAGGCTACCGCCACCGGCTTCCGCAGCAGCGCCAGCAACATCGGTGCGACCGCGCTCGGCGGCTATAGCGAGGCCAGCGGCTATCTGGGCTCCGCGCTCGGCTATGGCGCAGTGGCTTCCGGTGACTACACGACCGCGGTCGGCGTGGCCTCCACCGCATCCGGCGTCAGCGCGGTATCGGTCGGCGAATACAGCATCGCCAGCGGCGACGAAAGCGTTGCGGTCGGTGGCACCACGTTCTTCGGCTTCATCCCGGCGCAGGCCACCGGCACCGGTGCTTCGGCCTTTGGTGCAGGTGCGTGGGCGACGGGCGACTACACCACGGCAATTGGCTGGAACTCCTACGCCGATGGCGTCAACGCCACCGCGCTTGGCCAAAGCGCCTTTGCGCTGGCGGACAACACGGTAGCCGTGGGCAGCGGGGCGTCGGCCGAGGCCGTTGGCTCCACCCTCGTTGGCGTGGACGGCAGTACGACCGGGATCAACAGCACCGGCATCGGCCGCCAGACCAACGTCATCGGCGAGAACGGCGTTGCAGTCGGCTACAACACCTTCGTGCGGCAGAGTGCGGTCAACGGCGTGGCGATCGGTGCCAACGCCGGCGCAACCGGCGCCGATTCGGTCGCCTTGGGCTCCGGCTCGCGCACCTACGAAGACAACACCGTCTCCGTGGGCAGCGGCAACGGTATCGGCGGGCCGGCCACGCGCCGCATCGTCAACGTCTCCGATGGTGTGGACGAGAACGATGCCGTCAACAAGGGCCAGCTCGACGAAGTGGCCGAAGTTGCCGAAACCACCAGCAAGTACTTCCAGGCCAGCGGCAGCGACGACAGCGATGCGGGCGCCTATGCCGAAGGCGACAACGCCCTCGCAGCAGGCGAAGCCAGCAACGCCATCGGCAACGGCACCAGCGCACTCGGCAGCGGCGCCAATGCTCTGGCCGAAAACGCCACGGCCATCGGCTCCAACGCACTGGCCAGCGGGCAGAACAGCGCCGCCATCGGCTACAACGCACAGGCCCTGGGCCCGGCGGCGGTCGCAGTGGGCGGCGTGGCCGTGGACGAGAACGGCGATCCGCTCATCACCAACGGCGGCGTGCCGGTCGATACTGGTGCCACCAGCGCCGGCGTCGGTGGTACCGCGCTCGGCGCCAGCGCCAATGCCGACGGTTTCGCGGCCTCGGCGGTCGGCGTGGGTGCCTATGCGGGCGGCGCGCAGTCCTCGGCCTTCGGTGCAGTGGCCAATGCCGTCGGCGACTACAGCACCGCGATCGGCACCCAGAGCGTAGCCGCGGGCACCAGCAGCGTCGCCCTCGGCGGCCCGGTCGATCTGATTCCGGGTCTGGGCTTCTTCGTCGACACGCAGGCGACCGGCGAAGCCTCGACCGCGCTGGGCGCCGGTGCGATCGCCTCGGGCGACTACGCTTCGGCCACCGGCACCCTGGCCGAAGCCAGCGGACTGGAAGCGACCGCGCTGGGCTACTTCGCCTACGCACCGGGTGACTACGCCACCGCGGTAGGCCCGGAATCCTGGGCCAGCGGCGAGCAGAGCACCGCCGTCGGCTACTACAGCACCGCGCTGGGCGACAACAGCGTGGCCCTGGGTGCGAACTCCACCGCCTCGCGCGACAACACGGTCTCCGTCGGCGATGTCGGTAGCGAGCGCCAGATCACCAACGTGGCCGCCGGCACCGAGGACACCGACGCGGTGAACAAGGCGCAGCTGGATGAAGTGGCCGACACGGCTGCAACCACCAGCAAGTACTTCCAGGCCAGCGGCAGCGCCGACAGCGATGCCGGCGCCTACATCGAAGGCGATAACGCGCTGGCAGCCGGCGAAGCCAGCAACGCGATTGGCAATGGCGCCAGCGCATTGGGCAGCGGCGCGAACGCGCTGGCGGAAAACGCCACCGCGATCGGCTTCAACGCGCTGTCCAGCGGCGCCAATGCTTCGGCGCTGGGCAACAACGCCCAGGCGCTCGGTGCAAGCAGTATTGCCCTGGGTGATGGTGCCGTCGCCGCCGACATCGACGCTACCGCCACCGGCGCGGGTGCGCAGGCGACTTCGACCTACACCACTGCCACCGGCAGCGAAGCCATCGCCTCGGAGAACCAGGCCACGGCCACGGGCTTCCGCAGCAGCGCCAGCAATATCGGCGCGACTGCATTGGGCGGTTACAGCGAAGCCAGCGGCTATCTGGGTTCTGCACTGGGCTACGGTGCAGTGGCCTCGGGTGACTACACCACCGCAGTCGGCGTGGCCTCCACCGCATCGGGCGTCAGCGCGGTATCGGTTGGCGAATACTCCATCGCCAGCGGCGATGAGAGCGTTGCGGTCGGTGGCACCACGTTCTTCGGCTTCATTCCGGCGCAGGCGACGGGCACCGGTGCCGCGGCATTCGGCGCCGGTGCGTGGGCGACGGCGGACTACGCCACGGCGATTGGCTGGAACGCCTACGCCGATGGCGTCAACGCAACCGCACTCGGTCAGAGCGCGTACGCCCTGGCCGACAACACCGTGGCCGTAGGCAGCGGCGCTGCAGCGGAAGCTGTCGGCTCCACCGTGGTCGGCGCGGACGGCAGCACCACCGGCATCAACAGCACCGGTGTCGGCCGCCAGGCCGATGTGGTGGGCGAGAACGGCGTGGCCGTCGGCTACAACAGCTTCGTTCGCGAGAGCGCGGTCGATGGCGTGGCGATCGGTGCCAACGCCGGAGTCACCGGCGCGAACTCCGTCGCCCTTGGCGGCGGTTCGCGTGCCGATGCGGATAACGTGGTCTCGGTCGGCAACGGCACAGGTGAGGGTGGCCCGGCCACGCGCCGCATCGTCAACGTCTCCGATGCCGTGGACGGCAGCGATGCCGTCAACAAGAGCCAGCTCGATGCGGTGGCGGCAGGTGCGGACGCGGCCACCGCCGCGTTCCAGGCCAACGGCGACGGCGTGGCGACCGCCAGCGGCGTGGACAGCACGGCGGTCGGTTCCGGCGCACGCGCCAGCGGCGCGCGCAGCGCCGCCTATGGTGCGGGCAGCACGGCGTCGGGCACTGGCGGCAGTGCCGTCGGCGTCAACAGCCTGGCCACCGGTACCAACAGCACCGCCGTGGGCCGGCAGACCACCACCATTGGCGAGAACGGCGTCGCCCTGGGCTACAACAGCTTCGTGCAGCAGAGCGGCAAGAATGGCGTCGCCCTCGGTGCCAACGCCGGTGCCAGCGGCGCTGACTCGGTCGCGATTGGTTCCGGGTCGCGGACCAACGAGGCCAACGTGGTCTCCTTCGGCAGCGGCAATGGCGTGGGCGGCCCGGCCACGCGCAAGCTCACCAATGTCGGCGCCGGCAGCCTGGCCAGCGGCAGCTACGACGCGATCAACGGCGGGCAGTTGTTCCAGGCGTTGAGCAACAGCATCAGCTTCCTGGGCGGCGGCGCGGCGCTCGGCGCGCAGGGCGTGTATGTCGCGCCCACCTATGTGATCCAGGGCGCGAGCTACCACACCGTGGGCGATGCACTGAGTGCGCTGGACGGCAAGGTCAGCGAGCTCGATGCACGCACCGCCGGTACCGCGCCGGCCAGCAGTGGAGCGCGGACGATGCGTAGTGCCGCCAGCGTGCAGACGCTGGACGCCACGGCCGCCGAGGAGGTAGCGACCACCCAGGCCGCCGCCACCGCTTCCACCGCCAGCGTAGAAGGCACGCCAACCGCTGCGACGGCTACCGCGACGACAGCGGCGGCCACGCCGACCGCGCTCGGCAACGCCGCGCGCGCCAATGACGTCACCGGCACCGCCATCGGCGGCAACGCCTACGCGCATGGCCCCAACGACACCGCCATCGGCAGCAACACCCGCGTTGATGCCGACGGCAGCACCGCCATCGGCGCCAATGCGCACGTGGCGGCAGTGGCGACCAACGCGGTGGCGGTGGGCGAGGGCGCTTCGGTGGCGGCGGCATCGGCCACCGCGGTCGGCCAGGGCGCCAGCGCCACGGCGCAGGGATCGGTGGCACTGGGCCAGGGGTCGGTGGCCGACCGCGCCAATACCGTGTCGGTGGGCAGCGCGGGCGCGGAGCGGCAGATCGCCAACGTCGCCGCCGGCACGCAGGACACCGATGCGGTGAACAAGGCCCAGCTCGATACCGGGCTGACCCGTGCCAACGCCTATACCGATCAGCGCTACTCGGCGATGGCCGACAGCTTCGAGGCCTACCAGGGCGAGGTGGACGACCGCTTCCGCCGGCAGGACAAGCGCATCGACCAGCAGGGCGCGATGAACGCGGCGATGTTGAACATGGCCACCAGCGCGGCGGGCATCCGCACGCCGAACCGGGTGGGCGTGGGCGTCGGCTTCCAGAGCGGCGAGTCGGCGTTGTCGATCGGCTACCAGCGCGCGATCAGCGACCGCGCCACGGTGACCGTGGGCGGTGCCTTCAGCAGTGATGACAGCTCCGTCGGCGTCGGTGCCGGCTTCGGCTGGTAGCAGGCATGCATCAAGGCGGTGGCGCCGCGTGCGCCGCCGCCGCAACACAAGCCCGAGGGGGCGGGACGGAACGCGGCCAGGCCAGCAGCGGATCCGTGCATTCGAAGGCCGTACATCCTTTGCCGGAAACACGAACGAAGAGGACTTCAACGTGATGGACAAGCATGATTTCCGCCGCAATCCCTTGGCTGTCGTACTGGCCGCCACCCTCGGCCTGAGTGCCGCGCAAGCGGCGCAGGCGGCCAACCCTCTGCCGGTGCGCGAGCCAATGCACGCCGCGCCAGCCGACGCGCAGGGCGCCGTCACGCGCCTCATCGTGCGCTACAAGGACGGCACCGCCGCGGCCAGCAACCGCGATGCCAAGCTCGCCGCCGCCAATGCCGCGCTTGGCCGTGCCGGCCTGGCCACCGCCGCGACCGCGCGTGGCGGCAATGCCGCCGCGCAGGTCAGCTACGTGCGCCGCATGGGCACCGGTGCCGACGTGCTGCGCGTCAGCGGCAAGCTGACGCCGGCGCAGATCGAGCGCGTGCGCGCGGAGATCGCCGCGGACCCGGCAGTGAAGTCGGCCAGCATCGACCGCCTCAAGCAGCCGCTGCTGGTGCCGAACGATCCCTACTACGCCACCTACCAGTGGCATCTCAACAATGCCACCGGCGGCGTCAACGCGCAGCCGGCCTGGGACAAGAGCCAGGGTGACGGCGTTGTGGTCGCGATTCTCGATACCGGCATCCTGCCGGGCCATCCGGACATCGCTACCAACCTGCTGGAGGGCTATGACTTCATCACCGACACCTTCGTCTCGCGCCGCCCCACCGATGCGCGCGTCCCCGGTGCGCTGGACTACGGCGACTGGAACCCGGTAGCCGGCGAGTGCTACGCCGGCTCGCCGGTGCGCGACAGCAGCTGGCACGGCAGCCACGTGTCCGGCACGGTGGCCGAGAAGACCAACAACGCCGTCGGCATGGCCGGCCTGGCCTATGACGCCACGGTGTTGCCGGTGCGCGTGCTCGGCCGCTGCGGCGGCTACACCTCGGACATCGCCGACGCCATCATCTGGGCTTCGGGCGGACACGTGGACGGCGTGCCGGACAATGCCAATCCAGCCGAAGTGATCAACATGAGCCTGGGCGGCGAAGGCAGCTGCGACGATGAAACCCAGGTTGCCATCGACGGCGCGGTGTCGCGCGGCACCACGGTGGTGGTGGCCGCCGGCAACGACGCCGACGATGCCGGCAACTACAGCCCGGCCTCGTGCAACAACGTCATCTCGGTCGGCGCAACGCGCATCAACGGCGGCATCGCTTCGTACTCCAACTACGGCAGCAACGTCGACCTGTCGGCGCCGGGCGGTGGCGGCGGCGCCGACGGCAACCCGGGCGGCTACGTGTGGCAGCTCGGCTACACCGGCCTGACCACGCCCACTTCCGGCAGCTACAGCTACTTCGGCATGGCCGGCACCTCGATGGCCTCGCCGCACGTGGCCGCCACCGTTGCGCTGGTGCAGAGCGCACTGGCTGGGGCCGGCAGCGCGCCGCTGAGCCCGGCTGAAGTGGAGGCCCTGCTCAAGCAGACCGCGCGTCCGTTCCCGGTGGCGCCGCCGGCGAACAAGCCGATCGGTGCTGGCATCGTCGACGCCAACGCGGCCATTGACCGCGCGCTGACGCCGCCATGCGATCCGGCCGATCCGGGCTGCGTGCCCGACGCCACGGCGTTGACCAACAAGGTCGCCATTGGCGGCCAGAGTGGTGGCGACGCCCTGTACAGCTTCGAGGCCGATGCCGGCAAGACGCTGACGCTGATGACCTATGGCGGCAGCGGCAACGTGTCGGTGTACGTCAGCTTCGAGCAGGCGCCCACCAGCACCTCGTTCGACGCCAAGTCCACCCGCGCGGGCAACAGCGAGACGGTACGCATCACCGCGCCGCAGGCCGGCACGTACTACATCCGCCTGGTGGGCGAGCCGAGCTACACCAATGTGACCATTGTCGCGCGGCAGTAAGCGCGACCGGCAAGGCAGACAGACCCCGGCCAGGTGCCGGGGTCTTTCTTTTTGGCGTGGTGCGTGTGTGAGGATGCGGTGCGCGCAATGCACGAGCGCGAGCAGTACAGAAGAGTGATGCGAAGATTCTTATGAGTTGATCGATTGTGCTGGATGCGCGTTGCCCGCTGATTGCCCGGCCTTGAAGCTTGGTGGTCTGCCCGGCAGCAGCCGGGCGTTCCCCCCAGGAGCGACCAAATGCATCCGAATCTGCCGGCGGGCGTCACCCGCGACCAGGCATCTTCCTCCTTGCGCCTGCCACGCGCGGCGTGGGCAAGCCGCGCCGGCATCACCTGCTGCCTGCTGATCGCCGCGCCGATCTGCGCGTTGGCGCAGACCGCACCCGATCCGGCAGTCCCGTTCTTCGTTGCTAATGGCAGCACCGCCAGCCAGGCCGGTGCCTATGCCGAGGGCGACGAGGCCGTTGCCGCCGGCGAAGCGAGCAGCGCCACCGGCCTGGGCGCGATCGCGCTGGGCGCGGGATCGAACGCGACCGCCGACAACGCCTTGGCTGTGGGTCGCAATACGCTGGTGACCCAGGAGCGCGGCGTTGCTGTCGGTGTCGAGGCCGCAAGCAATGCCGGCTTTGCCACGGCGCTGGGCGCGCAGGCCCAGGCCGATGCGACGGCCAGGTGGGGCACGGCATTGGGATATCGCAGCACGGTCGCGGGCGTGGGCGCTACCGCGGCCGGCACCTTCAGTCGGGCCACCAACCTGTTCTCCACGGCGTTTGGCTACGGTGCGCAGTCCTTCGCCGATGCAGCCCTGGCGCTGGGTCCCGTGGCACAGGCGAACGCCACGCGCAGCGTTGCCCTCGGCGCCGGCGCGGTGGCCGATCGCGAGTCCACGGTGTCAGTGGGCAACACAGGGTCCGAACGCCAGATCACCAATGTGGCTGCCGGTACCCAGGCCACCGATGCGGTCAACGTCGCGCAGCTTGGCGCGCAGCTGGATGCCGCCACGGTGGCCTTCCGCGCCGGCGGGAGCGAGGTGGCGGTCGCCTCGGCGCCGGCGAGCACCGCCGCCGGCAACGCGAGCCAGGCCTTGGGCGAGGGCAGCACCAGCATCGGCGCCGGTGCGCGTGCCGACACCACCCGCGCCACCGCGCTGGGGCGCGACGCGGTGGCCAGCGCTGCCGATGCGGTCGCGGTGGGCGCGGGCTCGCGCGCCGAACGCGATGGTGTCGTGTCCTTCGGCAGCGGTGACGGCGTCGGCGGTCCGGCTGTGCGGCAACTGGTCAATGTCGCCGAAGGCCAGGTACAGGCCGGCAGCCGCGATGCGGTCAATGGCGGGCAGTTGTATACGGCGATGAACCAGGCCATTTCGGTGCTGGGTGGCGGCGCCGCGCTCGGTCCGCAGGGCGCCGTGCTGGCGCCGACGTACTGGGTGCAAGGGCAGAGTTTCACCAATGTCGGTGACGCACTGGGCACGCTTGATCGCCGCGTCGGCGAACTCAGTGCGCGCTCGCAAGGACCGCAGAACGTGTTGGGCGAGGGCGCGCGCGCGGCCACGGCCGATGCAGTGGCGGTAGGCCGGCAAGCCGCGGCCGACGGGGCCGGAAGCACTGCGTTAGGCGCCGATTCGCGCGTGGATGCCGGTGCAGCCAGCGCCGTCGCGCTGGGCCAGGGCTCGGTGGCCGACCGCGCCAACACCGTATCGGTGGGCCGTGCCGGCCGCGAGCGGCAGGTCACCAACGTCGCCGCGGGCACGCAGGACACCGACGCGGTCAACAAGGCCCAGCTCGACAATGGCGTGGCCCGTGCCAATGCCTATACCGACCAGCGCTACGCCGGCATGGCCGACACCTTGAAGAGCTATCAGGGCGAAGTCGACGACCGCTTCCGCCGCCAGGATCGCCGCATCGACCAACAGGGCGCGATGAACGCGGCGATGTTGAACATGGCCACCAGTGCCGCCGGCATCCGCACGCAGAACCGCGTCGGCGTTGGCGTGGGCTTCCAGGGCGGTGAATCAGCGTTGTCGGTGGGCTACCAGCGCGCAATCAGTGAGCGCGCCACCGTCACCCTCGGCGGTGCCTTCGGGCGCAGCGCCAGTGCAGTGGGATTCGGCGCCGGCTTTGGCTGGTAGGCATCGGCGGCCGTGATGCACGGCCGCGCACACATAGCAACGACAGGACACTCCATGACTCCCAACCACGGCCTCCCACGTCGGGCACTTGTTGCTCTGGCGCTTTCCACAGCGCTGGCGGCCAGCGTGCCGGCTGGCGCGCAGAACCCCAGCAACCAGCGCCTGATCGTCCACTTCCATGACGAGGTGCCGCCAGCCGCCGCGAACCAGGAAATCAGGCAGACAGTCGGCGCGGCAATGGCGCGCGCCGGCATCGCCACCCCCAGCCTGCGCAGCAGCCGGCAGCTGAGCAGCGGCGTGCAACCGATACGCCGCCTGGGCACGGGCGCGCAACTGCTGCGCCTGCCCAAGCCGCTGGACCCCGTGCAGATGCAGCGGCTGCTCAGCGAGATCGCCGCCGATCCGGCCGTGCGCTACGTCGAGCCGGACAGGATGCAGTACGCGGCGCAGGCACCGACGCCGGCGCCGGCAAAGTTCCAGCCGAACGACGAGTACTACGCCGAGTATCAGTGGAATCTCCACGATCCGGTCGGCGGCGTGAACGCACCGGAGGCCTGGACGATGTCGCGTGGCGCCGGCGTGGTCGTGGCGGTGCTCGACACCGGCCTCCTCCCGGAGCACCCGGACCTTGATCCTGCGCGCCTGCTGCAGGGCTACGACTTCATCAACGATGCTTCCAAGTCACGCCGGGCTCAGGCGGGACCGGCGCCTGGTGCTCTGGACATGGGCGACTGGACCGAGGCCGACGGCGAGTGCTACGCGGGCTCAAAGGTGCAGTCGAGCTCGTGGCATGGCGCGCATGTAGCCGCCACGATCATCGAGGCGACCAACAACAGCATCGGCATGGCCGGACTGGCGCCGGACAGCACGCTGCTGCCGGTACGCGTGCTGGGCCGCTGCGGCGGATGGATCTCCGACATCGTCGATGGCATCACCTGGGCTTCGGGCGGCAGTGTGCAGGGGGTGCCGGACAACCCCAATCCCGCCGATATCCTCAACCTCAGCATCCAGGGTGGGGGTGCCTGCCCGCGCGTGTACCAGGAAGCTATCGACGCTGCGGTCGCGCGTGGTGCCGTACTGGTCGTGGCGGCCGGCAACAATGCTGTCGACGCATCCTCGAGCCCGCCGGGCAACTGCCGCAACATCATCAACGTGGGCGCTACGAGTGCCAGCGGTGCGATCACGAGTTATTCGAACTTTGGTGGCGGTGTTGATCTCGCCGCGCCGGGAGGCGAGGAGCGCGACGGCGAGCCCCGCGGCTACATCTGGCAGGCCGCGTACGACGGCAAGACCACGCCGACCTCCGGCGACTATGACTACATCGGCAAGGTCGGCACCTCGATGGCCACGCCGCATGTGTCCGCCACCGCCGCACTGGTGCAATCGGCCCGCGTGGCCGCCGGCCGCCAGCCCCTGGCCCCGGCACGGATGAAGGCGTTGCTGCAGGCCAGTGCGCGGCCCTTCCCGGTGCCGCCGCCGGTCACCCGGCCCATCGGCGTTGGCATTCTCGATGCCGCCGCGGCGCTGCGCATGGCGCTGAACACCGATTGCGACGTGGCCCGCGAGGAATGCACGCCGCTGCGGTTGCTGCCGAGGACGCCCGTTGGTGGCCAGAACGGCGAACAGGCAGGCAAGCGCTACACCTTTTTTGCTCAGGCCGGAAAGCCCCTGCGGGTGTTGACCTACGGTGGTACCGGCGGGCTCACGCTCTACGTCCGTCGCGGCACGCCGCCGCAGACCGACCGCTTCGATGCACGTTCGGCGCGCGCCGGCACCCACGAGGCCGCGATAATTGCCCGCCCCGCCGCCGATGTGTACCACGTGTGGCTGGCCGGTGATGCCGTGTTTGAAGGTGTGACGGTGGTCGTGCGCCAGTAGCGGGCGCCCGGAACCGGCGGCCGAACTGCTAAAGTTCGGCCAGGCAACGGAGACGGGCGTGAACGCGATCGCCGCCGCATCGATCGACAACCAGGACGTGCCGACGCGTATCGTCGGTGTCCTGCTGGAGCAGCGCCGGCTCAAAGAGGCCGATCTGGCGCGCGCCCGGCAATTGCAGGACGCCGCCGGGCTGGACCTGTTGGCGCTACTCGGGCGCCTGGGCCTGGTGTCCGAGCGCGACCATGCCGAAGCCTGCGCGCAGGTTCTGGGCCTGGCCTTGCTGGAAGGGCGCGAGCTGCCGGATGCGCCGCCCGAATCGCTGCCGGAAATCCGCGCGTTGTCGCCGCGCTTCCTCAAGCAATTCCACGTCTGCCCGATTGGCGAGCAGGGCGGTGCACTGGAATTGTGGATGGCCGATCCCTACGACGACTACGCCGCCGGCGCGGTGGCGCTGGCGACCGGGCTGCCGGTGCGCCCGCGCGTGGGCCTGCGCTCGGAAATCGACGACGTTATCGAACGCTGGTACGGCCAGGGCCGCAGCGCGATGGGCGCGATTGTCGAGACCGCCGATGGCGAGGCCAGTGCCGGCGATGACATCGAGCACCTGCGCGATCTGGCTTCCGAAGCGCCGGTCATCCGCCTGGTCAACCTGCTGATCCAGCGCGCCGTGGAACTGCGCGCCTCGGACATCCACATCGAGCCGTTCGAGAGCCGGCTGAAGGTGCGCTATCGCGTCGATGGCGTGCTGATCGATGGCGAGAGCCCGCCAGCCAAGCTCACCGCCGCAGTCATCAGCCGCGTCAAGATCATGGCCCGGCTCAATATCGCCGAGCGCCGCCTGCCGCAGGACGGGCGCATCCAGCTGCGCGTACAGGGCAAGGAACTGGACCTGCGCGTGAGCACCGTACCCACCGCCCATGGCGAAAGCGTGGTGATGCGCCTGCTCGACCGCGAGACGGTGGTCTTCGATTTCCAGCGCCTGGGCTTCACCGACGCCTTCCTGCCGCAGTTTCGCCGCGTGCTGGAGCAGCCGCATGGCATCCTGCTGGTGACCGGACCGACCGGTTCGGGCAAGACCACCACGCTGTATACCGCGCTGAGCCAACTCAACACCGCCGACGTGAAGATCATCACCGTCGAGGACCCGGTCGAATACCAGATCGAGGGCATCAACCAGATCCAGGCCAAGCCGCAGATCGGCCTGGACTTCGCCAATGCGCTGCGCAGCATCGTGCGCCAGGACCCGGACATCATCATGATCGGCGAAATGCGCGACCTGGAAACCGCGCGCATCGCGATCCAGTCCGCGCTGACCGGCCACCTGGTGCTGTCCACGCTGCATACCAACAACGCCGCCGGCGGCATTACCCGCCTGCTCGACATGGGCGTGGAAGACTATCTGCTCACGTCCACCGTCAACGGCATCCTTGCCCAGCGCCTGGTGCGGCGGCTGGAGCCCACGCATGCCGAACGCTATGCCGCCTCGCCGGAGGAAGTGGAGCGCTTCGAGTTGCGGCGCTGGCAGCCGGAAGGGCAGATATACCTGTATCGCCCGCGCCCGTCGGCGGTCGCGCCCACTGGCTATCTCGGCCGCACCACCATCATGGAGTTCCTGGTGATGGACGACGAACTGCGGCGCGCGGTGATGCGCCGTGCCGGCATGGGCGAGATCGAGCAGCTCGCGCGCCGCGCCGGCATGCGCACCATGTACGAGGACGGCGTGTCCAAGGCCCTGCGCGGCGAGACCACGCTGGAAGAAGTACTGCGGGTCACGGAGGAAGGCTGATGCGCCGCCCTCCGTACCGTCGATTGCCAGCACCGCGTGCGCCGCGACGGTTCGTGGTGGTGGGCGCATGACCTTGTATCGCTACAAGGCGCTCACCGGCGAGGGCGAAATGCTCGACGGGCAGATGGAGGCGGCCAGCGAGGCCGAAGTCGTCGCCCGCTTGCAGGAGCAGGGCCACCTGCCGGTGGAGGCGCGTGCCGCGCAAGCCGATGACGCCGGCCCCGGTCTGCGTGCACTGTGGCGGCAGCGCGTGCTGGCGGGCCCCAGCCTTGTGCAGTTCACCCATCAGCTGGCGAGCCTGCTCGGCGCCGGGCAGCCGCTGGACCGCGCGTTGTCGATCCTGATGGAGTTGCCGGAGGACGCGCGCGAGCGCCGCACGCTCACTGCCATCCGCGATGCCGTACGTGGTGGCGCGCCGCTGTCGTCGGCGCTGGAGCGACAGCATGGCGTGTTCTCGCGGCTGTACGTCAACATGGTGCGCGCCGGCGAAGCGGGCGGCAGCCTGCAGGAAACCCTGCAGCGCCTGGCCGATTTCCTCGAACGCAATCAGGCCTTGCGCGGGCGCGTGATCAATGCGCTGGTCTATCCGGCCATTCTGCTGCTGGTGGTCGGCCTGGCGTTGTTGTTCCTGCTCGGCTACGTGGTGCCGCAATTCGCGCAGATGTACGAAAGCCTGGACGTGGTGCTGCCGTGGTTCACCCGCGGCGTGCTGGCGGTGGGCCTGTTCGTGCGCGATGCGTGGCTGGTGTTCGTCGTGGTGCCGGGCCTGGCCCTGTTGTGGCTGGAACGGCGGCGCCGCGATCCCGCGTTCCGCCTGGCCTTGGATGGCTGGCTGCTGCGGCGGCGTCTGATCGGCGGGCTGGTTGCGCGGCTGGATACCGCGCGCCTGGCGCGCACCCTTGGCACCTTGCTGCGCAATGGCGTGCCGCTGTTGCAGGCGCTGGGCATCGGCCGTGGCGTGCTCGACAACCGCGTGCTGATGGCCGAAGTCGAGCGCGCCACCGAGGAAGTGCGCAATGGCCACGGGCTGGCCCAGGCTTTGGGTCGCGGCAAGCAATTCCCCCGGCTGGCCCTGCAGATGATTCAGGTGGGCGAGGAATCCGGCGCGCTGGACAGCATGCTGCTGCGCGTGGCCGATACTTTCGAGCAGGAATCGGCGCAGGCCATCGACCGCCTGCTCGCCGCCCTCGTGCCGGTGCTGACGCTGCTGCTGGCCTCGGTGGTCGGCGGTGTCATCATTGCCGTGCTGGTGCCGCTCTATGACTTGACCAATGCGATTGGTTGAGGGCCGCTCCCCCGCGGTGAGTGCAGCACCTGATTGCTGTCCCCTGTTCCCGTTGAACCGCCACAGGAAAACCGCATGACCCGTTCCCGCCGCGTTTCCCTTGTTTCCCCGCAACGCCAGTCCGGCATGAGCCTGCTCGAAATCATCATCGTCATCGTGCTGATTGGCGCGGTGCTGACCCTGGTCGGCAGCCGCGTGCTCGGCGGCGCCGACCGCGGCAAGGCCAACCTGGCCCGCTCGCAGATCCAGACCCTGGCCGGCAAGGTCGAGAACTACCAGCTCGATACCGGCAAGCTGCCGGCCAAGCTCGACGACCTGGTCACCCAGCCCAGCGGCGCCGCCGGCTGGTTGGGTCCGTACGCCAAGCCGGCCGAGCTCAACGACCCGTGGGGCCATCCCATCGAGTACCGCGTGCCCGGCCAGGGCCGGCCCTTCGACCTGGTCAGCCCGGGCAAGGACGGCGAGCCCGGTGGCAGCAGCTATGACGCGGACATCGTCTACGAGTAAGCGCCGATGGCTCTGGCCACGACGCTGAAGCGCGCGGCCCCATGCCGCGCACGCATGCGTGGCGTCAGCTTGCTGGAGATGCTGCTGGTGATCGCGCTGATTGCCGTGGCCGGCGTGCTTGCGGCCAGCGTGCTCGGTGGCGGCATCGACGGCCTGCGCCTGCGGTCGGCCGGCAAGCAGATCGCCGCGGAGCTGCGGCAGACGCGCACGCGGGCAATCGCCAGCGGCGTGCCGCAGCAGTTCGAGATCGATCCACGCAACGGGCGTTGGTCCAGCAGCCTGGGCCACCACGGCGAAGTGCCGCGGCAACTGCGTGTGGTCTTCACCGGCGCACGCGAAGTGCAGCCGCGCCCGGGGCAGGGTGCCATCCGCTTCTTTGCCGATGGTGCCTCCAGCGGCGGCCGTATCGACCTGGCCGCGCGTGAAGCGCACTGGCGCATCGATGTGGCCTGGATCACCGGCGAGGTGCGCAGTGGGCGTATCGAGGCGCCGCCATGAAACACCAGCGTGGCTACACACTGCTCGAAGTGATCGTCGCCTTCGCCCTGTTGGCGATGGCGCTGGCCTTGCTATTGGGAACCTTGTCTGGCGGTGTGCGCCAGGTGCGCGCCGCCGATGCGGCCACGCGCGCCACTCTGCACGCCCAGTCGCTGCTGGCGGCGTTGGAGATGGAAGCGCCGCTGGCGCCGGGGCATCGCGAAGGCCAGTTCGAGCAGGGCCGCTACCGCTGGCAGCTGGACCTGCGAGCGTGGACCGATCCAAGGCCCCCGGCCTCGCCGCAGCCTGTTGCGCCGGCCGATGCGCAGTTGCTGGAACTGGAACTGGTTGTGCGCTGGGGCGCCGGTGCCAATGAGCAACTGCACTGGCGCAGCCTGCGCCTGGTGCCGGCGGCACTGGCAGGGGCGCCGCCGTGAGCGCGCGTCGGGCGGGCGGCTTCACCCTGATCGAAGTGCTGCTTGCCACCGTGCTGCTGGCCGCCGGCCTGACCCTGGCCTTTGCCACGCTGCGTTCGGCCGGCGCCATCAGCCAGCGCGGCGAAGCCCTGGCCACGCGCAGCGAGCGCATGCGCAGCGTCGAAGGCTTCCTGCGCCAGCGCCTGACCGCGGCCCTGCCGGTGGCGTTGGGCCGCGACGCGCAGAGCCAGCGGCCGCAGCGTTTCATCGGCGAAGCACAACGCCTGCGCTTCGTCGCCGACGTGCCTGATTACCTCGGCCTGGGCGGTCCCTATCTGCACGACCTTGGCGTGACAGGGCAGGCGCCCGCGCAGCAGCTGCAATTGCAGCTGACCCAGGTGCAGGCAGGCGAGGTGCTCGCGCCCGCGCAGGCGGTGGCGCCGGAACTGCTCGCCGATGGCCTGAGGGAAGTGCGCTTTGCCTATCGCGGCATCGACGCCCAGCGCGGCGAATTGGGTCCCTGGCAGGACAGCTGGCCGGACAGCGATCGCCTGCCCGGTTTCGTGCGCATCGAAGTGCGCGACGCACGCGGTGCCTGGCCGCCGTTGCTAGTGGCCTTGCCGCAGGCGCCGCGCGGGCGGTTGTCGCTATGAGCCGGCGTGCGCGCGGCGTGGCCCTGGTGCTGGTGCTGTGGTTGATCGCGCTGCTGACAGCGCTGGTCGGCGCCTTTGCGCTCACTGCGCGGGTGGAAGCCGGGCAGGACAGCGTGCTGCGCGGCAACGCGCGCGCTCAGGCAGTGGCGCGTGCCGGGCTCGAATATGCGGTGTGGCGTCTGCGCGGACCGCCGGCAGCGCGCTGGAAGCCCGATGGCCGCGCTTACGAGTGGAACTTCGATGCCGTGCCCGTGACCGTCCGCATCACCGACGAAGGCGGCAAGGTCGACCTCAATAATGCCAGTCCCGCGCTGCTCACCGCTCTGCTGCGCGCGGTGGATGCCGAGCCCGGGCGCGCCCAGGCCGTGGCCGCCGCCATCGTCGACTGGCGCGACCGCGACAGCCTGCAGGCGCCTGCAGGTGCCGAAGACCCCGATTACGCTTCGGCTGGACTGGCCTATGGCGCCAAGGACGCGCCGTTTGAAAGCCTCGGCGAGCTGCGCCTGGTGCAGGGCATCGACGCCGACCTCTACCGCCGTTTGCTGCCCAATGTCACGATCCATGCCCAGCGCGCCGACCCGCTGCCGACCTTTGCGCCGGCCCCGGTGCTGACAGCGCTGGGCCTGGACGCAGCCACCTGGATGGCGTCGCGCCAGGCCGCGCCCGGTCCCGGTGCGGTCGCGAGCGATCCGGCCGCAGCGGCAATGGCGAGTGGCACTTATAGTATTGAGAGCCGGGCACGCCTGGGCGAGGGACGCGAGGTGGTGCTGCGTGCGGTAGTGCGCGCCGGTGCCCCGGCTTCCCGCGATTCGGCCTATACCGTGTTGCAATGGGAAGAGGGAGCGGCAATGCAATGACCGCGTGGCGGCAAAGTCTCGAACGTGTTGGCCTGCGGATTCCGCCGGGGGCGGGCGGCTTCTGGCGTTGGTGGCAGGGTGCACTGCTGGCCTGGCTGCCGGTCCGCTGGCAGTGGCGACTGGGTTTCTCACCGGCGCGGCTGCTGCTGTGGCGCGAGGGTGACGAGATTGCCGTGGCCTGGCAGCGCGAGCACGGCATCGAGCCGCTGGCCACGCTGCCCGCCAGCGTGCCCCCCGCCGACTGGGACACTTTGCTGCCACCGCGCCTGCGTCCGTTGCCGCGGCACTGGCTGCTGCCGGCGGCGCTGGCGCTGCGCCGTCCCTTGCGCCTGCCGGCCAGCGCCGCCGCGCGCCTGCAGGACGTGGCGCGTTTCGAGATCGATCGGCAAACCCCGTTCAGCGCTGACCAGGTCTGGTTCGATGCGCGCCTGCTCGGCGAGCGCGCCGACGCGCAGATCGACGCCGAGCTGGTGGTGGTGCCGCGCCGTGTGGTCGAAGGCGCTGGCGGAGTGCCCGCCACCTGGCGCGAAGCCCTGGCCGGTGTGGACGTGCGCGATGCCGCGGGCATGCCGCTGCGCATCAACCTGCTGCCGCCCAACGAGCGCCATGCGCGGCGCGACCCGATGGCCGGCTGGAACCTGGCCCTGTTTGCCGCGGGCCTTGCCTGCCTGGCGCTGGGTTCGCAATGGTTGCTGGAAAACCGCAACCGTGCGGCCGATGCACTGGAAGCGCAGGTTCGCGCCGAGGCGCAGCGTGCGCGGCAGGTCGCCACGCAGCGTGCCGAGCTGGTCGCGCTGATCGACGGCGTCGGCTTCTTTGAACAGCAGCGCGCCGCGCGCCCGGCCGCGATCGAGGTATGGAAGGAACTGAGCCAGCGCCTGCCCGACGGCACCTACCTGGAAAAATTCTCCATCGAAGGCAACGAACTGCAATTGATCGGCCTCAGCGATGAAGCCGCGTCCCTGGTCGAACGGCTGGATGGTGCGCCGACCTGGCGCAAGCCCGCGCTGACCGGCGTGCTGCAGAGCGATGCCGGACGAGGCCGTGACCGCTTCACCATTACCGCGACCCTGGCGAATGCGGCCGCACCGAATCCCGCGCCCGCCACCCCGGCGCCGACGCCGGGCGGCTCGCGATGAGCACGTCCGCAATGAGCACGTCCGCGATCGATGCCATCCCCGTGAACGCCCTGCCGAGCCGGCGCGAGCGCATCTGGGCCCTGGTTCTGCTGCTCGTCGTGCTGGCGCTGCTGTACTTGCTGATCGTGCATCCGTTCTTCGTCCAGCCGCTGCTCGCCACCGAAGCGCGCGTACAGGCGCTGGCCGAGCGCAGCCAGCGCGTGCGCGCCGAGTTGCAGGAAGCGCCGCGCGTGGCCAGCCAGCTGCAACGTGCGCGCACGCAGTTGGCGGCGCGCTCGGGCTTCCTGCCCGAGGCGTCGGCCGAGCTGGCCGTGGCCGGGCTGGTGCAGCGCCTGGAAACGGTCGTCTCGCAGGCCAGCCCGGGCCATCGCAGTTGCGCGATCAGCAACCGCTCCACCCTGCCGGCCGACATGCAAGGGCGCTTTGCCCGCGTCGCAGTGCAGGTGCGCCTGCGCTGCGGCACGCTGGAACTGTCGACCGTGCTGCATTCGCTCGAATCCGGTGCGCCGGGATTGTTCATCGACAACTTGAACGTGCTCGCGCAGCGCGTGCCGTCGTCGCCGGGCGACAGCGGCAACGGCCTGGATGTGACCTTCGACCTGTCCGGCTACGTGCGCCCGGGCGCGGTGACCACGGAGGCGGGCGATGCGCGCTGACGCGATCGGCCTGCGCACATGGTGGCTGGCGGTCTTCGCTGGCTGGGCGCTGCTGCTGTGCCTGCTGGCCGGGCTGGGCATGGGCGGGCGCTTGCCGCCGATCGCCGCAGCGGTGGGCGAGCGGCCACTGCCGGCGATACCCGCGCTGGCACCGCCGCGTCTGGGCGAGTTGTCCGACTACGCGGTGATCGCGCAGCGCCCGGTATTCGCCGAAGACCGCCGCCCGCATCCCTTCGTGATTGGCCGCACCGAGGGTGAGCAGAGCACCGGCCTGCGCCTGACCGGCGTCTTGATGACCCCGCAGTTGCAGATGGCGACGCTGACCACCGACCAGGGCCGCTCGTTGCGCCTGCGCCTGCAAGGCGATGCCGTGGATGGCTGGCGCCTGCTGAGCCTGGGCGCGCGCAGCGCCACGGTCGAAGGCCCGGGCGGCGCGCGCACGCTGGACATGCAGACCTTTGACGGCCGCGGTGGCGAACCGCCCACCGTGCTGCGTGGTGGCAATGGCGCCAATGCAGCGCCGCCACCGGCAGGTGCGCCCGTTGCCGTGACGGTGCCGCCGTCGGCGCCGGCACCGCCTGCGCCGCGGCCGGCGACACCCACCGCCAGTGCCGCGCCGACGCCTGCACCTGCCGCGACGCCCGCCACCAATGCAGCGCCGCCGGCGCCCAGCGAAGCGCAGCTCAATGCCATCCGCGAACGCATCGAGGCGCGCCGCCGCGCCCTGCAGCAGCAACAGAACCCACAACGCAACGGCGATGGCGCCGTGCGACCGACCCCGTAGAGTGCAGACATGACGTCACGCGTTGTCCTCGTTTCCCTTCTGCTGGGCCTATTGGCCGGCTGCGCCAGCACGCCGACACCGGACATCCGCCGCGCTCCGGCGCAGCCGCCGCCGCGCAGCGTGCCGCAGCACACCGACGACGCCGGCACCGATGCCGGCCCGCAGCCGGTGATCCGGCGCGGCAGCGGCGAGGTCATCAACCGTGCGGCTGCCGCGCGCCCGGCGCCGGCGCTGGCCGGTGCGTCCACTGGCGAGGCCACGTTCAATTTCGAGGGTGAGTCGGTGCAGGCCATGGTCAAGGCGATCCTCGGCGACATGCTCGGGCAGAACTACGTCATCGCGCCGGGCGTGCAGGGCACCGTGACCCTGGCCACGCCCAAGCCGGTGTCGCCGGCGCAGGCGCTCAACCTGCTGGAAATGGTGCTGGGCTGGAACAACGCGCGCATGGTCTACAGCGGCGGCCGCTACAACATCGTGCCGGCCGATCAGGCGCTGGCCGGCACCGTCGCGCCGAGCACCGCGCCGGCGTCCAGCGCGCGCGGCTTCGAGGTGCGGGTGATTCCGCTGCGCTACATCTCCGCCAGCGAAATGAAGAAGGTGCTGGAGCCGTATGCGCGGCCCAACGCCATCGTCGGCATCGACCCGGCGCGCAACCTGATCACCCTCGGCGGCACCCGCGCCGAACTGGAGAACTTCCAGCGCACGGTGGACATCTTCGACGTGGACTGGCTGTCGGGCATGTCGGTGGGCGTGTTTCCGATCCAGTCCGGCAAGGCCCAGGATGTGGCCGGTGATCTGGAAAAGGTGTTCGGCGAAAAAAGCAACACGCCGAGCGCCGGCATGTTCCGCTTCATGCCGCTGGAGAACGCCAACGCGGTGCTGGTGATCACCCCGCAGGCGCGCTATCTCGACCAGATCCAGCAGTGGCTGGACCGCATCGACAGTGCCGGCGGTGCGCCGCGGCTGTTCTCCTACGAACTGAAATACATCAAGGCACGCGAGCTGGCCGATCGCCTGGCCGAAGTGTTTGGCGGCGGTGGCCGTGGCAGTGACAATGCGTCGCTGGCGCCGGGTGCGAGCGAGATGTCGCTGGACAGCGAGTCCGGGCAGGGCCGCGATGGTTCCAGTGGATCGCTGGGCAGCAGCAACCTGGGCGGCATTTCCAGCGGGACTGGCAGCGGCCAGGATGGCAGCGGCATCGGCGGCAACAGCCGCGACTTCAGCCTGTCGCAGCACCGCGATGGCAACGGCAGCGTCACCCTGGAGGTGGAGGGCGACCGCGTTGGCGTCTCGGCAGTGGAGGAAACCAACACCTTGCTGGTGCGCGCCGCGCCGCAGGCCTGGCATTCGATCCGCGAAGTGATCGAAAAGCTCGACACCATGCCGATGCAGGTGCACATCGAGGCGCAGGTGGCCGAGGTGAAGCTGGATGGTGAGCTGACCTATGGCGTGAACTGGTATTTCGAGAATGCCGTAACCGTGCCTACGCCCGCAGGGCCGGGCCTGCCTTCGGCGGCGGGCCGCAGCATCTGGGGCGATATCTCCGGCTCGATCACTGGCAGCGCTGGTCTCGGCTGGACCTTTCTCGGCAAGAACGCCGCAGCAGTGATCTCGGCACTGGACAAGGTCACCGATGTGCGCCTGCTGCAGACGCCTTCGGTGTTCGTGCGCAACAACGCCGAAGCCACGTTGAATGTCGGCACCAAGGTGCCGATCAACTCGGTGTCGGTGAATACCAGCATCGGCACCACCGGCACCTACAGCCAGGTGCAGTACCTGGAAACCGGTGTGATCCTCAAGGTGCGACCGCGCATCACCCGCGAGGGCACGGTGTTCCTGGACATCGTGCAGGAGGTCAGCTCGCCCGGCGCAGCGCCCGCCAATTGCGATCCGACCACCAGCGCCTGCAACCCGCCCATCGATACCCGTCGCGTGCATACCGAAGCAGCGGTGCAGAGCGGCGACACCATCATGCTGGCTGGCCTGATCAGCGACCGCGGTGAGCAGGGTTCGTCCGGCGTGCCCTTCCTCAGCCGCCTGCCGGTGGTCGGCGCGCTGTTCGGCAGCAAAGTACAGAAGGAAAACCGCCAGGAAGTGATCGTGCTGATCACCCCGACCATCGTGAAGGACGCCGGCGAAGCGCGCCGCTTCAACGACGAGTACGGGCGCAAGTTCAAGGCGCTGGAGCCGCTTTACCTGCCGCCGGCGCGATGAGCGCGGCGCAGCCCATCATCCTGCTGCCGGTCGGTCCCGATGACCGCGCGCTGGACGCCTGCCTGGGCGCGCTCGAAGCGGGCACGCCCGCTGCCACGCCGGTGTGGCTGGCCGACGACGCCCAGGCTGGCCCGCGCGGCGTGGCGGTGATCGACAGCTGGCTGGCGCGCACGCGCCTGCAGGCCCACTACACGCGGCGCGAGCGGCCGATCGGAGAGGTCGCGCATCTGGACGAAATGCTGCGCGCCTGTGGCGAGACCGATGTGGTCGTGCTGTCGGCGCAGGCGCGGCCGCTGCCGGGCTGGTTGCGCCAGCTCTCGGCCTGCTTTGCGCGCGACGCCGCCATTGCCAGCGCCACGCCATGGAGCAATGCCGGTGAAGCGGCGGCGTGGCCGCGCCTGGGCGAAATCAACCCGCTGCCAGACGACGACGAACGCCTGGCCAGCGCCTGCGCGGCGATGCCGCCGTTGCATCCGGAATTGCCAGCCGCCATCTGCCACGCGGTGGCCCTGCGCGGCAGCGCGCGACGCCGCGCTGGCGGGCTGGACGCCAGCAGCTACGGCTCGTGGTATGCGGCGTTGATCGACCTGAGCCTGCGCATGGCCGGGCTCGGCTGGCGCAACGTGCTGTGCGAAACGACCTTCGTCGCGCGCCTGGCCGAAGGCGTGCCCGCCGATGGCGACATGGACGCGCTGGCCACGCGCTGGCCCGCCTGGCACTCGCGCCTGGCGGGCTTTCTGATGGACGATCCACTGGCCGCGCTGCGCGAGCAGTTGCAGCAGCTGTATGCACACACGCCGGTGGCCGCGCCGCAGCGCGACCTGTTCGGCGAAACAGAAGGGGCAGGGCAATGAACACAGCCATCGCCGCGGTGGTGGTCACCTACCGCAGCGCGGCCACCATCGACGAGTGTCTGACGCGGCTGCGCGCGGCCACCGATGTCGCCGAGATCCGCGTGGTCGACAACGACTCCGACGATGACACGCTCAGCGTGGTGCAGCGGCATGCGATCGAAGATCCGCGCGTGCACTTCATCGCCAATCCCGACAACCCGGGCTTTGCCACCGCCTGCAACCAGGGCGCGGCCGATTCGCAATCGCCGTGGCTGGTGTTCATCAACCCGGACCTGATGGTTGCGCCGGACACCCTGGCCCAGCTGCGCGAACGTGCGCGCAAGCTGTGCGTGTCGGGATTGCTGGGCGTGGAGCAGGTGGACGAACACGGCCAGCCCGATGGCGCGGTGCGCCGCCGCGACCCGGACTTTGCCGCGATGCTGCGCTCGCCACGGCGCGGTGCGCAGCTGGCCGTGGCCGCTGACCCGTCGCAACCGCTACAGCAGGTGGACGCGATCTCCGGCGCACTGATGCTGTTGCCGCGCGAGCTGTTCGACCGCATTGGCGGCTGGGACGCAGGCTACCGTCTGCACGCCGAAGACCTGGATCTGTGCCGCCGCGCGCGCCTGGCCGGCGCGGTGGTGGCGGTCGCAAACGACCTGCAGGTACTGCACCTGCGTGGCGTGTCCAGCCGCTCGCGGCCGTACTTTGTGGAGTGGCACAAGCACCGCGGCCTGTGGCGCTACTTCCGCAAGTTCGAGTGGCCGCGACGCGACTGGGCCGTGCGTGCCGGCGTCTGGCTCGCGATCTGGGCGCATGCGGCCGCGCAGTTGCCGCGCCTGTGGCGCCAGGCTCGCTGACGCGCGGGCGCACAATGCGCGCAACCCCCTTTCCCCCTGGGCGCTGATCCCATGATCATCACTTCGCTGCTTGATACCGACCTGTACAAATTCACCATGATGCAGGCGGTGCTGCACCAGCATCCCGGCGCGCAGGTGGAATACCGCTTCAAGTGCCGCACGCCGGGCATCGACCTGGCGCGCTTCATCGACGAGATCTCCACCGAGATTGACCTGCTGTGCGAACTGCGCTTCCAGCCCGACGAGCTCGAATACCTGCGCGCGATGCGTTTCGTGAAGCCGGACTTCGTCGATTTCCTCGGCCTGTTCCACCTCGACCGCAAGTACCTGACCCTGCGCCCCTCGGCACAGGTGCCTGGCGAGATCGAGCTGATCATCCGCGGCCCGTGGCTGCACACCATCCTGTTCGAGGTGCCGCTGCTGGCGATCATCAACGAGGTGTGGTTCCGCAACACCAGCCAGCCGGATTTCGAGGAAGGGCGACGCCGGCTGCACGCCAAGGTCGCGCTGCTCACCGCGCATCCGGGCTACGAGGGCTGCCGCATCGCCGACTACGGCACGCGCCGGCGCTATTCGCGGCAATGGCAGGGCGAATTGCTGCCGCTGCTGCGCGAAGGCTGGGGCGAGCGCTTCGTCGGCACCAGCAACGTCTACTTCGCCCGCCGCTACGGCATGACTCCGCTGGGCACGATGGCCCACGAATACCTGCAGGCGTTCCAGGCCCTGGGCCCGCGCCTGCGCGATTCGCAGGTGGCGGCGCTGGAGTCGTGGGCGCGCGAGTACCGCGGCGACCTGGGCATCGCCCTGTCCGATGTGGTGGGCCTGGATGCCTTCCTGCGCGACTTCGACCTGTACTTCTGCAAGCTCTTCGACGGCATACGCCACGACTCGGGCGACCCGATCGTCTGGGGCGAGCGCGTGCTTGACCATCTGGAGCAGCACCGCATCGACCCGCGCACCAAGGTGCTGGTCTTCAGCGACGGCCTGAACATCGCCAAGGTCATGGAGCTGTACGACCACTTCAAGGGCCGCTGCCGGGTCTCGTTCGGGGTCGGCACCCATCTCACCAACGACCTGGGGCCCGAGCCGCTGCAGATCGTCATCAAGATGGTCCGCTGCAACGGCCAACCGGTGGCCAAGCTGAGCGATTCACCCGGCAAGAGCATGTGCGACGACCCCGATTACCTGCGCTACCTGCGCCAGGTATTCCAGGCCGAGGTCCCCGATCCGGCATGACGCGCTGCGGCGCGTTCTGCCGCTGAGCGGCGAGTCAAGGTGAAAATGCAGGCGGTGTTCGGGTAAAGTGCGATCCACTTCGCAGTTGTGCATTGCGTCACGTCATGTTTGGCATCGCGCTTGCATAGGCTTCACTTGCACCGGGGGCATGATGCCCGGGGCACCCCACGCAGCATGGTTCACGCATGACTTCGTTCGACCCTTCCACGCTGTTTCGCAGTCGCGGGTGTTCGCGGCAATGGCTGGGCTTTGTCCGCGCCATGGCCGAGGAGTTCGCCGCCGAGCTGCCCGACCACGAGCTGGCCACGCTGATGGCCCGCATCGGGCGCCGCTTCGCCCAGGGTCATCCGATTGGCGGCTGCGCCGCGCTGGATGAGGTGGAGGCAGCCGCCAACCGGATCTGGGCGGACAGCGACTGGGGCCAGTGCCGGCTGCAGGAGCAGCCCGGCAGCGTGGAGATCAGCCACGCCGCCGCTCCGTTGACGGTGGCCCTGCCCGGACGCGACTGGGCCGACGGTTTCCTGGCGGGGGTCTACGAGGGGTGGTTCCAGCAACTGGGGATGCTGGCGGGCCTGGCGGTCAGCCCGCAGCCGCCGGCCGCGCCCGACCTGCGCCGGCTGCGCCTGGCGCGCGCCGCATAGCCGCAACACGTTTTTGGGGATCAACGATGAGCGACAAGCACAAGCAAGCACCGAACCCGCCACTGGACGATGTCGATCGGCTGTTCGCACGCCTCGGCAGCAAGGGCGCGGATCAGTACCGGGACTTCTCCCCCGGCAAGCTGCCCGTGGCCGAGGCTGCGGCCACCCCGGTGACGCCACCGGCGCCCGTTGTACCGGCCCCGGTGACCGCGCCTGTTGCCGCGCCGCCCGCGGCCGTGATCCCGGCCCCGACCCCGGCCGCGATCAAGGCCGCGCCCGATCCGCTGCCGCCGCCGAGCCCGCCGATCCTCGCCGCGATTCGCCCGCTGCGCAGCGAAGCGTCGCCGTGCCAGCCGGTGCCGCCCGCCGCGGCCGCCGCCACGCCGTTGACCGAATTGTTCAAGCGCCTGTTGCAGGCCGAGGCAGCGCCGTCGCCGGCCGGCCCGCTGCGGCGCATGTTCAACCGCTGAGCGCCAGGCCGGACGCGCTTCCGGCCAGGCTCCAAGGATCGGCGCGCCCGCGCGCCCAGGCCGCTGTCAAAAGGAAGCATTGATGAGTATCGCCACCGCGCCGCGCCCCGGCTCACTGCTGCCACGGCTTGCCACCTGGACCTTGTGGCTGCTCGGTTCGCTGCTGCTGGTGTTCGTGGTGGCGGTTCCGATGGACGTGGTCCAGCAGATGCTGTTCTCGGCGGTGCTGTTCGTCGTCGCGCTGTTCCTGCGCCGCCGTGGCGGGCGGGTCATCGTGCTGATGATGATGGGCATGTCGATGGCGGTGTCCTCGCGCTACATCTGGTGGCGCCTGACCCAGACCATGGGCGTGGGCGGGGTGACCGACCTGGTGCTTGGCCTGGGCCTGCTCGGTGCCGAGCTCTATGCCTTCGTGATCCTGGTGCTGGGCTATTTCCAGGTGCTGTGGCCGCTCAACCGCAAGCCGGTGCCGCTGCCCGACGACCAGCGTGACTGGCCGACCGTGGACGTGTTCATCCCCACCTACAACGAGCCGCTGTCGGTGGTGCGCACCACCGTGCTGGCCGCCACCGTGCTCGACTGGCCGGCCGACAAGATCAACGTCCACGTGCTCGACGATGGCCGCCGCCCGGAGTTCCGCGAATTCTGCGAGGCGGTCGGCGTGCATTACGTCACCCGCACCAACAACGCCCACGCCAAGGCCGGCAACATCAACGCGGCGCTGAAGAAGGCCACTGGCGAATATGTGGCGATCTTCGACTGCGACCACATTCCCACGCGCTCGTTCCTGCAGGTGGCGATGGGCTGGTTCCTGCGTGATCCCAAGCTGGCGGTGGTGCAGACCCCGCACTACTTCTTCTCGGCCGACCCGTTCGAGCGCAACCTCGGCACCCACGGCAAGGTGCCCAACGAGGGCGAGCTGTTCTACGGGCTGCTGCAGGACGGCAACGACCAGTGGGACGCCACGTTCTTCTGCGGCTCGTGCACGGTGATCAAGCGCAAGCCGCTGGACGAGATCGGCGGCGTGGCGGTGGAAACGGTGACCGAGGACGCGCACACCGCGCTGAAGCTGCACCGCCGCGGCTACCGCAGTTCCTATCTGGCGATTCCGCAGGCCGCCGGCCTGGCCACTGAAAGCCTGTCGGGCCACGTGGCGCAGCGCATCCGCTGGGCGCGCGGCATGGCCCAGATCGCGCGCGTGGACAACCCGCTGTTCGGCAAGGGCCTGCGCATCTCCCAGCGCCTGTGCTACGCCAATGCGATGCTGCACTTCTTCTACGGCCTGCCGCGCATCATCTACCTCACCGCGCCGCTGGCCTTCCTGTTCTTCGGCGCGCACGTGATTCACGCCTCGGCGCTGATGATCCTGGCCTACGCACTGCCGCATATCCTGCAGGCCAACCTCACCAACATCCGCGTGCAGGGCAAGTTCCGCCACCTGCTGTGGAACGAGGTCTACGAGACCACGCTGGCCTGGTACATCCTGCGCCCGACGCTGGTGGCGCTGATCAACCCCAAGCTCGGCAAGTTCAACGTCACGCCCAAGGGCGGCCTGGTCAAGCGCGGCTATTTCGATTCGCAGATCGCCAAGCCCTACCTGTTCCTGCTGGTGCTCAACCTGGCCGGCATCGCCGCCGGCGTGCTGCGCCTGGCCACCGCGCAGGATGCCGGCGAGGTGCACACCATCTGGTTCAATGTCGGCTGGACGATCTACAACATGCTGCTGCTGGCAGCCACGATCGCCACCGCCAGCGAAACCCGCCAGGTGCGGCGCTCGCACCGCGTGCCGCTCGACGTGCCAGTGAGCGTGCGCCTGCCCGACGGCAACCTGGTCGAAGGCCGCACCATCAACTTCTCCACCGGCGGCATGGCGATCCGCCTGGACCAGGCGCAGCCGGTCGAGCCGGGCCTGCAGGTGCAGGTCGGCCTCCGCCACCGCGGCGTCGAACAGCCGCTGCCGGCGATCGTGCGGCATGATCGCGACGGGCAGATCAGCGTGGAGTTCGCCGACATGAGCCTGGAGCAGGAGCGCTGGCTGGTGGCCTGTACCTTTGCCCGCGCGGACCTGTGGCTGGGCCAGTGGGGCCAGCATGATCGCGATTCGTTCTTCAAGTCGGTATTGCAGGTGCTGGGCGCGAGCATGCGCGGCTTCCGCCGCCTTGGCGAGCACACCGCCAGCAGTCTGCGCCGCGGTTTCCGCCCCGTTGGCCACGAGGAAGGCGCATGAGCTCCTCCGAACGCGCGGTATTCCCTACATTGCACAAGATGATCCCGATGCGACTTGCCACTGCTACTGCCGCCTGCCTGCTCACCGTGATGGCCGGCCTGGCCTGCGCGCAGCCTGCAACCGTGCCGGCGGCCACGCAGGACACCAGCGCGCCGGAAGCGGCGCAAACGCCACCGGCCGACGCGACGGCCACCGCCGGCAGCGCCGACGCTGCATCGGCCGCCGCGGCCGTGCCGGCGACCGCCAGCACCCGCACGCAGACCCTGCGCGAGCTTGGCATCGACTATGAAATCACCCTGCGCGGCATCCATGGCAATGCCGGCGTGCCGTTCGGCGTGCGTACCGACGAGCTGGTCAACCAGGCCCAACTGCACCTGCGCTACAGCTATTCGCCGGCGCTGCTGCCGGAGCTGTCGCACCTGAAGGTGACGGTCAATGGTGTCACCGTCGCCACGCTGCCGACGCCACCGGCCGACGCCGGCAAGGCACTGAGCGCCGACATCAACATCGACCCGCGCGTGGTGTCGGACTACAACCAGATCAACCTGGAACTGATCGGCCACTACACGCGCGATTGCGAAGACCCCGACCACAGCAGCCTGTGGGCCAACATCGACGCGGCCAACAGCACGCTGACCCTCACCACCACGCCGGTGCCGCTGGCCGACAATCTGGCGCTGCTGCCGGTGCCGTTCTTCGACGCGCACGATGTGCGCCCGCTGGTGCTGCCGTTCGTGTTCGCGCAGCACCCCGACATGCCCACGCTGCAGGCGGCGGGCATTGTGTCCTCGTGGTTTGGTTCGCTGGCTGGCTACCGCGGCGCGAGCTTCCCGGTGTCGACCAATACGCTGCCGGGCAGCGGCAATGCGGTGCTCTTCGCCACGCCCGATACCTTGCCGACCCTGCTTGGCGCGGTCGGCGGGCCGTTGCCGGACATCCACGGCCCGACCCTGGCGGTGATGGCCAACCCTTCCGATCCCAACGCCAAGCTGCTGCTGGTGCTCGGCCGCAATGCCGGAGAACTGGCCAAGGCCGCCACCGCGCTGGCGCTGCGCACGCCGCTGTCCGGTGCGGTGGCCACGCTCGGTGATGTCGCCTTGCCGGCGCCGCGCCAGCCGCATGATGCGCCGCGCTGGGTCAGCAGCGAGCGGCCGGTGTATTTCCGTGAGCTGGTGGACCGCCCCGAGCGCCTCAACGTCACCGGCTACCATCCGGACCTGATCCGCGTGGGCCTGCAGCTGCCGCCTGACCTGTTCGTATGGCGCAGCGAAGGCATTCCGATGACGCTGAAATATCGCTACACGGTGCCCGAGCGCAACAACCAGTCGGCGCTGAACATCAGCATCAACGACGCCTTCGTCACCACCTTGCCGCTCAACGGCCACGCTTATGCGCAGTCGCTGCCGATGCGCTGGTGGCGCGGGCTGGGCGAGCGCGGGCAGATGCCGATCAAGCAGCAGCTGAGCCTGCCGACCGGCCTGTTCTCGGCCAACAACCAGCTGCGCTTCCACTTCTTCTTTGACCGCCCACAGGCCGACGCGTGCAAGAACTCGTTCCCGGATGTGTCGGCCGCCATCGACCCGGATTCGAGCATCGACCTGCGCAAGTTCCCGCATTACATGGCGATGCCGAACCTGGCTGCGTTCGGCAATGCCGGTTTCCCGTTCACGCGCATGGCTGACCTGTCCGAATCGGCGATCGTGCTGCCGGACAACCCCGGCGAAACGGACCTGGGCAACGTGCTGACCTTGCTCGGCAAGCTCGGCGCGGCCACCGGCTATCCGACGTTGCGGGTGAGCCTGGCCACGCCGGCGCAGGCGCGCGAACAATATGCCGACCGTGACCTGATCGTGCTGGGTTCGCCGAGCACCCAGCCGCTGCTGCGTGACTGGGCACAGGATCTGCCGGTGGGCGAGGGCGCCGAAGGCCGCCGCCTGCGCCTGAGCGACTGGCTGCTGGACAAGCTGCCGGGCTTCCTGTCCTTCGACGCGCGCCGCACCGACCTGCCGACCACCGCCGAAGTGACGGTGCGCCCGCAGCCCGATGACGTGTTGATGATGGGCCTGCAATCGCCGTTGTCGCGCGGGCGCAGCGTGGTGGTCCTGCAGGCCGATGATCCGTCCAACCTCACACAGCTGTTTGAAGCCTGGGCCGATCCGGCGCGGCTGGCGCAGTTCCAGGGCAGCGTGGTGTTGCTGCAACAGGGCAAGGTCACCAGTCTGGCCGGCAACCAGACCTATTACATCGGCCACCTGCCACTGCCGACCTGGCTGCGCTGGTACTTCTCCAACCATCCGATCTGGCTGGCCCTGGGCGTGGTCGTGCTGTGCCTGTTGCTGGCGCTGGCCGCGCGTGTGCTGCTGCGCATGCATTCGGCCATTCGCCTGCGCGAGGGCCGCGGCAAGTGAGTGCAGGCGTTGCACCACGCGATCCCGCACGCCGCCGCTGGCTCGGCGGCGCGCTCGCGCTGGCCGCTGCCGCCATGGCGCGGCGCGCTGGCGCGGTGAGTCTGCCACCGTGCGCCGCAGCCGCGGCATGGCCGGCCTGGCAGGCTTTCGTTGCCAGGCACGTGCAGGACGATGGCCGCGTGGTGGATTTCGCCACGCCTGACCTGCGCAGCACTTCGGAAGGTCAGTCCTACGCGCTGTTCTTCGCCCTGGTCGACAACGACCCGCTGCTGTTCGAGCGCGTGCTTGGCTGGACCCGCCACAACCTGATGGGCGGCAACGCCTACGATTCCCTGCCAGCCTGGCTGTGGGGGCGCGCCGGTGATGGCCAATGGCGCGTGCTCGACCAGAACAACGCCACCGACGCCGACCTGTGGATCGCCTACACGCTGCTGGAAGCCGGCCGCCTGTGGGAGCGACGCGGCTACACCAGTGCTGGCCTGCGCAAGTTGCAGCTGGCGCGGCAAAGCTTGATCGCCGAGGTGCCTGGACTGGGGCCGATGCTGCTGCCAGGCCGCACCGGTTTCCATGATGGCAAGCGCTGGACGTTCAACCCTTCCTACGTGCCGCTGCAACTGCTGCGGCGCTTCGCCGCCGTGGACTCCAAAGGCCCGTGGCGCGCGCTGGCCGCCAGCAGCGCGCGCATGATTTCCGGCAGCGCGCCGGTCGGCTTTGCCGCTGACTGGATTGCCTGGGATGGCCGCGCTTTCGGCATCGATCCGGCCAAGGGCAGCACCGGCAGCTACGACGCGATCCGCGTGTATCTGTGGGCCGGCATGCTCGATGCGAAGGAGCCGCTGCGCGCCGCGCTGCTGCGTGATCTTTCCGGCCCGGCGCAGATGCTGCGCGCGCAGGGCAAGTTCGCCGAGAAGATCGACGTGGTGCATGGCGTGGGCACCGGTGCCGCGCCGGTCGGCTTCGCCGCCGCGCTGCTGCCGTATCTGGCCGCGCTGGGCGAAGGCGAGCCGCTCAAGACCCAACAACAGCGCATTCCCGCGGCGACCACGCCGGCGGCCGATGCGCTGCCTTACTACGAGCGCAACCTGGTGTTGTTCGGCCAGGGCTGGCTCGAGAACCGTTACCGTTTTTCCGCAGACGGGCGCCTGCTGCCTGCCTGGAGATCCAGACCATGCTCCGCAACCACCTGAAGCCGCTATACCTGGCCGGCATGATCGAACTGTGCCTGCTGTCCACGCCGGCACACGCACAGAATGCCACCCAGCAACTGGTCAACCAGGGCAACTACTGGCACGACCAGGGCCGTGACGACCTGGCCGCCGACACCTGGCACAAGCTGCTGAGCATCGACCCGAACCAGCCCGACGCCTTGCTCGGCCTGGGTCAGATCGAATTTGCCCAGGGCAAGGCCGCCGAGGCGCGCAAGCGTTTGCAGCAGTTGCAGGCCGCGCATCCGAAATCGCCGCAGGCGCAGCGCCTGCAACTGGTGCTAGGCGGCGGTGGCAAGACCGCCACCGACCCGCACCTGGTCAACGCGCGCCGTGCCGCGGCAGCCGGGCGCTATGTCGAAGCCGTGCGCGAATACGAAGCCAGCTTCAACGGCAAGGCGCCGCCGCCGGGTACCGCGCTGGAGTACTACCAGTCACTGGCTGGCACCCCGCAGGGCTGGGAGAAGGCGCGTGATGGCCTGCGCCAGCTCAAGGCCAGTGAACCGGCCAACGTCGGAGCCGCGCTGGCCTACGCGCAGGTGCTGACCTACCGCGAGCCGACCCGCCGCGAAGGCATCGCCCAGTTGCGCGCGCTGAGCACGCGCGCCGACGTGGGCGGCCCGGCGCGCAACAGCTGGCGCCAGGCGCTGCTGTGGCTCAATGCCGGCACCGCCGATGCGGACCTTTATCAGGCATGGCTGTCAGCCAATCCCAACGACGCTGAAGTCAGTGCCAAGCTGGCGCAGCTGCGCGAGCGGCGCAGCGCGCCCGCCGCGCAGGATGTGGAAGGCGTGGCCTTGGGCGAAGGTTTCAAGGCGCTCAATGCCGGCAACCTGGCCAGCGCCGAACAGCGCTTCACCCAGGTGCTGCGCGCACGTCCGCGCGATGCCGAAGCGATGGGCGGCCTGGGCTCGGTGCGCCTGCGCCAGCAGCGTTTCTCCGAGGCGCAGGAACTGCTGCGTCCAGCGGCGGCAACCAATGCCAAGTGGAACAGCGCCTACAACAGCGCACGCTACTGGCTGCAGTTGCAACAGGCCGAAGCCGCGCGCAAGCGCGGCGACATTGCCCAGGCCACGGATCTGGTCGAGGCCGCGATCAAGCTCGTGCCGAACGAGCCGGCCGGACACGCCGCGCTCGGCGCGCTGCAGGCCGGCAGCGACATGCAGGCCGCCGAGGCCAGCTATCGCAAGGCGCTGGCACTGGCGCCGGACAACGTGGCCGCGTTGCAGGGCCTGGTTGGTTTGTACAGCCGTCAGGGTCGCATGCAGGAGGCCACCGATCTGTTCAACCGCCTGCCTGCCGCGCAGCGCGAACAGGCTGGCGGCCAGGCCATGCTGCGTTCCAATGTGCAGCGCGCCAAGGCGCGCCAGGCGCTGGAAGCCGGTGATGCGATCACCGCGCAGGGTGAACTCGAAGCGGCGATGGTCGAGCGCCCGGGCGATCCGTGGATTCGCCTGGATCTGGCCCGTCTTTATCTGCAGGCGGGGCGTCCCGACCAGGCGCGCAGCGTCATGGACGGGCTGCTCGCCGTGCATGGCGAGCAGCCCGAAGCTCAATACGCCAACGCGCTCTATGCGCAGGAAGCCGGCGACTGGGCCGGTGCCTATGCCAGCCTGGAACGCATCCCGCCCGCTTCGCGCACGCCGGAGATGACCCGGCTGCGCAATATCGCCTGGGTCGAACAGCAGGCCAGGCAGGCGCGCAACCTGCAGCAGCAGGGGCGCGGCGGTGAAGCGCAGATGCTGCTGTCGCGTACCGAGGCTGCACTCGGCGATCAGATGGACGATCCGCAACTGCTCGCCGCATTGGCTGGTGCCTGGGCCGACAGCGGCAACTCCTCGCGCGCGCTGACGCTCGCGCAGCGCCTGGTCACCACCGGCACGCCCGGGACCGAACAGCGCCTGCAATATGCCGGCGTGCTGTTGCGCGCGCACCAGGATGCCGAACTGTCGGCGGTGCTGCGTCAGTTGCACGACACCACGATGACCCCCGAACAGCTGCGCCGCTACCAGTCGCTGCGCAGCGGCTACGTGCTGCGCCAGGTGGACGCGCTGCGCGAGCTCGGCAACCTCGAAGGCGCCTATGAGGCGCTGGCGCCGATCCTCGCCCAGCAACCGCAGGACCCGGACGCACTCGGCGCGCTGGCCCGGCTGTACGCCACCGCTGGCGACCAGCGCCAGGCCCTGGTGGTGTACCAGCAGGTATTGCAGCGCCAGCCCAACGACCTCGATGCGCTGGTGGCCGCCGCCAACAGCGCCGCTGCGCAATCGGACCTGGACAGCGCCGAAGCCTACCTGCAGCGCGCGTTGACCCAGGCGCCGGAGTCGCCCGACGTGCTCGCCGCCGCGGGCCGCGTGTATCGCGCGGCCGGCAAGAAACGCAAGGCCGAACAGTATTTCCGCGCCGCGCTGGCCGCGCAGCAGCGCGATGCCGGCCAGCTCGACAACGGCTTGCCGGGCGCGCGCGGACCGGCCGCGTATGCCTCGGCGGGACGTCCGCTCAATCCGTTCGCCGGCATGACCGGGCCAATGCGTGGTTCGGCCGCGGTGCTGTCCGATGCCGCGCCGGCCGGCTATGCGGCGCTGCCACCGCCTGCGGCGGCGTATCCGGCAGCCGCGCCTGCCTATGCCGCAGGCCCCGCCTACGCGACCGTGCCCGCGCCGGCCTACGTGCCGCCGCCCGCGCAGGGCAATGCCTATGCGGTCGACAGCAGCGGCCTGCCGCCGCCGGTCAGTGCTTCCAGTGTCGCGCTGGCGCCATTGCCGGTACCCGGGCAGGGCGCACGGGTGCCGGCACCGGTTTATGCGGGCGTGGCACCTTCGGCATTGGCGACCGATGCCCGCAGCCAGCCGCTGCCGGCGCGGCGCAGCGGCAACCCGCTGCTGGACGAACTGCGCGAAGTGCAGGCAGACAACAGCAGCCAGATCAGCGGCGGCGCGATCTACCGCGGCCGCGACGGCGAGTCCGGCCTCGGCCGGATCGACGACATCGAAATGCCGGTGCAGGCCGACTTCGCCGTGGGCGATGGCAAGCTCGGCGTCAACATCACCCCGACCCTGATCGACGCGGGCGCGGTACCGGCGGACTACACCACCGCCAGCCGCTTTGGCGGCGGACCGGCCGCGACCGTGGCCGATGCGCTGGCCACCGACCCGACCAGGATCGGCAACCTCGTCGGCACCACGCTGTATCAGGGCCTGCTGACCAGCGGCGACAACACCGCCACGCGCAACTATCTGTACGAAGCGGCCGTGGCGACGGGCAACTTCCAGACCCTGTACAACGAGGCCGAAGGCGACACCGCCGCCGAACGCCGGCAGAACGCGCTGGCTGCGCTGTATGCGCTGCCGCTGTCGCAATACCTGCTGTCCAACGACGTCTCGGCCCTGCCTATCGGCAGCATCGCCACCCAGGTGCTCAACGACCCCGCGCTGCGTGCCGGCCTGGACGCCGCAGGGGCCGCGCAGCTGCTGGCCTTGTCGCAGAGCAGCGCCGCCTCGCAAACGCCGGTGCAGTTCCGCGATGCGTTGTATTCGATGGCGGCCACGGGCACGGCTTCGCGCCGGCTCGACCAGGACGACAGCGGCGTTGGCGTCGCGGTGAGCTACCGCAATGGCGGCTTCTCCGCTGACATCGGCAGCACGCCGCTGGGTTTCCAGCAGCAGAACATCGTCGGCGGCGTGGGCTGGCGCGGCGAGGCCGGCGATTCGTTGACGTATTCGGCGCAGGCCTCTCGCCGTGCCGTCAACGACAGCGTGCTGTCCTTCGCCGGCACCGAGGACGTGCGCACCGGCCACCAATGGGGCGGGGTCACCAGCACCGGCCTGGCCTTGTCGGCCACCCTCGACAATGGCCTGCTCGGCGGCTACGCCAACCTGGCCGCGCATCGCCTGAGCGGCCGCAACGTGGCCGACAACGACCATCGCCAGGTTGACCTCGGCTTCTACGTGCATGCGCTGGAAACCGACAACCAGTCGCTGACCGCCGGCATCAACCTGACGGCGATGCAGTACGACCGCAACCTCAGCGGCTTCACCTACGGGCAGGGTGGTTATTTCAGCCCGCAGGACTACTTCGACCTGGGCTTCCCGGTGCACTGGTCCGGCCGCTCGGCCAGCCAGAAGGTCAATTGGCGGCTGGACGCCAGCGTCGGCGTGCAGCATTTCAGCACCGACGATTCGCCGTACTTCCCGACCGATCCGGGCCTGCAGCAGGCCGCCTACGACGCTGCGTCGCTGGCCTCCATGCTCGGGCTGACCGACCGCTACGTGGCGCCGGTGTATGCGGGCGAGAGCAAGACCGGCGTGTCCTACAACGTCAGCGGCGCGGCGGAGTGGCAGGTCGCCCCGCAGCTGTTCCTGGGCGGGCGCATGACCTTCAACAACGCGCGCGACTACAACCAGTTCAGCAGCAACCTCTACCTGCGCTTCGTGCTGGACCGCCTCGGCGCCGCGCTGGGCAAGTCGCCGCAGGTGCTGACCTCGCCTTACGCGAACGAGTATTGAGGGGCGGGCCGCGCAGGCGGCCCCGGTTCCGGGGTAGCCGTCCGGCCGAGGCTATCCTTGAAAAGCGGGCGAAGCTTTTCAAGGAAATGCTGATATCCTTGAAAAGTGCCCTCGCCTTTTCAAGGTTAATCGGAGCATCCCCATGAAACGGGCCGACATCGCCGCCGATCGCCAGCGCTTTCTGGTCCATTGCCCGGATCGTCCGAACATCTGGGCGCTGGTTGCGCCACCGACCCCACGGCGGTTGTCCTACGCGCCGGGACAGCAGCTCGCCTTCGCTACCGCACAACGGGCGATCGGTCGCCTCGAAGGGGTCATGGGGATCATCCCCAACAAGGACTTCCTCACCCGCACCCTGGCGCGACGCGAGGCGGTGCAGAGCTCGCAAATCGAGGGCACACGCGCCGACCTGCCCGCTCTACTGACCTACGAAGCGACCCTGGGCCTGCAAGGCCTGCCTGCCGATGTTCAAGTGACCGAACGCTACGTACAGGCGCTGCACCATGGGTTGGCGGCGGTGCGGGACGCCCAGGGCGGGCGCACCGCCATCACCCTGGAACTGATCAACGAACTGCACGCGATATTGATGCAGGACGCTCCCGACGGATTCCCGAAGGGCCGATACCGCGAAAATCAGGTCTGGATCGGCAGCGGTCGTATTGAAGATGCCATTTTCGTGCCGGCACCTCCGGCGTACCTGCTGGATTGCATGCAGGAGTTGGAAGCCAGCATGCTCCAGTACGCGCGCAGGGAGGACGAACAAGGCGAACTATCAGTGCTGGCGCAGATCGCCATCGCGCACGCGCAATTCGAGACCATCCATCCGTACCAGGATGGCAATGGGCGCACAGGCCGGTTGTTGATGCCGCTGATACTTGCGGCAGAAGGTTATCCGCCGCTGTATCTGTCAGGTGTGCTCCTGCGCTACAAGCCAGCCTATTACTCGGCGCTGGCCGCGGTGCAACTGCAGGGCAATTGGAACCCCTGGCTGGAATTGCTCGCGCGCGCGGTCACAGAAGCCTGCGACGATGCCGTATCGATTGCCGAAGACCTCACCTCCATCCATGCTCAATGGATGACGCAGCTGGATGCGTTTCGTTCCGATGCAGCCGCGCGCCGCCTCCCGGCCTTCTTGCTGGGCCATCCGATCGTGTCGGCCCGACAGGTGGCGGAGGGCCTTTCCATTTCCGGCCAAGCCGCAAATATGGCGATAGCGGCACTGGTGGAGCGGGGCATTCTCGCAATGCCGGACGAGAAGCGGTGGGGCAGGGTCTTCCATGCGACGGCGATTCTCCAGAGGCTGGCACAGCCGCCGCAGAATCCCCCGCCGCGCTGACGGACGGCCGCTTCAGCCTTCCGGCCGCTGGCGTGCGCAGCATCGCAGCGTGCGCGCCGTCCACGCGTAGAGTCGAGCCTCAGCCCAACGCATACCTCAGCACGAACAGCCCCGCGACCAGCCACACGGCCGCGTGCACTTCGCGCCAGCGGCCGGTGCCGGCCTTCAGCACCGCATAGGCGATGAAGCCGAAGGCCAGGCCGTTGGCAATGGAGTAGGTGAACGGCATT
>Ga0196970_1000421_pt1 | contig 50063 bp, 22 predicted proteins | sample S1v_513CmetaG_FD_148672 | JGI IMG/M metagenome (GOLD analysis project Ga0196970, IMG submission 148672) | Soil microbial communities from Anza Borrego desert, Southern California, United States - S1+v_5-13C | ecosystem: Environmental > Terrestrial > Soil > Desert | place: USA: California... | reverse complement strand
TGGGCGTGGTCGGGGTGGTCGGCGTCTCCGGCGTCGTGGGAGGCGTCGTGGGAGGTGTGGTCGGGGGCACCACCGGCGGCGTGGGGGGTGTCGGCGGGGTGGGCGGCGTCGGGGTGGTGGGCGTTTCCGGCTCCGGCGCCGGCGGCGCCGGGATGGACACGGTGATGGTCTGCGTGGCCGTCAGCGGCCCTTGCGGTCCGGTGTTGCCCAGGTCGTCCACGGTGACCGTGATGCGTGCGGTGCCGGTGCCCGGCCGCGTGTAGCCGACGCCGTCCAGCGCCGCCTGCACGTCGGCCATCGCGCCGGTGACCACCACCTGCGACGCGGACACGGTGGTGACCGTCACGTTGACGGCCGTCGGCACGCTCAGCGTTCCGACATCGGCGCTGAGGGTGACGGCCACCGTGCCGCCCGGCGTCTCCGCCACGTCCACGTCGGACAGGCGGATCACGCTGTTGCTGGCGGTGCCCAGCGTCAGGGTCTGTCCCTCGGCGATCTGGAGCGTCGTGGTGTCGATGGTGACCGACGGCGCGTCGTTCACCGGCGCCACGACCAGCGCGATGGTGCGCGACACGCTCTCGCCCGCCGGGTCGCCGTCGCCGGTGCCGGGCACGCCCGGCGCGTCCGGATCGGCCCCGCTGCCGCCCTGGTCGTTGGCGACGACCACGAGGCGGTCGGTGCCGTTGTAGTTCGCATCGCCCCGGTAGACGAGGCCGGCCAGCGCCGTGTTGAGGTCACCCTGGGTCCCGGTCAGCGTGATCGTGGCGCCGCTCAGCGTGCCGGACGTCAGCGTGCCGTGCTCCACGGCCAGCGTCACCACCATGGTGCCGGCGTCCACGTCGGCGACGCTGATGGCGTTGCCGCCGGACAGGGTGAAGGCGGTGTCCTCGACAAGGCCGGTGACCGTGCTCTGCGCCGTCAGGGTCGGCGCGTCGCTGATCCCCTGAACGACCAGGGCGACGGTGCGGGTGGCGCTCTCCCGGGTCAGGTCGCCGTCGCCGGTGCCGGGCACGCCCGGCGCGTCGGGATCGGCGCCGGTGTTGCCCTGGTCGCTGGTGACGATGACCAGTTGGTCGGTGCCGTTGGAATTGCTGCCGCCCTGGTACACGAGGCCGGCCAGCGCGGTGTTCAGGTCGCCCTGCGTGCCGGTCAGCGTGATCGTGGCGCCGCTCAGCGTGCCCACGCTCAGCGTGCCGTTGCCCACCGCCAGCGTCACCGCCAGCGTGCCGGTACCGGCGTCCACGTCCGACACCCGGATCGCGTTCGTACCGTTCAGCGTGAAGGCGGTGTCCTCGTACAGGCCGGTCACGGTGCCGACGGCGGTGATCGACGGCGCGTCGTCCACCGGCGTGATGCTGATCGGCACGGTGTGCGTGGCGGTGAGCGGGCCCGGCGTGCTGCCGCCGTTGGCGCGGTCGTCGACGCTCATGACCAGCGAGGCCGCGCCGTTCTCGTCGGCGCCGCCGTGGTAGACCAGCCCGTCCAGCGCCGCGTTGATGTCGGCGATGGCGCCGACGACCGTGACCAGCGCGCCGCCGTTGCCGGTGACCGACAGCCCGGCCGTGCCGCCCAGGTCGATGGTGCCCTTGGTGGCGGTCAGCACGAGGCTGACCGTCGTCGTGCCGGCGGCGTCGTCCTTCACGTCGGCAATCGACAGGGCGCTGGTGCCGGCGAAGGTGACGGCCCCGTCCTCGTACAGCGTGGCGGCGGTGGCGCCGGTGGCGGCCGGCGCGTCGTTGACCGGCGTCACCGTGATGGCGACGACCTGCGACGCCGACAGCGTGCCGCCGACGCCGGTGTTGCCCCGGTCGTCCAGGGTGATGGTCAGGCTGTCGGTGCCGTGATAGTCGGCGTCGGCGGCGTAGACCAGCCCGTCGAGCGCCGCCTGGACGCTGGCGATGTCGCCGGTCACCGTGATGAGGCCGGAGCCGCCGTTCGTCACGCTGATGCCCGCCGTGCCGCCCAGCGCCAGCGTGCCGTGCCCGACGGACAGCGTCGCGACCACGACGCCGCCCGAAGTCTCCGCCACGTCCGGGTCGGACAGGCGGATGGCGTTGCCCGTGCCGCTGCCGAAGGTGAGCGAGGCGTCCTCCGCCACCGTCTCCGTCGCGTTGCCCACGGTGACGGCCGGCCCGTCGTTCACCGGCGCCAGCGTCAGAGCGATGGTGCGGGTGGCGCTCTCGCGGGTGAGGTTGCCGTCGCCCGTGCCGGGCACGCCCGGCGCGTCGGGATCGGCGCCCGTGTTGCCCTGGTCGCTGGTGACGATGACCAGCTGGTCGGTGCCGTTGTAGTTGCCCGTCCCCTGGTAGACGAGGCCGGACAGCGCCGTGTTGAGGTCGCCCTGCGTGCCGGTCAGCATGATGGTGGCGCCGCTCAGCGTGCCCACGCTCAGCGTGCCCTGCCCGACCGCCAGCGTCACCGCCAGCGTGCCGGTCCCGGCGTCCACGTCGGACAGGGTGATGCCGTTGGTGCCGGAGAAGGTGACCGCCACGTCCTCGCGCAGGTCGGTGAGCGAAGCGGGCGCGGTGATGACCGGCGCGTCGTCCACCGCGTCCACTACCAGGGCGACGGTGCGGGTGGCGCTCTCGCGGGTCAGGTCGCCGTCGCCGGTGCCGGGCACGCCCGGCGCATCCGGGTCGGCACCGGTGTTGCCCTGGTCGCTGGTGACGATCACCAGTTGGTCGGTGCCGTTGGTGTTCGCCCCACCCTGGTACACGAGGCCGGCGAGCGCGGTGTTGAGGTCGCCCTGCGTGCCGGTCAGGGTGATGGTGGCGCCGCTCAGCGTGCCCACGCTCAGCGTGCCGTTGCCCACCGCCAGCGTCACCGCCAGCGTACCGGTGCCGGCGTCCACGTCCGACACCCGGATCGCGTTCGTACCGTTCAGCGTGAAGGCGGTGTCCTCGTACAGGCCGGTCACGGTGCCGACGGCGGTGATCGACGGCGCGTCGTCCACCGGGTCGATCACGATGCCCACCGTGTGCGCGGCGGTCAGCGAACCGGGGGTGCTGCCGCCGTTGGCGCGGTCGTCGACCGACATCACCAGGGAATCCGCCCCCGTCTGGTCGAGCCCGCCGGTGTAGACCAACCCGCCCAGCGCGGCGTTGATGTCGGCGATCGAGCCGGACAGAGTCACCGCCCCGCTGTTGGCGCCGCTGACGCTCACCCCCGCCGTGCCCCCCGCCGTGCCGTCGAGGGCGAGCGTGCCCTTGCCGGCCGTCAGCACCACCTGCACGGTGGTGGTGCCGGCGGCGTCGTCCTTCACGTCGGCGATGGACAGCGCGTGGCTGCCGGTGAAGGCGAAGGTCGTCTCCTCGTACAGCGTGGCGGCGGTGGCGCCGGACGCCGTCGGGGCGTCGTTGATCGGGCGCACGCTCAGGGCCACGGTGCGCGTGGCGCTCTCGTGCGCCGGGTCGCCGTCGCCGCTCAGGCCCAGCGAGCCCAGCGTGTCCGGGTCGGTGCCGGTGTTGCCGCCGTCGTGCATCGTCACCACCAGGCCGTCGGTGCCGTGGTAGTCGGCGTCGGCCTGGTAGACGAGGCTGGACAGCATCAGGTTGATGGCGGCGACCGAGCCGGTCAGCGTCACCGCGCCGCCGGTCTCGCCGCCGGCCGACAGCGTGCCGTGCCCCACGGCCAGCGTGGCGGTGACGATGCCCGTGCCGGCGTCCACGTCCGACAGCGTGATCGCGTTGCTGCCGCCCAGCGTGAAGGCCGCGTCCTCGTCGATGGTGGTGATGGAGGACACGGCGGTGATGCTGGGCGCGTCGTTCACCGCCGCGACGTTGAGCGTCATGGTCGTGCGCGCACTTTCGCGCGTGGTGTTGCCGTCGCCGGTGCCGGGCACGCCGGCCGCGTCGGGGTCGGCGCCGGTGTTGCCGCGGTCGTCGACGAAGATGACCAGCTCGTCCGTGCCGTTGAAGTTCGGGTTGCCGCGGTAGACCAGCTGGTCGATGGCGCTGTTGATGCTGCCGGCCTGCCCGACCAGCGTCACCAGCGTGGAGTTGTTGCCGGTGACGGTGGCGCCCGACGCGTTGGCGATGGACAGCGTGCCGTTGCCGACCGACAGCGTCACCGTGACGTTGCCCGCCGTCCCGGCGTCCACGTCGCCGAAGCCCAGCCCGGCGGTGCCGATCAGGGAGGACAGCGTCGCCGCCAAATCCTCGTACAGGCCGGTGACGGTGGCGCTGGCGGTGATCACCGGCGCGTCGTTCACGGCGGCGACGGTGAAGGCCATGGTCTTCGTGGCGCTCTCGTAGGTGAGAACGCCATCGCCGGTGCCGGGCACGCCCGGCGCATCGGGATCCTCGCCCGTGTTGCCGCCGTCGTTGACGACGATCAGCAGGCTCTCGTTGCCCGCGAAGTCCGCGTTGCCGCGGTAGACGAGGCTGCCCAGCGTGGCGTTGAGGTCGGCGACCGTGCCGCTGACGGTGACCGCAGCCGCCGTCTGGCCGCCCAGCGTCAGCAGGCCGTTGCCCACCGACAGGGTGGCGGTGACGGTGCCCGTCCCGGCGTCCACGTCGGACAGGATGATGGCGCGGGTGCCGGTGAACTGGACGGGGTCGTCCTCGTACACGCCGCTGACGGTGGCGCTGGCGGTGATCACCGGCTTGTCGTTCACCGGGACCAGCGAGATGCCGGTGGTGAAGGTGGCGCCCAGCGCCCCCGTGCCGCCGTTCCCCTGGTCGTCCACCACCATGACCAGCGAGGCGTCGCCGTTCTGGTCGGCGCCGCCGATGTAGCGCAGGCCGGTCAGCGCCGTGTTGATGGAGGCGATGGCGCCCGTCACCGTGACCAGGCTGGTGCCGTCGCCGCTCACCGACAGGCCGGCGGTGCCGTTGAAGTCCAGCGTGCCCTTGGTGGCCGCCAGCGTCACCTTGACCGTGCCGGTGCCGGCCGGGTCGTCCTTGGCGTCGGCGATGGACAGCGTGTTGCCGGCGCCGGAGAAGGTGAAGGTGGTGTCCTCGTACAGCGTGACCTGGGTGGCCCCGCCGGCGGTCGGCGCGTCGTTGACGGCGGTCAGCGAGACGTTGACCGTCCGCGTCGCCGTCAGCGCGCCGACGGTCGGCCCGCCGCCGGTGTCGTCGCCGTTCGCCAGATCGTTCACCACCATGACGATGGACGCCGCACCGTTCAGGTCGGCGCCGCCGGTGTAGGTCATCCCCGCCAGCGCGGTGTTGATGTCGGCGATGGCGCCGGTGACGGTGACGAGGCCGGTGCCGCCGCCGCTCACCGACAGGCCGGTGGTGCCGCCGAAGTCCAGCGTGCCCTTGGTGGCGGTCAGCACCACCTTGACCGACGTGGCGCCGGCCGGGTCGTCGACCGTGTCGGCGATGGACAGCGTGCTGGCGCCGGAGAAGGTGAAGGTCCCCTCCTCCGCCAGCACCGCCGTGGTGGCGCCGGCCGCCGAGGGCGCGTCGTTGCGCGGCGTCACGCCGATGGCCAGCGTGCTGGTCACCACGTTGGCGCCGCCGTCGCCGGTGTTGCCCAGGTCGTCCACGACGATGATCAGGCTGGAGGCGCCGTTGTAGTTGGCGGTGGGCACGTATGTCAGGTTGTTGATGGCCGAATTGACGTCGGCGAGGCGGCCGGTGAAGGTCACCGCCGCGTCGGCCGTGCCGTCGCCGCCGCCGAAGGTGACGCCCGCAGTGGTTCCCAGGTTGAGGACGCCGTTGCCGACCGACAGCGTGACCCGCACGTTCTGGTCCAGCGCGTCGGCGTCGGACACGGTGATCCGCTGCGTGCCGGACAGCGTCAGCGTGCCGTCCTCCGCCACCGTCACGCTGGTCTGGCCCAGGGTCACGACGGGCGCGTCGTTGCTGTCGCTGGCGCGGATGGTGATCAGCGTCGTGTCGATCTCGTCGCTGGCCGAACCGGTGCCGGTCAGCCCATAGGCGGTCAGGCCGCCCGGGTCGGTGCCGGCGTTGCCCAGGTCCGACACCCGCATGGACAGCGTGACCAGCTGGTTGTGGTCGGCCGGCGGCGTGTAGACGAGGCCGGCCAGCGCCGCGTTCACGTCGCTGCGCGTGCCGGTCAGCGTGATGGCGCTGCCGCTCAGCGTGCCGGCCGAAAGCGTGCCGTGCCCGGTGCCGACGTCGAGCGTGACGGCGTAGCTGTCCACGTACCCCGTGGCGTCGTTGCGGTCGGGGTCGTCGACGGCCAGCTGGTTGGCGCCGGTGAAGGTCAGCGGCGATGGCACGCTGGCGTTGAGGATGCCCGTCGGGCCGCTGGTGATGACCGGCGCGTCGTTGATGGCGGCGATCGACAGCGACACCGTGCGGGTGGCGCTCTCGAACGTCGGGTTGCCGTCGCCGTTGTAGGCGGTGACGAGGTCCACCGTGCCGTTGGGGTCGGCGTCGGTGCCGGTGTTGCCGCCGTCGCGCACGGTGACGACCAGGGCGTCCGTACCGTTGTAGTTCGCGTCGCCGCGGTAGACGAGGCCGCCCAGCGCGGTGTTGATGGCGCCGATCGAGCCGGTCAGGGTGATCGCCCCGCCGGTCTGGCCGCCGGCGGCCAGCGTGCCGTGCGCCACCGCCAGCGTGGCGGTGACGATGCCGGCGGTGCCGGCGTCGATGTCGGAGATGGTGATCCCGTTCGTGCCGGACAGCGTGAACGGAATGTCCTCGTAGAGGCCGGTGACGGAGGCCGACGCGGTGACCGCCGGCGCGTCGTTGACCGCCAGGATGGTGAAGACCTTGGTGGCGGTGGCCGCTTCCGAGGTGGTCGTGCCGGTGCCGGTGCGGCCGGCCGTCGTCGGGTCGACGCCCGCCTGCAGCCCGTCGGCGTCGTCCAGCCGGACGGTCAGCGTCGCCGCCCCGTTCTGGTTGGCGCCCGGCACGAAGGTCAACGCCGTGCCGGAGCCGACCAGCGCGTTGAGGTCGGCCAGCGTGCCGGTCAGCGTCACGGCGGCGCTGCCGTTGTTGGTGGCGGTGACCCCGTCGCCGCCGGCGACGGTCAGCTGGCCCTTGGTGACGCTGAGCGTCGCCGTCATGGTGGCGGCGGCGCCCGCGCTGTTGGCGCCGCCGCCGCCGATGGTGTCGTCCACGTCGGCCAGCGTGATGCCGCCGAAGGTGACGCCGCCGGGGTCGTCCTCGTAGACGTTGGCGATGCTGGACAGCGTGACGGAGGGCGCGTCGTTCACCGCCAGCGCGTTGATGGCGATGGTGCGCGTCGCCGTTTCGCGGCCGGCCTGGCCGTCGCCACCCGCCGCGTAGGCGGTGTAGGTCGTCAGGGTGTCGGGGTCGAGGCCGGTGGCGCCGCCGTCGCTGACCGTGATGGTCAGCGCGTCGGTGCCGTTCGTCTCGCTCGTCCAGCGGTAGGTGAGGCTGGTCAGCGCGGTGTTGATGCTCGCCAGCGCGCCGGTGACGGTGACGAGGCTGCTGTTGCTGCCGGTCACCGTGACGCCGGTGGCGCCGGTCAGGCCCAGCGTGCCGCCCGCCACCTGCAGCGTCGCCGTGACGATGCTGGCGCCGGAGTCCACGTCCGACAGGGTGATGGCGTTGGCGCTGGTGAAGCGGAAGGTGCTGTCCTCGTACGCGGTGATCGACGACACGGCGGTGACGGACGGCGTGTCGTTCACCGCGGCCACCGAGATCGACACCGTGCTGGTGACCGAGCGCGGGCCGCCGCTGCCCGTGTTGCCGCCGTCGCTGAAGGCCAGCACCAGCAGGTCGGTGCCGTTGAAGTTGGCGTTGCTGTCGTAGATCAGCGCGTCCAGCGCCGTCTGCACGTCCTGCAGCGCTCCGCGCAGGGTGACGGCGCCGGTGTTCGGGTTGCCGACCGACACGCCCGTGCTGGTGCCCAGCGACAGCGTCCCGCCGGTGACGCTGGCGACCACCGTCACCGTGTCGGTGGGGGCCGCGTCCACGTCGGTCAGGTCGATGACGCCGGACAGCGTCGGCCGGTCGCTGCCGGTCAGGTCCTCCACCGTGGCGATGGCGGTGGATGCCAGGGTGATGGACGGCGCGTCGTTCACGGCGGCCACGGTGATGACCATGGAGGCGGTGGCGGACTCGTGCCCCGTGTTGCCGTTGGTGACGATGCGCAGCGTGCCGAGCGCCGGATCCTCCGGATCGACGCCCGTCAGCCCCTTGTCCGACACCACGAGGTGCAGCGTGTCGGTGCCGGCGAAGTTGGTCTCGCCCTTGTAGACCAGGCTGGAAAGCGCGTTGTTGAGGTCCGTCTGCGTGCCGGTCAGCGTGATGGTGGCGCCGCTCAGCGTGCCCGAGGTGATCGTGCCGTGGGTGACCGACAGCGTCACGTCCATCGGCCCGAAGCTCGGGCTCACCGCGCCGCCGACCAGCGTGGCGTCGGGGTCGCTGATGCTGATGCCGGACAGCGTCTTCGCCGTGTCCTCGATCGCCGCGGCCGAGGCGGGCATGGTCGCCGCGGGCGTGTCGTTGATCAGGGAGACGGTGAAGACGTAGCTGCCCGTCGCCTCGCCCCCGCCGCCGTCGGCGACGATGTAGTGCATGGTGTCGAGGAAGCTGGTGCCGGTGGTGGCCAGTTCGTCGCCCGACTGCACGAAGGTGACGCGCCCGTTGTTCAGGTCGTCCTGCGTGAAGGCGCTGCCCACGCCCAGCGCCACGAGGCCCAGCGTGCCGCGGTTCAGGTACAGCGTGCCGCTGTCCGGCACGTCGGTCAGGCGGAACTGGCGCTGGATCGTCGTGTTGTCGGGGTCCGTCGCCAGCAGGGAGTTGAAGTCGACGACCTTCGTCTCCCCCTCGAACAGGGTCTGGCCGGTGCTCAGCGAAATGGACGGGTCATCGTTCAGCTTGGCGATGTCGAAGCGCACGGTGCCCGTCGCCGTGGCGTTGCCCGCACCGCTGCCGTCGTCGACCACGACGATCAGTCGGTCGGTGAAGCTCTCCGAGCCGTCGTGGGTGTAGACCAGCTTCGACACCTGATCGGGCGTGAAGGTCATGGAGGCGCCGACCTGGGTCAGCGTGCCGCCCACGTCGATGTACAGCGTGCCGTGCCCCGGCAGCGTGGCGACCGTGAACTTCAGCGTGTCGGCGGCGAGGTCGATGTCGTCGCCCACCCCGTCCTCGTCGGAGAAGGACAGCTTGGCGGGGCTGAGCGTCGCGCTCTCCCCTTCCGACAGCAGCACAAGGCCGCCGGTGACCTCCGGCCGGTCGTTGACCGGCGTGGCCTCCAGGTGGAGTGTGCCGGTGACGCGGCTGCTGCTGCCGTCCGTCAGCTCGACCACGAGGACGTCGCGGAAGTCCTCCTTGCCGTTGTGCACATAGGTCAGCGCACCCGATTCCAGGTCCGCCTGCGTGAAGGACGCGTTGTCGCCCAGCGCCGTGCCGTTCAGCAGGATCGTGCCGTTGGCCGGCAGGTCGGTGATGACGTAGACCATCTCCGGCTTGTCGTCGTCCACGTCGACGCCGGACAGGACCAGGGTGGAGATGGTGGCCGTCCCGCCCTCCTGCACGCCCGACAGCGTGCCGGCGACGGTGATCGTCGGCGGGTCGTTGACCTCCAGCACCCAGACGCTGACCGTCGCCGTGTCGGCCACGCCGCTGCCGTTCTGCGCTACGTAGGTGAAGGTGGCGAGGCCGTTGTAGTTGGCGTCGGGGACGAAGGTGATGCTGCCGCCCGCGTGCGTGACCGTGCCGTGGCTGGCCCCGCCGACGGCGGAGACGGTGAGGCTGGCGCCGCTGTCGTTGCCCAGCAGGCCGCCGTCGGCCACCACAAGCGTGGTGTCCTCGTAGATGGTGCGGACGTCGTTCACGGCGTCCACCGTGGCCGGCGGCACGGTCACCACGTTGATCGTGACGGTCGCCGTATCGGTGCCCATCGTGGCGTCCTGCGCCACGTAGGTGAAGGTGGCGGCCCCGGTGAAGCCGGCGTCCGGCGTGAAGGTCAGCGACCCGCCGGAGTGGGTCAGCGTGCCGCTGTCGGGCGAGCCCACGGCGATGATGCTGACGTCCCGCCCGCTGTCGTTGGACAGCAGCCCGGAATCGGCGATGACGAGGGTGGAACCCTGGTTGACCGTGCGCACGTCGTCGTGCGCGTCCACCGGGGCGACGGGCAGAACGGTGACGATGACCGTCGCCGTGTCGGTGTCGTCGAAGCGGTCCTCCACCACGTAGGTGAAGGTGGCGGTGCCCGTGAAGTCGGTGTCCGGCGTGAACGTCAGCGAGCCGCCGGCATAATTCAGCGTGCCGCTGCTGGGCGTCCCGACCGAGATGATGCTGACGTCGCGCCCGTGGTCGTTGCCCAGCAGGCCGGTGTCGGCGATGAGGAGGGTGGTGTCCTCGTAGATCGTGCGCTGGTCGTCGTTGGCGTCGAGCGGCCTGACCTCCACCGTCACGGTCGCCGTGTCGGCGCCGTAGGTCGCGTGCTCCACCGCGTAGGCGAAGCTGGCGGTGCCGGTGAAGGTGCTGTCGGCCACGAACTTGGCCGTGCCGTCCGCGAAGGTCACGACGCCGACGCTGGTGCCGCCGGACAGCGCCACCCCGTCGACCGAGGAGATCGTCAGCGACGCGCCGTCCTGGTGGTCGTTGTCGTACAGCTCCAAGTCGGTGATCGTCAGCGTCTCGTGTCGGTAGATGGTCCGCGCGTCGTCGGTGGCGAGGTCGACCGGGTTGACGCGCACGGTGACGGTCGCCGTCTCGTCGCCCAGCGTCGCGTGGTGCACCGCGTAGGTGAAGGTTGCCAGCCCCGTGAAGCCGGGGTCCGGGACGAAGGTCACCGTGCCGTCGGCGTAGGTCAGCGACCCGGTGCTGGGGGTGCCGACCCCGGTGATGGCGAGGGCGCCGCCGCCCTGGTAATCGTTGCCCAGCAGCTGCGCGTCGGTCAGCGCCAGCGTGGTGGCGCGGTCGATGGTCACCCGGTCGTCGCGCGCCAGGTCCACCGCGTTCACCCGGACCGTCACCGTCGCCACGTCGGTGGCGAGCGAGGAATCCTGAACCGCGTAGGTGAAGCTGGCGACGCCGGTGAAGCCGGCGTCCGGCGTGAAGGTCACCGCGCCGCCCGAATAGGTCAGCGTGCCGTGGCTGGCGCCGCCCACGCCGGTGATGGTGACGCCCGCCCCGGCGTCGTTGGCCAGCAGCTGCGCGTCGCTAATGACGAGCGAGGTGTCGTTGGTGATGATGCGGCTGTCGTCGCGCGCGTCCAGCACGGCGCCGGGGCCGGTCATCGCCGTGATGACGACGGGCACGCTGATGGTGGCGAGCGCCGCCCCGTCGTAGATGGCGCCGATGGAGTTGGTCAGCGCGTTGCGCCCGCCGTCCCGGACGGTGACCAGGAAGCCGTCCGCCGTGCCGGCGTCGCCGTTGTGCTGGTAACGGACGCGCCCGTGGTCGACGTCGTCCTGCGTGAAGGTCGCGCCTACGCCCAGCGCCATGGTGGTCGTGCCGTTCACGTACAGCAGCACGCCGTGGTCGGGCAGCCCCTCGATCTGGAAGGTGCGGTTGATGGCCGACGAATCCGGGTCGGTGACCAGCAGCTGGGCGGGGCCGAACGTCGACACGCCGCCGGAGGCGAGCGTGACGCCGGTGTTGAGGCTGAGCGTCGGGTCGTCGTTGACCGGCATGACGTTCAGCGTGATCGTCGCCGTGTCGGTGCTGATGGCGGCGGTGCCCGCCCCGCCCCCGGCGTCGCTGACCGCGACCACGAAGCTGACGTTGGGCGGGTGGCCGCCGTTCGCGTCGTTGCCGTCGTGGCTGTAGGTCAGGCTGCCCAGCTGGTCGGCGGTGAAGGTGGTGCCGGCGGTGACCGTGGCGCCGTTCAGGTACAGCGTGCCGTCGGCCGGCACGGTCATCAGCGTGACGTGGATGTTCGACGGCGCGTCGTCCACGTCGGTGATGGCCGAGGACGTGAACACGGTGACGCCCGTCTGCCCCTCGTACACGGTGGCGCCGCCGCCGACCGCGATGGCGTCGTTGACCGGTGCGACGGTGAGCGTGACCGCCGTGGTGCCCACGGCGCCGCCGGCGCCGTCGTTGATGCTGAAGGAGACGACGTCGGACGTCGTCTCGCCGCCGTCGTGCACGTAGCGGAGCTGCTGCACCTGGTCGTAGGAGAAGACCGAGCCGACGACCACCCGGTCGCCGCCGAAGGTCAGCACGCCGTGGTCGGGCAGCGACTGGACCTTGAAGATGACCTGCTGGTCCAGGTTGTCGGGATCGGCGACGTTCAGCGCCACCGTGGTGAAGGTGGCGGTGCCGCCCTCGTTCACCGTCAGGCCCGCGGGGGTGAAGACGGGGACGTCGTTGACCGGCGTGACGGCGACCGCGAAGCTGCTGGTCAGCGTGGTGTCGCCGTCGCTGACGGTGAAGCTGAAGCCCTCCGCCCCGCCGCCGACGACGCTGACCTCCGCCCCGCCGTGGACGTAGCGCACGCGGTCGGCGTCCACGTCCGCCTGGGTGAAAGTGCCGCCGACGCCCAACGCCGCGCCGTCCACGGTGAAGGTGCCGACGTCCGCGTCGATGGCGGTGACGCGGTAGGTGATCTGGCCGGCGTCCGTGTCCACGTCGCCGTGGCTCAGCACCGCCGCGCCGATCGTGCCGGTGCCGCCCTCGGCCACCGCCAGGGTGCGGTTCTCCGCCACCGTCAGCGGGTCGTTGTAGGGGGTGACGGCGATGCTGAAGGTGCCGGTGCCGGGCATCGCGCCGCCGTTGGCGTCGCGCAGCGTGAAGCGGAAGCTGTCGGCCGGCGCCTCGCCGCCCTCGTGGGTGTAGGTGACGCGGCCGCCGGTCACGTCGGCCTGCGTGAAGGTGGCGCCCACCGTCGCCAGTTCGCCGCCGATGCGCAGCTGGCCGCCGCCCGGCAGCGACGACACCTGATAGGTCAGGTCGGCCGCCGCCGTGCTCTCCACGTCCGTGGCGCCCAGGTTGGCGGCGGTCAGCGTCACCGCCGTCAGGCTGCCCGCCACGCCCTCCGCCACCGTCAGGGTGCTGGCGCTCAGCGTCGGCAGGTCGTTGACGGAGGCCAGCGAGATGGTCAGCGTCGCCTGCGTGCTCGCGGTGCCGTCGCTGGCGGAGACCGACAGGCTGTCGGTGCCGAAGTAGTTGGTGGTGCCCCGGTAGGTCAGGCCGTTGAGCGCGGTGTCGATGCTGCCGCCGGTGCCGGTCAGCGTGACGGTGGCGGAACCGTTGCCGCTGCTGCTGTCCAGGCCGGCGGTGGTCGCCAGGTTCAGCGTGCCGTGCGCCACCGCCAGGGTGACCGTCAGCACGTCGGCGGCGTTGACGTCGTCGATGTTCAGGTTGGCGCTGGTGATGACCAGCGGCGTGTCCTCGCTGCCCGTCAGATTCGTCTTGGCGATGGACGGCGCGGTGTTGAGCAGCTGGCCGAAGGCGGTGATGCCCTCCGGCGCCAGCGGCAGGTCCGCCTCGATGGTGCCGACCGACACCTCCAGCACCCAGTCGCCGCCCTGCGCGGCGTCGCCGGTGGCGTCGTCGGAGGCCGCCACGTCGGCCCCCGTCAGGTCGGCGATGCGCTTGACGAGGTCGAGGCCCGAATCGCCCTCGCCCACCGTGCAGCCGTACAGCAGCACGTCGGCACCGTCGGCCAGCGCACCGCGCCAGCTCTCCAGTTCGGCCCGGTGCTCCGTCTCGGCCGTCGCCGCCGACAGGGTCGTGCTGCCGAGGAACAGCGCGCCGGTGTCGCCGTGCGCGAAGATGTGCACCGCCGACACCGGCGCCGTCTGCTCCGCCAGCACGTCGGTGATGGCCCGCACGCCATCATCGTCCGCGGCGATGACGTGCACCTGCACGTCGGACCGCAGGTTCTGGATCAGCGTGTCGCGGTCGGCGATGTGGGCGTCGACGAAGGCGATCGTCGTGCCGGTGCCGGCGCCAGTGGACACGTCGTTGGCGACGAGCACGCCGGGGTCGGCGGTCACCTCGTCCACCGTGTCCGCCCCGGCGGACGCCACTGTGTCCGCCACTGGGGACTCGGGCTCGGCCGCCGGTTCGGTGGCCGCGTCGAGCGTCGCCGAAGCCGCCAGCGTCGTTTCCGCCGCGGCTTCCGCCCCGGCTTCAGTCGCCGCGCCGTCCTCCGTGGCAAGGGAGTCGGCGGCGGGCGGCGCCGTGTCCTCCACCACCGAAGCCGTGGCGGTGTCGGTTTCGCCGTCCGTGCCGGCCGCTGGGGCGTCGTCGGCCGCCGTCTCCGGCGGCGGAGCGGCGGTGGCGGGCTGGTCGGCCTGCGTCGGCGTCGGTTGCGCGGGGTCGGCGGACGCCGCCTGATCCTCGCTTTCCGTTGGGGGAGCCACCGGGGGCAGCGCGGCCAGTGCGTCCAGGACGCCGGCAACCTCCGTCACGGCCGGATCGGGCTCGGGGCTCACGGGCGTGGCGTGGGTGTCGGCCACGGCATCCGCCGCCGACGCGGCCGCCGCGGCGTCGAACAGAATGCGCTGCTCGAGAACCCTCAGGTAATCGGTCCCGCTCATAACCCTGCCCAGCCTTTTATAACCTTTGATAGCTTTTTATCTTATTTCTCCCCTTTTCGAAATAGCCCCTCGCGCGTAGAATCGTAGTAAAATGTAACGATATGTAACAATTGTCACGATTGTTTGCCCACAAACATGACCGCAGAGATTGATCACGCCCGTAAAGAGTCCGAGGCACGGACTATCGTTGAGAAATCCAGGCGGGTTTTGTGGGCATTTTATTGCCGACCGATGCCAACGCCACGCGCGATGGTGGAGATTTTTGCGGCTAACGGCGATAAGTACTGAGATGACACGCATGGAATAGAGAAAAACCATTACTTCACACACGCGCCACGAGCGGCAGGCCACCGGCATAGGCAGTGTCGAAAGTTGTCGGAATTTCGCCGTGGACCCGGCCGCCGTCGTCGCGGCAGCATGCCGCCGCGGCCGGCGGACCGGCCTTCAGGGAACGTACCGATGAGCGAGCAGAACACCCCGAAAACGGTTCCCCATTCCCAGGGCAGCGCCGAGGCGCTGGCGGAGGCCGCGCGCGGCCACCTGCGGGCGCAGCGCTTCGACGAAGCCGCCGCGGCCTACCGGGACGCCGTGGCCGCCGCGCCCGAGGACGCGCAGGTCCGCCACGGGCTGGGCGTGGCGGAGTTGCGCCGGCGTGGCTGGGATGCCGCCCGCACGGCGCTGCGCCAGGCGCTGGCGCTGCGGCCGGACTACCATGAGGCGCTGTCCAACCTGGGCATCGCGCACCACGGATCCGCCGGCAAGGAGGCGGCCGTCGCGTGCTTCCGGCGGGCCCTGCGGGCCAAGCCCGACTTCGCCGACGCGCTGACCAACCTGAACACCGTGCTGCGCGAACTGGACCGCGAAGGCGACGCCGCCGACGTCTACGAGCAGCTGCTGCGCGCCGACCCCAAGCACCGCGAGGCCCGGCGCCACATCGCGCAACTGCGCCTGAAGGCGGGCAAGCCGGCCGAGGCGATGCAGACCCTGCGCGAGCACCTCGCCCTGCACGGCGACGACTGGCAGGCCTTGCAGGAGCTGGGCCGCATCCAGTTCGACGAACGCCAGTACGAGGAGGCGCTGAAGACCTTCCAGAAGGCGCTGGCCATCGCGCACGACCAGGTCCAGCTCCTCAACGACCTCGGCCGCGTCCTCGACCGCCTGCAGCGCCATAAGGAAAGCCTGCAGTACCTGCGCCACGCGGCGACGGTGGCCCCCGACAACCCGCAGGTGCTGAACAACCTGGCCAACGCCCTGATGTCGCTGGGCCGCTTCACCGAGGCGGAGAGCGTCTTCACCTGCGCCTTCGACCGGTCGCCGGCGACGCCGGAGCTGCTCAACAACTACGCCAACGTGGTGCGCGAGCAGGGCCGCTTCGAGGAAGGGGCGGCACTCTACCGGAAGGCCCTGGAGCTGAAGCCCGACTACCCGTCGGCGGTGTGGAACCTGTCGCTCATCGACCTGCTGCTGGGCGATTACGAGAACGGCTGGCGGCGGTACGAATCCCGGTTCGAGATGCCGGACACCAAGCTGCTGTATCCCGACCAGGGCGCCCCCCGCTGGCAGGGCGAGGACCTGCGCGGCCGATCCATCTTCATCGTCGCCGAACAGGGGCACGGCGACACCATCCAGTTCATGCGCTACATTCCCCTGGTGGCGGCGCGCGGCGGGCGCGTGGTGGTCCAGGTCCACGACACGCTGCTGCGGCTGTTCAAGGGGTACGGCCACATGGCGATGCTGATCGGCAAGGGGCAGCGGCCGGTCAACGTCGACTGCCATTGCTACATGCTGAGCCTGCCGCACATCCTGGGCACGACGGTGGACACGGTGCCGTCCGGCGTCCCCTACCTCACCGCCGAACCGGAGCTGGTGCAGCGCTGGTGGGGCCGCCTGAAGGGCCATCGGGGCAAGCTGATGGCCGGGCTGGTCTGGGCCGGGTCGCCGAAGCACCGCGGCGACCGCAGCCGGTCGATCCCGCTGGCGCTGCTCAGCCGCCTGCTGGAAACCGACGGCGTCTCCTTCGTCAGCCTGCAGGTGGGCGAACGGATGGCCGACCTCGCGGACTTCCCCTCGAACCGCATCCGCGACCTGACGCCCTACCTGCACGACTTCGCCGACACGGCGGCGGCCATCACCAACCTCGACCTCGTGATCACCGTCGACACCTCCGTCGCCCACCTCGCCGGGGCGCTGGGCAAGCCGGTGTGGCTGATGCTGCCGCGCGTCCCGGACTGGCGCTGGATGCTCGACCGCACGGACACCCCCTGGTACCCGACCATGCGGCTGTTCCGGCAATCCACGGTGAACGAGTGGGAGGACGTCGTCGACGGCGTCATCGCCGAACTGAAGCGGCTGTGCGCCGGCCAGGTCCGCCGGATCGATGCGGCGCCCTGACGGGCGACGCAGTTGGTTGGAATTTGTCGCAAATTGCTCATTGTGGCTCGGACGGCGTGCGTGACAATTCCCACGTTCCGTTCAGCGCAATGAGGCTTTCCGACGTGACCGACCTTTATCAATCCTTGGCGGCGCTCGCCGACGAGGCCGACGACGAGGTGCGCGCCGCCATCGACAAGATCCTCCAGCGGCACGAGGCGCGCGACGCGCTGTCGGCGGAACCACGCCACCGCCTGCCGCGCCGGCCGGCGACCAGCGCACACCGCCCGCCCCAACGCCCCAGTGTCTGACCGCGCGTCCGACCGCGGTCCAGGCCACGGTCCCCACGCGCGGTGCGGAAGCCGTCGGAACCTGAACTGTGGATCGGCGCCCAAGTGCAGGCCGCGGTCCAGAAAATCGGCCTCGCACCGGACGCCGATCCACAGTGGAGACGATGACCTCCGCGCCAGGCACCGGCTGCTGCCGGCCACGCCATCCATATCGACCTCGTGGCCGGCGGGAGCGGCGGTGTCGGGGGCGTTCCGTCAGAAGCCGAGCGGCGAGCCCAGGTCGATGACGTGCGGCTCGCACTCCTCCGAGCAGACGATCCTCTGGCCGCGGGCTTCCATGTCGCGTGACGCGAACAGCGACTCCAGCCCGTCCCGTTCGTCCGACCAGGCCGGCACGGCATGGCCCTTCTTGCGCGCCTTCTCGCGGTCCTTGGCGCGTTCCTCGTCGATGCTGCGGATGGGGTAGGTGAAATGCAGCGTGAATGGCTTGTCGCCACGGGCCTCGAACAGCATCTCCAGCGTTTCGCGCTCGGGGTTTCCGTGCTCGCCATCCCCCGAGAAGACGTAGTGGTCCGCCGTCACCCGCTCGAAGAAGTGCGCTTCCATGTTGTTCGAGCTGCCGTGATGCGGCACCTTGAGGACGTTCACGTGCAGGGAACCTCCGGACGGCAAGTGCCCGGCAAGCTCCAGCCCTTCGAGGATCTTGTCGCCGCGGGCGTCGCCAGTGAGGAGCATGCTCCGGCCGGCCGCCTCGATCAACAGGACGATACTGGACAAGTTGGGTACGGACTTGTCGGCGAAGGCAGCGAGGGCCGCCTCCGCGTCCTTGCGGCGCCGTCCCTGTTCGCGCAGCCACTCCGCGAACTTCTTGCGCAACGCCTTCAGTTCGGGCTCCATGGGACCGACCACGGTAACGGTCAGACCGGCGTCCAGCGCCAGCGGCTCCACGCCCTTCTTTGCCACGATCGGCGCGTTCTCGAACTCCGGGTTGATGGTGATTCCCAGCGCCGCGGCATCGGTTCGCAGGCGATGCCCCTGCCCGACGCTGGCCAGGATCTTGGCTGCGTCGGGCTCGATGTCCTCGTGTTCCGGCGGCAGTCCGTTCAGGGCGGCGGTTCCGAACTGTGCAGTGATGGACGCGATCGTCTCCTTCTGGCTGTTGCCGATGAGGTCGTCGAAGCTGTTGTGCCAGCACCCCAGAATATGAACGGGAACCTGGCCGTGCGCCGCGCGAGTGGCGAGCAACTGCCCGGTTAAATCGAGGATGCCGTGGATGTGGTCGTCGTCGATGTGGCTGACACACAGCACGTCCACCGGCAGCACGTCGTCCTTGGACAGGCCGCGCGCCGCCCTGATCTTCTCCAGCCGCGGTTCGAGATGCGGTTTGAAGACATTCGACGGTCCGCCGTCGATCAGCATCAACCGCGGATCGGCGCGGTCGCCCCAATGAAGCAGCATGCAATCGCCCTTGCGGGCACGGCGCACGTCCAGGCTGAAGATCATCCCCACCTCCCCAAAAGCCGCGGCGTCAAACGCTCTGGAACGCACGGAGCACGTCCAGCATTCCGTGTCCCTGAAAGCTCCGCTCACGCCCCAGGTCGGTGGCGCTGTTGCAGATGATCTCCTTGATGCGTCGGGGGCGGCCGATCAATTCGGAATAGCGGGCCATCAGCATGGCGGCGGCCCCGCTGACGTGCGGCGCCGCCATGCTGGTACCGTCCATCTGCCCCCAGTTCTGGTTCGGCAGCGGGCCCTGGATGCGCTCGCCGGGCGCGACCAGGTCGGGCTTCATCCGTCCGTCGCCGGTCGGGCCGCGGCTGGAGAAGAAGCTGACACCATAGGTGTGTGGCCAGTAACGGTGGGTGGCGCCCACGGTGATGACGCCTTCGGCGTTCCCGGGATCGGTGATGCTGAAGGCCGCGTAGCTGTCGAAGGAGCCGTCCAGCGTCTCGAAGCTCTTGTAGCCGTGGTTGCCGGCGGCGGCGATGACCACGACGCCGCTTTCCACCAGCCGCTCGCATTCCTCGCACACGGGCGTCCGCCCGCAGGCATAGTTGCGAACGTCGTGCGGAATGGAAAGGCTGAGATTGACGCCGTGCACGCTCATGAACCGATTGCGTTCATTCAGGTGGCGCAGGAACTGAAGCGCGGCGATGACGGAGAACTCCGTGTCGGACGCCGACCGGGCAAGCACCCGGAGGTCGATCAGCCGGATGTCCGGGCACATGCCGCTCTGGAATCCGCTCCTCTCGGCTTTGCCGTGATCGGCACCGATGATGCCGGCGACGTGGGTGCCGTGATCGGTCTTGGGCGGCGTGCCGGTCTTGAGCTTGACGAATCTCTCCACCAGCCCCCAGTGCACCGGCCGGTTCTTGCGCGCGTCCTCGGCCAGTTCCTTGAGGTGTTCGAGCGCATCCTCCTCCGAAGGCGGGTCGGCCAAGGTTCCGTTCAGCAGCTCCGGCAGCCGCCTGCGCCGCGTCGCTTCGTTCAGGTTGTCCAGGCTGATGATCTGGCGGATCTTGCTGAAGTCGTAGCTGCCGATCACCCGCGAGGCGCCCCCGCCGTCCCGGAAGACCGGGTGATCCGCGTCGATGCCCGAATCCACCACCGCCCAGACGATCTCCTTGCACGACACGGAAAACAGGGTGCGGGCGGCGTCCGCCTTCACCGCCGGAACCGATTTCTCCAGGGCCGGAACGGCGCGGCGGTTCAGCGACACCTGCCAGACCAGCGCGGCGTCCTCGGACCCGGGAAGCCGCACGCTCGTCCAGTCGAGGGCGTGCAGGCGCTTGGCGACCTCGTTCCCGCGGATCTGGCGCAACAGTTTGCCCAGTGCTTCCGCGGGCGACGGCGCCCGGCTGCTCCGGGACCGGGGGGACGGCTCTGCGGACGCCCAGTGGATGATGCCCGCCAAAGCGATCAGGCGGTCGCGCGCACTGAGGACCAGTTCGGTCTCGGTCTTCCGGCGCGACGCCGGACCGGGCGAGTCCATCAGCACATGCGCCGCTTCTACGAGGCGGTCGACGATGGAGGCGATCCGGCCGGAGTCGTAGCCGTCCAACAGACCGCTCTGGATCCGCTCGGCACGCCACCACTGCGTCATCGGCAGGACATGCAGCAGCACGTCCGCAAGGTTCAGGCGCGCCGCCACGATGCCCTGCAGATAGGCGATGTCCGCCTCCGGTGCGTCCCCTCCGCGCGTCGCCAGCCGATCCGCGAGATCGGCGGCGACGAAGCCCGCGGGCTGGGTCTGGTACGGTCCGATCAGCAGGTCCTGCGGCCGTCCCGGGTCGTCGGCGAACGCGATCCAGACGTCGCCGAGGATCGGCGTCTCCTGAAGCTGGCGCCGGTCGTCGATCGGACCGAGCAGAATGAATTCCACCAGCTTGCGGGGAACACGCACCGTCATCGTTCACACTCCACCGGCGTAGGGGAACTTGCCCTGCCGAAGCGACGGGTCGACGTGCGCCCGCAAGGCGGCGTCACACACCGCATAGCCCCAGTTGATGAGACGTTCCTGAATCGCGTCCGGCAGCCGCTTCAGGCGGGTGGCGACCTCGGCCAACTCCAGCGTGCGGTGTTGCGGACAGGGAAGCGTTCCGCTGAGCGGGTACTTGGCCACGTCGGTACGGATGCCCCAGTAGGCCCCCTGCCGCAACTTCGCCTGATAGGAGTCGATCAGCTGGCGCTTGCGCAGCGACCGCACCTGGTTATCGATGAGGTCGAGGACACGGTAGGCGTGGCGCCCCCAGTCGCTCTTCGGTTCCGGCTGCGCTTGCATCTTGCCGCCGCCGTCACTGACGAGGATGGTCTTGTAGCGCTTCCACGCCGTTTCGAGCCCGAGGTTGTCGTAGACCCCGCCGTCGGTCAGCATCACGTGCGAGGTGTACGGCTTCTCCTGGAGATCGAGGCCGGAACCGGGCACGAACGAGGCCGGGTCGAGCCGCATCTCGAACGGCGAAAGCATGGGCGGGAACGCCGAAGACGCGGCTACCGCTTGGGCGAGCGGCACGGTGGGCTTGAGCACCTCCCCGACACGGTAATCGCGCATGTAGGGCCGCATGAACCGCCAGAGCGCCCCCGACTGCACGTTCGTCGCGTTGATGACGAAACGCGGCGCCGTGCCATCGGCATCGTCCGGCAGGTCCTGGAGCGTCGCCCCCTTGAACAGGTGGCGGTCGTAGGCGTCGGCGATCCTGTCGCTGACCCGGCCCGGCAGGGCGATTCCGAAAACAATGGACTCCGCGTCGATGGTCTCGCCGGCCATTCCCCGGATGGGGTCCACCACGTGCGGAACGAATTGGCTTTGCACGGTTTCCGGCGTGAAGCCCAGCCGTTTCCACGCCAACGCCAGCACGGCCGAGGTGATGGAACCGCCTGAAACGCTGGAGATGCGCTTGACATCCTTCAGCCGCCCCGCTTCGTACAGGCGCCAGAGCGCGCCCACATGGAAAAGCATGGCCCGGTAGCCTCCGCCAGACAGGCAGAGCACCGTACCGTCCTCCGGCTCGCCGGGAGCCCGGCCGGTGTGTACATCTTCTACGGGTTTCAGGGATTCGTGCGACATTGCTGTTTCCCCCCGGTTTTTTATTGGGGATGGTAACATCAAAAGGAGCACTAGCGAAGCGCGCATTTCAGGTAATCCTCACCCACCGAGGCGGGTGCGGCTCATGGGCTCTGCCAGCGCGGGGGCCGAGCGGAGCGGCGGCGTCAACCCACCGCAGGGCACCCCGGCGCTCGGACCAAGCCCCCTGGGCGTCCATCATCGCTTCAGCCGAAGCGATAGATCCGCCCGGTTTCGTTCAGGTGATCGAGGCGGGCGATCGCCTCCCGCTCGCTGCCGGTTCGCTGGAGCACCTCCCGGTAGAGGTGCATGAACTCGCCACGCAGGCTGCAGGCGAAGATGCCCGGATCGTCGCTGCCCACGCTGACGGACGGAAGCTGCCCGCCCGGTTCCAGGCCCAGCCAGCGGAACACGTGGTGTTCCGTGAAATTGCGATAGAACGAGATCCGCACGTTGCTGGTCGGCAACGTCTCGATGACGACGCGCCGCTTCGTGATCTCCTGGAGGGCGCGCTCCTGCAGGCAACGAAGCAGGTCCGCGTCGAGGGTATCGCTGTTCGCCGTCTCAAGTTCCCGACTCTTCACCACCACCTCGGGCATGTGGTAGCGACGGAAGAGGTCGAAGGCGGCGCGCGCCTTTTCCCGCTCCCCGCAGAGTTCGTGATACTCCTCCGTCTCGTCGTCCACCGAACTCCACCACAGGCGCAGGTCCGCCTCGGGCAACCGGAGGGGATCGAGCCGCCGCAGCGTCCAGGCGGTCCACAGCAGGTGGCAATCCAACTCTTCGCCGTACACCGCCCGGGCAAGGCGCTGGATCTCGTCCTGCAGCCGGCCGAGGACGCCGGTGGCCTTCGGCTCTTCGAGCAGCATCCGGTAGGCGAACACCAGATCGTCCAGCCGGTCGCCACGCCGCAAGCGCAGGACGGGCGGTGACCGCTCCAGCCAGAGCTTCGGATCGATGCCCACGGCCGTACCGTGGCCCACGCGGTTGCCGTCGCGCAGGTCGAGGAAGGTCACCGCCTCGTACACGGCGCGGATCCCGGTGATCAGATGCTCGAAATCCTCGCCGACGTGGTAGGTGAAATGAACGAGGCCGGCCCGCCGGGCCGCCCGATATACCGGCGCAAACACCTCCGGGGGCGTGTGCAACTCGTTTGCCGCCGCATCGATGCCAGTGACGTAGTGCCGGACCAGGGGAAACCGCTCCAGCGCGGTGCGCAGGCTCCCCCAGCGCTTGTTGATGTCGGCGCGCAGCAGACTGAACCGGCAACTGGCACCCCGCTCGGGATTCGCCAGTTCGTTCTGCTTGATGAAGTGAGCGATCAGCCGCAGGTCCATCCGTGGCGGCCGCGGCGGCTTCCCGTCCGAGGAGAGATCGAGCGGATCCGGCGGCTCGCCAGGCAGCGTGGAGGCGGTGGGGGGCGGGGGAGAGACAAGCCCCGCCTCCACCAGGAATTGGCGATAGCCGGTCAGAATCGTGCGAATCAATTGCCTCAGGTCTTCCAGGTCCCTGGGCGGCGCGAAGCGCCCCTCGATGAAGGCGATGTCGGCGTCCGCGCTGTGTGCAAGCTGATGGAAACGCTTCGCGTAGCCTTCCTCCGACAGCCAGCGCACCCCGTTGACCGTGAATTTCTGGAACTGCTCGAATCCGAACTGCTCGGCCTGCTGGACGCACGGCGGCAGGAAGGTGGCGTTCAGGATGAGCAGATAGACATGCAGCGCGCGGGCGAGCCGGTCGTCGCTGTGGCGCTCCAGCCGTCCGTAAATGAGGACGAAGAGCAGGATCTCCTGGGCCAGGCTGCCATGGACGATGCCGCCGCCGACGTGGGCCTCCACCGGATGCCGGTTCGTCTGGCTGCCTTCTTCGAACTCCAACATGGTGAACCCGACGAGCAGGGTTCGCAGCGGCGGCGGCTGCACGCCGGACCGGTCGAAGACCCACATCGCCAGCGCGAGCCTCAGCCGGCGTGCGATGGACAGCTGATTTGCCAGATCCGCCACCCCGTGGCGCATCCCCAGCTGTTCGTACAGTTCGAGAACCAGATCGTCCGGGTTGTTCGGGCGTTCTTCGAATGCCTGCATGTTCCAGCCAAGCACGTCCGGGACTTGACCACAGCGGCGGATCTGGCCGGGCAGTGAATCCTCGACCATGCCCTTCAGACATCTCGCGTCACGCTTCCTGCGAGATGCCCCACCACCGATCAGTGGGCTCAAAAATTATGCCTGCCCGGGCGCATTCCTCCGTGATCACGGGGAACACTTTCGTCCTCAGAATTTCCCGCTCGTCCTGAAAAATCCAAAAACGTGGAGGACGTGAAGACACGAAGAGTCGACATCACCATTCCATTCGAATGGTCAATGGTTTCCCGCGCCGACCGGCGGCGGACGCCGTCATCCTGAAGAAGCGCAGGCAGGACGCGCGGCCGCTTCCGGGCTTGCCAGAACCAGGGCGCTCGCCACCCGGACCACGAGGGGATTCGCATCATCCAGCCGCTCGATGCCGAACCATGTGGGAGACAGGCAAGCGGGCGGCTGTGCACGCACCGGCATCGCGGCGAGCCACGTGGTGTAGGCGCGGAACACCGTTTCCGCGTCACCAAGCCTGTTCAGCCCGGCGACGGAGCCCGACCCTTCCGCAGCGGCCTGGAGGATGCCTTGCGCAAGGCCGGGGTCTGCGTGCCTGGCCGCCAGGACGAGGAGGTGGTTGACCACCCGCCGGGCGTCGTCGAGCGCCATCCAGCCGGCCGCAGCGTTTTCCCGCAGGTGCGCCCCGGTATCGAGCGTGACAAGCACCAGGCGAGCCTTGGCCAGCCGAGCGGCTTCGTCCGGCAGCCGGCCGTCCGGCGGATCGGGAAACTCCTGCGCGGCCGTCACCCAGTCGAAGGCGTCGGCGGTCGTCAGCCAGTTCGCGAGGCCGTCGACCGCGGTCTTGTCCGCCAGTGTGGACCACAGCTCGGCGGGTGCGACCGCCGCCAGATAGCGCAACGCCATGACCAGTTCCGCCGCGCCGGCCGGCTGGCGGAGGATGCCAAGGGCCGCTGCCCGCAACGCGGGCCGATCCATGCCCGTCGACGCGGCCAGCGGGAGCAGCACGGCGGATTCGGGAGGCGAGAGCGCGAGCAACGCCGAGAGCAGCGGCTTGCGCGCGTCCTCGTCCAGCGCGCCGATCGCATCGGCGACCCGCTTCAGTCCGGCGGTCCCGGACGCGGTTCCAAGCTCCCTGGCGTGCGCCTCGACATACGCGGCGAGGGCGGCGCCATCGCCAAGTTCACCCAGGCTGACCAGCGCGTCCCGGTCCCCGTTCGCGAGGCGCTCCCGGAAGAAGCGGCGCCCGGCTTCGCGGTCGATCGCCGCGGCGAGACCGGCGAACTCGGTCGCCAGCGCCCCGTCGTTCGGCAAGGTGCGGAACACCGTCGCCGCGAGGTTCGCAGGCGCCGGGCCGCCCGTCCTGCCGATGGCCTGCAAGAGCAGCCGGCGCTTGCTCCACGCCGAGAACCAGGGGGGATCGAGGAGTGGCGGCGGCTGGAACCCGAACAGCGCGTCCCGCCAGGCGGAGGGTAAGGCCAGCAGCGCGCGGCCGAGCGCCGCCGTTCTGGCCTCGACGTTCAGTGGACCGCCGCTCCCGACCGCGCGGGCGACGATCCGTTCGAGGAGCGCTCGATCCTCGGCCGTTGCCGCCGATGCGCCCTCAGCGAGAAGGTCCAGATAGGCACGTTCGACTCCACCGATGTCCGGCCGCCAAGGGCGGATGCCGGAACCGTCACCCAGCGTTTCCACATCCTTTTCGGAGCGGTGCACGATGGTCCTCGCCGCGGCCAGACGGGAGGGACGCTCCCCACGCCGGCGAAGATGGTCGATCAGCGCCTCCCGTTCGGCGAAACCGAAGGCGATTCTGTCACCGACATGCTCCTCGATGAGACTGTCGAGGAAGCGCAGGCCCGTGTCCGTGCCCAACTCCGACAAGGCGCGGATCATGACCGCGGACCGCTTGTCCGTCTGCGCAAGGGCAAGGACGGCCCGCGCGACCCGCTCCCGCTCCACAGGGGTGAGCCGGCCGGGATCGAGCGCCGGCAGCAGAAGCGCCAGCGCGCCCTCCGGCAAGGCCGCACCATCTCCCGCCCATGCGGCAAGCCGTTCGGTCGCCGGCCCCGCACAGGCCGGCAGAGGGCAACTCAAGCCGTCCAGCAGTGCGTTGTCACCTTCGGGCAATCGCCCGTCACGAACGAGCCCTGCGAGCGCGGCGACCATCGCCGGTTCCGCGCGGGCGCGGATCCCGTCGATCATTCGGCCGACGACCGGCGTGGGCAGCGTGGGCGCCGCGACCGCCTGCAACCACGCCGCTGCGGCCTCCGGCGGTGCCATGCTCAGGTAGGCAGCCACGCTGGAAAGGTCGTGGGAGTTGCCGCGCGCCGCGCTGGTCGCAAGCCGGGCCAGCAGCTCCATGTCGCCGGCGGCTATGGCCACGGCGACGCGCAGCCGGCCGTCAGGCCAGCCGCCGAGGTCTGGCGTACGTTGCACGATGTTCCGCGCCAGCGTCTCCAATGCGGACGCCTCTTCGGGGCGGATGAGCGCTCCGCGCCAGCGCTCGGGTGGAAGGCCGCTCTCCATGAGGGCACCGAGCAGGCGGCTGCTTGCCAGCAATCGCAGCAGACGGGTCGAGGGCTCCTCTCCATCGGCCCACAGGTCCGCCGCCCGTGCGGCACGCCAGAGAGCGAGTCCGCGGCGGTCGGGCTGCTCCAGCACGCCCGCCTCGATCTCCCGTACCGTGCGGGTCGCCAGATCCTCGCGCAGAGGTGCCAGAGGTGCGGGCAGATAGGCTGGATTGCGGCGCCATTCGGCGAGCGCGCCGAGCTGCCGCTCCAACGGAGGGGCCGCCCCGATCATCCGCGCAGCGGCGGCGTTGATGCGCTCGCGTGCCGCATCGCCGCTCATGGGCATCACGACGGACAGCTCACGCCAGAGCCGTGCTGCTTCCGCGACCTCCCCATCCTCCAGAGTCCGCTCGATCCGCCAGCGCGAACCAAGGTCGGCAACGGCGAGCGAAACGGCCAGAAGACCCACGGCCACCGCCGCGCCGAAGCCGAAACGGCGCCAGGACCGGCGGAGGATGTTGGCCCAGTCGCTCCAGGACGTGGCGATTTCCAGCAGATTTTGCGCGAGGCGGTCCGGGAATTCGGCGGCCGCCACGCTCGCCGCCAGGAGGCCGCGTTCCGCAAGCTGATCCCGGAACGCGCGGACGTCAGCCGCGTCCGCCGCCTCGGGCAGCAGGAAGTAGAAGAGCACCTCGGACGGCATGCCACGCCGCCGGTGCGCTTCCAGGCTCGCCTCAAGCTCCTCGATGGTGCCGCTGGGATGGCGCGGTGTCGGCGTGCCCAGGCGGCCCCGCATGAAGCCGACGTAGATGCCGTAGGCATCATAGCCAAGGCGCCGCATCACGAGGTTGATGCGGTTCTGGAAATCTCCATCCGCGGCCACACCGGGGGGAAGATCCTCCCAAAGCAGCGGACGAAACCGGACGCGCTGCCGAACGACCTGCGGGTGCCCGTTCAGCTCTGTCACGATCCGGCGGGCGGCGCCGCGCTCGATCCCGCAGTCGCCCGGCGACGAGATGAAGACGAGGACTTCCCGTGGGCGCACCATCTTCCGCCAATGCCACGCCGGGGAGTGCCGTTGCCGGCCCGCGGCCGCCTGCGTCCGGCCGAGCGAAGCGGCGTCACCGGCCGCCGCGCCGGGTCGGTCCTTGGGACCGCCCTCCCCAGACGTTGCAGGATCGGTCACGCGACTTTCCTCCACCGTGGGACGCGCTCAGCCACCGGTCAGGCTGGTCGGCACGGGCCAGCTGCGGCGGCAGGCGACGATATTGACGCGTCGCATGTCTGCCCTTGTTGATCGCCGCGGTGCTGGATGCAATCCATCACCGGGCGCCGGGCCAGGGCGGATCGAGCAGCTTTCCGTGCTTCTCCAGCAGTGTTCGCGTTCGCTCGACCTGAGCGTTCAGCGTGCCCATCATCCAATCAGCGGGATTCAGCGCGACGGCCGTGGCCAGGGTTTGGCGGTAGGCCTCCATCTCCCCACGGCCGAAATGCGCTTCCGCTTTCGTCGCCAGGCACCAGAACTCCTGTTCCCGGCTACGCGTCTGGTGTGTCGCGGCAAGGTTCCCATGGCTAGCCGCGGCCTGCCGCTCCCGTTCGCGAATGCTCATAAGGTCCTGCTCGCACAAGGCAAGCACACTGCCCCGGACGCGGTTGGCCCAGACCAGGTCCGCAACCCGATCCTGATCGGTCGCATCAAGGACCGTATCGACCCTCAGCGTCAGCAGGTAGGCGAGATTGATGCCGTTGTACCAGTCGTTCCGGAGGTAATAGCCGCGCCCGTAATAGCCGATGGCCCGCTCGAGATGCGCGGGCTCCTTGCGCTGGTCGAACAGGCGCTTTTCGATGGCACCCGCAAGCCCCACCGTTTCCGGGTCGTTGGACTCCTTGGGATTCAGGGAGTCGAGGAGTTTGAGCGCAGTTTCGAGGGCCGCAGCCTCGTCGGGTTCCTTGGCCTTGTAGGTCGCGAGAACGAGGCGCTGCACGAGATAAGGGTCGTGCGCAACGGAGGCGCCGTCCTTTTCTCCGGACGACGGCTTCCCGATCGCCAGGGCCGCCTCGAACAGGCTCCGCGCCAAGGGGAAGCAGCTCCCGGCGATAGCCGCTTCGCCCTGTTCGATCAACATGGCGAGGGTGCGGTCGGGTGCCGCCGGCGCGCCCTGGCCGGGCTGGCCGGGCTGACCGGGATCGGCTTTCACGCTGGCGGCGCGCTTTCGGGTTGGCGGTTCGAGATCCTGGACAAAGGTATAGATGGGGCTGTCCGGCTTCGGTTGCGCAAGAACGGCGTCCAGCGTTTCACCGAGCACCTGCCGGAACCGCATGACCTCGTCGTAGCCGATGTCCTCGCCCAGGTGCGTGTAACCGGTGATCAGGACATGGTTCAGATCGAACGGATAGGACAGCTTGTTTTCCGAGATCACGATGGTCGTCCACGGCTTCAGCGCATGCCGGATGCCGAGTTCGTAGAGCGCATTGGGGTTTGCCGTGGACAAATCGGCAATCACGATGTCCGCCCCAAGCAGTTGCTCATACATCGGCAGATCGATCGCACCCGAATGACGGATCTCGTCCGCGCGGACACACGCGATCTTCCTGGCTTCGACCACCGGCTTGATCAGGTTCTTGTACGACTTGTCGAGATCCAGCTTGCGACCCGTCGCGAGGTCAGTTTTCACGCCGAACCCCATCACGACAAAGCACGTCTTCTGCTCCCCTGCGATGGCGCGCGCTCCCTCGCTCACCGTTCCCTCCCAGCCAAGCATCATCACAAGGATTCAACCTTTCGGCCGCCCTGGCCGCAAGCTGGAAATGCACGTAAGGTAAATTTTTCTGAAGATCGCCGTAGGTATTTTTTCATTCGCTAAAAATCACAAGGCCAGGCAACTTAACCATACAAATGAATGAAGGCGCCGCCTGAGGAATCATGGCCCGATTGTGCGCACGAGTGCATCACGGCTCAGTCCATCGGTGAGGTTCGCCGCACCGTGGCGTCGTGATAGAGTGATCGAGTTCGAGTTGACGCGGACTGCGACGCCTCGATGAACGCGGATGCCCGGATTCCGGCACGGGTCGATTTCAGGAGCACCGAAGGCGATCGGGCTGCCATCGTGTTCGTGCATGGCTTTGGCCTGTGGCTGGTCGAGGAAAGGCAGGCGGATCGGGAACGCGCCCGTGCGATGTATGAGGAGGGGGTGAGGCTGGCTGTGGCGGCCGGCGGCCACGGTCAGGTCTTCCATACCGCCATCAACGTGGCCTTCCTGGACTTGATGCAGGCGCCGCCGGGTTCCGCCGTGCCGGACCGGGTGAAGGCCATGGCGCGGCAGGCCCTTGTCGGGGAGCAGGGTGTCGAGCGGCTTCGTGCAGCCTTCGGCATCAAGGTCGGCTGACCGCCAGCACGGAAGGCGGGGACATGATGGAGGACGTGATGACGGGGGATCGATCCCGGCGGGCATCCGTGGTCGCCTTGGCCGGCAGGCGCATAGACGCGCCCGGGACACAGCCGCCGCGCTTTCCGCTTGGGAACGTGCCTCTCGTGCGGCGGCGCCTTGCCCATCTCTTCGTTGAGGAGATGACCGAAGCGCTCGTCTGCTCGGCGGCCTGCGGCGCCGATCTCATTGCGCTGGAAGAAGCCGAGCGGCTCGGCCTGCGGCGGCGCATCGTCCTGCCGTTTCCGCCCGAACGGTTCCGGGACACCTCGGTCATCGACCGCCCTGGGGACTGGGCCCCTCTGTTCGACAGGCTGGTGGCCGCGGCCGCGGCCTGCGGGGACCTTGTCGTGCTGGCTGACATCGGAGGGGACGACGATGCTGCCTATGCCGCGGCCAACGACGCCATCGTGCGCGAGGCGATGGCGCTGGGGCATGGCACGGACGAAGAAGGGGTACGGCGGCTCCTCGCCGTCGTCGTTTGGGAAGGTAAAGCCAGACAAGGGAGCGATGCCACCGGCGGGCTTCGGAACATCGCGACACGCGCCGGCTTCTCGGAACGTTCCGTCCTCACCCGTTAAGAGCGCCTAATACCACGCCTCGGGACACGATCCGATCGCCTCGGGATGGCAGTTGAGTTCGCGAGGGCTACCTGCGCCAGCCGGCACGCAGCGCGTCGAGCACGTCGTAGCGGTTGAGGACCTGCTCGCAGCGGTTCCAGTTGGTCTCCGGCAGATGTTCCGTGTAGCGGATAGCGAAGGGATGGCGCGGCATCGCGTCGATCAGGTGCCGCGACGCTTCTATCCGGCCGAGCGCCGCCTTGATCCAAGCGTCCTCCAAGACGTCCGGCAGGGTGCCGAAGACCTGCTGGATCTCCTTCAGCCTGCCGGAGAGGGAGGCGTGCACCTCGTCCTCCACGGAATCGCGGTAGCGCAGGTTCAGGATGTCGATCACGTCGGCTTCCTGGCCAATACGTTCGATGCGGCCCTTGCGCTGTTCCAGGCGGGAAGGGTTCCAGGGCAGGTCGATGTTGATCAGGGTCTGCAGGCGCTGAAGGTTCAGCCCCTCGGCCGCGGCGTCCGTGGCGACCAGAAGCTTGAGCGAGCGATCCTTCACGCGCTCCTGGATCTCCGTGCGGCTGACGCGATGGCGCTCGCCTCCGGCTATGACGCAGGTCTTGCCGAGCCCGGCGTAGACGCCGACGGTCATGGCGGGAAATGCCTGGGCGATCCGTTCGGCGAACCAGTCCACCGTGTCGAAATATTGGCTGAAGAGGATGCAGCCGCGCTCGGCCCAGCCGCCCTCGCGCAGGGTGCGCAGGCAGCGCTGAAGTTTCGGATCGTTGTCGCCGGCGTCCCGCAACCTGGCGACCGCGGACTCCAGCAACGCGCGCTCATCCTCTTCCGGCTGGTACTCCTCGACGTTCTCGGCGATCACGTCGTCGATATCCGGGTCGGCCGGCTCATAGTCCTCGATCAGCAGGTCGGCCTGCCGGCTTCGGTCGAGCAGCCGCTCGGCGGTGATCAGTCCGGCCCGCAGCGAGCTGCCGACCCGGCGCAGAAGCAGCGTCTTCAGGATGCCGCCGCCCGGCTTCCGGCGGGCGAGCAGCTCGCAGAAGCGGCGCGCGTCGGCGTAGGCGGCGACCATGCCGTCGGGCATGATCAATGCGTCGGCCTCCCTTTCGCCGTGCAGGACGACGCGGATCTTCTTGAAGAGCGGCAGTCCGTCCGCCCCCTTCACGTCCTTGCGCCGGCGCTTGATGACGTGCCGGACGAAAGGGTTGTGCCGGACGATCAGGTCGCCGCCCTCGAATTCCAGCGCGATGCGCAACTGCTGGGACAGTTGATCGAACGCGCGTTCCGGGATTCGGGACGTGGAATCGGAAACCTCCAGCTCGTCACGGATCCAGCTGGCGACGCGGTGCTCGCCGCGCGGGATCAGCGGGTCGCGCAGCCACCGCCAAGCCCCGCGCGCGGTGTCGGGCGGCGGCTCCCGTCCGGTTACGGTGTCCAACGCCTTCGCCCCTTCCAGCCATGGGCTGGGACTGGTGCCGAGCACGCGGCCGCAGCCGGCGTTGAGGATCTCCAACAGATCGAACAGTTCCAGCCGGTCGAGCTGGATGGGGGTGGCCGTCCCCAGCAGGACGGTGTCGGCGTTGGCCGCCACCTCCAGCATGAAGGCGCGCAGCCGGTTGGGGGTGCGCTCCCGGCCCATGCCGGCGCTGTTGCGCGCCCGGTGCGCCTCGTCGAGCACGATGCACCCGAAGCGCATCCGCCGCAGCCCGTCCGCCACCGGCGATCCGGCGGTGATCATGCTGGTGGGGAACAGGCCGATGCGGCGCGGGCAGGCGTCCGCTTCGCCAGGCCACACCGCGTCGTCCTCGGTGATCCATTTGCCAGCGTCCCACCGTGCGGACGGCGCGCCGAGCATGGCGCGCAACTCCCCCTGCCACTGCGGCAGCAGGTTCTTCGGCGCCAGCACCAGCACGGGGCGGGGGGATGTAAGTGCCACGTATTCGGCCGCCATGCCCAACTGGATGGTCTTGCCCAGGCCGACGTCGTCGGCCAGCAGGAAGCGGGCCTGCCCATAGGTCGCGATCTCGGCGGCGACGGTGGCGACAAAGGCCTGCTGGTAAGGGGCCACCCCATGCCCCTGGCGAGCGACCGGCGCTTCGACGAAGGGCGCCTGCTGCTGGCCGACCGGGTCCCAGCGCTCCACCGGCACCACGGCGCGGCGCAGGATGCGCTCGACGTCCTCGACGATGGCCTGCGACAGATCGCGGGCGTGGGCATGATCCCAGAGCCCGTCGAACTCCCTCTGCACCCAGGCGACGGCCTCCGGGTCGTCGTCCTCCCACAGGAGTTCGTAATTGCGCCCCCAGGCCGAGCCGGTCTCGTTCACCGAGCCCAGGAAGGCCAGCGCCGGGCGGCCGTCGTAGCGCAGCACGCCCGCCTTGCCGTGGATCAGCCCGAACGCCTCGTCGGGCAACACCTTCACCGCCACCTTGCCGCTGCGCAGCAGTTGCGCCAATCGCTCATACCGGGGCCGCTGGGCTTCGGCCATCCGCTCCGGCCGGCCGGCGCACCATTCGGTGCGCTGCGCCTGGGCGGTCGCCACATCGGCCGGGTCAAGGCCGGAGTTGCAGACGATCCGCACCGGCCCCGCCACCGCCTCGAACGCCTCCCCCGCCACCTCGAACACGGAGGAGCGGAAATAGCCGGCGATGCGGTCGTACGACACCGCGCCGTGCAGCCGGTCGGCGAGGTAGCCGCGAACCTCAGGCCGCTGGCGGGAGGACAGGCGCCGGATGGTCATGCCCCGCGCTCCCGCGTCACGGCCGGTGGTTGCGCACCGCGCCGGCCAGGCGGCCGGCGACCTCCGCCTCCTCCCGGCGGTCAGGCGTGCGGATGCGGGCGAGGTGGTCGAGCAGTTCGGCCACCTTGTCCTGCCGGTTCCAGTAGTCCGGCAGGTTGTTCTCGAACCAGGTCAGCGCGGGGCGCAGGTCGCCTTCCTGCTGGGCCTGCCAGACGCCGTACAGCGCGTGGCGCAGCATGCCGGCGGCGAAACCCTCCAGCGCCCGGTCGTCGGCGCGGTCGGCCGTGCCGGCGCGCCGCAGGTCGCGGCGGCCCAGCTCGGCGGCGGTCTTCAGGCGCACCTGGTTGGCCCTGGCCTTGGCCAGCAGCGTCCCGTATTCCGGCACGTTGAAGGGGCGGGCCAGCTCCTGGAACGCGCCGCTGCGCGCCTCGCCGCGGCGCTCCAGGTCGAGGCCCTTGAGATAGAAACGCTCGACGCCCGAGAGGTCGGCCCACAGCGACGGCGACAGCCCGTCCGGCAACAGATGGTCGGAGGCAACGCGGACCGCCCGCTCGATCAGCCTCTCGATCTCCGACCGCTCGCCGGGGGCGCGTTCGCGCATCACCTCGGCGGCGACGGGCCGGCCTTCGATGCTGGAGCATTGCGTCAGCACCTTCAGCGCGGCCGCGTAGGCGGCGAGCTGGTAGTCGGCGTCGCCGAAGTTCGGCCGCTCGCGGTCGTCCAGCGCCCGCATGGATTCGATCTGCGCCCGCGCCGCCTCCTCCACCGGCCGCTGAAGGCGGCTGTAGAATCCGGGCCGCTCGCCCAGCCGCTTGCGCAGCACCAGCAGCACCGTGCCCTGCACGAAGCTGCCGTCCGCGTGCGGCTTGTCGGTTTCGGTCAGGATGCACCAGCCGGCGGTGACCTGGAGCCCGGCCGCCCACAGGATTTCGGTCAGCACCGCCCAGACCCCGACGTCCTGGTGGGTGAACATGACCACCTGGAAGCCGTTGTCCGGCATCCGCTGCGCCAGCCGCTGGAAGGCGGGGATCATGCCGCGCTTGAACGCCTGCGTCTCCCCGCGCACCGCCAGCTCGCGCCGCGAATCCCACACCCAGTCCGACCGGGGCGGGTTCTTGGACAACCACGCCAGGAAGTATTCGGTGATCTCGTCGTAAGAAATGGCGTCCGCGTAGGGCGGGTCGGTGACCCAAAGGTCCGCCGTAGCCTCTACTCCACTCGCTGGATTTACAGCTACCATTCCTGAGCCGGAGATCGCTTCCCCCTTCACGCTAAAAGAGAGGCTCTCATAAATCGTCCAGGACGAACGGGCGCCATATGTATAAAAGGTATTAAAAGTTTGATTGTAAAAAACGTGCCCAACTCCATCCGCTGACGCAGCAACATTGATTTTCCCAGAATGACCGATACGCCATTGCGTTAATCTAGAAACATAATTCAAGCTCCGCGCAAATGCTAAAGCCGAAGCATTTCGTGATAGTGAATCCTGTTGATTTGAGATCACACTACCAACCTGTGCCAGTAGCCACAAATGCCGCGGCCCGAACAGGTGGTGCCAGCCAGTCCAGCCCCGCTCCCGGTAGAGGCGCAGCGTTTCGTCGCCGGGCACGATCTCCGTGTCGGGGACCAGCCCGGCCTCCTGCCACGCCGCCAGATTCTCGCGCACCAGCGCCTCGACGCGGGCTTCGCGGGCTAAGTCGGCGTCGGTGGGGGCGGCAAAGAACAGGCTGCCGTCCGGGCGCACCCACTGGATGGCGTACAGCCGCTCCTGGAACACATCGTCGGGACGGGGCACCACGTCGCCCCTCTCCCAGCGGCGCAGGTCGTTGCCGGCGTCGGCGGCATAGCGGTTGCGCACGGACGACAGGCGTGCCTCGTCGCGGGCCTTCTCGGCGGCGTCGCGGTACTTGCCCTTCAGGCGCACCTCGCCGCGCAGCCGTTCCATCGAGGTCGTGTGCTCGCGGCCGTCGACGCGGTGCGTCAGCGCGCGGTCGGCGACCGTCCCGGCGCGCTTGGCCGCCGCCAGCTCCTCGTCGGAGGCGTCGGCGACGATGTCGATGGCGTAACGGCGCCGCTCCGGGTCGGGGACGAGGCGGGCATAGGTGCGGTAGTTCTGGCTGATCAGCCAGCTCGGCGCCATCGGCACCATCCAGCCGCTGCTTGGGCAGCGGGTTTCCAGGCAGTGCAGGAACGCCTTGGCCCGATTGGCGATGCGGACGCGCACCGGGCTGGCTCCGGTGTCGTGCACCAGCCAGAACGCCCCGTCCTTGCGCAGCACCGTTCCCGTCCCGGCCGCCTGCCATTCGTCATCGCCGACGCCACGCACCGTTTCCAGCGCGTAGCGCTTCTCGGCAGCGACCGGCCGGAGGCGCAGGATCGTCCGGCTCCGCTCCTGGATCTGGCGGCTGTCGATCAGCGGTACGCGCCAGCCGGTGCGCGGGCAGGTCACCTCATAGGGGGGGCTCTCCGGCGGCGTCACCACGCCATCCCGACCGACCTTCCAGCCGTGCGGCCAGCGCGTCGGCGCGTCGAAGGGCAGCCGCAGGTCGCCGTCGGCGCCGTCATGCTCGATGCCCATCTCGACGATGCGCCGCTCCACGGCCTGCACCACGGCGGCCTGCGCGGCGGCGATCCGGGCGCGGGTGTCCGCGTCGCCGCCGACGATGTTCAGCGCCCCCCAGGTGAGCAGACAGGCCAACGGGTTGAGGTCGGAGGCGCGCACCTCGCAACCCATGCGCGCCCCCTCGAAGGGAATGGAGCCGCCGCCGCTGAACGGATCGCCCAGCACCGGCCGGCGGCCGAAGCGGCGGCGTCCGAGCTGCTCGACCAACTCCGCCACGCTGTGCACCGGCCGGTCGAGATAGGCGGCGAGGTGGGCGTTGACCGCCGGCCACACCGGGGCCAGCGCATCCTCCGGCATCTCCTCAGGCCGCAGGCAATGGCCGAGCCGTTCGTCCAGGTCCATGGCGTCGAAGGCGAGGCGCTCGAACGCTTCGCGCTGTTCGGGCGGCAGGCGGCGCCAGCGCACGCCCCTGCCCTCCCCTTCGAAGGCACCGGCATGCAGGTCGGACGGCAGCAGTTCGCGGGCGCGGCCGGCGGGGATGTCGGCGGGACGCTTGCGGCGGCGCAGGCCCTCATCATCCATCATCATCAGCTTGAGGAAGACGTCCCGGTCCGCCACGTCGTCGCCGGTCGCCGGCAGCAGCAGACCGAGCACCACCGCGCGCACGAGGATCAGCGGCTTGCGCCCCTTCCAATAGCTGCCGAGCGCGGTCAGCGTCTGGCCGGCACCGGACTTGCGCTCCTTGTAGGTTTCCTTGGAGAGGCGCGAGACGGGCAGCTGCCGCTCGATGAAGGCGGGCCGCGCGCCGATGTCGGCATCGGCCGCGGCGACGGGATCGGAGAGGGTGACGGTCATGGAGTGTCCCAGATGCGCGCGGCGTAGGGTGGCTGCTCGGTGGCGTCGCTGCGGAAGAAGTCGCTCTGCCGGTCGCGGTCGGCGGCCGGCGGGCGCTGGCGGGCGCGGCGTTCGGCGGTGGTCGGCGCCTCGGGCGCCGCAAACACCGGGTTCTCGGTGAGCGCATGGCGGACCGCCTTGCGCCAGCCGATGTTCCGTTTGGTATGGTGGCCGGTCTGCGCAGCGGTCATGGTGTAGAGCCACCAGCGCTCCTCCGGCGCCAGCCCGCGCCAGTTCTGCACGGCTGCGGGCACCAGGCTGGGCTCGGCGTCCTCGATCGCCCAGACCAGCAGCACCAGCTCCTTGCCGAGCAGGCGCGCCACCGGGTTGGCCCCGGCCTTCCAGCGGCCCGCCCGCATGCCGGCGACGCGCAGGCGCCGGTTGAAGTCCTCCTCCAGTGCGTCGGCGATCTTCAGCCAGCGCGGCAGGTCGAGCACGACGCGCAGGTTGGCGGCATCCAGCGCGGGGCCGTCGGCGTCCTCGTGGAACACCTCGTGCACCAGCACGTCGCCGGACGGCCCGCGCGGCAGGGTGACCAGAAAGTGGTGCGGGTCGCGCGCCGGGGCGTGACCGAAGCCGGTGGTGCGCTGGAGGGTCATGACTGCTTCACGAACTCGGGGTTCAGCGGCTCGCCCAGTTCCCTGGCCGCCTCGATGAGGGCCTGGCCGCTGGGGAAGGCCATCCGACGCGCCTGCAGCGCCAGGCCGGGCTGGGCCTCCACTCCCAGCAGCGCGGCAAGGGCCAGGGCCTGCGCCTCAATGTCGGCCGCCGGCTTCTGCACCCCGTTGCCGAAGCTGAGGGTGACCCAGTCCTCGCTGCTGCCCGGCTTGTCGGCGGTGAGCTGCGCGCCGCAGAGCCGGGCCTCGAAGCGCTTCAGGATGCCCAGCACCTCGAAGCTGCGATGGCGGTCGGGACAGCGCAGGGCATGGCGCCACTCGGCCGGCCGCGTAGGGTCGATGCCCGGGCCGTCGTCGTCGGCGCGCGGGATCGGCACGCGTCTCACGTCGGACCATTCGCCGGCCGCCTCGGCAACGGCAAGAAGGATCTCCGTCCCCGCCGGCACCATCACTTCGCCGTCGCAGATGCCGCCGCGCTTCGGGTCGGAGCCGTCGAGCGTGTAGCGGATGGTGCCGCGCGGCGCCGCCTTCAGGGTCACGCGGTGGGCGCCGTCACGGTATTTCAGGCCGTGCTTGAGCGTAACCCGGTTCTTCCAGCGGTGCGGCTCGCCCTGCGCGTGCTCGCCCGTGCTGTCGACGGCGAGGAAGATCACCTCCATCTCGCGGGTCTGCAGGGTCCCGCCGACGACCGGCGACGCCGTCGTGGGTGCGGTGCCGCCCACCTCGTAATGCACCCGGTCGGCGAACTTGCCGGTGACGGTCAGGGTCGCCTCGCCGGTGTCGTCATCGCGGGCGATCTCGCGGACGCTCACCGACGTGGGCTCCTTGGGGAAGGGGCCGCGCCGGATGTAGCCGCCGCCGTCGTCCCGCCACAGGTCCTTGCGCTCCGCCGCCGCGCGCATGGATTCGAGCCCGCCAGGCGGCAAAAGGTACCATTCCGGCATGCGCGCCGCCGCCTCCACGAGATCGCGCCAGCGTGCGTCCTGCGTGTTGAAGACGAACTGCTCGAACTCCTGTCGCAGGCCGTCGCTGTCCAGGTCGTCGCGGTACTTCTGCTCGTCCCGCAGCGTCTCCAGGATGGCCGCCTCGCCGACGAACTCGTTGGCGGCGAATTCCAGCCGCAGGTTTCGATCCGCCAGCGTGCCGTCGAGCCCCGGGTAGTAAAGCCGCGTGAAGGTCTCGCGAAGCGCCGAGCGGAAGCTGTTCTGCCAGCGGTCCAGCGCCTTGGTGGCCTGACGCATTTCCGGCTGCTCGGGGGACAGTTGCGCCTGCCGGTACTCCTTGACCTGATCGTCGGCGGCGCGGACGTAGGCGGCATGGTCCGCGATGTTGGTGAAGGTCTCCACCCCGCACAGGAACATCAGGCGGTTCTTGAAGGTGGCGTCCTCCCAGAGCTGCCTGAGCACGGGATTGAGGCCGAGCGGATGAGGCTGGCCGATGACCAGCAGCGTGGCGTCCTGGCCCAGCGCCTCCTGGATATCCTGCGGCGAGGGGAAGACGAGGAGCTTCTGGTAGGCGAGACGGCCGGAACCGGGCTGGCGGCCGGGTTCGAAGATGTTCCGGAGGCGGTCCTCGACCTCCTTGCGCCGAGCGTCCGGGTTCATCGTTTCCGCGCGGTCGCGGATGGCGGAGTTGACGTTCTTGGCGTCGCGGAAGCACCAGCGCCCGTCGGTGCGGCGGTGCAGGTACCAGCACTGGTCCTCCAGTCCGGACAGCATCGCCTCGTTCACGCGCGACACGTCCCGGCCGGGCGCGGCGAGATAAGCCGCGGCTTCTTCCGCCGTCAGGCCGCGCAGGGCGTTGTGCTGGACCGCCAGCGACGACAGGTAGAGCAGCTTGGCCGCGTCGGCGACGGCTCCGTCGCCGGACGTCCGCGCCAGCTCCTCGGCCGTGGCGCCGCCGCGCTTGGCGACGTCCTTGGCCCGCGCGTTGGCGAGCGACGGGTTGATGCCATTGATCAGCGACTCCACCTCGGCGTTGCCGAAGTCCATATGGTGGGGATGGATCAGCAGCGCCCCGCTGCCCTCGCCCTTCCACAGGTCGAGTACCATGAGGCGGGCCAGCCGCAGCATCTCGCGGGTCTGCTGAAAGCCGGGGTTCTCGCGGAAGCGGGCGAACAGCTCCTGCAAGCCCGGATGGAACGGGTAGGTGTCGAGCACGTCGTACGCCCAGCGCTGGTAGAGCGTGGGCATCGCGCCCTGCTGAACGGCCGTCTCGTAGCACGCGTTGTAGGCATCGGCGATCGGGCCGACCTCCGCGCGCGTCGGGCAGCGCTCGAACAGGCGGGTGCGCAGGATGGCGTACAGTTCGTTGCCGTCCATGCGCACCGGAACGATGTCCATCGCCGCGCGGCTGGTCTCCGCGGTGGCGTTGTCGATGGCCGTCTGGATGCGCACGCTACCAGCCTCCCAGGCGCCGGTCAGGTCGCTGATCACCAGGCAGCAGTTGGGGAGCCGGTTGTTGAGGATGGCGACCATGAGGTTGGCGAGCGCCAGTGCCAGACGGTCGGCTTCCGTCGTGCCCGGCCCGGCGATGCGTCCGGCGAGGGCGACGAAGAACGGCGGCAGTTCGTCGAGCAGGATCAGCGTGGGTTCGGACCCGACGACCTTCGCCCAGGTCGCCGGCCCCGGCGGGTCGGACGCCGCCCCCTCGAACAAGTCCGCCCGACCAAGCTGGCGGGCCAGGTGCACCCACAGGAATTCCTGAAGGTCGGTCTCCCGGCCGGAAAAGGCGGCGAGCCGGATCGGCCGGCCGTCGGTCTCCACGCCCATCCCGCCCAGGATGCTTCGGCGCAGGTCGGGGTGTTTGGCCAGGAGGCCGGCGGCGATGAGGTTGTGTGTCTTGCCGCCGCCCATGGCCTGTTTCAGCCGGAACACCCCCTGTTCGCCATTTCCCGTCAGGCGGCGGAATAGATGCTTGAGCAGATCCTCCATGCCGGCGGTGACGTGGGTTTCCGCGAAGAACGGCTCCGGCGCGATGCGGTCCGCCGCCAGATCGGCGAGGTCGGCGACCGTCTCCGATCGGGCCTGAGCCACAAGTCCCCGGCGTGGCACGCAGAGTGCCTGAAGGTCGAGTCGATTGATGTCGACAGACGCTAAGCCCATGTTCGCGCATCCACTCACATACAATTATGTGCAATTGCTCATCTGACAAGCAAGGTGCGCGTAATCAATGCCACCATCAGGAACCAAGAGTCCACAGCGATCCGGAGAAACACGCGCGAATACCTTTGTATGGGCGAGAATTTGGGATTCAGCCTTGCTGGCGTCGGGAGTTGGCTTTTATTCTCTTGACTGCTGCTTCAAGACAGGGCTTCTCAGACAGCTCTGTTCATAGCAACCTATAAGGGTAAGCGCCGTACGTGGCGGCTGAAAGAGCGACGCCGGTTTTGCGGATACCGCCTAGGGCCGGGCGGCCACGCCGCGCCGGGCGGACACAGGGGTGCATGAGATGGGAGGACGTGTGGTGGCGGACGTTAATCAGTTGAAGCGAATAGAGAATGGTGAATTGTACCCGCTGCTTCAGGCCTCCACCGACGAGGAACTCGACCCCCTGGTCCTCTACATCCTCAACGCGGCCACCGAAATGCTGTCGATCGAGGCCGCCTATAAGGAGCACAATCCGAAACACAGCCGGTACGCCGATCTGATCGGCAACGAAATCCGGTCGTTCGGCGGCAACAGCTTCGCCAACATTTTCCGTGGCGGGGGGCCGGAATACGCCGAGGTCGTTGCGGACGTCTGCTCGCAGATCGGCGCCGAGGTTCGCAAGGGCGACTCGGTCGCCGAAATGGAGCGCAAGGCCATCGCGAAGATCTTCGCCGACGCCTGGGAGCGGATGGACGCGACCGACCGCGAAGCGTTCTGCGAGGAGCTTCGCAAGGCTGGCCATGACGGCCGCTCCTTCAGCGCCGCCGCGCCGATCACGGCGATCATGGCGCAGGCTGGCGTGCGGCTGACCGGCTTCCTCATGTACCGCATGGCGATCATCGTCGCCAATGCGGTGGCCAAACAGATCCTCGGACGCGGCCTGACTTTCGCCGCGAACGCCGCGCTGACCCGGACCATCGGGGTGTTCGCCGGTCCCATCGGCTGGGCGGTGACTGCCGTCTGGACGGCCGTCGATCTGGCCGGGCCGGCGTACCGCGTCACCATCCCTTGCGTGCTGCACGTCGGCTACCTGCGGCAGAAGAAGCTGTACGCGGCTCTGGCCGCCGAAGCCGCGGGAGAGTGAAGTGACGGCGCTGGACAGTGTCACCGTCACGTTCGAGATCCCGGCGAAGCTGGCGGAACGTCTCGCATCCGGAGAATGGACACGCATCGGCGGCGTCATCCGCGACGCCGCGGGGAGAATCCGCTACATGCTCCGGGAATCCGGCGGGCTGCGCGAGGTTCTGGAATCCGGCGCTCCAATGCCACCGGGAATGTCCGACCAGCTGAACGCCATCTCCCAGGGGCTGGGCATGGTGTCGGGGCTGCAGGTGCTGACACTGGGCGTGACGGTCGCCGGCTTCGCGATGATCGCCCACCGCCTTGACCGCATCGACCGGACGCTCGGACGGATGGTGGACGCGATGCGGGATCTGCGCGACGACATCCAGTGGATGGGCGCCATCCGCGACACGGAGCGGGCCGCCGCGCTCGCGTCGGCCCTGGAGAATGCGGCCTGGGCCCAGGCGCACGATCGCTTCTCCGCGCTCGAACAGGCACGCGGCCAGATCGTCCATTCGCAGAACCAGTACCGGATGCTCATGGACCTGATGCTGTCGAAGGAGGTCGCGCACCGGAACGCCGACGTCTTCGCCGGCTTCTTCCGCCAGCATGCTCTGGCAGGACTGGCCAAATCGCGGTGCGATTGGCTTTTGCTCGGCCCCGGTGCCGCGTTCGAGACGATGTCCGGCGTCGAGCGTGACGCGCAACGCTTGCGGGAACGCTTCCTGGAACCGATGCGCACCTTCGGCAGCCCCAGGGTTCTGCTGTCACTGCCGACCACCGCCCACGGGCCGCTGCGTGAGGCCGCCAAGGCGCTGGTTGCGGATGGCGGACAACTCAGTGGCTATTCCGCCGAGATCGGGTTCTGCCGGGATCGCGGCATCGACCTGCGGTCCTGGGAGCGCGTCGGCTCCGACGAGACGCAGGCGCCGGTCCTCCTCCTCGCGCCGGCGTGAAGCATGGGCAAATCCTCGCCTTCCGTCGCGGATGGTCTGAGGTTCCTGGGATGGGTCGACTACGACGAGGCGCACGAGAAGGCTGCCCGCCTTGCCGCTCTGCGCGGCCGGGATGCCCGTGACGAGCTCGGCCTGGGAAGCGTGCGCGGACACCCTCTCGGACCTGTTCTTCCCCGGCACCAGCACGATCCAGCAGCCGTTCCGCGCGTCGCCCGACGGGGGGCGGTCGGTAGATCCCAAACGCCCCATCGTTCGAGGTCGCAGTCGACCTGGGCATGCCTGCGCATCTCGCACCGGAGAAAGGCATCGCCCCGGTTCTCTGCGCCGGGGCCACGCTGCCAAGCCTTCCGCCGGTCGGTAGATCCCAAGGCTGCCGCGCGAGCCGACCTCTTGGGATCTACCGACCGCCCGATTCGCCCATACGGTCCATGGCGGCTCGGGATTTATCCCCTGGGATCTGCCGACCGCCCCCGTCGTCCCGCCGTCATCCCTTGGGATCCACCGACCGCCGTATGGGATCTACCGACCGCGACTCGCGATTCGCACAGGTTATCCACTGGGGCTTACCGACCAAGCAACTAATAAGAATCCAAATACCAATCAATTAGCGTGGTCGGTAAAACCCAAATTGACTGTTACCAACGGCACAGCCCATTCTCCACGGCGGAGGTGCTCGATGGCCGATATTCACCACCTGATCCTCATGCACGGGGCGGAACGTGCGCGCGAACTCGTCGCTCCGGAACAGCGCCGGTTCGTCGACATCGCCGCGCGCATGCTGGCCGAGGAAGAACAGAGCATCGGCATCACCTATTCGGGATTTGCGCTGACCGCGCTTCCACACAAGGCCGTTCCGGCCGGCATCAAGTGGGAACGGCCCGGCAACCGCGTAACCATGATCGTGGAACCCGGCCACCGGCTGATCAATGGCAAGTCCCAGCCGACCGCCGTGCCGTTCGGCGCCCGCGCCCGCATGGTTCTTTTCTACCTGCAGTCCGAAGCGATCAAGCGGCGCACCCGCGAAGTCGTCCTTGGCCGGTCAATGAACGAATGGCTGTCGCGCATGGGCGTTCCCGTGGGTGGCGAAAGCTTCAAAGCCGTAAAGGAGCAGGCACAGCGCATCTCCCATTGCCGCCTCTCATTTCACTGGGACGGCGACATCAAGGGCCACGTTCAGTTCAACGTTGTCGACGGAGCGTTCGACCTGGGCGCCTTCGAAGCGGGACGCACCCGCGACTGCCGACAGGCCACACTGTGGGAGGAGGTCGTCCACCTGTCGGAAGGCTTCTACAAGGCGCTGACCGAACACCCGGTGCCTGTCCGCGAGCTCGCCTTGCGTGAACTGAGCAGCCAGAGCATGAGCCTCGACCTCTACGTATGGCTCTGCTACCGCCTGCACCATCTGAAGAAGCCGACGCCGATCTCCTGGGAAGCGCTCTTCTCGCAGTTCGGCGGCGGGTTCAAGGAACGCAAGCATTTCAAACCGGCATTCAAGACGGCACTGCGCGCCGCCCTTGCCGCGTATCCGGAAGCCCGGGTGACCGACGAGCCTGCGGGTCTCATCCTGTACCCGTCGCCCCCCGCGATCGCCAAACTGGCTGGATGACGCGCGGCACCTCCCGTCGGTAGATCCCAAACCGCGCCCGCCTGTGCCACCTGTCCGTGCGAATGGGTGGACGCAGTGCCGGCCCATGCCCGGCCTTCTACGGCACCAAAGGCCTCGACCTCGCGGTCGGTAAACCCCAAAGGTGACCGGAATAGACCAGCGGTCGGTAGATCCCAAAACCGCGCCGCTCCATCCTTGGGGTGGTCGGTAGATCCCAAACCCCCCGGCACGATTCGCCGGTGCGCGGGTCGCATGGTCGGTAGATCCCAAGCGACCGAAAGCCGAAGCGGTCGGCAGATCCCAAAGCGGACACGCCGACCAGATCCTCTGCCACCCTCCCCTGCCCGGCCACCGCGGCTGATGGATTGGGATCTACCGACCGCGATCCGGTCCGAGCGGAGTGACAATCCGTCAACCACGGTTGACATCGTGCGTCACCAGTGTGCAAGGTGCGCACGAATCAACCGGGAGGCCTCATGTCTCAGGACGCCATGACCGGTGAGGAACTGCGCCAGTTTCGCGAAGCCCGCGGAATGGCGCAGCAGGAACTCGCCGAGTTGCTCAACACCGCTCTCAGCCGCCGCTATGACCGCAACCGTATCAGCCGCTGGGAGAACAGCGCCGAACGCATCCCGCAGGGCGTTATCGTGACGTTGCGCGGCATGGCCGGCGGTGCGCCGAGCGGCATTCCGGCCGCCGCCGCAGGCCCGGCCAGCGTGGTCGTATGGGTCAACCAGAAGGGCGGCGTCGGCAAGACCACCAGCACGGTCAACGTCGCGTACCTGCTGGCCAAGGCCGGCAAGCGCGTGCTGGTCGTCGACTGCGATCCGCAGGCCAACGCCACCATCCATTTCGGCGTCGATCCGCACGAACGCGAGGTGGCCAAGCGCACCCTGACGCACGTCATGTTCGGACCGCTTCCCGTTCAGGAGGCCGCCATGACCGTGTGCGGCGGCCTGATCGACCTCCTGCCCTGCTCCATCTCCCTGTCCAACGCGGACGCCGAACTCACCCGCGAACCGAACGGCAACCTGATCCTGCGCGAGAAGCTGGACGAGGTGCGGAACGCGTATGATTTCGTGATGCTCGACTGCCCCCCGAACCTTGGACAGATCACCGTCTCCGCGCTCAACGCCGCCGACCAGGTCGTCATTCCCTCGCAGACCGAGATGCTTTCCATCATGGGCATCCCGATGCTGTTGGAAACGCTCAGCAAGGTGCAGCGCCGCGTCAACCCGCGCATTGCCATCCTGGGCATCCTACCCACGCTGCACAAGGCGCGCCGTGCCCAGGACCAAGCCATGGCGGCGGAACTGCGCCAACTCGCCGCGGCAAACCGCATCCGGCTCTTCGACGTGGTGCGGGACGCGCCGGAATACGCGAAGGGCGTGACGGCCGGCGTGCCCGGACTGGTGATCAACCCGGCCGCCGCTGGCGCCGACGCGTACCACGAAGTTGCGCAGGCGCTGCTCGCCCTGCCGAACCACGAGAGGGCCGATCATGCCGCCGCGTAACTTCCTGTCCGGGAACACCGGCATGCTGCACCGCGCGGCGTCGCGGGCGTCCAGCCTGTTCGCGGTCGACGAGGATCGCGCCTATCGAGAACTGGAACTCGTCCAGGTAAGTCCGGACCCGGATCAGCCGCGCCGGCATTTCGATCCGGCCGACATCGATGCGCTCGCCGCATCGATCGAGCAGCACGGCCTGCTCCAGCCCATCGTCGTTCGGGAGGTCACGGCCGACCGGTACGGCATCGTTGCCGGCGAGCGGCGCTATCGCGCCTTCCAGCAGCTGGGCCGGGCCACGATCCCCGCCGTGGTGCTGCGCGGCGACGCTTCTCGCGCGCTGCCGCTGGTGGAAAATGTCCAGCGCGTCGACCTGCACGCCCTCGAACTGGCGGCCGGGCTGAACCGGCTGATCGAGGAGGAAGGGCTGACGCAGGCACAGGCGGGGCTCTTGATCGGCAAGTCGCAGGAGCATGTCGCCCGCCTGCTCGGCCTGCTCAAGCTGCCGGAGTGGATCCGCGCGGAGGCGCCCGGCCAACCGCAGGTGTCGACCTCCATGCTGCTTGAGATCGCGGAGCTTGGCGATCCGGACCTGCAGGCCCGCGTGTGGACCCAAGCCAAGGGAGGCCTGACGATCCGCGGCTTGCGCGACATCAAGCAGCAGGCGAAGGAGGCCACGGCGCGCCCTGCCCCGCAGCCGGCCGTTTTCCGCAACCTGGGCCGCACCGTGTCGGCGTTCGAGGAGCTGCGGAACCACGGCCGCCCGGTTCCGGACCGCTACCGGGACGATCTCCTCAAGCTTCGCGCCGTGATCGACGCCTTGTTGGACGCGTAAGCCGCGGCCCATCGTATTTGACGTCAAATACCCCCGAGCCGCCGCCGGGGTTTCCGGGCTGGGTATTTGACGTCAAATATCCAGCCCTGGACGTCCCCCTCTGCACGGCCTGTCGTGCACGTGTGCTCCGGGCGCAGCCGCTCGGCGGTTTCTGGCCCCTTGCCGCACAGCCTCGAACCACATCGGTGAAGCGTTCCTCCGAAGCCCGCGCATCCTGGCCGGCCTCATGGCTTGTCATGGACGTTGGCGATCCCCGGGGGTGGGTCCAATCGCCGGATCAGGCTATCGAACGGGCGATGTTGAACGGTGACGTTTTGAAGCGCGAAAGCGCCGTGCGCCGGCCACATCCCGCTCCAATCCCCATGGCGCGTGGGGACGGGCAGGGTGGGGCGGCGGCCCCTGTTTCACCGCACGGCCGAGCAGCGACGATTCGTTGCGGGTGGCGGCGTAGGGATGCCCTGGTCGTGTCGAGGCCGGCCAGGAACGCCGCCATGTCGGCGAAGTTCGGGTGGTAGCGCAGCAGCGGCAGCCGGGAGTCGGGAGTCGGCCCCGAAGCTGGCGGGCGCCCCTTTGGTGACCGTCACCTCGCGGTCCCGCGCGTCGCTGAGGAGGCTATCCCAGGGGGTGACGAGTTCCTGTGTCTGTCGCTGGTGCCGCTCCATGGTCCCGCCGTCGGCCGCCTTCAGCGTCAGGCCGCAATTGGGCGCCGCCGGGTCGAACGCGTCGCTGGCGTTCCCTTGGCACGACAGGAAGGTCTGCGTCAGCTGCCGGGCCTGGTCGTCGGGCCGGCACCAGGACGTCGGGTGGCGCGAGCATAGGGCGCCAGCGTCCGGGGAGCGCCATTCCACGGTGATGCCGTCCCCCCGCCGTCCGTATGAGGGCCGGCGGGGGGACTGGCGTTACAAGGTCTTCAGTTACAGGGTCTTCAGATACTCGATCAGTTCATAGCGCTCGGTGTCGGTCAGGGTGCGGCCGACGATGCCGTTGCCCAGGACCTTGCCGTCGCCCTTGAACTCGTGACCGGCGTTGGAATTGCCGGGGATCGGCTTGCCGTCGGCGCCGGTGACGCTGAACAGGGTGTAGCCCTGCTTCACCAGTTCGTCGCGCTTGGCCTTGTCGTCGGCGCTGTCACCCTCATAGCTCTTGAGGCCCAGGTTGACCGGGTCCAGTTCGGTCAGGCCTACCACGAACTGGGTGGCGCGCTTCTCGGCCGGCAGCAGCAGCTGGTACAGGTTGGCCACGGACCCGTTGTGCAGGAACGGCGCGGTCGACCAGATGCCGTCCAGCGGCCGGGCCCGGTAGGTGGCCTCCAGCAGCACCTTGTTGGGACGGTAGCCCTCCATCCAGGCGATGGTGTCCGGATCGGTGATCTTGTTGTCCGCGTACCAGCGGTTGGCGGTCGCCTGGGTGGTGTACTTCAGCGCGTCCGCCATGCTCATGACCTGGCCGACCTTGCTGACGAGCTTCCTGGAGCCGTCGGGCATGGTCTCTTCCACCGTGGCCATGGGCTGGGGCACGCCGGACCACTTGTTCCACGTCATGTTGGTCATGTTGGGGAAGCGGGTGGCGAAATTGACCACTTCCTGGGGGTCGGTGCCGATATCCTGGATGTTGAGCTTGGTCACCCGCAGGAACTGCCGCCGGTACTTCGGCGCCATGTCCGTGTCGGCGTCCTTGCTCTCCCAGTAGACCGGGTTCAGGTTGCCCTGGCTGTCCACCGCGCCGATGGCGGGGTCGTTGAGGGGCGGCAGGTGGCAGCTCTGGCACAGCTCGGCATAGAGCTTCTTGCCCGCCTCGGCTTTTGCGGCGTCGATCGGGGGCAGGCCCAGCTGGCCGCTCACGGTCTGCCAGGACGGGGGTCGCAGGCCCGGAAGCTCCTTCTTCGCCTTGACGTAGGCCCAGGGATCCGCGTCCTGGTCCGGCTTGAAGGTGCCCTCCATCAGCAGCGTTTCGAACCGGTGCAGATTGCCCACCATGGCGGTGGACTTGTAGAGCAGGTTCGGGTCGCTGGTGGTCAGGTTGACCGGGGCGAAGACGCCCAGCGCCTCGCCCACGTTGCGGATCATCGGATTGCGGACTACGCCCGGGTACTCGGCCCAGGCCAGCCACGGCACCGTCCACACCATGGGATAGCTGACCGGCGCGGTGGACGCCGCGACGTTGCCGGGCGTCTGGGCATCCACGGCGAAAACCTGGTTGCCGATGGCGTCCAGGGCGTCGAGGCGGGAGAAGCCGGCCGAGGTGCTGCTGGGCGGCACCGGGGTCCGGGCCTTCTGGATGGCGAAGTCGAGCAGCTGCGTGTACAGCGAGAACTTCTGCAGCTCGGTGGGGGTTGCGGTTCCCAGGACGGCGGCGGCGAAGCGGTCGAAGCGCGAGAACGTCCAGTCCCAGGGCGGCACGTCCAGCTGGTCGGGCAGCAGCGTCTGCAGCAGCGCCACCAGGAACTTGGCGCCGAACATGTCCAGGTTCACATGGGACGGGCCGCCGTCGACGAACAGCGCCTTGCCGTTGTACTCGACCTTGCCGGCGTGGCACAGAGCGCAGCCCAGGCCCAGCACGGTTTGTGGCTGGGCGTTGGCGGTCATGGGGTCGACATACCCGAGCTGCCGGGTCAGACCCGCGGGCAGCCCGTCGGGGTTGTCCCTGGACTTGGGCTGGTTGAGCATGCCGAAACGGGCCAGGTACTCGGGCGACGCGAAGCGCGGCTGGACGGCGCTGGACGCGGCCGGCTTCATCCGCCACGACTCGGGCAGGTCGCGAACGCCGGCCGCGGCCGGCGGCTGGCCGAACGTCTTGCCCTGCTCCGGCGCCTCAAGCGCCAGAAACCATTGATAGGGCATGAAGTACGTGCCCTGGGGCGTCGTGCGGTACCAGTCCTGCTGATCGGGCGTCAGGTTCTGGGCGTAGTTCCAGGATGCGACTGGCTTGATGGGCGGCAGCGGCGCGTTGGCCGCCGCCTCGTACCCCTTGTAAGCGGCGGCCAGCGTCTCGATCGCCTGGAAGACCTTGCTCCAGTCGACTTTGGCGTCGGCGGCCAGCGTCTTTTCCTTGGCCGCCGGTGCGGTCTGCGCCGCCGGGGTTTCCCCGGCCGCAACCGCTTGCGCCGCTGGCATGACCAGCGCAGCCGCAAGCGCCACCATTGATGGCTTAATCCCTCGCATTCGATGCCCCCGCTATGGCTCTTAGGATAAGGTCATCGTTGCGTTGCACTCTGGGTACGTCAACCGAGAATAGATAAGAGATTGACATGCAGCCTTATGGCGACTGAATTGACCTGAATGGACACTTTTAAGTGACTGGGCTGTTGGGGCGGAGACCGTCGCAAACCTGGGGGGCCTTTACGCCGCCCGAAGAAGTGGTCGGCGGGCGAATGGCTCGGCGGCGGCATGGTCCGATGCGAGTGTGCGGCACCGTCGGGTTTGGGCTGGCCGGGATGACGGTATAAGAGCACCTAACAGAAACGCTCGACTCTTCTGAAGGCGATGATGGCGCAGGCCAAGGTTGAAAAGGCTTGATGGATGTCGGCACGGCGTTCGTAGCGGACGGTGAGGCGGCGGAAGCGGCTGATCCAGGCGAGCGTGCGCTCGACACTCCTCCGTACAATGTTGCCCAGGATCGTTGTTTCGCGTCCCATCGTGGCCTCCGGGAGGAGGTGGGATGCGAAAGACGATCTCGACCTGCCCGTCATCGATCTCGATGCGGCGGATCATGAGCCAGATGATGTCGCGTTTCGCGGCCCAGTCGAGTTGGTCGAGGCCATCGGAAACCTTGGCTGCAAAATCTTCCAGGCGGCCCACCACCATGGTGATGTCGCGCGCGGCCGCCACGGTGTCGGCCAGCGTCTTGCGTTGTTCCTCGAGTTGGGCCACACGCGACCGCAGGTCGGTGACGCGAGGCCCAAACTCGGCCCGCTCGACCAGGCCCTCGGC
>Ga0196970_1000420_pt1 | contig 50070 bp, 74 predicted proteins | sample S1v_513CmetaG_FD_148672 | JGI IMG/M metagenome (GOLD analysis project Ga0196970, IMG submission 148672) | Soil microbial communities from Anza Borrego desert, Southern California, United States - S1+v_5-13C | ecosystem: Environmental > Terrestrial > Soil > Desert | place: USA: California... | reverse complement strand
TCAGTAAGTGGTTGTATATTGCTTTTCAGTCTCTTGTCAGAGTTTGTGAGAAAAGAGTTTGCCTTTACATTACCGATAACATGAAGCTTTTCTGTAGGAGTGTTCGTTCCTATTCCTACATTGCTTGCGCTGCCTCAGTTATAGAAAGTGGTTGTGCCATTCTGCATCCGAGAAGGAAGAAGTGATGCAACAACAGTATAGAGTAGTCATGTGTCAGTTATCATAAGACGCTGATTCGTGGTTGCTCATGAAAATGCTCAGAAATGAACTAATCATGCTACATCCAATGCTGCTCACGGAAGAGCTTTGTTAACGCCTGCAGCTCCTACGCCAATAGTGAAGGATGGTCAGCTGTAAGGTACAGTCAGTGCTCCAGCTCATCCTGCGCCTCACACAAGACCTAAAATCCATCCTGGAGAGTCAGCTCTAAATGTTACATTTCATGAATATGTTCCTGATGCGGGTGAGCTGCTTGAAGATGCTCCAGTAGAAGTAACTGTATGACAAAGGCAGGTTCCATTTAGCTGACATGCTGCATAATCTGCAGCAGCAAATGCTGGATCCGAACACTGTGAATTTTGTATCGCTTTATTGGCGCTACATGCTACTGGTATGCCTCCCGGATAGCCACATGTCCGATTATATGTTGAAACTCATGTGGTGAGCACAGTACTTGGTGTTGCTGTTCCATTACAGAGTCATGTGGTTGGAGTATTCATAAATAGCTGTCCTTGTGACGGTCCGCATCATGCTACTAAGCGAGTTGCACTGCATGAGTCAGTATAGTTTACTGTTCCTACAGTTGAGTTGTAATATTGTGATGAAAAACACGTCCATGAATATGTTCACGGTGTTGTCGCAACTGCCGAAGGGGTGCCATAGGCGCAAAGATTTGACGTTGGCATTGCTGACAATGATTGACCATTGGAAGTTCAGCACCATGATACACGTCCCACATTACACGCAGCTACAGATGGTCATCATGCTGTTTGTAATGTACATGTCCGGTTATATGAAGTTGTAACACCGTATGCAGGGTTGCTTGCCCATGCGGGACTATAATTGATTGTAACTGAAGAAATTGTCACAGTGTTTGGGGTTGTTCCTTGTACTGTACATAAAGCGCCTGTCGGCCATTCTCTTTGTCTGTTGGCCGGTGTCGGAAAGGTTCCATTTCCTTGCTGAGCTGGTCAGCATGCAGCCATTGCAGATTGGCCACCACCGCCAGGTCACACAGTACCTCAGCCGCCGGGGTTCACTGTTCATCCGCCACCTCACGGACCATCGAGGGCATGTACGCTGCCGGTCAAGACAAGCGCAAGACTTATAAGCGATGATACTATTAATGTTTTTTTCATTCCTTAGAAGCGTAAGTAAAATATAATTATTGTTTCTCAGCATAACAATATGAGCTATTTTTCCCTGGTGCAGCACACGTCCATCTATACCGCTGTATACCTGCAGGTGAAGTTACGGTTGTCATAGATCATCCTACAACTGTTGCCGTAGTAATGTTTCCACAAAGACTAGTCGTTGGAGGAGTGGTGAGTGGAGCAGATGTTTGTGTGGCAGCTCAGCATTCTGCATGATAACGAGTGTTGGTACCATTCCAGTAGCTTGTTTTACATTCGAGACTGCTTGGTCATCCGTTAAACCCATTACAGTACCAAGTTCTCGTAATTGGATTCGTAGAAATGGTAGTAAGTGATCCGATTGAGGCGCCGACAACAACATTATTGCTCGTTACAATTGATCAGTCACAGAGGTCTGCATTACCGTTGATAGGGTTTTGACTTGATCCGACCTTAGACAATGCATTACACATTCCGGCGGTAACAGGGTATCATATACAACTGCTAGATGCAGCCCCGCCATTTACTCACTGACACACCCATTGCTCAAAATATGTTGTTCCAGCTGCATATACATTTGTTATCTGTGGTGTTCCTACCGCACAACGCTGTGAGGCTGTTGGAGCTTCGCGGTATGTTGTTCCGTTTGCACTTCCGCACTGACCATTATTTGACTGTGTTGCGGTACATGTCGGCGAGTTATTTCATCAGTTCACTCCAAGGCATGTCCAACTTCGTGGACCATTTCATGCTACCACTGAAGGGTTTCATAGTGCACAAAGATTTGATGAAGGAGCTGTAGGAAATGTCTGACCATTTGCTGTTCAGCAAATACCATGATGTCTAAAGCACAATGGACTTGTAATAGCTAATCATGAAACATATGGACATGGGTTGACATTGGTGTTTGTTCCGCCTCATGTGTAGGTAAATACTGAAGGGTTGAATACGATCCGTCATGTCCGTGATGAATATACATGGAGTTTAGTAAGAGGATTATCGAGACCTACACCGACGTTACCATCGTTATCATCGAGGAGAGTTCCATAGAAAATATCAGAAGTATTAACAGTAGATTGATGCCATATATTTGAAGATGGTAAGATCTGACTTCCTCAATCACAAACAATTAATCCTGTGCTTGTTATTTCCTGAACATACCCCGGAGCACAATTATTAAATCCGATTGGACCTCATCCCGGTATCGATGAGAGTGGTGTACAATCCGGAAGACCATTGGACACACCTATCATTGCCTCTCCTGCAGGGCAGACTCCGGAAATTAGTGCTGAGATAGTTGTGATCATCGGTATTCCGAAGTCCTCAAGATGGAGTGATCACATGCCAACATCTCATGTATGTACACTATTGTCAGCAAATGAATTGCCGGTAATCTGATGCACATACGTAAGTCTGCCTTGATATGCTTTTAAAATCTTAGCATCAGGTGTGGGAGGATATACTCTAATACCACGCTCATCTAAATCTACAGAGTGATTGCTTGAAAAATCACCAAAATCCGTGATAAATAGCTTCTTCAGAAATGGAGCATCTCTGGTAACGTTTGTAGTCATTACTAATCACCAAGCAGTTCCATAGAGAATTACTCCAGCGGCAATACAGATGGTGAGAGTATAGAAAAAGTACTTTCGCTGAAGATAGTGTGTGTTTTTAGATCACATTTGTTTCTATTCAGATCAGAAGTAAAAGTTCATTTACCTGAACATCAATAGAGCTTTCATATCAATGTAGATATGTAAAAATAGAGTAAATAATAAAATTAACAACAAAATGCCAGAAAAGTAGATATAGTAGGTGGCTGGCCTAATTTATAGAAAAGGTGTTAATGCTATAATTTATAAACATTATTTCCATAAATTGGATAACTAGCTATTATCACTATAATCGCATTATACTTGATAATAATGAGGCCAATCGTATAAGAATGTAAGGATATATTGTATTTGACATATTGTATTTTATGTTTATAATATATCTCATGTCTAGCAATGCTAGATATGACATCATTAACAGCTATTTACTCATGATTAACAATAATGTATGCGGACGGCAAAACCTCATACAATTTCCATCACAAATAAATTAAAAAAACCACAAAAAATTATGAAAAAAAGAAACAAAGTGGTGATGGGAATATGCATTATTTTGCTATTTCTATTCACCCTAAAAAATCGAGCAAATGCACAACATGTTCCTGTTGGTCATGTACCTAATGAGCTTATCATAGTTACAAGTGAGCCATTGTTGTGGGATGTATGCGAGCAAGAAATACATGAACTAGTCTTGCCTATAGGAGCAAAAGTAATTGGATGTGCTGATAGAAACTTACAAAAGCAAAACCCAGAAATGACACATGTTGGCTATATAAAAGGTACGCAATTTCTTGTGAAGCTTTCAGCTGCTACAGAGTTGTTAGAACTGCAGTCTGGAAATATAATGAGAAATAACCCGATAATTACCAATATGTACCTCAATGTAATAGGACAGCAAACATCTTCGTTACCACTTTCGCAAAATGATCCTAATTTTGCAACTAGCCAATATCATCTTAAATATGATCTAACAGCTATTGCAAATGGAGTAAAATACCAAGGATGGTCTCACGCATATGGTTATAAGTTTATTGATACTGCAAAAATTGTAGTTGCGATACAAGACGGTGGTTTAAATTTTGCACATCAGGATGTCGTAAATTCTTACCGGATTAAAGCCAATGAACCAATTAACAACCAGGATGATGATAACAATGGATATGTAGATGACTACAGAGGTTGGGATGCAGTTAATGGAGACAACGATCCTACTGACGATAATGTGGGTCCTTACCATGGAACTCAAATGTTTGGCATTGGTGCTGCTGCTATTAACAATGGAATGAATATATGCGGGCAAATCACAGACACAGGAACCACATTGGTAGTCAAGGTTATAAACAGTAACGGAGTTGTTTCAGATTTTTCTGCAGCAACTGGCTACAATTATGCTTTAGGAGAAGGTGCAGATGTAAATAATATGTCGTATGTTTTTACGTCAAATCCTTCTTTATTGATGTCTGCGATTGCATTAGGTGTGTCGAATTACAACTCAGTGCCAGTAGCAGGTGTAGGTAATACGGGTGGCTTATATTATGGCTTTCCCGCATCTGGTCCAAATGTAATAACTGTAGGAAATGCAAATTCAGGAGGTGTTCTAAATTCAGGATCTAGTTATTCAGACAGTGTGGATGTATTAGGGCGAGGTGTGTCTGTAGTGACATTATCTGGTGCAAATAATACAGGTAGTGCGATAGGTACAGGCTCTTCCCCTGCAACTGTTAATATTTCGGGTTACATTTGGTGGATACGCAAAACATACCCTAATCTAACTGTTCCTCAAGTTACAAACGTAATTAGAGGGATGGGTATTAATGGCGGATTTCAATCCAATGTAGGCTGGGGATATGTTGTCGGTCTCGATACATTCCTTTACGAAGCCATGCGACCAGATACACTGATTACACTCAACAAATGCACCGGTAACCAACCTCTGCCTGTCACACATCACTTTCAGATTGTGGACAGCAGTCGTTATGGTAACGGTGCTATCGTTGGTCACTCCTGGAACACTAATATTGCTCCGGTTGGGACTTCAACGTACAGCATGGCGTGGAAATCTGAGCCTCGTCCAAATGAGTTCTATCGTGATACTTTCCATAATCTGAAAGTTGTCATGGTCGGATCAGGCTGGACGGTAGCTTCTACAACCCTGACTACGGCGACCACAAGTCCTTGTGGAAGCTTTACTCTCAATGTCGGTGGCAACACCGGTGCAGCATTAAAAACGCTGTATCGCAATGGTGTCGCTATCGTGACGGGCAGCAATGCAACCAGCTTTGTTGAGTCAGGTCTGTCAGCAGGAACGTATAACTACTTTGTAGTGAGCGATCTCGCAAGCACAGGAACGTGCTGGGACAAGCCGTTTGATACCTCAGCGGTTCTTACGGTCAATGTAGGTACGGCAACCGCTATACCTACGATCAGCATCACTGCAAATCCGAGCGGAGCGATCTGCGCAGGATCCAGTGTGACGTTCACAGCATCCATCACTGATGGCGGAACGGCTCCTTCTTATCAATGGAAGGTGAACGGAAGTAATGTCGGAAGCAATCTTGCTACCTATACATACAATCCGGTCAACGGTGATCAGGTATCTTGTGTACTGACGAGCAATGCGTCATGCGTTGTTACAAATACAGCGACAAGCAATATCATCACTGAAACAGTCAATCCAGTGCTGACACCAACTATCAATGTCACTGCTAACCCAAGCGGAGCGATCTGCACAGGAACAAGCGTGACCTTCACGGCTGCGATTACTAATGGAGGTGTCAATCCTATCTTCCAATGGAAGAAGAACGGTGCCAACGTTGGAACAAACAGCTCTACATATACTGCCACTTCTCTGGTCAATGGTGATATTATCACCTGCGATCTGACAAGCAATGCGACATGTGTTTCACCAGCTACTGTTACGAGTGCTGGTGTCACCATGACAGTCAATCCTCAGGTTACACCATCAGTAAGTATCACGTCGAGTGCTTCCGCAATTTGCGCAGGAGCTTCAGTGGCATTTACCGCTAATCCAGTGAACGGAGGATCTAATCCTATCTATCAGTGGAAGAAGAATGGTGTCAATGTAGGTGTAAATAGCATCACGTACTTTGATGTGACGCTTACAAGTACCGATGTTATTACTTGCGAGTTAACAAGCAGTGCATCATGTGCATCGCCTGCGACTGTAACAAGTAATGGAATCACTACAGCAGTGACAACCCCATCGGTGCCAAGTGTAACAGTTGGTGCAAGTGCTGCATCCGTATGCACAGGAACACCAGTAACGTTTACTGCCACGCCTGTCAATGGAGGCTCTGCCCCTACGTATCAGTGGAAAAAGAATGCAGTCAATGTAGGCACGAATAGCGCTACCTATGTAGATGCTGGACTTGTAAGCACTGATGTTATCACCGTTGAGATGACTACATCGCTTATTTGTGTCACCGCCGCAAGTGCTACAAGCACCGGCGTATCAGTGATCGTGAACTCCATGGTAACACCAAGCGTGTCAGTGACATCAACCAGCACATCGTTTTGTGCTCATGGTGGTGCTGCAACGCTTACCGCAAACTCCAATGTGAGCGGCGCATCATACCAATGGTACGATGGTGTAACACCAGTAGGAACTAACAGCAATACGTATCTGTCATCCGGAGTTCCATCCGGTGCGCATAACTACAGTGTTGTTATCACCGTTCCTGCAGGAGGATGTTTTACATCCACAACTGCAACAAGCAATATCGTATCGATCAATGTTGATCCTGCTTTGACACTTACAGCTCCTACAACAACAGGGGTTCCGGTTTACCTGCAGTCGAACAACTATGATAACTCTCTTACGGTAAACATCCCGTCAGGAGTATCTACTTATATCCTTCACTGGTATGAGTATGTCTTAGGTGTTCCAACATTGGTACACACTTCCACCAATATACCCACGTGGGTGAAACAACTTACGGTCGGTTACGCTGACTCCATATTCGTGTGGTTACTACCAACAAGCGGATGCTGGTCAGCTGACTCGATTCAATCAAATATATCTATTGTACAGCATCCGAATGCCATTGCCGGGCCTTCGATGACTGAATTCAACCTGTATCCAAATCCTGTCAATCGCAGCTTCACCGTAAAAGGTGTAAGCAGCGGTGACATCATGAAGATAACAAACCCTCTTGGACAAGTGATAATGAATCATGTCTTTAAGGACTTTAACGGTTCTGAACAGATAGAATTTCACTTCGCTGCCGGCGTCTATATTGCTGTCTTTTACGACAAAGAGAATAGACCTTACAAGAGTGTTAGGTTGATCAAAAGTGAGTAAGTAGCTTATCTATAATAGAGCGCCCGGTTTTTACCGGGCGCTTTTCTTGTATTTTGATTTTGTTGTTATTGCATATTATCTTTAGTTAGATATACTATACGTCCGCGCAAAGAGAAAGGTATTAATTTGATTAATTCACAGTTATCTAAAAACAGAATTACATGCGGACAAACCACAGCATCTTCTTAGTATTGATGGCGATCATACTGGGAAGTTGCAACAAAAACGAGCAGGGATACGACATGAAACGTTCGGCCCGTCGCTCAGTATTAGTACAAGCAGTCAACCCGGCAGCTGAATCCGATTCAGCAAGCCGATCAGTATCAATTCACATTTCTGAGGCTCACGTAAAGGATCTCCATCAAGTGTCTGCTTACCCAAGCAGCTTCGTAGATTCTGCACAAGCTAGCCGTATATTTCAGGATGTATTTGCCCAAGGCGATAGCCTATGGGGCAGGTTTTTCTCTGACGGACAGTTTGCATATGCTAACGCAGTCCGACGATATATTGAACAGAAGTATCATCGTAAATGTGAGAAATTATTTACTTATGGCCGGTTAACAGCGACCTCACCGCATTATGGATGCAGTGCGTCATGGAGTTATGATGTCACATGTGTTCTGCGGGGGAAAGACGGCGCTATTTACGCTATCGATCCTCGGTTGTTTACCAGTATGGTATCCGGAGAAACATGGGTAAAAGCACATACCTACCCAACGGTATGTGAGCAAAAACCTACGCAGTATCCAAAGTATCAGCTGGTGGCTGGTGAGACCTTCACGCCGCTTGACGCACTACCATCAGGGTATCTTGTAGATCCTACATATAGGCTTACAGATATTTACCTGGTGAAATATGCTGACAGCGCAGGGTGCAGGGATCTTACCAGTGTTCTCTAGCTAAAACCAATCTCTTTGTCGCGGTTCGCCCGGGTTTTACCCGGGTGATTTTTTGTATTGCATTTTTGCGGGAAGAGAGTATAGTAGAATTACGCAAAGAGTACCAATAAACAAAAGTTCCGATGTAATTCTGTATGTGTAGACCCGTCTGTTTGTCAGGCAGGTCTTTTTTTGTTCTTGACAAAGTGACTTCTAACACTATTATTGAGACTTACTTTTAAACTGTTTGTATGGATAAACCTCTGTGCCTCAATAGGTGCCATTGTTTACCGGAGATCGTGTTTAAAGGTTTTGGTTAAATGAGTGATTGGTATCGCCCCAGTCACTTTTCTTTTTCCAAAAAATATCTCTATTTTTCTTTCCATGTATTCGTACCACGTACGAATTTATTTTTTATTATGGTAGAAATGGATATCGCATCACTCTCGTTAGAGCATCAATCACTGGTGAATCTCGCACAGCATATTCTCGATCCGCAGTCGCGGGAATATGCGATGCAGGTGCTCCGCCATGCAGTCGTATTATGAATACACGAATGATGAGATCTTGATATACTGATTGCCGCGGGTTTGTTTTGTCACGCAGTATCATACCCGAAGGATGATATCCGTATGCTTCGAGCGGGTGACGAAAGCGCGACATTTGCGAAGAACATACTGAAGAGCATAGATCGGTTTCCGCCAGAAAAGATTTCGTACGTGGCAGATGTCATCGCACAAAATAGCTTTGCTGTTCATGTGCCTCATGAGAGCTTGGAGTCACAAATCATCCACGATGCGATCAAGATCGTGAGTATAGAGAACCTCTATACGGAGAAAGCAAAAAGTGTGTTTCAAAAGAAACAATGACTCTCAGCTCTGATAGCGAAAGAGATAAAGAAGAAGAGATTATCGCCACAATTATCATGAAAATAAGGATGGAAACCTTGTAATTTGCAAGGAAATACCTACTATGGAGAGAACTGAGCAGCAACTCAGATACAGAGGATTCATACTCCTTTTTACTCCGTTTCCCGCACAAACGCATGAAAAAATTACAGTACACACTTTTGACATTCTATAAGTTTGTTGATATCGCTCACCCTCGCGAGGAGGTGAAAGACCATCTCGCTTTCTGTAAAGATATAGGCATAAAAGGCCGTATTTACATCGGTGAAGAAGGTATCAGCGCAACGCTCACTGGTAACGATGGACAGATAAAAGCATACAGGATGTACCTTGCTAATAGTCCGTATTTTAACAACATCCCAGACATAGATATCAAAGCGACGCGTGTTGATGACTATTATTTTGATCGTATGATCGTCAAATATCGTAAGGAAATTGTCGCACTGGGAACAAGCGTCACGCAAGGAGAGATCGAGCAGTATCATAAGGAAATGACACCGGAAGATTTCAAGAAGCTGATTGATTCAGGAGATCTTGCAGACCGGGTGGTTGTCGACATGAGAAATGACTATGAGTATAAACTTGGTCATTTTAAGAATGCAATCCCGGCATGAACGATCAATTTTCGTGAGGTTCCGGATCTGTTAGAGAAGTATAAGACGCTCTTTGGCGAGAAGAAGATTTTATGGTATTGTACCGGTGCAATCCGTTGTGAGAAGCTCTCAGTACTAGCAAATAAAGCAGGTCTGAAAGACGTTTACGCTCTTCAGGGGGGTATCGTGAAATATGTGAATACGTACAACGATGGGAATTTTCTCGGTAACTTATATACGTTTGACGGACGTGTCTCTGCGCGCGTCGGTGACGATGAGACACATGTGACCATCGGCGAATGTATCTATTCTGGTTTAAAAACGGATAACTGCGAGAACTGTCGTTATAGTCCGTGTAATGCGCGCATCATCTGCCGCAAGAAACAGTATAAGCGCCATATGGGATTCTGCTCGGAAGAATGCTTTGAGAAGGCAAAGGACGATCTGATGATTAAGGATCTGGAGCGGGATGAGTTAGACTACCAGTCGATCCGCGATGCTATCAAAAAAGATCCTTCGCAGAAAGAGATCCTTCAGAAAAAAGTGAGTGACCATCTGTCACAAAAGCTTGAAAATATCGTATTCAATCATAAGGAAAGCCAAAAAGAGACAGTCATTTTCCACGATTAAAAAAGCCGATTTGAGAAACAAATCAGCCAAAGGTCTCCCGTACCTCTGTAGTTCGACGGCTTTATCGAGACACTTTTATCTTTATCCTCTGGAGATGGAGGAACTTATGTATATGTAAATGTACTATCATTTCTAGCATATTTCATCTTGCGAATCAGTAGAATCACTTTACTCTCATCACCGTTAGCCCATGTAATATTTTTCTGTACAGATTTTTCGCTCATGCGAACCATGATCACTTTCATTTATGACATAAAAAAGAACATATGCAACAAAACGAAACACAGCAATTAAAGGTCTTTCTTGTTGATATTGTGCCGCCGACGTTTCCTGCTGATCTTATCGAGCATCGCATGCAGGAGCTCGAGTCGCTGGTCACTACCTACAAGGGAATAGTGATCGTTAAAACGATGCAAAAACGTATGAGACCTGACTACCGTTTCTACATCGGGAAAGGAAAACTGCACGAAATAAAGGATGAAATGAAGCTTGTCGGAGCGAACCTTTTGGTGATCGGAAACATCCTCAAACCGGCGCAGATATTTAATATTGCGGAGATCCTTCGCAAGGATAATATACAGATTTGGGATAGAGTGGATCTTATCCTGAAGATATTCGAACGCCATGCAACAAGCACTGAAGCAAGACTGCAGATAGAGCTTGCGGCAATTAAGCATATGTGACCCCGTATCTTTGGTATGGGTATGGAATTGTCACGTCAGGGAGCATCATGATCGTGAGGATGATCAGGAGCTTCGCGCTGACTTGGTGAAACCAATACAGAGCGTATGCGCCGCCACCTAAGAGACAAACAGCATGCAATCAAGAAGAAGCTTGATCAGTATCAGCATACAAGAGAACTTCACCGTCATGCGAGATCTCGTCAGTGACTGCCGACAGTAGGGATAGTCGGATATACTAATGCAGGAAAATCCCGTCTTATGCATGCGCTCACGAGTAAAGATATTCTCGTAGAGAATAAGCTCTTTGCAACGCTCGGCACCGCAGTAGGGAAAATGTATATGCCTCCGCAGGGTGAAGCTGGAGGAAAAGGGAAAGAGATCCTGATCAACGATACGATTTGATTTATCCGTGACCTTCCCCCAGATCTTATTGATGCGTTTTCGTCAACCCTCGAGGATAGTATTCATGCTGATGTGCTCATGCACGTGATAGACGCATCCGATGAATATATAAACGAGAAGATTGAAATAGTTGAGGATATTCTCGAAAAGATAGGGGCGAGCCAGAAAAAACTCTATGTGTTCAATAAAATAGACCTTATAGATGATGAAAAACTGGCTTCTCTTCGTAGAAGATTTGCAGATTTGGCTCCTATTTTCATCTCAGCTGATAAAGCCCAGGGGTTGCAAGAATTGAGAGAGATGATCGTGAAGGTTGTCTCGTAACATAATCTTGTACTTCTCAGGTAAAACAGTACTAATGCAAATAACGAATTTTGTACCTATTTCCTGCTATGCAAGACGATAATCAACTGGTTCAGAGGATACAGAACGGGGAAACCGAGCTGTTTAGTGTGCTGTATGAAAAATACTGTCACAAAATTTTGGTTTTTCTGTTTTATAAGTGTAGCGATATGAGCCGTGCAGAGGATTTGGCAGGAGATGTCTTTCTGAAAGCATTTGACGCGATAGGGTCGTTTCGTCCACAGAAAGAGAAAGCCTTTTCGTCATGGCTCTATACGATCGCTACAAATACCTTCCTTGATAGTGTTAAAAAGAAAAAAGAAAGCTCTCTCGATGATAAGGCGTTTATGATAGCTGATGATAGTGTCGGCGATATGACTCATAATGCACAGATCGGACAGCAGGCAGAAGAGATTTTACTCTATCTTGATTCCCTCGGAAGCGATAAAAAGGATCTCTTTGTGATGCGTATTCGGCAGGATATGAGCCGGGAGGAAATAGAGGAAGTGACAGGAAGGTCGAGTGCTGCGCTCAGAAAAGAATATAGCAGGCTTATACAGAAATTAGTAGAGAAATTCTGATATATGACAGTTTTATGTGTTTTATGCTGACGATGGATAAAGTAACAAAGCAGCTCCATGCGGAGGATCTCTATAAGGAACTTGTATCCTATGATCCTTCTTTGTCCGATGACAAAGAGGCAGTTTTGCAGGTCATCGAAAAAATGATAGAAGCTAAACCGGTTATCCAGGTAAACCCTCAGCGAAGAGAGAGATTCGGTGAAAGGCTTGCTGATTATATTCAGGTGAAGAAAGCGTCTGCATTGCCAAAAACTGGAATCGGTTTCTGGCTGACAAAGCGAAGCTTTTCAACTGCTTCATTAGTTGCGATTATTTTTATTGCAGGAGCAAGTTATGTATTCTACCAGGTGGAAATGAAGCCTCAGATGAAGCACAAAGACCAGAATGCGGTGAGACAGCTTGCAGTGACTACTGAAACAACAGAAGATGGATGAGCGCAGCACGACATTTCGTTGCGCACTATGCAGACATCGTGAGTCGAGTCAGACGAACCAAGTGATTCATCAGCACCGCAAATGTCGGCTACTATCGCTATGCAAGATAGTGTCAAAGCCGAGGCTGATATAAGTTTTCAGAATAGCACACATGCATTACAGAACACCAATACTATAAAAAATAAAGTAAAAGACACTCTTGGAAAACATGATGGCGACATAGAGAAATCGACAGATGTTGACACAGAAGAGTTGGCGCGTATGTGATGATGAGCATGACCATCAATCGTTATGTATGACAGCGGTAGTGGTATGGGTTGATGAGAAAATGTCACTATGCTTACTACTGCTAGTGAGCCTGCGGCTGATATGCATATGCAAAAGAAAGTTGCTCTGCTCTTTGTGGATGAAGCATGAACGCTTATGCTTTCACCAGTGCTGGACATCCTCAATGCATACGGCATGAAGGCAACATTCGTCGAGGCAAACAATGAGCTTGCGGTTAAGCTCATATCTGACGGACATGAGATCGAAACAAATATGAAATCGCGTGCATATGTTGAATTACATAACAACAACATAGAAAAAAATGTATCTTCCCTTGCAGATAATGTTGTTATTGTTCTGTATGTAACTGATATAGTGAAACATCCGGAGATGCTGAAAGTGATGATAGAAAGCTTGCAGTCTCATGGATATGCGTTCGTGAAGGTGTCTGCTATCCAGAGATAATTTCATCGATCGCCTGGAAGAACGCATCAATATCTTCCTTCGTATTATGGAGAGAAAGACTCATCCTGCATGAGCCTTTTTTTTCTATCTGTTCAAAAAAGGGGTGAGTACAATGTGAGCCTGAGCGAACGCAGATGTTCTTTTCAGCAAGACGCTCTCCAAGTTGGGTATGATTTTCAAATGAAGATACGACAAACGAAAAGATGCCGAGTCTGTTTTCTGCGTCAGCAGGTCCTATGAGTGTAATATGATCAACGCGCTCAGCAAATCACTGCAGCGTGTAAGCGGTGAGTTCAAGTTCATGTTTCTGTATCGCTGCATATCAGCCAATCATATCGATATATTCTATTGCTTTTAATAATGAAACGGCGCCGATGATATGCGGAGTTCCCGGTTCAAATTTCTCAGCAGTGTTCTTCAGGGCATGACCGTTGGTTGATACCGTTTCGATACTTCCGCCTCCGCCGATAGACGGAGTAAGTTCCTTCAGCAGCTCTTTGCGTATATAAAGCATACCGATTCATGTGTCAGCCATCATCTTATGTCATGTAGCGATGAGGGCATCACATTTGAGATCGTTTACATCGATACGGAAATGAGGAAGGGCTTGCGAACCATCTATTACAAAGATTGTATCATCACGTAACAATGCGCTAACTTTCTCCAGGTTGTATATCCTTCCTGTTACATTTGATGCAGCGCTGAGTGAAACGATCTTCACATGCGGTGTATATTTTTTGGTGAAATCATCGATGTCTATATCGTAGTTCTCATCGATATTGATCCGTTCTATCTCTATGCCTTCGATCTTTGAAGCAATCTGCCGGGGTACGATATTTGCATGATGTTCTGCAATCCCCAAAAGGATCTTATCTCACGACTTCAGTTTTTGTGAAAGGACTAATGCTTGAACAAAGATATTGAACGCATAGGTTGCGTTGTAAGTATAGATGATTTCAGATGCGTGTGCGCCTATCAGTGAAGCATATTTTTCTTTTGATGTGTCGTATAGGGATTCTGACTGATCACTTAGTGAATACATGCCGCGATGGATATTTGCGTAACTATTTTCCATAAACTCCTTCATGCCATTGATAACATATGCTGGCTTCTGTGCAGTTGCTGCGCTGTCCAAGTATATTGTTTCTGGATGATGAGTGAAGAGCGGAAAGTCTTGTTTGAAGTTCATGAAATATTTTGGTGGTTTTTACTAAAGATTTGCATAGAATATCTGATAAGATAATTGTATTTTATTTGATGATGATTGCAATGCTTCGATGTGGAAAGCCGGTGGCTGAGAAGTTAGAGAATCAGATGAAGCAACGAGTGGATCAGAATAATATGATCAACAATTACGTTGCAGTTATGATGTTATGAGCAGATCACCCATGAGCTGCATATGTTTCGAGTAAACAAAGGTTTGCCGAACGTGTGTGATTGCAGGTGAGGATTTTTTGAAACACGAACAACATATTGACAGAAGTAGACATCATTGAAATGATAAAAAAATGCAACGATGATAGTGCGTGTATATGAATAATTGTGCAGCTTCCATTGCCTGTGTATCTTATGGATGTAAAGCAGAATATACTTGATGCGATAAGTCCTCGTAAAGATATCGATGGCTTATCGACGTTGCACCAGAAGGAAAAACTTATTCTCCCTGCGACACCAATCGCTGTGCTTCATATGATCGATCACTACGAATACAACGTGCAAGGGAAAACGATTGCCATGCTTGGAAACAGCAATCTTATCGGTAAGCCGCTTGCATTTGCGCTCGAATACAAAGGAGCATTTGTGACAGTGTTCACTGATGAAAGTGATCAGGAAGAAATGAAAAGATTTTGTCGTGAAGAATCTGACATGATCATCAGCGCAACAGGACAAATACACCTTGTTGATAAAGAATTTGTGCGTGATGATCGTTCTCAGGTAGTGATCGATATTGGACGAGGATATAAAGATGGAAAAGCTGCAGGTGATGTGCAGCGAGAGGAGATTGAAGAAAATGTATATGGGATTACTCCTGTTCCGTGATGAGTCTGACCAGTGACAGTTGCATCGCTCTTCGTCAATATAAAGGCAATATATGATAATAGAGAAAGAATTTCATTACTCATGAAATCATAATACATGTATTATATTTATATCGATGAAGCAGGAAGAGGACCGATCGCATGACCCGTGTATGTGGGAATGATAATTATTGCAGTGAAGAAAAATAACAAGAGTTGGTGAAATGATCTGCAGGCCTTACCATGAATGTGAGAGGAATGTTATACGAGTTACGATGACAGCAAGATTATTGCTGAAGTAAAAAGAGAAGAGTTGTATGAAAAACTTATTAGAGATAAGTTGATTTCTTTCGCATCGTGATCATCAACATCGACAGAAGTAGACACTCATGGGATTGTGCGATGAATACGTACAGCAATAGCAAGAGCGTTACGAAAATATTTCAATCAGGATACGTATTCACATAAAAAATTTCTTGTGCGAATACAGCAGCATGCACACGAGTTTGTTCTGGTCATAGATGGGAAGACAGATTTCCATATCAGGAAGCTATGGTGAGTGCCCGTGGAGCCCATCGTTGATGGTGATGCAAAAGTGCCGATGATCGGCGCGGCGAGCATCGTTGCAAAAGTGGAGCGTGACAGGATGATGAGAAAGTATCATAAGAGATTTCCTCTGTATGGGTTTGATATGCATAAATGATACGGCACGAAAGATCATTATGCACTTATTAGAAAACACTGACTCTGTAAAGAGCATAGAAAAAAATGGATTAGACTGTAGCGATTATTGGGTCTTTGCGCAACCCTGATATGACGTTCATGAGAAGATCATATACGAAGTATAATCGTATTGTGTTGGTCACATACCATCACTGCACGATCCCTGGATGAGAGTGATGACGGTGCTGGATGCCGGATCAGCAAACACTATAGTCTGAGTGGTGCCATATTTACTGACTGGAATGCTTACTGCGGAAATATATGTTGGAGCATTATCGCTTGGCATCGATATGACCGCATTTCCTCCTGAGATATCTACTCCCCAAAACGGTTCAGTTCCGTTGAGCGAAAAGTGATATATTTCTGTACTGCCTGTTTGAGTGGCAGTTCCGGTAGTTTGTCAGCCGGTGGTCTGATTCTGGTTTCCTGTCACCACAATAGGATCATTTTCATTGTCATCAGTAGGCATTAGCTGACATCCTGCAAGGACCACACCAGCGCAGATGAGTCATACGGTTATGAGTTTTTTCATGGTTTTACAGTATTATGGTATAAAATAGTTAGCAGCAGATGATATAATCAATAGTTTTTCCTGTCTATAGAAGGATTGTCACATAGTACATAGTTATCCTTCTTTCTTTGGATAACGATTGGTAAGCATGAAATGTGACCTCAGGGTTGTATTATGACTATATCTGATTATAAGTGCAATACAAATCTAAGGTGAAAGTATGACTCCTTATCTCCTTCCCATCGCTATTACCTGGGGGCCGAATTGTCCTGAGCTTATGTTCAGGCTGAGCCTACCACTTACGTCTTTGGGGGTTAGAGAACCGTTGGTCTACGTTACTTTGGATTTTTTTGTTATAAAGAAAAGGAGTGGTATTTGGAGCGCTATTTGGTATAGTAGAAGAGATTTATAGGTGTTTTATTGTACGGTATTTCTCATGGATATTGCTGATATTATTCCTGATTTGTTGCCTCATTATAATGAAATATGACATTTTCATATCTCACAGAGTCTGGTTGCTGCGATAATTGGTAATCTTATTTTTTTCGTTATCTTATGGATATATGTAGCAAAGAAGAGAAATGGGAAGCCGGGCAACTACTTTACACAGATTATAGAGATGCTCTATGAGCAGATATATAGTTTTCTCGCGCAGATCGGAGGACATGGTGTAACACCGAAAGCGCTCATGTTCACCTCGACACTGTTTATCTATATCCTTCGGCACAATATCTTCGGGTTGCTCGGAGACATGATTGTACTTGTATGGCCAGCAGGACATCATCGGTTCAGGCCGGTGACGACAGATATTATATTCAACGCGATCCTGGCGGTCGGCGTCATCATCGGTAGCTTTGTTTACGGGTTTTCACAGCATGGATTTCACTTTATCGAAAAGTACTTTCCGCTGAAAGGAATGGGGCTGGTCGATAAGGTTGATAAGCGGCGGAAAGTCATCACGAAGTTTCTTGATATCATCCTCGGTCTGCTGATTGGTATCATCGAATTCCTTGGTGAGTTCGGCAGGATGTTATCATTGTCACTAAGACTTTTTGGTAACATGTTCGTGGGAATGCTGCTGCTGACGCTGGTGTTGTTTGCGTTGCAGTGAGCCATCCATATACCGTTACTGTGACCGCTGGTCATCTTCGGATACGAGCTGGCAGTATCATTTCTGCAGGCGCTTATCTTTGCCATGCTGGCAACCATCTACTTTAAACTGGCTTGAGAAACGCATTAACTTCAGTATATTACATTAGCTTTATTCATAAACGATATATTAACGATGGAATTGAATCACTTAACGATGCCTATTGCAGGTGCATTTGCAGCTATAGCTATGTCTATCATTGGATACGCTTGGCTTTCGGGAATTGCTAGAAATCCAGAAGCAGGAAAAGTTATGTTCGTCCCTGGCATCATCGCACTCGCACTGTGTGAGTTCGTTGCGCTTCTCGCATTCGTTATCACGCTTATCAAGTAATTATCGTCTACTATGGAAATTCACGCGCCAATCGGAGAAGTCATTATCAATATTCTCGTGCAGCTCTTTAATATAGCGCTGTTCTTTTTCCTTGTCATCAGATTTATGGCGAAACCTATCGCTCAGTCTATCGAGGCGAGGATAGAAAAGGAAAAAAAACTGTCACGTGCTGATGAGTCATATAAAGAGATGATCGCCGAAGCGAAGAAGGAGGCGCAGCATATCGTTGGCGAAGCGACTGATCACAGAAGACGCCTTGTCGAAGAGGCTGTTGAGGTGGCACAGCAGAGAGCACATGAGATCACCGAAACCGCGGAAAGAAAGGCAGAAGAGATCAAAACACAGGCGGCTGTACGTTCCGCTGAGATGAAGCGTGAGCTTGAAGAGAGTTTCACCGACAGCGTGAAACATACCTCTGAGCTTGTGGTGCAGAAGCTTCTCGGATCGAAGAAAGATCTGCAGGATGAATATCTCAACACGCTCGTCAATGAACTAACTCATGACAAGAAGAGCCATGAAACTCACTAACAAGCAGCTTATTGACCGTTACCTGAACGATCTGCCAGCACGTCAGGTGCTTGCTCTTTTGACGGTTATCAAGACGCTCCTTATTCGTCATGAGATCAATCTGCTGCATCGCGTGGAGTCTGCACAAGGAGAGACCGCTGATGTACTGGCACTGGTGCGTCTGCTTACAGAAAATGGCAAACTCAATAGGACCGATCTCAGTGCGCTTATTCGTCTTGTGGAGACAAGAGCGGGCAGCGAAGGTAAACAGTATACGTTTGCCAGCAGCAATACAGCACTGCAAAGTAAAGTGCGCGAGATCGTGCATGCAGATCTGGATGTCCAGGAGAGTGCCGGTGTCGGTATCGTTCTCCAGGGAGATAGCCGTATGTACAAAAGAACACTGAAGACAGATGTTGAAAAACTTCTGAGATAGTATTTATTATTAGGTATCCCAATCATATGTCACTCGCACAAGATATTCTGAAGAAGATAGAACAGCAAATACAGTCGACAGACCTTCACGATACATTTTCACAGAAAGGTCAGATCCTTGAAATTCGCGATGGTGTTGCAACCGTTACTGGTCTTGAATCAGTGATGTTTTCGGAGATCGTGGAGTTTGAAAACGGCACCAAAGGTCTGGTACTCGATATGCTGGAAGATACTGTCGGTGTGCTTATTCTTGGTGAATACGGATCACTCGAGCAGGGCCAGATGGTTACCTCTACCGGAAAAGTATTTTCAGTGGGTGTAGGTGAGCAGTATCTCGGCCGTGTACTTGATGGTATCGGAAACGTGATTGACGGGAAATGAGATATTTCTTCAAATGACCGGTACTCAGTCGAGAAGATCGCTCCCGGTGTGATGGCAAGAGAGGCTGTAAATCAGCCTCTGCAGACCGGTATCAAGGCGATCGATACGATGGTGCCAATCGGAAGAGGCCAGCGTGAGCTGATCATCGGTGACCGTCAGACAGGAAAGACAACTGTAGCTATTGATACCATCCTCAATCAGAAAGGCGGAGACGTCTACTGTATCTATGTCGCTATCGGGCAGAAGGAAAGCAAGGTGAGAAGACTCGTGGAGACACTGCAGGAAAAAGGTGCAATGGACTATACCATCGTGGTATCTGCTCCGGCAAACACACCGTCAGTGATGCAGTATATCGCGCCGTATGTAGGATGTGCGCTTGGTGAATATTTCATGAATCAGGGTAAGGATGCATTGATAATCTATGATGATCTGTCAAAACATGCAGTCGCATACCGTGAAGTATCGCTGCTCCTGAGAAGACCTCCGGGACGTGAGGCATATCCAGGTGACGTATTCTACCTCCATTCAAGACTCCTGGAGCGTGCTGCGAGAGTGAATGCAGAGTATATTACTGAGCTTTCTGGCGGAAAAATCACCGGAAAAACCGGTTCACTGACAGCGCTCCCTATCATCGAGACACAGGCGGGAGACATCTCGGCATATATCCCGACCAACGTTATTTCTATCACGGACGGACAGATCTTCCTGGAAACTGATCTTTTCAACTCAGGTATCAGACCGGCGGTCAATACCGGTCTCTCTGTATCGCGTGTTGGATGATCGGCTCAGACAAAGATCATCAAGAAGGTATCGGGTACGCTGAAACTTGAGCTTGCTAATGCACGTGAACTCGCAGCATTTGCACAGTTTGCCTCAGATCTCGATGCGTCAACCGTCGCAAAAATCGAACGCGGAAAGAGACTTACGGAAATGCTGAAGCAGTCAACCAATGAACCAAGATCATTTGCGAAGCAGGCATTGCTCGTCTACGCTGGAGTGAAAGGATATCTCGATAAATTAAGCGTCGAAAAGGTGCTTCCGCTCGAGAGATTAATCAACGACAAGCTCGATAGTTCATATAAATGACTCAATGACTCCATCATGCAGAAAAAGGAACTTTCTCCGGAAATAGAAGAGGAGATGAAGAAGCTTTTGGCTGAGGCGGTTGCAGAAGTAAAATAGTTGAAAGTTTATAAAGTTCGTAAAGTAAAAAAGGCGCTGAGAGGCGTCTTTTTATAACATTGTTTTAATCTGTTTCCGATCTGCTAATGCACGTGGATACTCGTTCTGTCATTGTTCGTTCATCTTGTGCATACAGTACTGGTGGGTGTACCTGAAAGCTCGGTCAATCCATCTTGCGTGTTTTTTCAGTAGGTGGTTTGTTGAAGGAAAATCAATGCCGCGAATCATCTTTCCCGAAGGTAGTCTATGCATGGTGAGAAGGTGATGGATAAATCTCACCGTCAACTCGCCGAAAATCTTTTGATGATTGAACATATATTCTTTATTGTCGTATATGAGTCTATTATCGTGAAGAAAATACCTGAGGAACTCATAGTATTTAAATACAGAATCTTTCGGGTGCTGGTCTTCATAAATATCCCATAATATCGATTTGTCGCTATCATCAAGCAGAGGAGATTCATCAATAATACCCTTTGCTATCGTATCTTCCGTGAATGATTCTTTTTCTGTCTTCATCTCTTTCGCAGCATAGTTGTTTGCTATTTCCAGAGTTCACTTCTCGGGAATGTCGTGAAAAAGATGCATGATTTCTATCGCTAATTGATCTTGCTTGGTGATCGCTCATGCAGCAAGGTCTATTGCGTTTCACTGTTGTATGTCCTTGTATTGAGAGCGAAGGTGTGAGAGCGTATCGCCGGTTTCCGGAATCTGTCTATAGGTTATTCCATTATGTTCAATTGTTCGCAGACCTGCTTTTTTGGAGATTTTCAGAATGAGTTTTTCTGCTGCTCCGTATCAGAGTGTCTTGCTGATAAAATACTCGTCTTCGTGTCTTCTGTCGATGATAAAATCAATCGAATCTGTCCCTATAGCTGTTCTGTGATCCAGATGATATGACACTCATTCCTTCAGTGTTTTATTGTGTAACACAATGAACTTACTTATTCATTCTATGGCAATGGGAACAACATATTCGTGATTCCGATAGCGGAGGACATGACTAAGTTCATCAGCAAATTGCTCCTGCATCTGGAGGATTTTTGCTTTGAGCACATGAAGCTTCTCGAGCGGGATATCGTCAAACTTATTCATGATGTAGGAACAATATAGATGTGGAAATGTTATATATTTCCTGTCTAATGTCAATGAGGTGGCTTCCGGCTGAGTATAAAAAAAGAGCAGGATAGACCTGCTCAAACTACTGCACAACAGCATCCAGCTGATAATACTCGATGCATATGGCTTTTGCTGCGTCATACATTTGCAGCCGCTTCGCTTTTCTTAGAGAATTGCCTGCACTTTGATAAGGAAATACAATGAGCGACCCATTACGTCTTTTACACCTCCATCCCAGCGCATTAAGAATGCTTTCAATTAACATTTTTGTATAGTCGTCATATGTATGGTATGATGACGTAACTGTACGTTTTTTATACTTTCCGAGAGGAATAGATCTTTCCAGACTCTCTTTTAAGTGTTGTAGATTTGCAGTCGTCTCCTTACTGAAATATTTTTTGCTCTGTACTTGTATATGGTCAGTTATGTTACCGGTGAGTGCAGATGTAAATGACTCACTTTTGGGAAACAAAGCGCAAAAGATATACGGATGTGCGTGGAGTGGATAATAATGGACTTTCATGCCGCTGTGTTTTGGTGAATTAGTATTTTATCTTTTGGGATAATAATGTCAATCTCTCTCTGATTGCATATGTTTAGCTGTTGTATATAGTCTCACCATGAAAAAGATTAATGAAACATTTGTCTGCCTTGAATGCGGAAAGACCGTCCCGGAAGCCGAAAAGACGTGCAGAAATCACTGTCCGCGGTGTTTTGCGTCGCAACATGTCGATGGAGATATGCCAGGTGACAGGAAGTGAGTTGTATGCGGTGGAGCCATGTATCCGAGGGCGTATGAGATCAGGAATGGCAGGACAAAAATGCTGTTCCAATGCACCAAATGCGGCAAGGAACATCGGAATAAGGTGTCTACCGATGACAATCTGATGACACTTGATGAAAAGATTGTCCAGTATAGACCTAAATTTGCAATGCTGTAGCCGTTTTCGTATACTTATAGTATCTATTTTTTGCGTATAAAATGCAGGATTTTATAGGAATTGTCATAGCAGTCGTTGCTCTTCGGCTTATCATCTTGGGGATGTATAGGTCACTTCTGCTGCAGCGGAAGAAAAGTATGGCAATGAAGAAGTCCGGTGAGCTGAGATTTCTGCAAGTGAAGATCCCGCAGAAGTCAGGAGATCACGACCAGAAAAATGACAATACCCAGAACATGAAACAGAACATCGAGATCATGAATCAGGTGCTCAAAAATTTCTATGCGGTCTATTCGAACAAGCGGAAAGAGAATAATCTCATCCAGAATTATGTGAGTATGGAGCTTCTGGTGGAGAAAGAGATGATCAAGTTCATCATCGGGGTGCCGAAGGACTACGTCGAAACTATCGAAAAAAACATCTCATCGTTCTATCCCGGCGCAGTTATTGACTTCATCGACCAGCCAAAACTTCTTGAAGCGTGAAAGTACGTTGGAGGAGGGATATTTAACCTTTCAAAGAAAGATACATTTCCTATCAAGACATATGAAACATTTGAGGCAGACCCTATGGAGTCTATTCTTTCTGCATTCTCCCGTGTGGATAATGAAGAGAAGATGTGTCTGCAGATCCTCTTAGCGCCGGTATCAGAGAAGGCCCAGGAGAACATGAGAAAGACTATCGATGATATCAAGGAGTGAAAGAAGAAGGAGACTTTCCGGTCAATGCTCAGAGATATCATACCAAAGAGCGAAAAGAAGGAAGCAAAACCGGAGAAGAGAAATACGAAGTATTCATCGCAGCAGATGGGCGATCTCGACAAGAAGACCGAGGACGAACTTTACAATGTGACGATCAAGGCATTGGCGACATCACCGCATCCGCATCGTATCGATATCATCCTCAATGACCTCTCGCGCAGTATGAGTCAGTTCGGGTACGTTGGATTCAACTCACTCAATTTCAGCAAGGTGAAGACTGACCGTATCAGCGAATTTACCGGTGATTTTGTCAGAAGGCTTTTTGATGATGGAGCGACAGTAACCAAATTTTTCAGGCGTCAGCTCCTCAATATCAAAGAGCTTGCCTCTATATTCCATTTCCCGCACTACCGCTTCAACCGTTCGCCTCGCATCAAGCGGCAGACATATAAGGTTGTTCCTGCACCGGAAGGGGTGCCGAGCGATGGTATCCAGCTTGGATATAATTTATTCGCGGGCGTGAAGAGAGTCATTAAGTTAAAAGATAAAGATAGGTTCCGCCATTTCTATATCATCGGACAGACGGGTACGGGTAAGTCATCGATCATGGTGACGATGCTCAAGCAGGATATTGAACAGGGACGCGGAGTGATGGTGATCGATCCGCATGGTGAGCTTTGTGAAACAATCATGAAATATTATCCGAAAGAGCGTATCGACGATCTTGTGTATTTCGATGCATCGAACTTTGAGTATCCTCTGTGAGTAAACATCTTCACTGCGCAGAACGAAGATGAAAGAAACCTGGTGGTCTCAGATCTGGTTGACATGTTCATCGGTATGTACGGACATGAAGTGTTTGGTCCGCGTATTCAGGACTACTTCTCCAATGCAGCACTTGTGCTTATGGAGCAGCCGGATGGCGGTACAATGACAGAGATTGTACGTATGTTTACTGATCCTGCATTCCAGAAAGTGAAGCTGCAGCATGTGACTAATCCGGTCGTGCGTAACCGGTGGGAAAAGACGTATGCATCTATGGGCGAGCGTGAGAAGGGAGAGATGATCCCATTCTTCCAGGCGAAGTTCGGGCCGTTCATCACCAACTCGATGATCCGTAATATCATCGGTCAGCCGAAGTCGTCATTTGATGTATCGGAAGCGATGCAACAGAATAAGGTGATCCTGGTGAACCTTTCAAAAGGATTGCTTGGTGAATTCAATTCGCAGCTCCTTGGACGTATGATGGTAACACAGGTAAAGATAGCAGCGCTTCGCCGTGCAGGTATGCCGGAACATGAGCGCGTGCCGTTCTTCCTGTATATCGATGAGATGCAGAACTATGTCTCAAAGTCTATTGAGTCTGTTCTTTCTGAAGCTCGTAAATACAAGCTTGGTATGATCATGGCGCATCAGTACATCGACCAGCTCAAGCAGTCAAATCTCGGGGGTAACAGCGACCTTTCACAAGCGATCTTCGGTAACGTCGGAAATATCCTTTCATACCGTGTTGGTCCTACCGACGCAGAGTTCCTTGAGAAACAGTTCTCTCCGGTGTTCAGCCAACAGGACCTGATGAATCTAGACCAGTTCAAGTGCTGCTTCAAGATGGAAGTAGATGGGCAATCTATCGCACCGTTCAGTATGAACTCTATCAAGCACTTCCAGGAGTATCAGACGCTCAACACGCCAGAGAAGGTTGCTATTATGAAGCAGATCTCAGCGCTTAAGCGGGGAAGAAAAAGAGATTTGGTGGAGAAGGAGATCTATTATAGAGTGGGAGTGTAAAAAGAAAAAGAGCCGGAAGGCTCTTTTTAGTATGGAGATGTGTGATATATCATATGAGAATATGTACCGCAAATGGCGTATCATACGGTATTAGTAGGTTTGCTCCACATGTATTGTTTTAGAGAACATCTGTCTGGGTCGTTAGGGTTCTCAAGCTTCGTAACCAAGTCATAGTAGTTCGGAGAAGTAAAAACATATCCATAGTTGTACGAGTAGTTACCTCATGATGTGTATGCAGGAAAACTATTGTTGATAGGATCGACAGGGATGGAAGTTAAGTATCCACTCAGTCCGATCAGCCGCAAGCTTCATGATGTGCTGTTCTCTTGGCAATTGGTTAAAGTGATATTACCAGCAGCATATCTTGGACATCCCCATACTTGATTCGCTATGGGAAAGTTTGCGTTGTCAATCTCGTAGATTGATAATGCGGAAACTATAGTGCGGAAATCAGCTTTCCTTTTCGTATCGCGAGCTCTCCCTTGCACTGACTGCAGTCTTGGAATGAGAGCAGCCGCGAGAATGCCTATGATGACAATCACAATCAGCATCTCGATGAGCGTAAATGAAAATAGTTTTTTTTGTTTCATGGTATATTCATGGTAAATTATTCTCTCTATATGAGATCGCCGCTTTAATGCAAGCATAATATGCTTCGCACTCACACGTAGTAAATAGCGTGCACTCACGCAGGTGGAAAATGAGATTAATGAGGAGGAGTATTAATACAATGGAGAAGTGTAGGAATTAATATATAGCATTATATGAAAAGTGCTGGTATTTCACTGGTGCTTTTTGCTTTTGTCTAGAGGGAACATCTTGTATATGTGATGCATAATCATATACACGAAATATTTTATACTTCGGCCTTCTTGTAATGAAAAAGATATTATTTCTTAGTGCTATATGTATTTGTGCACTCTGAACGTTAATTTTTGGTCAGCAAGCGCATGCAGCACAAGTGCCATACTGACTTTCTGTAGGATTCATTAACGCTAATGGAGTGTACATGTATCCGCTTCTGTGAAATAGCGTATTTTCACTCAACGCTGTATCATTTCTGACATGAATGAGTCACGTAGGAACCAATGCCGAAAAGGATCAGCTCATTGGAGATGTGAATGGTGATGGATGGACAGATATAGTTTTTCTTGATGAGGCAAGCCCGGGATATATTTATACACGTTTAAATAATAAAAACGGTTCGTTTTCAAGTGAGTACATCACTTCTCCGGTCGCAAGAGGAAACTATGGATTTTGATGGTATGATAATGAAAAAGATCATTTAGGAGACGTGAATGGTGACGGCAGAGCAGATGTAGTATTTATGTTTCGTGACAATGGAACAAACAATGCCATTTATACATATCTTAGTAGTGGAAACTGATATTTCAGTTCTACACCGATAATATCACTTTCATGAGCCATAAGTGACGCGGGTGGTGCAACATGAGCTAATAATGAATCTCAGCTACAAGGAGATTTCAATGGTGATGGGCTTATGGATATTATGCATTCATTAGAGTCTACAAACCAGGTTGAAGTATATCTGAGTAAAGGAAATGGTACATTCAGCTGAGCTACTATCACTACTTCCATGAGTGAATGGGATGTTGGTCAGACTGCTGGAGAAACGACGGTAGTTGGAGATGTGAATGGTGATGGTTATGACGATATCATTCACTTTTACACAACATTTTCTAAAGTGCGGTTTGGACTCGGTAATGGTAAATTCCAGACAGCAGCGATGACAGATACACACTCATACAAAGGATGATTGGACCTCACATCTCACTCATTTGCTGCAGACACAAATGGCGATAATTTTGACGACCTTATCCGGGTAAGTGAAAATGACGGAGGATTTTCGAAGATCGTTGTTGTGCCTGGCAATGGTAATGGAACTTTTTCTACTGCTATAGTTTCTACATGAGCTGCATATCCCGGAGCGAACTTTGGTATGTGAACAGCAGAGCAGACATTTATCGGATATTTTCTCGGTAATCCGGCACTTAGTGTAAATCTGTCTGTTTCAACATGAACGATCGCAGAGAACTGAGGTGTAGCAAGAATCTATGCTACTCTCTCAGGAGGAACAAGTATGACGTGAGTGTCATTAGCAGTGGCTTTCTCGAGTTCTGCAATCAGATGAACTGACTATGCTGCTTCAACAGGACGTATCTATATAGCTCCATGAGCTACGTCATGATTTGTATTGCTTACAGGTATCAATGACTCGATCGTAGAATGAAATGAAACTGTGCATCTGGTATATAGCCATACAGATAATGCATTTTCATGAAATGTTTCGACACAGATTATCACTATTATAGATGATGATGATGCGCTGCTGGATATATCTGCATCTCATACATGAGCATCAGAAACACATCAGGGAAACATTATGGTGTATGCTACAATCGTAGGAGGTGTCACATCAACCGGTGATATAGTATTCTCTCTTATACCATGAGGTGCAGCTACCCAGTGACAGGATTATAGTATTTCTTCAGGAACAATAATCACTATTGCAGCGTGAGCGACTACATGATCTACTATGATTCAGTTCATCGATGATAGTACCTATGAAGGGAATGAATCAATCCTCTTACATGCGGGTGTGACTACATGAGCTACTTCAGAAAGCTGAGCGCTGGTAATTGATATCCGGGATGATGAGGCTCTGCTATGAGGCTGAGGATGATATATTAAAGTAGCAAAAGATATATGCCCAAATGGTGACACATCACCAACGGAATATGATCGCCTCTGTTCAGGTCTTTCACTGCAGAGCGGAGGAACGCCTTCATGAACCGGTTCGACTACGACATGAAATAATACTTCATCAACCGGAGTAACCAATAACGAAACTCCATGAGAGAATAATCCGACAACGCCAGAGAATCCTATCACATGGTCTGAAGATACAGACTGCGCGACAACTGAGGATAACGATGCGTATGTATTTGCTAAGAAGCATGGTATCACAACTATGCCAACATGTAAAAAAGCGAACCTCGATGGTTTGCTTCTCAGAAAGCATGCAGCGAAGATGATCGTAAATTTCGCTAAAAATATCCTCAAAAAGCAGCCAGACACCACGAGGAATTGTGTATTTAGTGATATGGCTGCTGAAGATGGGGAGATGAATCAGTACGCACTCGAAGCATGCCAGATGTGAATCATGGGAGTTGACGGAGTAGGTGTGCCGGCACAAACATTCAGCCCAAATGGTGTCTTAGACAAGGCGCAGCTTGCGACGATGATATCAAGACTGCTCTACGGATCAGCAAATAATGATACCGCGTGCCGGTACTGTAAACATGTGGAAGCGCTCAGGACTGAAGGTATCATCACTGTCACGTCAGATCTGACTATCCCACTGAGGAGAGGATGGGCCATGCTGATGCTGATGAGGGTGAACCAGTAGTCATTGATATAAAAGAAAAAGAGCCGGAAGGCTCTTTTTTAGTACGAGTTTGAATGAGGCGAGAATTCATATATATATAGAGAATATGAGGTCAGTAGTCTGCTTGGAAGGCCGCACCGCATCGTTCCGTTCTATATCACTACCAGAGATAGTAGTTGTTGCCTGACTGCCGGTTCTGTGCGTAGATCGACGCGTCGTACACGTAAAGATAATTGCCTTGTCAGCATCGGTAGACATCCGCATACGGCGGACGGTTGGGAATGACATATTGCTTCACCTCACACCTGTCAGGATCCTGATGGTTTTCCAATACCCCAAAGAGGATATAGGCAGTTTTGCCCTGAAAAGAGACAGCAGAATTCGGATGATAGTAGTAGTATGAATATGCATATTGCCCGGGATTTGATGCATGGCCTAACCGTCAGCTTACCGCATTGGGATATGAATAGTTATTGACCGGATCAACGGGGATCGACGTCATAATGGTATCCAGTCATGATATCCGGATAGGTTGACCATTAGTGCTATACTTGTAAATATTGTTGCATACATTAGTCGTACTGCATCATGCATATATCGAATTGTCACTATAGTAGATCTCCAGCGCATTACGTATCTGTGCCAAGTCAGCCTTACGTCTTGTATCTCTCGCTCTCGCCTGTACAGATTGCAAACGCGGAATCAGCGCAGCTGACAAAATACCTATTATCACGATGACAATAAGCATCTCAATCAATGTAAAACTCTGACGTCTGATCTGTTTCATGGCTGCTAGGTAAATTGATGTGCTCTATGGTCAGAATCTTTTTGGTCACATTTCGTAGATGTTCGTCAGATATCCATTTCGTGTATATCGTGCTCCTTGATAGAAATAGTAATTTTTCACTCATGACCTATCAGGATCGCTTGAACTCTCCAGCAGAGCAGTAAGTGAGTACGAGCCGTTATCGGGATAGACATTCCCATACGTATATATATGTCATCATGCAACCCATGGTGCTGATCATACATTGAGCGGATCGCTAGGGATGGTAGTCATATATCACGATATCCCCGGTAACCATGGTTGATTAGGTACACTGCCATGATAACATCCGCAATTAGCATTTACGTACGGAAATCTATTGTTATCTCCTTTATACAACTCTATTGCAGTAATAATCTGCTGCAGATCTGTCTTTCTTTTCGTGTCTCTCGCTCTTTCCTGTACGCTCCTCAGTCTTGGCACTAGAGCAGCAGCAAGAATACCGATGATAACGATCACGATCAGCATTTCGATCAGGGTAAAAGAGAGTGGTTTTTTTGATTTCATGAAAATAAGTGTTTGGTAAATTAGTTTATATTTAGGGATGTACGAAGGGTTTGCAAGGGTACCTAATAGTGTAATACTTAATATCTTTGTGATCTTATGCTTTATAATACTACTTGTAATTGCTAAATGTATTGCTAAATTATACAAATATGAATGACTCCTTTAGGACTTGTGCAACATACTCATACGTTCATTATAGTAAGTCTTAGTCGCATGGCGGCTATCATTTATTTGCTACCCAAATACTATGTTGGAAGCACTTTTGATAGTTGCACGCTAACTATAGGCGTAGCTTAAGGGCAAAACGGCATCCAAGGTAGAACTTACCCTCTTTAACGGGGAGATCCCATTTAACGATGGAGATTAACACCTGTCCGTCCCCGTAAGCAAACTTATAGTTAGGCAACAGTCATTTAGATGACTGGAATAGGAGAGTGAAAGTCGAATAACCTAAGTGCGGTTTGGATACCGTATGGTGGACTCGTTTAGTATCTCTCCCGTGCGACTCTTTGCGACTAAGACTTGTTATAACAAACATAAGAGTATTTGTTTTCTTTTCTAGCTATGATTAACGAACAAGTCTTAGATAAATTCGTCGACAAGGTTTCGCTTTGGTTTGACGACAGAGAGTTCAAGCACGATAGAGTGTTTATCAGACAACAGATCATAGATCAGCTAGAGGCTTGAACGAAAGACTTCAAAGTCTATCCGATACCTCCTGTTCCTTTTACCTTTTGAGAGTAGTATGACTTGAAATATTGCTCAATGAGTTCGCCTGTTGGCTGAAACTATTAGCAGTGGTGCTGTTAAAGTTGCAGACCCTACTCATCAGATTATTGCGAATGCTCTGACATTTATCGTCGTTTTATTAACACTGGGATCATTAAGATACAATATAATACAAAATAGAAGACTCAGGCAACAAACAGAAGATTTGGAACGTCAAAGAGCCGAGCAAGAAGTTTTCAGAGAAGATGTTTTATCGACTTCATTACGTGTGTATTCAAAAGATAAATTTGCTAACTGTCATTTGGAACATAACTGACCGAATTGAATTCTTAAGGTATACTCGCTTAACAGTTGAAAGACCTGGTTATATCAGATAATCAATGTGAATATGATGTTTGAGCCTAGTTGAGAGTTGTGGGAGATCGATGAGCGTGTAATACACAATTCATCAGACAATCGTATTCATGAAAAAAAGAGGAAGAAGTGACCAACTGAGTTTAACTCTAAGAGGAGTTGTATTGAGTTTGCTATATTGTTCCATCAACTGGATAACCCTATAATAGAACTCAAAGACAATAGTGAACTTCAATGGTATAAAGCGCCTCCAATTACCGCTGATAATATAAGACTGGAGTAGCGGGCATTGTTGAAAACTCCTGGACAGATGTAATAATTTTTTAACTATCATACTAAATCTTGCATTTCTCCCTCTAAAACCTAGTATCTAACTCTAGGTTTTTTATATAGGAAAAAGGCTTTGATGACCCTGAATTCAGACCAGATCAGACAAAAATATATCGAGTATTTCACGAGAAATGGACATGCACATATTGAAGCGTCGAGACTTTTGCCGCAGGGTGATAGTTCGCTGTTGTTTGTAAATTCGGGGATGTTTCCGTTGGTGCCGTATCTGCTTGGTGCTGACCATCCGCAGGGAAACAGACTCGTGAACTATCAGAGATGCTTCAGGACTGATGATATCGATGAAGTGGGAGATCAGAGACATACGACATGTTTTGAGATGCTCGGTAATTGGTCATTGGGTGATTATTTCAAGAAGGAGCAGATTCACTTTTGGTATTCGTTCCTGTTTGATGAACTGGGGATAGATCCTTCAAAAATTTATCAGTCGGTGTTCGGTGGGAACAGTGAAGTTCCTGCTGATGGGGAAGCGATAGAATTTCTGAAAGCAGAGTTTGCTGCTCGTGGGATAACTGCAGAACTTGGTCCGAAGACAACAGGAAAGGGTGAAGATGGACCTGGCGTTGCGTGTGATTTTTCGACACAAAGAATATTTCAGTATACTGACAAGAACCGGCGGCAGAGAGGGAAAGTAGTTGGTGAAGTTGGTGGCCCGGATACGGAAACATTTTATGATACCGGAAAAGAGCATAACAAACAGTATGGTGAACATTGTCACCCGAACTGTGATTGCGGACGTTTTATCGAGATCGGTAACAGCGTATTCATGCAATACGTCCTTAAAGAAACCGGACGGACAAAACTCGATCGTCAAAACGTCGACTTTGGCGGAGGGCTCGAGAGAATCACTATGGCAGTACAGGGCTTAGACAATGTGTTTAAGACAGATATATTTTCGCCGTATGTCGATGTGCTGGAAGCGAACTACAACATTACCTATGCAAACAATGCGAAGGATATGGAGGTGATCGTTGATCATATCAGAGCGATTGCTTGGCTGATCATGGATGGTGCGTCGCCGTCAAATAAAGATCAGGGATACTTTGTCAGACGTCTGATCAGAAGAGTTGCATCGAAGCTGCAGCTGCTGAATGTTGATATGAATGCCATCTATGTGCTGCTCGATGCAGCTATCGAAAAACTTGGAGCAACCTATACGGAGATGCAGTCGAAGAAAGAGGAGATCAGAGCAGTTGTAGAAAAAGAAGTGAAAGCATTTTCACAGAATCTGAAAAAAGGATTGCAGCATTTTGAAAAGATTGTTGCAGGGAAAAATGAAGTAGACGCAGAGAACGCCTTTCTGATGCAAACATCATATGGCTTTCCTATTGAGCTTATCGTAGAGATAGCACATGACAGAGATGTAAAGGTGGATGTGGAAGGCTACAATGCAAAGATCGAAGAGCATAAGAACATCTCTCGCCAGGGTATGGAAAAGAAGTTCAAGAGCGGGCTCGGAGATACGGGTGAGCAGACAGTGAAGTATCATACTGCTACGCATCTGCTGCATCAGACACTTCGCGATGTGCTGGGTGAGCACGTCCAGCAGAAGGGATCAAACCTGACAGCAGAAAGACTCAGATTCGACTTCTCGCATCCGACATCGATGACTAAGGAACAGATCAAAGAGGTGGAAGACAAGGTGAATACGCTGATCGCCAAAGGCTTTACCGTAACGGTTGAGACCATGGCGACTGAAGCTGCATTTGCAAGTGGAGCATTAGGATTTTTTGGTGATAAGTACGGGCCGGAAGTGACAGTGTATACCTTTACGAATCCTGATGGTGTGGTGATCAGCAAAGAGATTTGTACCGGTCCACATGTCCAAAATCTTGATGGTTTTGGAAGATTCAAGATCGTAGAGGAGGCAAGCGTTGCCGCTGGTGTGAGAAGAATTAAAGCGATCCTAGAATAATATCACTTACATACATGTTGTCTACGTAAAAACAGGTCTTATGACTTGTTTTTTTTACTGCGTTTCATATCTTTGATAAGATTTATTTGCTCATTTTTCGTATTGATGAATAAGACGAATTACAAGAGAATCGGGCTTTTGCTCGTGGCGGCATCGGCAGTCGTACTCGCAGGTTGCGGTAACAGCGCCAAAGACATGACATTCAACGATGTATACAATGGATTCCGGGGATCTCACACCAATGAGGCAGTAGAACTTATGAATGGCCTTGCACAGGCCCCTGCACTTGCAGAAAAAGGACATTATGCAATCAGCGGAAGTGTCAGCGGAGGCATCGCAGCGAACATCGGTATCGCAGCTACATCAACCGTGTCAAACGAAGGAATGAACACTGACAGTGCACTTGCTATCAGCGGTACACTTACACAGCCGGGGATGGATGATACTATCACGCTTGATTCGAACATCCTCTTCAAGATGGTGTCAGGACTTTCATACATCAATCTTTCAAGTCTCTCTTTGAACTCAGCAAAGGGTAATCCGCAGATCAGTATGATCGGTGCGTTTTCAGCTATCCTTACCAATAAGCGGATATCGCTTGCAAGTTCTGGTATGGACACATCATCTATCAGCAGCCTCAATCTCTCAAATCTCTACACACTTCCGGCAGCTATTGTAACGTCGCTCCAGAATCATCCTATTTTCACTGAGACAAACAAAGAGATGGTAGATGGAAATCCTGTCTATCATGTTGCACTTGACGCATCAGGGCTTTACCTTGTTGCAAAGGAAGTCGTTGCTAACGAAGCGGTGCAGTCGTTCCTCGGAGCTACTGAGCTTACTGATGCAGACCTTATGAACCGGGCACAGACATTCGTTGCAAATTCTCAATTCCAAGGAAAACTGACTGCATACAGCAGAGACAATATTGTGCTCACTATCGATAGACTTCGTCTCGATGAAGTGGAGTCTCTCAGAGGAGAAATCGCTAAAGAAAAATCACACCTTGAAGTTGTAGACAGCGCAAATGGAGGAGAAGAAGTAGTTGCAACTATAGATATTGAAGAGAAAGGTGATGTAACGGAGTTTGTTATTGCTGCACCAAAGCAGGAACTTCATCTCAATGGTAGTGTGGATATCAACAAGGCTTCCGCTAACGGTGTAGGGTATGCGCTTATGCTTTTTGCATCGCATCCAAGCATAAACCTTTCAGTAAACGGAAATGTTGATGTAGAGAAGACTGATGCGGTAACGATAGAAGCACCGTCATCGTTTCAGACGATCGATCAGCTCGTTGGTGGATTCCGGGATCTTGTAGGTTCAGGAGCAGAAAGCAGCCCGCTCATGCAGGGTATGGAAGACGATATGCTCATTCAGTAATCATATAAAAACTTATTTACTCATATTAGGTAACGTATTTTTCATGTCATTTCAAAAAAGAAAGATCAGTTCGTCATACGATAATGATAATCTGCAGCAATACTCTATAGAGAAAGGAGGAAAAGGTAAAAAGGCTGCTATTGTCCTTATCACTTTACTCGTCTGCTTCGGTGTTGTCTTGTTTGCACGAGGATCGCTCAAGCCATACATACAGAAGAGTATGCAGCGGGTAGGTAACGGAGCAGTAACGATCATTAGCAAGACTGCATGAGTGGAGCCAAGAACTGATGAAAGAGGACATATCAATGCGATGATTCTCGGATACGGAGGTGAAAACCATGCGGGAGGATATCTCGCTGATTCGATCATGATCGCATCGTTCAATCCTAAAGTAGGAGGTGTCACTTTTCTTTCGGTGCCAAGAGATCTGTATATTAAAAAGACGCTGGGAGGATATGGAAAGATCAACGGTGATTATGCGTCGCTTTATTATCATTATGAAAAAGATTTTCATCAGGCAGGGAGCGGGTTCGCAAGTAAGCTCACTGAGATCACCGGAGTGCCGATCCAGTACTATTTCATGATAGACTTTAAGGGATTCGAAGCGTTCATTGACAAGATTGGTGGTATCGATATTGAGGTTCCGTATGATATTTACGACACTACGTATCCCGGACCAAACAATAGCTATCAGTTATTTGCCATCACCCAATGACCGCAGCATCTCGACGGTGCGACAGCACTGAAGTATGCAAGAAGCAGACATACCACTTCAGACTTCGCGCGCAGCATGAGACAGCAGCAGATCATTAAGGCGGTGATAGAAAAGATCCTTACATTTGAAAACATCACAAGTCCGGCAAAAATCAAAGAACTCTATGCTGATTTCACCACTGTTGTACATACGAATATGACACTGGATGAGATTATCGGAAGCATGCAGTACGCACAGAAGATCGAGAAATTCTCATCGTTTCAGTACGCAGTGTGTAGTGCATACCGCTGGGATATGACTGTTCCCGGATGTCTGCTTTATAATCCGCCGCTCTCAGCATTTGGCGCATCTGTAGAGATTCCTGCAGAAGCGACACCGTCAAATGTATCAGTATACAATGCAATGCGTTCGTTTGCATCGCAGGTGATGTATGATAATAAATATCTCGTGGAAGATGCGTCTATCCGTATTCTCAATGGTGTTGATACCGGAGCAAACCTTCCTATCTCAAGCAGGAGCATCGCAAGCACAACCGCTATCGATCTCGTGAAGCTGGGTATGAGAATCTTCGATATAGGAAACAGCCCGACGCCATATACACAAACAACGGTGCTTATTAATGGGACTGGAGATTACACCGATACGATAAATCAAATAAAAAAAATCATCAATATACCGCAAGTCGCTTCGGGGACATACACGCCGGATGGCCCGTCACTCACGCTTATCCTGGGTAACGACTATACGCCGGTGCCTGATGCAGACAGACCATCATTTATGCAATTCTAATCCAGAGAGCAGCGAGCGAAAGCTCCTGCTTTTTTCGATCCGACATTCCATTGTAGTAATGTTGATTTTCACTATATATCTTGTATTGATTATATCTTATTGAAACGTTTCCATGAAAGTGTTTGTTCCGAGAAATATACAAAAAGGATGGTTTAAGATGAATTTCCAGATTGGCCCGCTCAATGTTTCTCTCATCCAGCTCATCATACTTGCAGTCGGTATGGCGCTGGCGCTGGTTATCCGAAACGCCATGGTGAGAGGCGGATCTTGAAAGGCTACCGCGGCTATTTTTGCTATCCCGGTATTTATTATTTTCGTGGTGATCGCATTTTTCAATGTTTCTGAAATGGGGCTTATGCAGTTCATCGCAAAGCTCATCAGAACAAACTTGCTCGATACGCCGAAAAAATTTCAAGACGATTACGAACGTATTGATCCTGTAGATGTGGTCCTCAAAAAGGCGAGAGCAAATGATGACCAGCAGAAGACAAATATCAAGAAGACCAGCGAGGTCAATGAAGACAAACTCAATAAGCTCAAAAAAGATACCTTATTCTAAATCCATTTCCTGCATTTTCTATGGACTATAATCCGCTTGGACGGCTTGCGCTCATCGTGGTGGCTGTACTGTGTATCATCTTTCTTCGTTCTCCGTGGAAGCAGATTTTTGTGTATCCGATAGCGACGGCAGAAGGAAAGTTTTCGCTCGCCAGATCGATCATCCGGGCTGGAGCATTGCTGCTGACTGTTCTCCGGTCGTTCAATATCCAGCGGATTGATGGCTCACAGATCATAGATGCGCCGCAACGTCATGTGTTATTCCTTCTGGACGGGTCTTTGTCGATGAGTGCTGACGATGTCGCGCCTAATAGATTTAAACAGGCGACTAAAGTCATCTCTCATCTCGTGCAGGAAAATCACGATACTACGTATGGCCTTATAGTATTCTCATGATTGCCGGTGGTACGCATCCCTCGGAGCCGCGATAGTGAAGGAATTATCGATGTTATTTCCGGTATGAATTTAGGAGACTTTCCGGCAACAGACTCATTTCTTGGCACGGCGCTCGGTGATGCGTTGCTGCTGTCGCTGCAGCAGTTCAGTGCAGTTCCATCGAACAGTAAAGCCATCGTTGTCATCAGTGATGGCGACAGCAACAAGTGATACGATCCGTACGCCGTACTTGACCTTATCAAACAGCAGAACATCCCTGTCTACTTTGTGGCTATCGGCGAGGAGTGATATGAGGTCGGAAAGGATGCTATCTGACTTCCTGTCATCACGTCGTTTGACAGACCGCTTATGGAGAAGTTTACTGAGACAACAGACGGGACGCTTTATGAGAACCCTGACATAGCTGCGCTTGATCTCTTTGCCGAGCAGCTTGCGGCGACAGAAACAGCAGTGACTGCAAAGACATACATCCAGCGCATAGTGTCACTCAATGAACACATTACTCCGCGGCTGATCGTATGTTATGCATTACTGGTGCTTTTTCAGGTGCGCCAGATTTTCATCAGATACAAGAAATAGTACGCCATCCTGAGCTATTGACTAAGTTGTGGGATTGTGTACAATATTTGAGTTAACAAAAATCAATCACCGACAAAATATATTCATATGGTATACACATTTAATGATTTAACATTATTATTACAGCCGAGGAAATTTCCGCCATATCTCTTCTTGATAACATGTAGGACAGAAGAAAAGGCAGTGCTTGTTGCGAATGCTAATCGTTATCTTAACACTGTGCATTGTATTGTCTGCACTGAAGAGGAAGAGAAAGAATGGAATGAGCGTGTCACCGAAAAAGACCGGAACACATTTGCAAACCGTGTCATAGGCCAGATCGGAACAGAAAAAGGACAGTTCAATGCAGCAGGTCTTGCGGCAGGAAGTGCGCTTCTTTGCCTTGCGGCAGATGAACTGCTTCCGCAAACGGACTTGCGAATCGTTTTCGAAAAGATGATCAATGAGATTATCGATATCCAAATCTATAAATGCACTACCGAACTTCCTAAACCGGAAAATTTTCCTCAGGAATGGGTAACAAAAATTACCCGTTTTTTGGGAGACCTTATGCTTACTGGATATGTACAGTATGTCATTACTAATAAGCCTAAGGGGAGATAAGGATAATCATGCGCATGCGCCCCTGTTTCAGAGGGCGTTTTTTTATTGTTATTTCCCATCCTATCTCTATTATCTCACTATGAAAGATAACGTGTTCCTATTCACCGGAAGCAGCAACTACCTTGTCCGGCAGGAGATCAAGAAACGAAAGAAGTCGTTCGCAGAGAAATACGGCGAGCAGTATATTTTTTCGTTTTCGTCGGACAATTTTGATATTCCAGCTATCATTGACACTATTTTCTCGGGAGGATTATTTGTTACGAAAAAACTCGTCATCATCTTTGGTGTTCCCGGTGATAAGGTAAGTGACAATAAAATCTCCGCATCAAAGCTGGAGCAGTTTGAGAACGGATTTATGTCGCGTTTGGATTATTTATCAGCAGATACGATCGTGCTGTTTGTGTCGTACGACCCGGATAAAAGACTGAGACTGTATAAGGCGCTGGGTGATGTTGCGCAGACGAAAGAGTTCAATACGCCGAACGCGCCGGGGATCAGAAAGTTTATGAAGTGACTGCTGGGAGATCTCGTAAGTGATGATAATATTGAGTATATCACATGACTGGTGGGCGATGATATGTTCCGTCTTGCGCATGAAGCAGATAAGCTGATCACGTATGCGAAATATCACGATATGAAGACAATAGATAAGAAGACTATCGACATGGTTATCTATACGGAAACTGATGCCAATAATTTTGCCGTGCTGGACACCATGCTTACTGATAAGAAGCAGACACTGGAGACCATAGATATCATTTCTGAGAACATGGTTGATCGGAATGAGTTCCTTGGTATGCTGTATCGGTGACTGAAACATATGCTGCAGACATTGGATCTGTATGAACAGGGAGAGAAAGACAGCAAGCAGATAGCATCGAAACTGGGTATTCATTTCTTTCCGATCATTAAGGACCTGAAGATCATCGATACCATAAAAGCGAAAAGATCCAGACTGATCCGGATGTATGATGAGTTGATGCGTATCGATGTGTCGATCAAGAGCGGGCAGTTTCCTGCAGAAGGATTTTATACTGAAGTGAAGAAAATAATCGTACAGTTATAACATAACGAGATTATTTGACCAGAATATCTCTCAGCGTATAATGGAAATCGTAGGTGCTGAGCTCTTTGTTTATCTCTGCAAGGATTGTTGCTTTGTCTCTGTAGATCGCGATATTTGTTTCTCTGGGAATATTCTTCAGGAAGAGGATGTTGTGTCTGATGTACGCATTTCATTCGCTGAAATCTCCCATATTGGCGTTCAGCAGCCTCTCACCAAAGTGCTGTTTCAGGATACGGAAACAGACGCTGACGATCGTGATCGAGCTTCCCATGTTCTTCGCAACCGAGCTTCTTTTGAGGAGTTTCTTGAGTTCTATGACCATTGGAAAATGGGATGATATTTGACAAAGAAATGGCGAGTCAGTATACTTAGTATAGTATTTATTTTGCCCTCAAAAGATAATGAAAAAACTTATGTTCACTCTGACAGCGCTCGGTGTCGTAAGCATGCCGCTTACGACCTTTGCGGTGCAGAATGACTTTGAGATCATCCCTGAAACACAGACGGATGTATCTCAGGATGTAGAGGATGTCGGTAAGGCTGGCGGAGGTGTCCGGGATAAGCTCAATCAGAAAGCAGGCGAGTATGAAGCGAACGGTGACCTTGGTGCGCAGTTTGCCAGCGGTGCGTTCACCTGGAACACGCTGCTGAACTATGTTGTCTATCTTGTGAGATTCCTTTCACAGGTAGCGCTCGTCATTGGAGCAGGTATGATCGTTCGGTCAGGATATAAGTATGCCGCTGCGGCATTCACCGGCAAGCCTGCCTGATCAGGAGACATCAAGAATGCCATCATTGGTGTGCTGATTGTCGTATTTTCGTATGCATTTATCAGGATACTCACCGAAGCGTTCCTCTAAGAAAGGGCAATCTTTACCTTGTAAAAATGACTAAGTTCGCTACTATTAGCGAGCTTTTTTACATGCTCAAATTACGGTGATGGTAAAGATCGATACGAAAGAAATCAAGAAGGGAACTATCCTGGATATCGACGGAAACCTTCTCAAGGTTCTCGATACAAGCTTTATGCAGATGCAGCAGAGACAAGGTTCATATACCTATAAAGTACAGAATATCGTAACCGGTAATGTACAGAATGTTACCTACAAGTCAGGATCAGTGCTGGACGTCGCTGATGTGGCGAGAAAGAACGCAACGTTTCTCTACAAGGCAGGTGATACCTATAGCTTTATGGAGGCAGACAGCGGTGAAATGCATGAGCTTCCTATCACTACCGTCGGTGAAGACATCGCTCCATACCTGAAGGAGAATATGGATCTCTATCTTGAGATACACGGTGACAATAACGTTCTCAATGTGCTTCTTCCTATCACTGTTTCATACAAGATTGTTTCGACAGTACCGGGTGTAAGAGGTGACAGAGCACAGGCTGGTAAGAAGCCTGCGACGCTAGAAACAGGTCTTGAGGTGCAGGTTCCGCTTCACAAGAACGAAGGAGATGAAGTGACCATCAATACATCGACTGGTGAAATTGCCTAACACATATACCATCAACGATTTTCTTACGGTGATTGCATCACAAAGCTCCCAGCTCACTGGGGGCTTTTCGTTACTCCAATTGTAATTCCAGAGCGCATCTGTATACTTACCGCATCATTATTTCATGTTCCATGCAATGAGAAAAATTTCTCCAAAGAAACCTAAAATACTCCAGAACATCACGATAGAAAAGATCGGATACGGCGGTGTCGGTATTGCTCGTCATAATGACGGACGCAAGATCATCGTGACGTGATGAGTGCTGCCAGGCATGGTGGCAGACGTTTTTGTGACCAAACAGAAAAAGGATTTTACTGAAGGAAAACTCTACCATGTGCATTCGTATGACAGTGCATTTGAGCTGGACAGGGAAGCGGTCCGCTGTCCGCATTATGTATTTCATAGTGAAGACGGACTTGCGCATGATGGCATGAAGGAGCATAAGGTTGGCTGCGGAGGGTGCAAGCGGCAGATACTGACGTATGACAAGCAGCTGATGCTGAAGCAGCAGATTGTCACTGACAGCTTCAGGCATATCAGGGATATCGTCGATGCAGTTGGAATCAAACCTTTTGTGCCGGCTCCGGAGGTGTTCGATTATAGAAACAAGATAGAGTATAGTTTTGGAAAATATATCACCAATGAATGAAACGACAACCAGCACTGGCAGCTTGGCTTCCATAAGCAGTGACAATTTTCAAAGGTGATAGACATCGATCAGTGTTATCTGACGTCTGATGAGGCAAAGAAACTTTATCGTGCGCTGAAGTGAATCCTCATGGCGTCATGATTGCCGGTGTACGATCAGAAGACTCATCAGGGTTTTTTCCGTCACCTCGTGGTCCGTGAAGGAAGAAACACCGGACATTTTTTGGTCAATCTCAGTGTCGCTGAAGAGCAGCTTGCAGGGCTTGGTCTTACCGATAAATGGGAGAGCCTGAAACAGCATCTGCAGAGTGATGACTACCTGCAGAAGACGATCACCTCATTTGTTGTGACGGTAAACAACGGTCTTGCTGATGTCGTGAAAGGCGAAAATGTTTCCACATATATTCTCCGGTGAGAAGGGGTGATGTATGAAAAACTCCTCTTTGTGCCGCATGCTGAGAGTGAGGCATGAGCAGAACATAACTTGCCGATCGAAGTGAGCTTCCGTGTTTCACCGTTTTCATTTTTTCAGACGAATACACTGGGTGCACAGAGACTCTTCCAGACTGCTATGGATGCAGTCGGTGAATGTGACGGCCACATCCTTGACCTGTATTGCGGAACATGAAGTATTGGTTTGAGTTTTCTGAAAGCGTGAAAAGGGGATAAGGTATTTGGTATAGAGATCGTCCCTGATGCGATCGTGGATGCAGTTCGAAATGCAAAGATCAATGGACTTGCGGATGAGACATACTTTGTTGCATGAAAAGCTGAAGACCTTATCAAGCGTGATGAGTATATCAATAAGCATCTTGATGCGATAAAGCTCGTGATCGTTGATCCTCCTCGCGATGGTTTACATAAAGATGTCGTGCAGTTTCTCATCGATCTGAAAAGAGATCACGACTTTACGCTCTTATATATTTCGTGCAATCCGGTGACGATGGCGCGTGATATACAGATGCTTGTAGGTGGAAACTATGCTCTGCGCTCACTGCAGCCTGTTGATATGTTTCCTCATACGCACCATGTGGAGATGGTATGAGTGCTCATATAAGCTATCTCATTTTGTATTGTCAATATACTTTCGTATGTAAATAATATTTTGTTTTATACAAGTGCACACATTGCAAAATATTCATATACTTTCCTATTGCATATAACAATCGTATGCCTATACAAGCAACTATGCAATAAATTTTATTCGTTAATTCATTGCGTTTAATGAAAGCAACAAAAAGAGCGTTTACGCTCATTGAGATGCTGATAGTCATCGTTATTATCGGTATTCTCGCAGCAGCATTGGTTCCAAGATTAGTTTCAGTACAAGGAAGAGCAAGAGACACAAGACGTAAAGCAGATCTTTCACAGATCGGTTCAGCGCTTGCTATCTACAAGACCGACAATGCAACATTCCCTGTGACTTCTGGTGGAGTGAGTACAAGAGTCGCTATCCAATATCTTAGTGGATATATGACTGCTACACCTACTGATCCGGTATCAACAACAGTTGTTCCTGAATTTGGAGCAGTTGCTACACACACCGGATACGGATACGTCAGTGTTACTAGAAATGGTATTGCTGCTAACGGTTCAGTGGTTGGTGCGCAGACAGAGACTGATGGATCAAGTTCAAATGCTATCATGTATACTGGTCTGACACATACAACTACTGCAGAAAACGTTGATGCCTATCTCTGAACATGTGGAGGAAGTGCATCAAAAGGAACATGGGCTCCTAGTACATGTACTGCTATGACTTCAGGTCTCAGATACTACTACGTACAATAATAATTTCTCTTACACGCAACTGAAAGATCTCTCCCGGCGCATCGGCAGAGATTTTTTTATCAAGAAAACATATGCCTATACATCAGATATAAAAAAACTCCTCATGGAGAGGAGCTTATGTAAGAAATATAATCGGTACGATGATTATTTATCAATCAGTGCTTCGATCGCTGCTGATGCATGTTCTTCACCAGCGTTCACGATGATAGACATTTCATTGCCGACATTTCCTTTGAAGAATGTCACTGCCGCCTGGTTGAGCGAGTAGGTCTTTCCTTCTTCAGTAAGCGCGATGAACTTCCCTTCTTCAGTCTTTGAAAGTTTTGCTTTCACATACTTTCTCTGAGCAGGAGCGATAAGCTTGTAGACAAGCTTCCCGTCTTCCATGATTCTGAGCTTGAGCATATCACCAGGGATAAGCTTTGTCTTACTGGCGTAGTTCATAGGTACCGGATAGATCTTTCCGTCATTTCATTGCATGAAGTTTCCGTCGAAACTTCCTTCTATGATCTTAATGTTCTCGTTCTCTTCTGCAGTCTCAGCTGATGCCTTAGGGGCAGCGGCTTCCATGATCGTGATACCCTGATCGCCATACAGTTTCTGGATGAGAGCTCTCGCTTTGATAGCGTCGTTCTCTATCTTACTGAGGAGATGAAGGAGCGTCGTCAGTGCTTCATTTTGTTTGTCCATTTTTGTTTTTGCGTACGTGATAAAACTCGTTATATCAAGTATAATGGTTTTAGGGCAAAATGCAAAAAAAACTTGTCCTCGATTGGTGTTGCAATCGGCACCCTGTTTCATACATTTTTACCTGTATTTACCACTTATTTGGGCGTATGGAGGCAATCTACTTTATCCTTATCTTTCTTCTCGGCGGCGGTCTCGGATATCTCATCTTTTTTCTGAGATATGAGCACAGAGGACTCATAGACGAACTCAGAGATAACTTTCAGGAGACAAAGAGACAGCTGGAAAACGTCCAGCACGATAGTCAGGAGCACCTGCAGCAGAATGTCATCCTCAAGGAGAAAGTGACTGAACTGATGACGAAAAACGACGATCTCTCAAGGATCGTTTCAGAACTCAGCAGATACTACTATCATATCAAGCTTGGCGCGGAAAAGGCAACTGAGCTTGAAAAGATTTTGCATATCTTTGATAAGGACATCGAGGAGAAGATGAAGTACACACTTGGTGAGAAGATACTCGAGAGTATCAATGACGGAAAGAAGGAAGTGCGCGAGGAAGACGCTCCTCGTATGCCGGAGAAGAACCGCGTGATGATAGCAGGAGGTGGAAAGAAACGGTAAAACCAATTCATAACTCATAGATCATAATCATAGCTGTTTTTGTTTTATGGATTGTGCTTTGTGATTTAATTTGATAACGATGTGCTATGAGTTATAGAAAAACTAAGATTGCCGTTGTCAGTAGTAAAGAAGGATATAACGATGCCGCAAAGCTCTATAAGGATTTTCATAAAGAACTTGCGAGCTATGACAAATGACTCTTTCAAAGATTCCTGCCAAGAGATATCAGCGGGACGGCAGTGCTTGATATAGGCGCAGGTGATGCAAGGATGTATAAATACTTTCAGGACAAGCAGGTGCGTTACGTCGCGATGGATGTTGCTGAGAAGCTGCTGAAGCTTGGTCCGTCTCGCATAGAGAAGGTGGTGGCTGATATCGAAGGTGAGCGGCCATTCGCGGAAAAGGAATTTGATACGGTGCTGTGTTTTTTTGTTATACTGCATATCAGCGATCTGCAGCACATGTTTGAAGAAGCATACAGGGTGCTGAAACCAGGAGGAAAGTGTATCATCCTGCAGAACTACCAGAGACGCAGCTACGAGTTCAATGCAAACGGAAAACAGTATAAGATCCAAGACTGGTCACACAGTCATGCTGATATAGTAGAATCAGGCGAACATGCATTTTTCACCGAAGAGCATATCGAGCTTGTCGAAAAGGATGTGCCGATAGGGATGCTCTATTGTTTCACAAAGGACACTCAGTAGTCCATGAATTATTGTCACAGATTCTTGTAATTCGCGTTTGCATGAGTATGCTTCTTATGCACCAGGAGAAATTTTGTTATACGTGATCTGAAAATGAAATCATACGATAAAAGTTTTCTGAAAAGGCTGCAGCAGCGTGATGACGCTGCATTTACCGTTTTATACAATGATACGGTAGATATATTTTTCCGCTACCTCAAGGTAACGTACTTTCTTGATAATGCTGAGATCGACGATATCCTTTCTACCTATTATGTAAAATTGCGGGGTACGCTCAAGCGTCTGGATATACATACATGACTCAGTTCGCGGATGCGAACAATCTTTAAAAACCTTGTGAAGGATCATTTCAAGGCGCACAAGTCGATACACTTCAGTCAGATGCACGTCTCACGTAAAGAGGATTCAGAATCCTATGAAGACGGATTACTCTCAGAGGAAAATATCACCGAGGCGTTTGCTGCAAGCCGGGAGCAGCATACTATTATGCAGGCGATTGATAAACTTGAGTGAGATTATAAAGATGTCATCTACCTGAAATTTATTGAAGAGCAATCATATGAAGAAATAGCAAAGACGCTGAAAAGCTCTGAAGCAAATGTGAGACAAAAAGTATCAAGATGATTGAAAAAACTGAAGAGCCTGCTTCCTTAGCGGGATCGAACGGCATGACGATTTCTCAATATGTCAACGTCAAAGCAAACTTGTCACTGAAGAACATAAGATAAACGGCTTGTATAAGCCGTTTTCTTTATGCGTGCACAATGTGCATAAATGTGACGAATCCCTTGAAATGCAGTTGCTAACGCCTATATTGCTATAGTCTTTATTTCTTATTGTAAGACCCTATCATGACTAAGACACAATTGATTGCACACCTCGCATCTAAGCTTGGTATCTCTAAGAGACTCGCTAACGACACTCTTAATGTTCTTATCGAAGGAATTATCGCTTCTGTAAAGAAGGGTAATGAAGTAAGACTCCAGGGTTTCGGTACTTTCAAGTCTTCTAAGAGAGCTGCTAGAACTGGTGTTAATCCAAGAAATCCGTCTGAAAAGATCAAGATCCCTGCAATGAAAGTTGTTTCTTTCAAGGCTGGTGCAGACTTCAAAAAGGCAGTTAGATAATATATTCATATATATTGTTGCGCGCTTTCTCTTCCCCGACTTGTCGGGGGAGAGTTTTTTTATAGAAAAATCTCATAGAAAAATGAGATTGTTATAAAACCGTATGTATGTGATTGTCTTGCAACACGTAAAAGAAATATTACAACCAGATAGCTTTATTATCTGGTTTTTTGGTTATGAAGGATCTTATCAAAAAAATAACGCTCTACGATAAATGGTCTCCGTTCATTATGGAGTCGTACATCTATAAGTGGTTCAAAAGCCTTAGTGCAAAGCGGGCTGTCGTGAAGTATGGCAATCCATCACAGGGGATGTTCATCATTGGTGTGACCGGTACTGACGGAAAAACAACGACATGCAATCTGATCCATAGGGTAGTGAATGATAATCTTGGAAAGACATTGTTGGTGTCGACGGCAAATATCAAAATTGGTGATCAGGAAACGTTCAATCACTTCAAGATGACATCGCTTGACCCATCACATCTGCAGGCGCTTCTTGCAAGAGCAAAGGAAGCAGGGTGCAGATATGCGGTGCTGGAAGTCGCTTCACATGGTATCGCGCAGAACAGATTTGACGGTGTGGAGTTTGATATGGCCGTACTGACAAATATCACTTCAGAGCATCTTGATTATCATAAGACATTTGATAACTACGCGAACACCAAAAAGAAATTTTTCCAAGGGGTTCTGAAGAATAAAAAACACACAAAATATGCGGTGTTTCCGAGAGACGATGAGAAAGGACGTCAGCGGGAGGAAGAGTTGAATTTCGATAATTTTCTAAGTTATTCGCTTGCGGCTTCATCGTCACTGAAAGGTGAAAATATCAGGCTCAGCACTGAGGGAACGAAGTTTGATGTATCATATCTCGGGACAGAATATCACGTCAATATGCCGCTTCTTGGGAGATATAACGTCTACAACGCATTAGCTGCATTCTCCGTAGGTATGCTGCTTGGTATCGATCCGGCATGAATTATCCATTCGCTGGAGTCTCTCGTATGAGTAAATGGCCGTATGCAGAAAGTGAGCCATAAGGGAGTCAATTACTTCATCGACTTCGCACATACGCCGCATGCGCTGGACAATGCGCTGTCGTATGTCAAAGCCATCACCGAAGGGAAAGTGATCGTTGCATTTGGTGCGCCTGGCAATAGGGACGTCTTTAAGCGTCCGGAGATGGGCCGTATCGCACACGAAAAGGCTGATATAGTGATTGTCACTGACGACGATGCAGATACAGAAAACCGCGTAAAGATCGTTGCTGATGTGATCGCAGGTATCCCAAGGAAGGAGTGAGCAGACTTCTTTATCCTTCCGGAAAGAGAATTTGCGCTCAAGATGGCAGTGCATCTTGCAAAACCAGGTGATACCGTGCTTATCGCAGGGAAGGGACACGAGCAGGTACATTACACCAATTTCGGAAAGAGAAAATGGAACGATAAAGAAAAGCTGGAATGAATACTTCACTCGCAACAATAAATTTTACTCGAAGCATCTTTCATGCTAGATTGGTTTTTCTTGGTAAAGAAATTTCTTGGCCGCCACGGCAGTGGTAATTTTTCGTCACTCCTGCATGGAAGCGGCATTGATATCGCAGAGAACAGAGCATACATTGCTGGTGATGAAAAGCGCTCGATCAACCGGAAGATGTCAGCCAAATACGATAAGCTTTTCGTTAATCTGTTTCACGATGAGAAGGCGATAGATGTGCATCTGTGCTGTGACGTGAATTACAATTGGAAAGGACAGAATACTGAGTCGTTCCTGCGGTTTTTCGCTGAACTCACGCAATATTTTCAGGCAAGGAAAGCACATATTACCGGCCGGATCTGCAAGCGCTCATTTCTGCAACTAGAAAAGCTTGGATTCCAAAAAAGATTTCTCGATGCGTTTCTAGAAAAAACAAAAAATATCTTTCCCATATACTCATCGTCGCTGCATGATCTGCTTACAACGCAGATTGCCCTCCCGAAAAGGAGGCTTATCATCATTGTCTCTGATTTTCTCACGTACGGTGATGCGGAAAAACGTCTGCTCAATGTATTGAGACAGAAGCACGATGTGAAGCTGGTACAGATGCCAGTCGAGGGAAAACGTGTGCAACTGACTGAAGCGTTGTCGTTGAGCGCTTTTGAGAAGTAAAAAATCCGAGCGTATTGCCCGGATTTTTGTATCATTACCACTTTATTTCTGCAAAGAACTGCCTGGAGAGGGACTCGAACCCTCACTTTGTTGCCAAAACCAGATTTTGAGTCTAGCGTGTCTACCAGTTCCACCACCCAGGCGTACCAAGCATATTAGATATTCTGCTTAAAAATGCAATATAGGAATGCCGGTTTCATTTGTGTCTCCTTTATGGTCGATACGAATGTTATTCGATCGTTAGCATCGATACCGGAGCCCTTTAGGGAGTAGAGATGCGTCGAGATAATGTGCCAATGTCTATGGGTACGAAACACTGAAGCCGGCTAGATGTTTTTGCCTCCTTTTTGCAGCGATGACAAAAAGGAGGTCCAGCGAAGCGTAAAAATGATATTATAAGTTGGTAACCCGTATTTCGCTCAAAAATCAATTGATTTTTGCTGTACGATGCGTATAGAGTGAACATACGGGTGTCTCATCGTATTTTATTCTTTAACTATGATGTGATGACATTGGATCTGAATAGAGTGACAATTATCGGCAGATGTGCAAGTGACCTCGATGTAAAAAAGATCGAAAGCACAGGTGCTTCTGTGGTAAATTTCACCGTAGCGACGAACAGGAAGTATAAGAACAAAGACGGAAATCTCTTGGAAGAGGCTGAGTACCACAGATGTGTTGCCTATGGTAACAGTGCTGATGTGCTCGGGAAGTACCTCGTGAAAGGAAAAAAAGTCTATGTGGAAGGAAGATTGAAGACAAGAAAATGGCAGGACAGCAACGGAAATGACAGATACTCGACAGAGATCATTGTTGAGAACTTCATCTTCCTTGATGCAAAAGGCCCTCAGGGAGAAGATCATGACCATCCGCCAATGGATGACGATCACGGATCGCTTCCGACAGACGATCTGCCGTTCTAGGACGCAGATGCAGACGAACTACGCACAAGTCTTTGTATCATAATATGGTAATTTTTTGATGGCAGTTTTTGGGAAAAATGAAGAGAATTCAGACACACATATCAGAGGATGGAAGAAGTTTATCCTCGATTTTTTTGATGTCATCGCATTTGTTATTTTCGTTACCGGTGTGATCGCTGTAGTGAGAATATATGTATTCCAGCCGTTTGCGGTCGTGGGAAGCAGTATGGTGCCGACGTTTCATGAAGATGATTTTGTGATTGTTGATAAGATAAGTTCTATCAAGAGAGGTGATGTCGTCGTATTTGTGCCGAGCGGACAAAAACTGCCGTATATCAAGCGTGTGGTTGGTTTGCCGGGTGAGACAGTGAAGCTCCAGAACGGAAAGGTAAGTATCTGTAAGACTGCAGAAGCAAATTCATGTCAGCTGTATGAAGAAGATTACCTTGCAGAGGGGACACTCACAGAAGCGAGATGCGGTATCACAT
>Ga0196970_1000419_pt1 | contig 50158 bp, 48 predicted proteins | sample S1v_513CmetaG_FD_148672 | JGI IMG/M metagenome (GOLD analysis project Ga0196970, IMG submission 148672) | Soil microbial communities from Anza Borrego desert, Southern California, United States - S1+v_5-13C | ecosystem: Environmental > Terrestrial > Soil > Desert | place: USA: California... | reverse complement strand
CTCCAAATCGCCGCCTTGCTTAAGGGACGGTCGGAAATCACGCGTTACGTCGTTGCATAACCACAGTCGCCAGAGACAGCGAGGGCGGGCCAGCGGCACGTGCGCTTGCGAGTTCGCGTTACATAGATCGAACGGGCGGCGCTGAAAAGAGAAAAATTCGCAGCGCCGCGAAAAAATTGAGCAGCGCCGCACGAGCGCACATGGCCCGTGACAAAAAGGAGGAATTTCATGGGGTTAGGCACGGAGCTGGGGGCCGGGGAGATCGCCGTGCGGATGCTGCTGGCGGTGCTGTGCGGCGCCGTGCTGGGCTTCGACCGGGAGGCGCGCGGCAAGGCGGCGGGCCTGCGCACGCAGACGCTGGTGGCGCTGAGCGCCGCGGCCACGACTCTGGTGGCGCTTCAGATGTACGCCGACGTGGCGAAGACCGGGCACGGCGGCGACGTCGACCCGACGCGCGTCATTCAGGGGCTGGCGCAGGCCATCGGCTTCATCAGCGCGGGCGTCATGTTCCAGAAGGGCGTCAACGTGCGCGGCGTCACCACCGCGGCGGTGATCTGGATGGCCGGCGCGCTGGGCATCGCGTGCGGCGCCGGGCTCTACTGGGTGGCGGGGCTGGGCCTGGGGCTGAGTCTCCTGGTCTCGATCGGCTTCACCTGGCTGGAGCGCCACCTGTTCCCGGAGGGCGCGCGGGAGGAGGAGTGACCAGCAGCCGGTGCAGCACCGCCGCCCCCAGCGCCACCGCCGCGATGGCGCCCATCATCGGGCGCGAGGTGCCGTCGTGCAGGTGGCCGACCAGGATGCCGACCACGGCGGCCAGCCCCATCTGCGCGAAGCCCAGCAGAGCCGAGGCCAGCCCGGCCATGGTGGGATACGGGCCGACGGCGCCGGCCATGGCGTTGGGCAGCGTCAGCCCGGCGCCCAGGTTGAAGACGAACAGCGGCAGCACGATGGCCGGCACGGAGACGATGCCGCTCCAGGCCAGACCGGCTCCGACGAGGCCGCCCACGGACGACACGGCGGTGCCCAGGCGCACCATGCGGTGCCCGCCCACCCGCAGCGTCAGCCGCCCGGCCAGGAAGCTGCCCGAGGTATAGCCCAGCACCACCACGGCGAAGCTGAGGCCGTAGGCGGCCGGCGACAGGCCGACGCGCTCGATCAGCACGAAGGAGGAGCCGGAGATGAAGGCGAAGATGCCGCTGTAGGTGCACGCCGCGGTGAGCGTGTGGCCGCCGAAACCGCGGTCGCGGAACAGGCGCAGGTAGTTGGTGAGGAGGCGCGACGGCCGCAGCGCCTCGGCATCGCGGTGCACGTTGGTCTCGCGCAGCAGCGTCGCCGTCGCCGCCAGCACCGCCACGGCGATGACGGCCAGCGTCACGAAGTTGGCGCGCCAGCCGAAGACCTGCGTCAGCATGCCGCCCAGCACCGGGCCGACCGCCGGGGCCAGAGTCATCGCCATGGACATGTAGGCCAGCACGGTGGCCGCGCGGTCGCGTTCGAACACGTCGCGCACCACGGCGCGCGCCACCACCGGCCCGCAGCACGCCCCCAGCGCCTGGAAGAAGCGCGCGACGATCAGCTGGCCGACGCTGTCGGCGAACACGCAGGCGACGCTGGCCACCAGATAGATGGCGATGCCGCCGAGCAGCGCCGGCCGCCGGCCGAAGCGGTCGGACACCGGCCCATAGACCAGCTGCGACACGGCGAAGCCGACCAGGAACACCGACAGGGTGAGCTGCACGGTGGCGATGTCGGTGTCGAAGACGCCGACCAGCGCCGGCAGCGACGGCAGGTAGAGATCCGTCGACAGCGGCCCGAAGGCGACGAGCGCGGTCAGCAGGACGCGGACGACCAGGGAATCGGGAGGGGGCATGGGAAACGGCAACCGGAGATGGGCCGGCACTATAGCCATGGATCGCGGTGCAGCAGAAGCGCGACGGAAGCGGTCTTCCTTGTCTGCACAGCGTCCGGTCGCTACCTTTCTGGCGTGAGCCGGGAGGAGAACCATGGCGCATCCGGTTTCCGTCCGCCTGGACGATGAGGTCCAATCGACCCTGGAAGAGGCCGCGAAGGAACGCGGCATCGCGCTGTCGGCATACCTGGGCGAGCTGGCGGCCGGTGAAGCCAGACGCGTCCGGCGCGAGCGCATCCGAGCCCAAAGCCGCGCGGTCGCGGCCTACGCCGCCTCCTCGCCGGAGGCCCGCGCCTTCTACGAAGACTGGGGCGCGCCGGACACAGGCACGAAGGCATGACCGGGTACGAGGCGGGACAGATCGTTCTTGTGGACTGGCGGGATGCGCTTCCGAAGGAACCGAACAAAAGGCGTCCCGCCATCGTGGTGGAAGACAGCGCGCTGTTCGACCCCGCCTACCCGAACCTCATGCTGGTCCCCATCACCGATGACCCGCAGCTGGCGATCGAGGATCTGTCGGTCAGGATCATGCCCACGGCCGAGAACGGCTGCACCAAGCCGTGCTACGCGCTCGCCCACCACGTCACCACCACGTCCAAGCAGAGGATCACGCCGACGCCGTCGCGCGTCACGGACGCGCAACTCGCGGGCATCCGCAGGCTGATCGGCGTCGCCATCGGGCTCGACTGATTCTGTCTCATACCGGCGGCGCTTGATGGCCTCCATTGAGCGCCGCCGGTAAAACCCGCCAGATCAATGCGATAGCATTGATTGAAAGGGTGATACGGACGACGCCTTCAGGCGCCGTCCGTATCACCCGTACCGCAGCAAGCGCGCGCCGTTGGCGCGCAGCCACGCGCGGGGGGCCTTCACGTCGGCGGTCAGGCCGGCGCACAGCGCCCAGAAGCGGGGGGAGTGGTTCATCTCCTTCAAATGCGCCACCTCGTGCGCGACGACGTAGTCGAGCACCGCGTCGGGCGTCAGGATCAGCCGCCAGGAGAAGGACAGCCGGCCGGTGGAGGAACAGCTGCCCCAGCGCGAGCGCGTGTCGCGCACCGTCACCGCGGCGACGCGCGCCCCCAGCCGCGCGGCCTTGTCCCGCGCGCGGGTCGCCAGTTCGCGCTTGGCCTCGGCGGCCAGGAAATCGCGCACGCGGCGCGCCACGTGCTCCGGCTGGCCACCCACCAGGAGGACACCGTCCTGGCACCGGGTGCCGCCGCGCAGATCCGGCGTGTGGCGCACCACGTGGTCGACGCCCAGCACCGGCACCACGGCGCCGTCGGCGAACGGCAGCTGCGGCGGCAGGGCCGCGAGTCGCTCCCGCACCCAGCCGTCGTGGCGGGTGACGAAGCGCTGGATCTCGCGGTCCGGCAAGCCGACTGGGACCACCACCTGGATCAGGCCGCGCCCGGCGTCCACGCGCAACGTCATGCGGCGCGCGCGGGCACTCTCCCGCAGCTCCAGCGGAACCGGCAGGCCGGCGATGGCGAGGGCGCGGGGGGGCGTGCGACGATTCGTCATGGCTCCTTTATAGACCGGTGCGCCGGGCGCATGCCAGCGGGTCCCGCAAGGGGTCGGAAGCCGTATGATGCGGCGCTTGCGCATTTGTCTCGACGCTCGTGACAAATGTCACATTTGACTCGGCAGGGAATGTCACAGAATAGTCCCGCCTCAGTTCTCCACCGGAGCCGGGTTGCCGTGGACAAGAATAGCAAAGACGCATCGAACGAAAGTTATAATACTGACGTCAGTGCAGAGCAGCGGCGCGCCAACATGAACCGCCTGATCGCAACGGCCAGCCACGACCTGCGCCAGCCGTTCCAGGCCATGCAGCTGTTTCACCACCTGCTGATGGGGCGGATGCCCGACGCCTCCTCGCGCGAGCTGTGCGAGAAGATGGGCGAGGCGTCGCAGGCCTGCGAGGCGATGATCCGCGCCCTGCTGGACGTCCTGGCGCTGGAGGCCGGGCTGGTGACGCCCGCGCCGCGCGCCTTCCCCGTGGACGACGTGCTGGAGCGGCTGCTGAGGGAATTCGATCCGAAGGCGGACGCCAAGGGCCTGCGCCTGAAGGTCCATCCGGCCGGCGTGGACGTGCGCAGCGACCCGGAACTGCTGGAGAAGCTGCTGCGCCCGCTGCTGGCCAACGCCGTGCGCTTCACGCAGAAGGGGGGCGTCCTGCTGGGCGCGCGCCGGCGCGGGAACCGGCTGCGCATCGAGGTGTGGGACACCGGCACCGGCCTTGCCGAGCCCGACCTGACGGCGATCACGGAGGAACTGGCGACCGGCCGCTCCGACCGCCGGCGCGGCTTCGGCATCGCCATCGCCCAGCGCACGGCCGCCCTGCTCGGCCATCCGCTGGCCGTTCGCTCGCGCGCGGGGAAGGGATCGGGGTTCTTCGTGACGGTGCCGATGGCAGGGTAGATTTTCGAGACACGGATGCCCGCGATGCGGGACACGGATGAACACGGATTCAGGAATTCATGAACATCATCTGTGTTTATCTGTGTTCATCTGTGGCTGAATTTCAGTTTTCCGGCGCGCGTCATTGTCGGAAAGGTTTTGTTTTGCCACAGATGAACACAGATAAACACAGATGGAAGAACGTGTTTTATCGGCTATCCGAGTTCATCCGTGCAAAATCCGTGTTCATCCGTGTCCCAAAACCCTATCCCACAGCCACGCTTGACGCTCGTCAAGACGGGACCCCAGGTTGCGGGGTGTAGGATCGCGTCAGCACCGGAAGAACCCCAGCCATGCCGACCTCCCTGTACCTCGCCGCCGCTCTCCTGCTGTTCGTCAGCCACGCCGTGCCGTCCTGGCCGGGCGTGCGGCCGGCGCTGGTGGCGCGGCTGGGGCGGCCGGGGTTCATGGCGCTGCACTCCGTCCTGTCGCTGGCCGCGCTGACGCTGTTCGTGGTGGCCTATCGCGACGTGGACACCACGGGCTTCGTCTTCACCCCCGCCGGCTGGGCGCACCAGCTGGCGGTGGCGCTGATGCCCGTGGCCTTCGTGCTGATCGCCGCGCGGCTGTCCACCAAGGCCGGCGAGCCGCTGTCGCCGCGCGAGCCCGCGGGCATCTACCGCGTCACCCGCTTCCCCGGCTCGCTGGGGCTGCTGCTGTGGGCGGTGCTGCACCTGCAGGCCACGGGGGACGCGCGGCGTGTCGTGCTGTTCGCGACCATGGCGGCCATCGCGCTGTTCGCCATGGTGAAGAACGACTGGGTGCTGCGCCGCGCCCGCAGCGCCGCCGCCCGGACGTTCCGCGAGGAGACCAGCGTCGTCCCCTTCGCCGCCATCCTGGCCGGGCGGCAGCGCTTCGTCTGGCACGAGATCGGCTGGGCGCGGCTGCTGGCCGGGGTCGCCGCCTGGGCGGTGGTGCTGGAGGCGCACCGCTTCGTCTTCGGGGTCGATCCTCTTTACTGGGCACGCTGAGTCAGAAGGTCCCGCCATGCCGTCCACCACCGACCTGTCCGCCGAATCCCTGCTGTCCGACGCGTTGCGCGCCGACCCCGCCACCACCGGCCGCGTCACCGCGGCGCTGGGCGCGGACAACGCGCTGAGCCGGCTGCTGAACGCGCACCGCCTGCCGGCGCTGATCCGCCTGGACGACGCCGCCACCATCGCCGGCACGCCGGTGGAGCGGCTGATCGCCCTGGTGCGCGGCGCCGCGCCGGCACCCGCCCCCACCCCCCCGGCCCCGGCGCCCGGTGCCGCCCCGGCGCACGACTGGTTCGCCCAGGCCGAGGAGAACTGCGGCGCGCGGCTGGACGTGCGGCCGCTGCTGACGCAGGGGCAGGACCCGTTCGCGGCCGTGATGCACGCCTCCACCCAGGTGCCGCCGGGCGCCTTCTTCATCCTGGACGCGCCGTTCGACCCGGCGCCGCTGCGCCGCGTGCTGGCCGGCAAGGGCTTCATGTCGGTGGGGCGCGAGCTGGCGCCCGGCCACTGGCGCATCTGCCTGAAGCGCGAGGGCGGCGCAGAAGCGGCCGCCCCCGTCGCCGCCGCCGTCCGCATGCCCGGCGAGACGTGGCGCGAGGGGAACGCCCTGCACATCGAGGTGCGCGGCCTCGCCCCGCCGGGCCCGATGACCGCCGTCATCCGCCTGATCGAGCAGGGCGAGCCCGGCCCGATCGTCGTCCACCACGACCGCGACCCCATGCTGCTCTATCCCGAGCTGGAGGAGCGCGCGTGGGAGTGCGTCGACAAGCACACGGACGGCGGCGAGGTGCGCCTGACCCTGCGCCCGCAGGTGTAGCACAGCCCAGGGACACATATTCTCATATGACGGCAACGTGACGGTGCAGGGCTGAAAACAGCCTCCCGTTTGGCCTTTGCGGGCGGCGCGCTTTGCCACTATGGTGGCGGGCGCCCGCCCACCGTACACTTGCGTATCGTGCCCTTTTTCCGCCGCCACCCGCGTTCCGTCCGGCTCCTCGCACTGCTGAGCGCCGCTGGAACGACCCTGCTGTCCGGGCCCCTGGCAGCCCAGCCAGCCGAGACTCTGCCGGCCGAACGGCCGGGCGACGCGCGCCCGGCGCTGCCGGGGTTCGCCCGGCCGCAGACCTTCGAATTGCCGCCGCCGCCGCCATCCGAACGGCCGCCCGCCATCGCCGGCGGGCCGCGCGTGCGGGTGACGGAGTTGCGCGTGGTGGGGAACACGGCGCTGCCGACGGACGAGCTGCGCGCCACCGCCGCCCCGTACCTGGGCCGCGACATGGGAGCGGCCGAGCTGGAGGAGCTGCGCCGGGCGCTGACCGCGCTGTACGTGCGCCGGGGTTTCATCAACTCCGGCGTCGTTCTGCCCGACCAGACGGTGCGCGACGGCATCGTCACCATGCAGGTGGTGGAGGGCCGCCTGACCGCCATCGAGGTGAGCGGGCTGGAGCGCATGGCCCCCGCCTACGTCGTGCGCCGGCTGGAACGCCGGGCCGGGCCGCCGCTGGACATCGACAGCCTGCGCGAGGGGGTTGAGGTGCTGCTGCAGGACCCGCTGGTCGACCGGCTGGACGCCCGGCTGGCGCCGGGCCTGCGGCCGGGCGAAGGGGTGCTGGCGCTGGGCGTGAAGGAGGCGCCGCTGCTGGGCGGCGGCGTCACCATTTCCAACGACCGCTCGCCCACCACCGGCGGCACCGGGGCGCGCGGCGACCTGGGCCTGCGCAACCTCAGCGGCTGGGGCGACCAGAGCTGGTTCCGCCTCGCCCGCACGCGCGGCACGACCGAACTGGGGGCGGCCGTGGAGATGCCGGTCACGGCGGCCGACACCCGTGTGCGGCTGGCGGTGGACAGCATCAAGGCGCGCGTGGTGGAGGCGCCGTTCTCCGCGCTGGACATCGTGTCGAAGACGCGGACGCTGGAGGCCGGGATCAGCCAGCCGGTGCACCGAACGGCGACGGAGGCGGCGACCCTGGACCTGACCTTCGCCCACCGGCGCAGCGAGAACTGGCTGCTGGGCGAACCGTTCAGCTTCTCGGCCGAGGCCGAGAACGGGGTGACGACGGTGAGCGTGCTGCGCGCCGCGCAGTCGTGGACGACGCGCGGCACCGACACGGTGCTGGCGGCGCGCTCGACCTTCAGCGTCGGCCTGCCGGTCATGGGCGCCACGCGCAAGGAGGGGGCGGCCGACGGCCGCTTCGCCGCGTGGCTGGGACAGGTGCAGTTCGCCCGCCGCTTCGGCGACGGCGGCGTGCAGCTGGTGCTGCGCGGCGACGTGCAACTGGCCAGCGACGCGCTGCCCACCATCGAGCGCTTCGCCGTCGGCGGGCTGGCCAGCGTGCGCGGCTACCGCGAGAACCTGATGGTGCGCGACAACGCGCTGGTCGGGTCGGTCGAGCTGCGGGTGCCGGTGGCGCACGCGGCGCTGGCGGACGGCGGCGGCGACACCGGTGCGGTGCAGGTGGCGGCGTTCGCCGACGCCGGCCGCGCCTGGAACCGCCGCGGCGACGCGGCCGGGCCGGGTTCGGTGTGGAGCGTCGGCACCGGCGTGCTGTGGGCGCCGCTGCCCGGCGCCAGCGTCGCCGTGTACTACGGCCACGGCCTGCGCGACGTGGACCTGCCCGGCCCGCGCAGCCTGCAGGACCGCGGCGTGCACTTCCGCATCACGCTGGCGCGCTGAGCGCCGTTCCTCGCACCGTCTCCTCCAGGGCCGCCCGCACCGCCGCCGCCACGGCCGCCCAGTCGCCGGGACGCGGCTGGCGGAACAGGCGCGCCGTAGGGTACCAGGGGCTGTCCGCGCGATCCGCCAGCCAGCGCCAGTCGGCCGCGAAGGACAGCAGCCCCCACACCGGCCGGCCGAGCGCCCCGGCAAGGTGGGCGGGCGCCGTGCAGGACGAGATCACCAGATCCAAGTTGTCCATGATCGCCGCCGTATCCGTGAAGTCGGCGATGTGCGGCGCCAGATCGGTGAAGGCTGGCGGCATCGCCCGCTCCGCCAGCGCGTCGCGGCCGGGGCCGAGCTGCAGGCCGTAGAAGCGTACGCCCGGCACCTCCAGCAGCGGCAGCAGGGCGGCCAAGCCGGGCGAGCGCTCGCGGTCGGTGGCGAAGGCCGGGTTGCCGGCCCAGACCAGCCCCACCTTCAATTCCCCCTTGGAATCGCCGCCGACCAGACGGCCGCGCCACGCAGCGACGCGTGCCGGGTCGGCGGAGAGGTAGGGGACGGTGGCGGGGACGCTGGCCAGCGTGGTGCCGAAGACGTGCGGCAGGCTGAGCAGCGGGCACTGCACGTCCATCGGCGGCAGCGGCTCGCCACGGGCGACCACGGCGTCGACGCCCGGCACGGAGCGCACCAGCTCGACAAGGTCCGCCCCCACCTCCAGCACCACCCGCGCGCCGCGCGACGCCACCAGCGGGGCGTAGCGGACGAACTGGATGACGTCGCCGCGCCCCTGCTCCTCGTACAGGAGGATGGTGCGGCCGGCGATGTCCTCGCCGTGCCAGAGCGGCTGCGGCAGGCCGCGCGGCGCGGTGGGAAAGCCGCGCGCCAGCCAGCGCGCCTCGTGCGCGGCGAACCCCTCCTCCAGCCGCCCGGCGAGCAGCAGGGCGTGCGCGCGGTTCCAGCGTATGGTCGGGTCGCCGCCGGACAGCCGGTCGGCGCGGTCGTGCGCGGCCAGCGATTCGTCCAGCCGGCGGAGGTCCTTGGTGGCGTTGGCGTGCGTGCCGAGCGCCGCCACGTCCGCGGGGTCGAGCGCCAGCGCCGCCTCGAACGCGGCCAAGGCGTCCTCGTGCCGGCCCAGCGCGCGGTGCGCGGCGCCGAGCACCGACCACGCCCGCCGGTCGAGCGGGTTCAGCCGCGCGGCGCGGCGCACCATGGCCGGAACGGCGTCCGGCGGCAGCAGCGTGGCGAGGCGCAGCGTGATCTCGGCAAGGTCGGGCTGCAGCGCCAGGGCGCGGCGGAAGGCCGCCGCCGCGGCCGTGGGGTGCCCGGCCTCCTGCTCCAGCACGCCGAGAGTCGCCGCCTCTTCCAGCGCGTCCGGGTGCAGGGCGAGGAGGCGCCGCAGGCACGCCGCCGCCGGTCCGGTTCGGCCCTGGGCCCGGAACAGCTTGGCGAGGTTGCCGTGGTAGTCGGCCACGTCGGGGGCGAGCGCCACCGCGCGGGCGATGCGAGCCACCCCGCCCGCAGCATCGCCGGTCTGCGCGGCCAGCACGCCCGACAGGTGCAGCGCGTTGGCGTGGTCCGGCACCACCGCCAGGATGCGGGCGTAAAGTTCCGCAGCCTCCGCCGTGCGGCCGGAAAGGTGGTGGTCGAGCGCGGCGAGCAGCGCCTGGTCGGGGCTGAGGGCGGGGCTGGGGTCGGGGCCGGTCATGCCGCAGGGTTCCCGCACGCCGGGCGCTGCGTCAAGCGAAGGCGGGCGCGGCCGCTCAGATGACCCGGTCGTAGGCGGCGGCTTCGGTGAGGCCGACCTGCTCCAGGAGGCTGGCGCGCATCTCGCGCAGATTGCGGTCGGCGGGGTTGTTGGCGATCTGCACCGACAGCACGGCCAGCGCGTCGTACCACAGGCCGGCGCTGGCCAGGAAGAACGGCAGCTCCGACGGGCCGACCTTGTTCAGCTGCGCGGCGAGCTGCCCCGGCAGGCTGACGCGCAGGATGGTGCCGCTGGCGAACAGGTCCAGCGAGCGCTGTTTGGCGTCGCGCACCACGGAGATGGACCAGCGGTATTCCACGTCCGGCACCAGGGCGATGCGGTGCACGCCGATGGGGAAGGCCCAGATGCCGGGCTCCACGGGGCCGTCGGCGGCCACCTCCAGCACGGTCTTCTGCGTCTTCTCCTCGACGATGGTCAGCTCGACCTTGGCGTTCACCGGGCGCGAGGCGTACCAGTAGAGCGTCGGCTGGGCCAGCGTCGTCTCCCCCGTGTCGTAGGGGGCGAGCGCCAGCACCAGGGGCGAATCGACGGCGGCGCGGGTGTGGCTGGCCACACGGGTGGCGGGGGTGCCGCGCTTGGAGGGGTTGTAGACGATGGGGCGCTGCGCGGCGCGCGTTTCCGCGGCGGCGGCGACCGGCACCAGCCCGGCCACGCTGGCCGGCTGCGGCACGACCTGCGGCGCCGTCAGCAGCATCGCCAACGGTACGGCCACGGCCCAGGAAGCGGTCTTCAGTTTCATCGTCACGGTCCCCGACGGTCAGGGGTGTCCCATAGGTGAAATATAGCCCTTCCCCATGGTTGTGAAAAGGGGTCAGTTGATCGCCTATGGGCGTATGCAACCGGTGCCGGGCGGTGGTTGACGTTGGGTTGAGGCGCCAGTCCTACAGCCAGTTGCCGATCAGCACGAAGGCCCCCCAATAGAACGGGTGGCGGAAGCGCGGGTTGTCGAGCAGCGCCAGCTGGGCGCGGCGCACCGCCTGGGCCTTGGATGCGTCGCCGTGCCGCAGGGTGCGGTAGAAGGCCTGCATCAGGTCGGCCGACGCCTCGTCGCTGACGTACCACAGGCTGGCCAGCGCGCTGCGCGCCCCGGCCTTGATCGCCACGCCGGCCAGCCCCAGCGCGGCGCGGTCGTCGCCGGCCGCGGTGCGGCAGGCGGACAGCACCAGGATCTCCACCGGGTCGGTGCGGAAGCGGCCCAGGCGCACCAGCGCCTCCAGCCGGTCCAGCGTGAGGCGGCCGTCGTAGGTGAGCAGGAAGCTCTTGCGGTGCTCGCCCAGGAACTCGCCGTGCGAGGCGATGTGGACGACGTTGTAGGGGGTGCGGCGCAGCTCTGCCGCCAGCCCGTCGCCCAGGAAGTCGCCGTCCATCAGCGTGCGCGCCGGATAGATCTCGGCGATCTTCGCCAGCTCGTCCCGCACCTGCGGCAGCGCGGGGAAGCCCTGCACGCCCACGCTGAGGCCCGCCAGCAGAGCCGAGGCGCGCTCGCGCGGCAGCGGGCGCGGGTCGATCAGCGTCAGGCCCGGCGACAGGGACACGGCGTAGCGGCGCACCAGGAAGTCGCGCCCGTCGTGCAGCGCGGCCAGCGGGATGGTGCGCAGCGGCCCGTCCGGCACGATCACCAGCGTGTCCACCCGCGCCTCGGCCAGCAGCGGCTCCAGCGGGCGGACCAGCCAGTCGTAGAGCTGCTTGGCGCGGTCCATGTACTGGTGCGTGGCGCGCTTCTCCAGGAAGCCGCGGAACTCGTTGACCGAGCGGGTCAGCGCGGCGCGGCCGACCGGCACGGTGACGCGGCGGATCTGGTCGCCGATGCCGACCAGCAGCTCCGCCCGGTCCGGCAGCAGGATCGGGTAGATGGCGGCGGTGCGCTCGGCCACCCGGTCGATGGGGCGGGAGCGCGAGTCCAGCGACGCCACGCAGTCGTCCTTGAAGTAGTCCTCCAGCTCGGCCGCCTTCAGCTGCTCCATCACGGCGCGGGCGCGGCGCAGCGTGCCCTGGTCGTCGCTCCCCAGACGCAGCAGAAGCTCGGCGTAGCCGAGGTAGACGGGCTCGATCGCCTCGCGGAAGACGCCCGCCCCCTGGAGCGCGTCGCCGGCCAGCTCGCCGCGCACCTCCTCCAGCGTGCCGACGGCGCGGGCGTAGGCGTCGAGGGCCGCCTTCGCCTCGTTGCGGGCGGCGGCGAGGCGGGCCGACTGCCACTCCCACAGGTACAGGCTCTCCGGCGCGCGGGCGGCCACGGCGGCGGCCACCGCGCGGTCGGTCAGCGTGCGCGCGTCGGCGGCGCGGCCGGCGCGCTCGTACAGCTGGCCCAGGTAGCCCCAGGCGAAGGACTCGGCCCGGCGGTCGTCCAGCCGCTGCGCCAGCGCGGCGGCGCGGCTCAGCGTCTCGTACACCGTCTGGTCGCCGTTGCGGCCGTCGGCGCGGGCGGTGAGGCGGGCGAAGGCTACCAGTAGCAGCGGCGCCTCGGCGCCCTCGCCCAGCTTGTCCAGGCGGGCCGCGGCCTGCCCCAGCCAGCCGCGCGCGGCCGGTGCGTCACCCGCGTCCAGCGACACCCGCGCGGCGTTCAGCGCGGCGCGCGCGGCCACCGCCGGGCGGCCGGCGGCGTCGGCGTCGCGCAGCGCCGCCTCGAAGCTGCGGCGCGCCTCGGCCGGCTGCGCCGACAGCCCGTGCAGCACGCCCAGCCCGACCTGCGCGGCCGAGGCGGCGGCGCGGTCGCCCGCACCTTGCGCCAGGGACACGCAGGCGTCGAGGTGGCGGCGGGCGTCCTCCCGCTCCCCCTGGCGCAGCAGCGCCGCACCCAGGCCGGCGTGCGCCTGCCGGACCAGCGTGTCGTTGCCGGCGGCCAGCCCATCAGCCAGATCGAGGGCGCGGCGGTAGTCGTCCACCGCGCGCGGCAGGAAGCCCAGGCGCGCCAGCGCGTCGCCACGCTTCAGCAGCAGTTCCGCCTGCTCGGCCGGAGGGCGCCCGGAGCGCGCCAGCGCACCGTTCAGCGCCTCCACGTCGGCCGGGCCGGCGTGGGCGGGGGAGGTAAGGATGAGGGAGGCGAGCAAGGCGGCGGGAAGACCCCATCCACCCCGGCAAGCGCCGGTCCTGCGACGCTTTTTGGGATCACGAAGCAACAAAGAGAACATAAGGGCACAAAGAAGCGTCAGCCCGGCTGCGACCGCGTCGGCAGGCCCAGGCCTTCTTTGTGTTCTTGGTGTCCTTTGTTGCTTCGTGAGAACCCGAGGTCCGGCAAGGCAGACCGGCGGCGGGAAAACGGCATCCTGCACGGCCTGCCTCATGGCTTGCACGCCACGGTCAGGGAATGCACGGCGGTGTCGGCGCCGGAGCCGGCCAGCAGCAGCGCGTCGGGCATGGCGGCGACACCGCCGCGGCCGGTGCCGGTCAGGGTGCTTGAGCCCGCCCCCGCCTCCCGCGTGGCGCAGCTGGCGCGCAGCAGGGTGGCGGCGTCCACGAACTCCGCCTTCAGGGGCGTCAGGTTGCCGCCCACCTGGCTGCCCGGCGCCTGCACGGACACGGTGCCGGACACGCCGCGTTCGGAGGAGGCCTCGATCCGGCTGTCCGGGTTGGCGACGAGGTTGCCGGCGGTGATGCGGATGTTGCCGCCGTTGCCGCCCCAGGCGTTGGCCGACACCGTGCCGTCGCGCAGCACGACGAAGGCGGAGCCGGTGCTGATGTTGCCCCCGTTGCCCGCACCGCCGGCCACGCTGGTGGTCACCTGCCCGTCCGACAGGTGGAAGAGGTTGCCGGCGGTGATGCGGATGTTGCCGCCGTCCGACCGGGTGGTGGAGGTGGCGACGGTGCCGCCGTGGCTGGTGAAGCGGTCGGCGGCGTCCACGGTGATGCTGCCGGCGTCGCCGCCGCCGACGCTGGTGCCGGCGATGGCGCCGCGGTTGGACAGCGCGACCGTGCCGGCCCGCACGGTGATGGCGCCGCCCGCCCCGCCGCTGGCGTCGCCCGAGTCGCTGCCCGAGCTGACGCCGGTGAAGCTGCGCGCGCCGCCGCCGTCGACGGTCAGCGATCCGGCGTCGATGGACACGGTGCCGGCGTTGCCGCGGCTGGCCGTGCTGGTGGTGACCATGGCGCCCCGGCGGATCTCCATCTCTCCGACCGCGATGCGGATGGTGCCGCCGTGCCCGGTGGAGGTGGCGGTGGCGTTGCTGCCGACGCCGGTGATGCCGACGTCGCCCGCCGCCAGCGCGTCGCCGCCGCGGTCCAGCACCATGCGGTCGGCGGTGATGCTGATGGTGCCGCCGTTGCCCTTGCCGCGGGTGGAGCTGAGGATGCGGCCGCCGTCGCGCAGCTCCACGTCCTTGGCGGTGATGGTGATGCTGCCGGCGTCGCCGTCGCCGGAGCTGATGCTGCTGATCATCGAGCCGTCGGTGTGCCACAGCCCGACGAGGCTGAGGCGGTCGACGGTGACGGTGACGGTGCCGCCGCGCCCGCTGCTGCCGGTGCGGGCGCTGATCTGCGCGCCGCCGCGGATCTCCAGCGCCGCCCCGGCCACGGTGATGGAGCCGGCGGCCCCCCCGGTGGTGGCCGACGCCAGGCTGAACAGGCCGGTGCCGGAGCCGATCTCGCCGTTGTCGTGGCTGAGCAGGGTGCGGTCGGCGTCCACCCGGATCTCGCCGGCGTTGCCGCGCTCCAGGCTGGACGTGCTGATCTGCGCGCCGTAGCGCACCTCCAGCGTCTTGGCCCGGATCACCACGCGGCCCGCGTCGCCGGTAGCGCCGCGCAGAGAGCGGGCGGCGACCACCGTATTGATGGTGCGCCCGTCGCCGAACAGAACCACCTGATCGGCGGTGAGGGCGACGGTGCCGCCCTTCCCCGCCCCGCCCGCGTGCGCGGTGATCTTGCCGCCGCCCCTGACGTCCACCCGCCCGGCGGTGACGGTGACGCCGGCCGCCGCGTCGGAGGCCCCGGTGTTGTCGGCGCTGACCACCCCGTCGCCCTCCACCACCACGGCGCCGCCGACGATGCGCACGGTGCCGCCGCCCGCCCCGTTGGTGGAGACGGCGGCCTTGTTCTTCACCGTCACCGCGCCGGTGGCGGTGAGGGACAGCGTGCCGCCGGGTGCCGCCAGCGTGCCGCCGTCCACGGTGACCGAGCCGCCGCCCAGCGACAGCGCGTTGCCGGCCTTCACCGCCAGGGTGGCGCCGGTGCTGGTGACCGCCCCCGGGTTGGCCGCCGGGTTGGTGGCGAAGCCGAAGGCGGTGGGCGCGGCGGAGGTGAGGACGGACGTGGACGGCGCGCGCGCGTCGAACCGGCCGCCGTCGGAGAAGGCCAGCGACTCGGCCGCCGCCGCGTGGAAGGACCCCGGCACGTCCAGCGTGGCGTTCGGCCCGAAGGCGATGCCGGCCGGGTTGAACAGGAAGACGGCGGCGCCGGGCACGGTGGAGGCGATCTTCCCGTCGATGGACGACGGGCTGCCGCCGGTGACACGGGCCAGCACGTTGCTGAGCCCCGACGGCCCGGTGAAGGTGGCGCTGCCGCCGGTGGAGACGCCGAAGGTGGAGAAGGAGTGGAAGAGGTTGCCGCCCTTGATGGTGCCCAGCTCCGCGCCGATCACCGCGTGCGGGCCGGTCAGCGTGCGCGCCGGGCCGACCGTGCCGTCGGTGGCGATCTGCGCCGCCGCCGGTGCGGCCCCAGCCAACACCACCAGCAGCAGGCCGCCTGTCAGGTCCCATCTGATCCGCATGGCCGGGCTGCGGGTTCTCACGAAGCAACGAAGGTCACGAAGAACACGAAGAAGGTTCCGGCGTGGCAACGCGCATGCGGCCGGGCCGGCGCTTCTTTGTGTGCTTGTGTCCCCTTTGTTGCTTCGTGATCCCAGAAACCCCCGCATCTCCGGTGCTTCCCCTTGCCCGCGCGACCGGACCGGAGCATAGGCGAAGCGGCGGCCGGCCACAAACGTTATGCCGGTGGCTATGGGCCAGTATGCAACGCTGGTTTGCCGAACTCAGAAACCGCTCGCAACGCGCGGGTTGTCTGGTGCACCATCCCGAACTTCCGATTTCGGGGCCCGATTCGTGACCGAACCCGCCACGCCCGTTCCACGCATGCGCTTCGGCATCCGCGCCAAGCTGTTCGCGGCGGTGCTGGGCGTCGCCGCCATGACGCTGCTGGGCGGGGCGGTGAGTTGGCTGACCTACAACACGGTCGAGGGCCTGCTGGGCGTCGTCATGGGGCAGAGCTTTCCGCGCGTCTCCAGCGCGCTGAAGCTGGCCGAGGCGTCGAGCCGGCTGACCGCCGCGCTGCCCAGCCTGGACCTGGCCGAGCACCATCTGCAGCGCGAGACCACCGCCTTCGCCCTCCAGCAGCAGGGGCAGCGGCTGAAGCGGCTGCTGGACCAGCTGGGCCGGGCGCCGTCGGCGCGGGCGGAGGAGTTCACCGAGCTGCGCTCGCTGATCGACACGCTGACCACCAACGTCACCGCGCAGGACAATCTGGCGGAGCGGCGGCTGACGCTGGGCCAGCGCCTGCAGGAGGCGCAGGACGCGCTGCAGCGGCTGCGCATCGACCATCGCGCGGCGCTGGGCGGGCTGATGCCGGACGACGCCACCGGCGTGCCGCCGCTGCCCGCCACCGCACCGCTGATGGAGGCGCTGCGGCTGGTGGAGCTGCTGTTCGACCGGCTGGCGCGCGGCGAGACGGCGACGCAGCTGGACGCCGTGGCCGCCGCCCGGCGCGACTTCGTGCAGCACGCCGCCCGGCTGGAGGGGCTGAGCGCCGCCCTGCCGCCGGGGCCGGAGCACGAGCCGCTGCGCGCCGTGGCCCACGCGGTGGCCGGCCTGGGCTCGGGCGAGGGCAACCTGTTCGACATCCGCGAGGGGCAGCTGCGTCTGGCGCCGGAGATCGCCGCGCTGACCCGGCAGAACCACAACCTGATCGCACGCGTGTCGATCATCGTCGGCCGCCTCGTCGACGCCGCCGAGGTGGAGGCGCAGCGCAGCAGCGTGCGCGCCGAGGAGGAGCTGCGCGAGGGACGCCGGCTGGTGCTGGTCATCGCCGCGGCCACCGTGCTGGGGCCGGCGCTGTTCCTGTGGCTGGCGCTGGGGCGCGGCATCGTCGCCCGGCTGAAGGCCCTGGCCGGCGCCATGCGGGAGATCGCGCAGGGGCGGCTGGAAACGCCCATTCCCGTGTCCGGCGGCGACGAGATCACCGACATGGCGCACGCGCTGACCGTGTTCCGCGACGCCACCCGCCAGTTGCACGAGCAGAGCGAGGCGCTGCGCCTGAACCGCGAGGAGCTGCGCGAGGCCAAGGAGACGGCGGAGGCGTCCAGCAACGCCAAGTCGGAGTTCCTGGCGGTGATGAGCCACGAGATCCGCACGCCGATGAACGGCATCATCGGCATGGCGCACCTGCTGCTGGACACGCCGCTGGACGGCACCCAGCGCGACTACGCCGACACCATCCGCCAGTCGGGCGAGGCGCTGCTGGCCATCCTGAACGACGTGCTGGACTTCTCCAAGCTGGAGGCCGGGCGGCTGGAGTTCGACCGCGTCGCCTTCGACCTGCGCCAGACGCTGGGCGGGGTGACGGCGCTGATGGCGACGGATGCGCAGGAAAAGGGGCTGGCGCTGACCCTGTCGGTGGACGACGCCGCCCCGGCGGCGGTGGTCGGCGACCCCGTGCGGCTGCGCCAGGTGCTGCTGAACCTGATCGGCAACGCCGTGAAGTTCACCGGAGCGGGCGGCGTGGCCGTGGCCGTGGCGGTCATCGGGCGGGAGGATGGCGACGGCGGGGAGGAGGCGGTGCGGCTGGCCTTCTCGGTCACCGACACCGGCATCGGCATCCCGGCCGAGGCCATGGGCAAGCTGTTCCAGTCGTTCAGCCAAGCCGACAGCTCCATCTCCCGCCGGTTCGGCGGCACCGGGCTGGGGCTGGCCATCTGCAAGCGGCTGGTCGAGCTGCAGGGCGGCGCCATCGGCGCGGAAAGCACGCCGGGGGCCGGCAGCCGCTTCTGGTTCGAGCTGGCGTTCCCGGTGGCCCCGGCCGCCGCCGGGCGTGCCGCCGGGCTCGGCGCGCCGGCCGCCGCCCCGTTGCCGCCCATGCGCATCCTGCTGGCCGAGGACACGCTGGTGAACCAGCGCGTCGCCACGGCGCTGCTGGAACGGCAGGGGCACCGCGTCGCCGTCGTGGACAACGGGCGCGCGGCGGTGGAGGCGGTGGCGCGCGACACGTTCGACCTCGTGCTCATGGACATGCACATGCCGGAGATGGACGGGCTGGCCGCCACCCGCGCCATCCGCGCCCTGCCCGGCCGCGCCGCGGAGCTGCCGGTGGTGGCGCTGACGGCGGCGGCGAGCGTGGCCGACAACCAGGCCTGCCGCGCCGCCGGCATGAACGAGGTGGTCGCCAAGCCCTTCCGCCCGGACGACCTGCTGGCGGCACTCGCCCGCTGGGCGCCTATTCCGAGGGCGGGCGGGGCCATGGCGACGTGCGCGCCCTGCGCACCGGCGCCGACGCGCCCGGCCGGCGACGAGCCGCCGGTTTTCGACCCGGAGATCATCGCCTTCGCCTTCGGCGGCTTCGGCGCCGAGGTGCGCGGGCTGCTGGGCGACTTCCTGGAATCGCTGGCCGGCATGCTGGCGACGGCGCAGGGCGCGCTGGCGGCCGGCGACGCCGACGCGGCGCGCGGCACCGCGCACGCCGCCGCCGGCAGCGCCGGCAGCATGGGCGCCCTGCGCCTGCGCCGGACGCTGGCCGAGGCGGAGCGGCTGCTGGTCGCCGGCCGCCCGGCCGAGGCCCGGCGCGAACTGGAGGCCGCCCTGGTCGGGCTGGACGAACTGGCCGAGGCGCTGGGCCGCGCCGTCGCGCCCGACGCACCGGAGGAAGCCGTCGCCGCCTACCGCGCCCGCGCCGCCCGCGCTAACACGCCTGAGCCGGTGGCGTAGGGCGGGACGAAGCGGCGGGAGCCGCTGTTTTCCCGGGGACGAAACCGCATTTCCCAGGGGACGGCGCATGAAGATCAGCGACATCATGACCCGCGACGTGCAGACCGTGGCGCCGGACGACACCATCCGCCGGGCCGCGCAGATGATGGACGAGCTGAACGTCGGGGCGCTGCCGGTGTGCGACGGCGGGCGGTTGGTCGGCGTCGTCACCGACCGCGACATCACCGTGCGCGCCACCTCGGCCGGCATCGCGCCCGACCATTGCCGGGTGTCGGAGGTGATGACCGACGATCCGCGCACCTGCTACGAGGACGACCCGGTCATGGAGGTGACCCGCCTGATGTCCGGCCAGCAGATCCGCCGCGTGCCGGTGCTGGACCGCGATGACCGTCTGGTCGGCATCGTCTCGCTGGGCGACCTTGCCACCGACGCCAAGAACACCCAGGCGGTCGAGGACACGCTGGAGCGCATCTCCGAACCCTCGCGGCCCGACCGCGACGGGGCGCAGGACTGAGCGGGGGAGGACACCATGGACGAAGAGACCCGCATCCGCGAGCGCGCCTACGCCATCTGGGAGCGCGAGGGACGCCCCGAGGGCCGGCACGGCGAGCACTGGGACCAGGCCTGCCAGGAACTGGCGGGCGAGACCTCGGTCGGCGGCGCCGCGCCCGGCGTGAACCCGCCGCCGGGGCCGGACTCCGGCGTGCAGAATCCACCCAGCGCCAGCGAGCAGCACCTGCGCGAAGCCGCCGACCGGATGCGGTCGGTGGACCAGGGTGATGGGCGGGACGAGGAAAAGGGCGACCCGGCCGACCGCATCTGGGTGACGGAGCGGTAGCGGGCCTACTCCGGCTTGACGCTGACCGCCTCGGGACCCTTCTCGCCCTGGCGGACGGTGAGGTGCACGCGCTGCTTCTCGTTGAGGGCGGCGAGGCCGGAACGCTCCAGCGCGCGGACGTGCACGAAGACGTCGCGTCCGCCGCCGTCCGGCGCGATGAAGCCGAAGCCCTTGGCGGTGTCGAACCACTTCACCGTGCCGTCCACCTCCGTCGTCGGGCCGGACGCCGCGTCGCGCGGCGCCGGGCCACGGCGCGGGCCGCGGTCGGGTCGGTCACGGTCGAAACGCTTGGGCTCCGGACGGTCGCCGCTGGGACGGGCGCGCTCGGGCCGGTCGAAGCCGCCCGGGCGGGGGCCGCGCGGCGCGGACTTGGCGGCAGCGGGGCGGGCCGTGGAGGTGTCGACGGAGTGGAGCGCGCTGACCTGCGCGCCCTTGCGGCTGCCGACGAGGTCGACGACGAGGGTGGAGCCGTCGGGCAGCGTGTCGTGGCCGGCGGCCTGCAGGATGGCGCCGGGCAGCAGCGCGTCGGACGTGCCGTCGGCGGAACGGACGAAGCCGAAGCCGCGGGCGGGGTCGAACCACTTCAAGGTGACCTGGACGCCGGTGGCCAGCACGGTGGGCTGGCGGTACACGTGGCGGGGCGGTTGGCGCATCATGGCAGGCGGTGCTCGATCTGTCGGCTGTCTGGGACTCTGGCCCTTCTAGCACAGATCGCCGCGCGCGGGCGCCGTGGCAAGACGGCGGGGGTGGAAAAAAGCCGTGGCGCGGGGTGCCCCCTCCCGGCCTGCGCTGACGCTCGGCCACCCTCCCCCGCGTTGCGGTGGAGGGTAGAGCGGCGGCAGTCCCCTCCCCTGCGCAGCGGGGGAGGGTTAGGGAGGGGGCAAAACGTACCCTACGCCACCCGCTCCGGCACCGGCGGAGGCTCGGTCGGGGGCACGGGGATAGGGGCCGGGGGTTCGTCGATCGGCGGGCGGGCGGGGTCACCGGGCACGTCGGGGGGCACGCCGGGGGGCGGCATGGGCGGCGGCTCCTGCGGCGGCGGGGTCGGCGGCCAGGGTCCGCCCATCAGCCGCCCCCTTCCGGACGGGTGCCGGCGCCGGCCCCGGTCTCCGACAGGCGGCGGGCCTTGTTCAGGCTGTCCATGCACTGCGATTCGTCGCCGCGCCGGGCGGCGTCGCGGCCGGCGGTGACCAGCGCCTCCATCTGCGCGCGCACGGCCGCCTGCCCCATGGCGCCGCCGGCCGGCGGCTGCGCCTCGGCCGTCGGGCCGGCGTCGGGGCGGATGGCGGGGGCGGTCGGCATCGTCTCGGTGCGCGGGCGCGGTGGGTCGATCACCATGGCGCCGCCCACGGCCGGCGGCGCGATCACACCGCCCGAGCGCGCGAGGTCGCGCGAGGTGACGCCGCCTTCCGCCTCGCCGCTGCTGCCCGCCGTGCCCGGCGGCAGGCCGGTGGCGCCGGGCGGCGTCACCGTGGGCGGCGGCCCGGCCGAGAGGTTCTGCGCGGCGGCGAAGCGGTCGATCAGGTCGCCGCAGGCACCGCCGGCCGCGCCCTGTCCCGCGCTCCCCTGCCCCGTCCCCTGCGCCACCGCCGGCAATGCCGCGCCGCCGGCGATCAGCAGCGCGAGCCCCGCGCCGCGCAACACCGTCCTCATGCTCCGGACCCTCCAATTGGTTCTTGGCCGATTGGTTCCTGTCCAGGGAAACGGACGTACGGCGGCGCGGTTCCGCCGGATCCCGGCATGATTTCAAAGCAAAAATACACATGTGTTCATTGAAACAATGCAGGGCATCCGTGTCCACGGCGAAACAAGAGGCACAGCGCAAGGTGGTATGACCGGATTTCCGGTTGTCAGTTCTTGAGATTCTCGTAATGCTTCCTGCCACGGCGACTTTCCGAACACCCCGTGGACGGCCCATCTTGAGCACGCCGACGGCAGGATCTCCTGACATATCCGTGCTGGTGATTGACGACGACGATCTCGTGCGGGCGGGATTCTCGGCGTTCCTCGCCGGGCTCGGCCTGCGGCCGATCGAATGCACGGGCATCGACGGGCTGGACGGGCTGGCGCAGGCCGAGCGCGACACCGTGTGCGCGGTGGTGACCGACTTCCGCTTCCGCCGGCCGCCGTCCGGCACCGACGCGCTGGTGCGCGTGCGCCAGACCTTCCCCGTGCTGCCCGTCATCGTGCTGACCGGCGACACCTCGGACGAGCCGCGCCACGCCGCCGCGCTGATCGAGGCCGTGCTGCACCACAAGCCGGTGCGCGTCACGCCGATGATCGACGCGCTGATGGCCGCCTACTACAGCTTCGTCGCGAGCGGGGGTGCCGCGAAGACCGGCAACTGAACGCCCCGTTCGTCTCAACCCTCCCGTGCTCTTTCGCGCGGTCGCGCTGTTGAGGTGCGGCATGCGCCGCCGCGACCGGATGCGGCGCCATCGGGGAAGAGACGAGCCATGAACAGAGTGCTTTCGGGAGCTGGCTGGATCGCCGTCACCGCGGCGCTGGTGTTCGCCGCCGGAACGGTGGCGCTGGGCCGTGGGGAGACCATCAACGCGCTGTGGCTGGTGGTGACGGCGCTGTGCACCTACGCGCTGGCCTACCGTTTCTACAGCCGTTTCATCGCGCGCCGCGTGCTGCGGCTGGACGACGCGCGGCTGACCCCGGCGGTGCGGTACAACGACGGGCTCGACTACGTGCCCACCGACAAGTACGTGCTGTTCGGCCACCACTTCGCCGCCATCGCCGGGGCCGGGCCGCTGGTCGGGCCGGTGCTGGCCGCGCAGATGGGCTATCTGCCGGGCACGCTGTGGATCCTGGTGGGCGTGGTGCTGGCGGGTGCCGTGCAGGACTTCATCGTGCTGTTCGCCTCCACCCGGCGCGACGGGCGCACGCTGGGCGACATGGTGCGGTCCGAAATGGGGCCGGTGGCCGGCGTCATCGCGCTGATCGGCGTCATGCTGATCATGATCATCCTGCTGGCGGTGCTGGCGCTGGTGGTGGTCAAGGCGCTGGCGCACAGCCCGTGGGGCACCTTCACGGTGTTCGCCACCATCCCCATCGCCATGCTGATGGGCGTCTACACCCGCTTCATCCGCCCGGGCCGCATCATGGAGATGTCGGTCATCGGCTTCATCCTGCTGATGGCGGCCATCTGGTACGGCGGGCACGTGGCGGAGGATCCGGCGATGGCCGCCGCCTTCACCTACAGCGGCGAGGCGCTGGCGCTGATGATCATCGCCTACGGCTTCGTCGCCTCGGTGCTGCCGGTGTGGCTGCTGCTGGCACCGCGCGACTACCTGTCGACCTTCCTGAAGATCGGCACGATCGTCGGCCTCGCCATCGGCATCCTGGTGGTGATGCCGGAGCTGCGCATGCCGGCGGTGACGCGCTTCATCGACGGATCGGGGCCGGTGTTCTCCGGCTCGCTGTTCCCGTTCCTGTTCATCACCATCGCCTGCGGGGCGGTGTCCGGCTTCCACTCGCTGATCGCGTCGGGCACCACGCCCAAGATGCTGGAGCGGGAGACGCAGGCGCGGATGATCGGCTACGGCGGCATGCTGACGGAATCCTTCGTCGCCATCATGGCGCTGATCGCCGCCTGCGTGCTGGACCCGGCCATCTACTTCGCCATGAACGCCCCGCCGGCCGCCATCGGGACCACGCCGGCCTCGGCCGCGACGGCGCTGAGCAACTGGGGCTTCCTCATCACGCCCGACGCGCTGGAGCAGATGGCCCGCGACATCGGCGAATCGACCATCCTGTCGCGCGCCGGCGGGGCGCCGACCCTGGCCGTGGGCATGGCGCACATCCTGTCGGGCTTCATCGGCGGGCCGGCGCTGATGGCCTTCTGGTACCACTTCGCCATCCTGTTCGAGGCGCTGTTCATCCTGACCACGGTGGACGCCGGCACCCGCGTGCTGCGCTTCATGATCCAGGACCTGTTCGGCACCATCGTGCCCGCCTTCAAGTCGACGCAGAGCTGGGGGGCCAACCTTGTCGCCACGACGATGGCGGTGGGGGCGTGGGGTTATTTCCTGTACCAGGGCGTGGTCGACCCGCTGGGCGGCATCAACACGCTGTGGCCGCTGTTCGGCATCTCCAACCAGATGCTGGCCGCCATCGCGCTGATCCTGTGCACGGTCGTGCTGTTCAAGATGAAGCGCGAGCGCTACGCCTGGGTCACGCTGGTGCCCACGGCGTGGCTGCTGGCCTGCACGCTGACGGCGGGCTGGCAGAAGCTGTTCCACCCGGATCCGCGCATCGGCTTCCTGGCGCACGCCACCCGCTTCTCCGACGCGCAGGCGGCCGGGCAGGTGCTGGCCCCGGCCAAGAACGCCGAGGAGATGAGCCGCATCATCTTCAACGACTACATCGACGCCGGGCTGTGCGCGCTGTTCATCATCGTCGTGCTGGCCATGGTCGGCTACGGCGTCGTGTGGATCCGCCGGGCGCTGGCCGACCCGAACGTCACCGCGCACGAGGTGGGGTACGAGCCGGGCGTCGCCACGGCCGCGGCGCCGGCCGGCGCCATGCCGCGCGGCGCGGAGTGACGGCCATGCAGGAAGCCTTCGACCTGTACGCGCGCATGCGGCGCGCCGCGCGGCTGATGGTGGGCGTGCCGGATTACGACGCCTACGTCGCCCACTGGCGGACCAACCACCCCGGTGAACCGTTCATGTCCTACGAGGAGTTCTTCCGCGACTGCCAGGAGCGGCGCTACGGCGGTAAGGACGGCCGCATGGGCCGCTGCTGCTGAAACGCCGCACGCAAGAGGGCCAATGACCACCACCGCACCGCACTCCGGCACCCCGCCGGCCTCCGCCGAGGCCGAGGCGTTCTATGCCAAGAGCCTGAAATTGCTGAATGAATCGAAGGTGCCCTTCCTGCTGGGCGGGACCTACGCCGTGTGCTCCTACACAGGCATCAGCCGGCCGACCAAGGACATCGACGTGTTCTGCAAGGCCGGCGATTTCCCGCGTATCCTTACTTACTTCCAGGAGCGCGGGTTTCATACGGAGATCGAGGACGAGCGCTGGATCGGCAAGGTGTTCGACGGCGACCGCTTCTTCGACGTGATCTTCAACTCGGCCGTCTGCATCAATCCGGTCACCGACCGCTGGTTCGAGGAGAAGCACACCGCCCTCATCCACGGCACCGAGGTGCAGCTGATCCCGCCGACGGAGCTGATCTATTCCAAGGCCTTCGTGCAGATCCGCCACAAGTACGACGGGGCGGACGTGGCCCACCTGATCCTGCGCCAGCACGCCGCCATCGACTGGAAGCGCCTGCTGTCGCACATGGAGCAGTACTGGGAGGTGCTGCTGATCCACGCGCTGAACTTCCGCTTCATCTACCCGACCGAACGCGACCTGATCCCCGAGTGGCTGGTGGACGAGCTGCTGAGCCGCCTGCACGAGCGGGCCAAGCTGCCGGTGCCGCAGATGAAGATCTGCCGGGGCCGCCTGTTCTCGCGCGAGGACTACCAGATCGACGTCGCCGAATGGGGCTTCGCCGACGTCGCCGGGGAGGGGGAGCTGAAGTATGAGCGGGACTGAGGACGGAACCATTACAATTGCTGGACTGGGCGACCTGCACGTCGGCGAGACGGCGGTGCACCCCTTCCGCGAGCTGTTCCAGGAGATCGCCCAGAAGGCCGACGTGCTGGCGCTGTGCGGCGACCTGACCAACCACGGCAAGGTGCGCGAGGCCGAGGTGCTGGCCGAGGACCTGCGCGGGCTGAACATCCCCGTCGTCGGCGTGCTGGGCAACCACGACCACGAGTGCGGGGCGGTGGAGGAGGTGCGGCACATCTTCGAGCAGGCCGGCGTCTGCCTGCTGGACGACGGCACGCCGCACGTCATCAAGGGGGTGGGCTTCGCCGGGGTGAAGGGCTTCGCCGGCGGCTTCGAGAACCTGATGCTGGACGCCTTCGGCGAGCCGGCCATCAAGCAGTTCGTGCACGAGGCGGTGAACGAGGCGATGAAGCTGGAATCCTCGCTGCGCCAGCTGGACACCGAACGCACGGTGGTGCTGCTGCACTACGCCCCCATCGCGGAGACGGTGGAGGGGGAGCCATCGCAGATCTTCCCCTTCCTGGGCTCCTCGCGGCTGGCCGAGACCATCGACCGCCACCATCACCACGTAAAGGCGGTGCTGCACGGCCACGCCCACCATGGACGCTACTCCGGCACCACGCCGCGCGGCACCCCGGTGTTCAACGTGGCGCAGACGATCGCCAAGGAAACCGGGCGGCCGTATGGGCTGGTTCGGGTGTAGGGGGGCGGTTGCCCCCTCCCGGCTTCGCTGCGCTCAGCCACCCTCCCCCGCTGCGCGGTGGAGGGTTGTGTCGACCGGCGGCGGCAGTCCCCTCCACCTCGAAGAGGGGGAGGGTTAGGGAGGGGGCACGCGTCAGCACAGCCATGCGCTCCCCGCCATGGCCCCGCCCCCACCCCCCATGTAGGGTGCCGGGCATGGACACCATGCTCCTTGCCAACCTTTCCGCCCTGGGGGCCGCGCTGTGCTGGGCGGCGGGCGGGCTGATCGCCATCGGCCCGGTCAGGGCCATCGGCTCGCTCGCCTTCAACAGGCTGCGCATGATCATCGTCTTCGCGCTGCTGGCGGCGCTGGCCACCGCGCTGGGCGGGTGGGAGCGGCTGAGCGGCGAGCAGGCGCTGTGGCTGGCGCTGTCCGGCGCCGTCGGCATCGTGCTGGGCGACACGGCGCTGTTCTGGGCGCTGGGGCGGCTGGGGCCGCGGCGCAACGTCGTCGTCTACGCCACCAACGCGCCGATCACCGCGCTGCTCGGCTGGACGCTGCTGGGCGAAGCGCTGGGGCCGTGGACCTGGGCGGGCATCCTGCTGGTCACGGCGGGCGTCATGCTGGCCGTGGCGTTGCGCGCCGGCACGCACGACTGGGAGGCGGTGCGCGGCGGCCTCGCCTCCGCCGTCGCGGTGTGCCTGTTCGCCGCGTTGTGCCAGGCCGCCGGGTCGATCATCGCCAAGCCGGCGCTGGAGACCGGCGCCGATCCCATCGCCGGGGCCGCCGTGCGCGTCGGCATGTCGGGGCTGCTGCTGGTCGCCTGGGGCCTGCGGCCGGGCGGCGGGCCGCTGTTCGGCGCCGGGCTGAACGCGCGCGTGCTGGGGATGGTGGTCGCCAACGGCGCGCTGGGCCTGGGGCTGGGCATGACGCTGCTGCTGGTGGGTTTGAAGTTCGGCAACGCCGGGGTCGTCGCCACCCTGTCGGCGACCAGCCCGGTGCTGATCCTGCCCATGCTGTGGGCGCTGACCCGGCAGGCGCCGTCCCCCGGCGCCTGGATCGGTGCGGCGCTGGCGGTGGCGGGGGTCGGGCTGATCGTGAACCGATAGGCCGGGTTGACGCCGCCGCCGCGCTCTGGCCCGATAGCAGAAAATCGGGAGAGGCAGGGATGAGCGAGCGGTTCGACGTGGTGGTGGTCGGCGGCGGGGTCATGGGCTGCGCCACCGCGTATTTCCTGATGAGCGAGCCGGGGTTCGCCGGCACCGTCGCGGTGGTGGAGCGCGACCCGTCCTACCGCACCGCGTCCTCGGCGCTGTCGGCCAGTTCGATCCGGCAGCAGTTCTCGACGCCGGCCAACATCGCGCTGTCGCGCTTCGGGCTGGAGTTCATCCGTGACGCCAACCGGCACCTGTCGGTGGACGGCGACCCCGTCGACCTGGGCCTGCGCGAACCGGGCTACCTGTACCTCGCCACGCCGGCCGGGGTGGGCGTGCTGGAGGCCAACCACGCGGTGCAGCGCGCCTGCGGCGTGGACGTGGCGCTGCTGGCGCCCGACGAACTGGCGGCGCGCTTCCCGTGGCTGAGCACGCAGGGGATCGCGCTGGGTTCGCTCGGCCTGTCCGGCGAGGGGTGGTTCGACGGCTACAGCCTGATGCAGGCGTTCCGCCGCAAGGCCAAGGCGCTGGGCGCCACCTTCATCGCGGGCGAGGCGGCCGGCATGATCATGGGGGACGGCCGGGTGACGGCGGTGACGCTGGCCGACGGGCGGCGGCTGGACTGCGGCACGGTGGTCAACGCCGCCGGCCCGCGGGCGCGCAGCGTGGCGGCGCTGGCCGGGGTGGAGTTGCCGGTGTCGGCCCGCAAGCGCTGCGTCTTCGTCTTCGACTGCCGGGAGGAACTGCCGGGCTGCCCGCTGGTCATCGACCCGTCGGGCGTGTGGTTCCGGCCGGAGGGCCGGCAGTTCATCTGCGGCGCCCCGCCGCCCGGGGAGCGCGACCCCGACACCCTCGACCTCACGGTCGAGCACGACCTGTTCGACGAGATCCTGTGGCCGGCGTTGGCGGAGCGTGTGCCGGCCTTCGAGGCGATCAAGGTCACCAACGCCTGGGCCGGGCATTACGAGTACAACGACGTCGACCAGAACGCCGTGATCGGGCCGCACCCGGAGATCCCCAACCTGCTGTTCGCCAACGGCTTCAGCGGCCACGGGCTGCAGCACGCGGCCGGCGTGGGGCGGGGGCTGGCGGAGTGGATCGCGTTCGGGGCGTGGCGCAGCCTGGAGCTCTCCCCCTTCGCCTACGGGCGCCTGCGCGAGGGCCGTCCGCTGGTGGAGAACTGCGTGATTTGAGGTTCAGGTCCAGTCGGGTGGCGCATCCTGCAGCGCTTCGTGGTGTACGCGGAGCACTTCCAGGATCGGGTCGCCTGCGACCTGCACGCGGTAGGTGATCCGATAGGGCAAGCCGGGCACCTTGAACTCGCGAGTGCCCGGCAGTCGCCCTGGCGCGCCCATGCCGGGACGCTCCGCCAACCGCCCGATCACCTCGCGCAGGCGCTGGCCGACGCGCACCGCGGCATCCGGGTTGCGCTCACGAATGTATCGAGAGATGCCCAGAAGCTGATCGCGAGCACCCTTAGTGAAGTGGATTTTCACCGTGGATCAGGCCCGAGAGGTTCACCGAAGGAGCGGAAGACGGCTTCCATCTCGGCGTCGTCCGCAAACTCCCCGGCATCGGCTTCGGCAATGCCCCGCCTGATATCCTCGACCTGCCATGCCTGCTCCCGCAGGTAGGCCCGCAGGGCTTGCTCCAGGTGCCAGGAGCGCGGCCGGTCAGTCGCCACGACAAGCCGGTCGAGGTCCGCCGCAGTCTCATCGTCGGTCCGGAAAGACAGGGGAACGCTGGCGCCCACGGGTAGCCTCCTCTTCTGCGCTGTGTTCAATGTATTCAACGCATTCCGAGCGTTCAAGATGGGAGAACGAAGCGCTCGCCTGAGAGGCGCCCCCTTCGCTCTGCCCGCCTCCCCGCCCGCGCCTTTGCCCGACGAACGTTCGGGGAGGAGCATGGCGTTCTCGGGAACGAGGGAGGGCGCCGGATGCTCGGCACGCTCAGGCTGGTCCTGGCGCTGGTGGTGGTGCTGTTCCACGCGGGGATTCCGGACCCGTGGCCGCAGACCGGCGTCGGCGCCGTGGCCGTGTTCTACATCGTGTCGGGCTTCGCCATGACCGGCCTGCTCGACCGCCACTTCGCGGACGGGAACGGCAGCGTGGCCGGCTTCTACCGCGACCGGCTGCTGCGCATCCTGCCGCAGTACTACGTGCACCTCGCCTTCTACACGGCGGTGATCGTCACGCTGGGGCCGGTTTCCTACTTCCAGTACGGCGCGGTCGACGCCACCGTGGTCGTGGGCTACCTGACCGTGGTGCCGCTGTGCTTCTTCCTCTATTCGGCCTCGCTCAGCACCTACATGATCATCCCGCAGGCGTGGTCGCTGGGCACGGAGCTGCTGTTCTACGCGATCTTCCCCTGGCTGCTGCGCGGCCGGAACCGGGAGGTCTGGTGGACGGTGGCGTGCCTGACCGCCTTCGTCGCCGCCACGCAGGGGGTGCTGGACCGCGATTCCTTCACCTACCGCATCCCGCCGGGGCCGATGCTGTTCTTCATGATCGGCCATTTCCTGCAGCGGCGGCGCGGCGGGCCGGTGGCGGCGGTGCTGGGCGCGCTGGCCGTCAACGCCGCGGTGCTGGCCGCCAAGGGTGAGTTGATGGAAGCGTACAATTTGGAGCTGCACGCCGCGGCGTTCCTCGGCGCGGCGGCGGTGGCGCTGCTCGGCCAACGACGGCCGGGGCGGCTGGACGAGGCGCTGGGGGCGGCGTCCTACGGCTGCTACCTCGTCCACTTCGCCTTCATCTTCATCGCCGAACACCTGGGCATCACGGCGGCCCTGCCCTTCCCCGCGTACGTCGCGGGGATCGCCGCGCTGTCGGTGCTGGCCGGACACGCGACGCATGTGTGGGTGGAGCGGCCCTTCGCCGCGTTGCGCCGGGCGCTGCGCGGCGGCTGGAAGACGGACCGGGACGGCCTGCGAATACCCCTATGAAAAGTGGTTTTACTTGCATGTCCATAAGAAATGTACGGAGTAAGCCGAAGGTTGCACACAGATATTAGCTTGAATTAATGTACGCGCCGGTCTAAGTTCTTCTCTGTGAACGGGGCCGCGCAGCAGCCACCCCGATCGGCCAGACAGTTTGACTTCTTTCATGCGACGGCGCGCGACACACCGCCCGCCGACCGAGCCCCCGTGTGCCCGGTCGAGCCAACGACACGCGGAGCGGCGCCAGGAGGAGACGGTGAGAGATGACGGACAAACCACGTCCACATAACCAAGCATTGCAGTCGGGTATAGCTCTCGGCCGGCGCGCCCTGCTGGGCGGAGCGGCGGGGGCGCTGGGGGGTGCGGTGGCGGCCCGCGCCGGTGGCATTCCCAAGGATCTGCCGGACTGGACCGCTGGCATGGGCCCCGGCGTCGCCGACGAGCCCTACGGCACGCCATCGAAGTTCGAGGCGCACGTCGTGCGCCGGAACGTGGAATGGCTGACGGCCAGCACCGAATCCTCGGTCAACTTCACGCCGCTCCAGGACCTGAACGGCATCCTGACGCCGAACGGGCTGTTCTTCGAACGCCACCACTCCGGCCGCGCCGACGTCGACCCGGCACAGCACCGGCTGGTCATCCACGGTATGGTGGAGCGGCCGGTCAGCCTGAGCATGGAGGACCTGTACCGTCTTCCGCCGGTCGACCGCATCGCCTTCACCGAATGCGCCGCCAACGGCGGCATGGAGTGGCGGGGCGCGCAGCTGAACGGCGTGCAGTTCGTGCGCGGCATGCTGGGCTGCGCGCAGTGGACGGGCGTCAGCGTCCGCACCCTGCTGGAGCACGCCGGGGTGCGGCCGGGGGCGAAATGGGTGCTGGCGGAAGGGGCGGACAACGCGGCACTCGACCGCTCCATCCCGCTCGACAAGATGCTGGACGACGCCATCGTCGCCTATGCCCAGAACGGCGAGCGGCTGCGGCCCGGCCAGGGCTACCCGATCCGCCTCGTGCTGCCGGGATACGAGGGCAACATGTGGGTGAAGTGGCTGCGCCGGCTGGAGGTGGGGGACGAGCCGTGGTACACGCGCTGGGAAACGTCGAAGTACACGGACCTGCTGCCGACCGGGAAGGCGATCCGGTTCAGCTTCGTGCAGGAGGCCAACTCGGTCATCACGTCGCCCGCACCCGAGAAGCCGCTGAACGGGCCGGGGCCGTACGTGATCCGCGGGCTGGCGTGGTCGGGCAACGGGCGCATCGCGCGCGTCGACGTCTCCACCGACGGCGGCAGGAACTGGGTGCAGGCGCCCTTGCAGGAGCCGGTGCTGCCCAAGGCGCTGACGCGCTTCTACCTGCCGTGGCGGTGGGACGGCGGCTCCGCCCTGCTGCAATGCCGGGCGATCGACGAGACCGGCTACGTCCAGCCGACCATCGAGGCGCTGCGCACGGTGCGCGGACGCAACTCCATCTACCACAACAATTCGATCGTCACGTGGCTGGTCAACACGACGGGCGAGGTGGAAAATGTCCAGGTTGCATGACGCCGTGCTCGCCGCCCTGCTGACGGCGTGCAGCCCCGCGCTGGCCGGCCAGTCCACTCAGATCGGCATCGGCACGCCGCTGACGGCGGAGGAGATCGCCCGCTGGGACATCGCCGTGCGCCCCGACGGCAAGGGCCTGCCGCCGGGCAGCGGCACCGCCAAACAGGGCGATCCGATCTACCAGGAGAAGTGCGCCGCCTGCCACGGCGAGTTCGGCGAGGGTGCGGGGCGCTGGCCGCAGCTGGTCGGCGGGCAAGGCACGCTGACCTCCGACAACCCGGCCAAGACGCCGGGCAGCTACTGGCCCTACGCCACCACGCTGTTCGACTACATCCGCCGCGCCATGCCCTTCGGCGCCGGCCAGTCGCTGAGCGACGACGAGGTCTACGCCATCACCGCCTACCTGCTGGCGGAGGAAGGCATCATCGCCGCCGACGCCGTGGTCGACGCGCGCAGCCTGCCGGCGATCGCCATGCCCAACCGCGACGGCTTCATCGACGACCCGCGCCCGGACGTGCCGAAGGCCGCGGTGGCGGAGCCGTGCATGACCAACTGCGCGGAGAAGGTCACCATCACCGGCCACGCCCGCAAGATCGACGTGACCCCCGACCGGCAGGCGGCGGCGCGCGGGGAGTGAGGGGAGGGGCGCCGGGGCGCCCCTCCCCTCACAGGGCGATGCGCGTCTCGATGACGTCGTAGGGGGCGCTCAGGCCGGTGTTATCGTTGGCACGCTCGATCAGCCCGGCACGGGACAGCACCTCCACGTCCTCGTGGACACGCCGGTAGTCCCGATCGACCGCCTTGGCCAGGGCGTTGACGCTGTTGGCCGGGTGCTTGCGCAGGTGCCGCAGCAACGCCATGCGCTTCGGCGTCAGGACGCGTGCGAGGGTTTCGAAGCTGTCGAACGACAGGTGCCGCTCGCGCACCTCCTCGCCGCGCCCGGCCCGGTGCCACGCGTCGATGAATCGGCGTCCCATGTCGTCGAGATCGTCCCCGACATGGATCTTGAGGTCGGTCATCACGTCCCTCCCCTGGCCCGTACGTCAGCCAGAAAATCCGCTACAAGCTGCTCGACCGTCGTGAACGCGTAGGGTTCCTGCCGTTCGCCGTAATGGCGGTGGTCACCCTTGCCGCGTTCGTTGTCGTAGCCCACGAGGCGCTGTCCGGGCTTGCCGAAATACAGTGAATATTTCAGGCCGTGGGTCGACGGCGGCACCGGCTCCGGCACCCGCCAGATCCGCATCTCAATGACATGCCCACTCGCCAGTTCCCGGCGTTCCGCGAACAGCGCCTCGGCTTTGCGTCGGTTCGCGCCTGTCATGCGCGGACTATGACACAGCACGTCATATGGCGTCAAACGTCCGCGGCTTCAAGCAGCCCCGTCACGGCCGGATGTAGGGCCAGCCCTTTTCCTGGAGTTCCATCAGGCGAACGACGCCGGCCGGGACCTCGGTGGCTTCGGCGACGAGGGGGATCTCCTTGCCTTCGGCCTTCTGCATGCCGGCGCGGGTGTTGCCGCAGGCGACGAAGGCGACGTTCGGCATGCCCTGGCGGAACGACTTCAGGCGGTCCTTCACCGGCGAGGTGTCGTCGCGCAGCATGTGCAGGCCGGGGCCGTAGGCGACGATCTCGATCTCCACCTGCTCGCCCTTGCCCGTGTAGTAGCCGGTCGCGTTGGCGGCGTTGTTGAGCGCCAGGTTCATCGCCTGGGGATCGTTGACGTTCACCTGGATCGCCAGGTGGTGGACGCCCTTGTGCTCGTGCATGGCGGACGCCGCCGAAGCGCCCCCCGCCACCAGCAGGGCCGACAGAAGAAGCGCGCGCAATGGCCTGGTCATGACGTCCTCCCGGGTGGATTCCGTTGGTTCCTTCGTGATTTCCCATGAAGGTGCGCTTTCCCGCGACCGCCGGCAACCCGCTGGCCGGCCGGGCGCGGGGGAGCCAGGGCATATTGACGCGGAAGACCGCCGGACTCTTTCAAAATCAAGGAGTCACGTCCTCATACGATTATATGGGCTCGGCTTTGTCATGGCCCGGCGTGCCGGATTTGCTTAACATCGGGGATGCGAACCCGTATCGTTTGGGTAAGCGACACCACTTAGGGTTTATGCGCTTCGGCGGCGGCGGTGCGGCCATGCCGCGGGCGGTGCCATCATGACAATGACCGCGAAGATAACGGGGACCGCGAAGATAACGGGCACGGTCCGGCCTTTCCTGCGATGCCTGCAGGCGGCGGCGGCGGCGGCCGTGCTCGCCGGGCCGGCATCGGCGGGCGAGGCGCTGGTGGTCGCCGTCAACCGCGACGACCCACCCTTCGGCTACATAGATCCGACGGGCGAGCCGACCGGCTTCAGCGTCGAGTTCGCCCGCGCCCTGTGCGCCGTCATGGCGGCGGCCTGCCGGCTGGAGCCGACGCGCTTCCAGGACGTGCTGTCCGGCGTGGTGTCCGGCAAGTTCGACTTCGCGGTCGCCAACGTGCTGCGCACGCCCGAGCGCGAGGCGCAGGTCGACTTCTCCGACCATTACTTCCGCTCCTCCTCCTGCTTCATCGGGCGGCCGGGCATGGTGGCCGGCACCGCGCCCGACGACCTCGCCGGCCGGGTCATCGGCGTGACCGCCGGTTCCGTGCAGGAACGCTGGCTGCGCGCGGCCTACAGCGGATCGGTCATCAAGGTGCTGCCGTCGGTGTCGGAAGCGACGGCGGCGCTGCTGGACGGCACCGCCGACCTGATGCTGGCGCCGACCATGTCCAGCTTCGAGTTCCTCATCTCCCCCGAGGGCGGCACCTTCGAGATCATCGGCGAGCCGTTCCACGACCAGGGCCTGGGCGGCGAGGTGGCGATCCCCCTCGCCAAGGGCCGCGACGACCTGCGCAAACGCCTGAACGCCGCCATCGCCGTGATGCAGCGCGACGGCATCCTGGACCGCGTCGTGCTGCGCTACTTCCCCTTCCGTGTGCGCTGAGGGCAAAACCGGATGACCAGCTTGCCCCGCCGTCTCCTGCCCGGCCTCCTTCCCCTGGCCCTGGCCGCCCTGCTGGCGTTCGCCATGCCCCGCGCCTGGGCGCAGGACGCCTTCACCGTGGCCGTCAACGACAACGACCGGCCGTTCGGCTACACCGACGAGCGCGGCGAGCTGACCGGCTTCAACGTCGACATCGCCCGCGCGCTGTGCCGCGCGCTGGCGGCGGAATGCCGGCTGGTGCCGACGCGCTTCCCGGACTTCGTGCCCGGCGTGGCGGACGGGCGGTTCGACTTCGCCGTCGCCAACCTGTTGCGCACGCCCGAGCGCGAGCGGGTGGTGGACTTCACCGGCCGGCTCTGGCGCTCCTCCTCCAGCTTCATGGGCCGGCCGGGGGCGGTGCCCGACCTGAAGCCCGCCTCGCTGGCCGGCAAGACCATCGGCGTGCAGAAGGGCGGCGTGCAGGAACGCTGGGTGAAGGAGACGCTGGGCGCCCAGGCGACGGTGAAGACCTTCGACACCATCGCCGAGCGCAACGCGGCCCTGCTGGACGGCAGCGTCGACCTGGCGCTGGGCTCGACCGTCGGCAACTTCGTTTTCCTGAACTCGCCGGACGGCGCGTGGTTCGAGATCATCGGCGACCCGGTGTTCGACCAGGGCCTGGGCGGCGACGTGGCGATTCCCGTGGCCAAGGGCCGCGAGGCGCTGCACCAGCGGCTGAACGCCGCGTTGGCGGCCATCCTCACCGATGGCACGTTCAGCCAGATCAACGTCAAATACTTCCCGATCAGCGTGTACTGATGAGCGACGCGACAGCAGCCCCTCCGGGCGCAGATTCCAACGGTGTCCCCGGCGGCCCGCCCAACCGGCCGGGCCTGCCGTTGCGCCGGCTGCTGGTGATCGGCGCCGCCGTGCTGGCGGCGGTGTCGGCCGCCGTGTTCGCCGTGATCATCATCACGCAGTCCCGCATCTCCGAGGTGGCGCTGAACACCCGCGACCACCTGCTGCCGCAGATCCTGGCGCAGCACGACACCTCGCGCAACGTCGAGCGGCTGCTGTTCTTCGGCGAGATGGTGCTGAACGCGCGCACCACGGTGAAACGGCGCGAGGGGCGGCTGTCGGCCCAAGTGCTGGCCTACGATCCCAGCTTCCGCTTCGACCCGGAGGTGGAGGCCCGCGTCAAGGAGACCTACCACACCATCGTGGCGCTGGCCGAACAGCGCGAGCGGCGCGATGCGCTGGCGCTCCAGGTGCTGCGCCAGCAACTGGAGGCGGAGGACGCGCTGATCGCCGCCGCCGCCGCCAGCGGCGACCCCGCGGCGGGACGCGACCTGCACCGCCTGCTGTTGGAAGTCGCCCATGCGGCGGACGAGCCGGCGCTGCGCCCGCTGGCCGACCGCTTCCTGGCGCTGGCCGCCGCCCGGCCGGAGCCGGCGGCCGGCACGTTGCGGCGCGTGGTCGAGCTGAAGCGCGAGGTGTTCGCCATCGACCGTTCCATCGCCACCACCTGGGACACGGCGGTGCAGCGCCTGAAGCAGATCACCGACGCGCTGTCGGTGCGCGCCGCCGTGCAGACCGGCTACCGCTTCACCGAGATCGTCAAGCAGGCCAACCGCGCCGACCGGGTGGCGGTCGCCGGTCTGGCCGGGTTCGCGCTGCTGGTGTCGGCGCTGGTGCTGGTGGGTCACCGCTTCGTGCTGCGCCCGCTGACCGGCGCCACGCGCATCCTGGAGAACGCAGCGCAAGGCGGCGAGACCCCGCACCTGCCCAAGAGCCCGATCGCCGAGGTCACCTCCATCGTCGCGGCGGCCAAGTCGCTGACCGAATACACCCACGCGCTGGACGAGGAGCGGCGCAAGGTCGTCCAGGTGCGCCTGGAGGCGGCCGCCGCGCGCGAGAAGGAGCTGCGCGTCCTGGTCGCCCAGCGCACGCACGAGTTGGAGCAGGCCAAGGAGCGCGCCGAGTCGGCCAACCGGGCGAAGAGCGTGTTCCTGGCCAACATGAGCCACGAACTGCGCACGCCGCTGAACGCCGTGCTGGGCTTCTCCCGGCTGATGATGCACGACGCCAACCTGCGCCCGGAGCACCGCGAGCACCTGTCGATCATCAGCCGCAGCGGCGAGCACCTGCTGCAGCTGATCAACGACGTGCTGGACATGTCGAAGATCGAGGCCGGCCGCATGAAGCCGGAGCCGGTGAACTTCGACCTGAAGCGCATGGTGCTGGACGTCTCCAACATGCTGCGCGTGCGCGCCGAGGAGAAGGGGCTGCGCCTGATCTCCGAACTGGGGCCGGAGGTGCCGGCGCACGTGCGCGGCGACGCCGGCAAGCTGCGCCAGGTGCTGATCAACCTGCTGGGCAACGCCATCAAGTACACCGACGAGGGCGGCGTGGCGCTGCGCCTGGGCCTGGGAAGCGAGATCAAGGACGGCAAGGTGCATCTGGTGGGCGAGGTGGAGGACACCGGCGTCGGCATCCCCGCCGCCGACCTGAAGCGCATCTTCGAGCCGTTCGAGCAGGTCTCCTCCTTCGACCAGAACAAGGGCACCGGCCTGGGGCTGGCCATCACGCGGGAGTTCCTGGAGCTGATGGGCGGCACGCTGTCGGTGCAGAGCGAGCACGGCAAGGGTTCCGTCTTCCGGTTCGAGCTGCCGCTGGAACGGGTGGACGAGGCGACCGCCAACCCGGCGCGGATGCTGCCGCGCCGCGTGATCGGGCTGGTGCCGGGCCAGCCGGACTACCGGATCCTCATCGTCGAGGACAACCCGGAGAACCGCCTGCTGCTGCGCCGCCAGCTGGAGGGCGTGGGCTTCACCGTGCGCGACGCCGCCGACGGGGCGGAGGGTGTGCGGGTCTTCGCGGAGTGGCGGCCGCACTTCATCTGGATGGACCGCCGCATGCCGGTGATGGACGGGCTGGAGGCGACCCGCACGATTCGCGAGATGGACGGCGGGCGCGAGACCGCCATCGTCGCCATCACCGCCAGCGCCTTCACCGAGCAGGCGCAGGAACTGCGCGAGGGCGGCTGTGACGATTTCGTCCGCAAGCCCTACCGCGAGGAGGAGATCTTCGCGGCTCTCGAGCGCCACCTTGGGGTGAAATTCCGCTATGCCGAGCCGGACACGATGCCGGATCCGGCGACGGAAAAGGGCGAGCTGTCGGCCGACGCGCTGCGCCGCCTGCCGCCGGAACTCGTGGAAGAACTGCACCGGTGCGTGACCCAGCGCGCCGTTTCCGCCACCGGCAAGCTGGCCGACCGCGTGGCATTGCATGAACCGGCGCTGGCCAACGCCATTCGCGGCTTGCTGAGCCGCTTCGACTGGAAGACACTGGGCGCATTCCTGGGCGACAATCTCGCCGTGGATGCCGCGCAGCAGGGGGGCGCAGGCCAGTGAGCGAACGGATCCTCATCGTCGACGACATTCCCGACAACCTCTGGGTGCTCAACGAGATCCTGGGGCGGGAAGGGCACGACGTCCGCGCGGTGACCAGCGGCCACGAGGCGCTGGAGGTGGCCGCCCTGGCCCCGCCCGACCTGGTGCTGCTGGACATCCGCATGCCGGAGATGGACGGCTTCGAGACCTGCCGGCGGCTGAAGGAGCTGGCCGGCCTGGGCGACGTGCCGGTAATCTTCCTCAGCGCCTCCTCGGACATCAATGACAAGCTGAAGGCCTTCCAGGGCGGCGGCGTCGATTACATCGAGAAGCCGTTCCAGGAGGCGGAGGTTCTGGCGCGCGTGCGCAACCACCTGCGCCTGCGCCGGGTGCAGGTGGAACTGGCCGCCGCCCGCGACACGCTGGAGGACAAGGTCGCCGAGCGCACGCGCGAGCTGGCCGAGCGCGAGGCGGCGCTGGAATACCTCGCCTACCACGATTCGCTGACCGACCTGCCGAACCGCAAGAAGCTGCTGGCCGCCATGAACGCGCGGCTGGCGGACAAGATGCCGTTCGCGCTGCTGCTGCTCGACCTCGACCGCTTCAAGGAGATCAACGACGCGCTCGGCCACCCGGTGGGCGACGAGCTGCTGATCCAGATCGCCGAGCGGCTGCAAGCCGACGTGCCGGAGGAGGCCGGGCTGGTGGCGCGGCTGGGCGGCGACGAGTTCGCGATCGTGCTGAACCGCGTGACGCTGCGCGAGGCGGAGGTGCACGCCGGCCGCGTGCTGACCGCGCTGGACCAGCCGTTCAGCCTGGGCGGCCTGCGCGTGCGCGTCGGCGCCAGCGTGGGCATCGCCATGCACCCGCAGGACGGCGCCACCACGTCGGAACTGCTGGTGTGCGCCGACATCGCCATGTACGCGGCCAAGCGGCGGCTGGGCGGCTATTCCGCCTATTCGGCGGAGATCGGGCAGGTCAAGCCGACGCGGCTGGAACTGCTGCCGGAGTTCAACGAGGCGGTCGACCTGGGCCAGCTCGTCCTGCATTACCAGCCCAAGCAGCAGCTGGCGGACGGCACGGTGGCCGGGCTGGAGGCGCTGGTGCGCTGGAACCACCCGCAGCGTGGGCTGCTGATGCCCGGCGACTTCCTGCCGCTGGTGGAGATGAGCGACCTCGTCTGCAAGCTGACGGAATGGGTGATCGACGCGGCGGCCGCGCAGGCCGTCGCCTGGGACGCGGTGGGCATCCGCACGCCGATCGCCGTCAACCTGTCGGCCCGCAACCTGGTGGACGAGAGCCTGCCGGACTTCGTGCGCGCCGTCGTCGAGCGGCACGGCGTGCCGCGCGACCGGCTGGAGTTCGAGATCACCGAAACGGCGATGATGGTCGACCCCGACCGCGCGCTGCACACGCTGGAGCGCATCGCCGAGCTGGGCATGGGGCTGGCGATCGACGATTTCGGCACCGGCTATTCCTCCTTCGCCTTCGTGCGCCGCATGCCGCCGCTGACGGCCATCAAGATCGACCGCTCCTTCGTGGTGAAGATGCCGTCGAGCCGGCCCGACGCGGTGGTGGTGAAGTCCATGGTGTCGCTGGCCCGCGGCCTGGGCGTGGCGGCGGTGGCCGAAGGCGTGGAGGACGAGGCGACCATGGACGCGCTGCGCCGCTGCGGCTGCCATCAGGTGCAGGGCTACCACATCGCGCGCCCCATGGACGCCGCCCGCGCCGAAACCTGGCTGCGCCAGCAGCCCACCGCCGCCGCCACGCCGCTGGGCCGCGCGGGGTAGCGGAACCCCGCCCCTTCGCCATCGTTGACCAACGCCCGCGGGGACCAACGCCCGCGAAGACCAAAGCCCGTGGACTCGGGAGGCGTCGATGGCCGCAAGGATTGCGCGCACCCTGTTGCTGACCACCCTGATGCTGGTTGCCCTGCCGCTCACCGCCGGGCCGGCGCTGGCGCACGCTCCGGGCGGGGCCGGATGGGTGCCGGACGCGTGGTCGGCGGGGCCGCTGGCGCTGGGCGCCGCCCTCTACATGGCCGGGTGGCGGCGCTGGCAGGCGGGGCGGGCGGCCTTGTTCTGGGCCGGCTGGGGGTGCGCGGCGGTGGCCCTGCTCTCGCCGCTCTACGGCCTCGCCGAGGATTCCTTCGCCGCCCACATGGTGGAGCACGAGTTGCTGATCGCCGTGGCGGCCCCGCTGTTCGTGCTGGCGCGTCCCCTGGGCGTGCTGCTGGCGCCGCTGCCGTCCGGTGCGCGGCAGGCCGGACGCTGGGGCCGGCTGTGGGCGTGGGCGACGGCGCCGGTGACGGCAACGGCGCTGCACGCGGCGGCGCTGTGGCTGTGGCACCTGCCGGCGCTGTTCGACGCGGCGCTGGAGGGACGGGGCGTGCACGCGCTCCAGCACCTTTGCCTGTTCGGCACGGCGCTGCTGTTCTGGTGGGCGATGCTGGTGGGGCGCGGCGCCGGGGCGCGCGGCGTCGCCGTGCTGTGCCTGTTCGTCACCGGGCTGCACGGGGTGCTGCTGGGCGCGCTGCTGACGCTGGCGCGCGCACCGGTCTACGCCTATGGCGCCGCCGGCTTCGACGCGCTGGGCGACCAGCAGTTGGCGGGGCTCATCATGTGGGTGCCGGGGGCGATGGTGTACGTCGGCGCGGCGCTGGCGCTGCTGGCGCCGGTGCTGGCGCGGACGGACTGATGCGGAAAGGGCGAAGGCCGGCGGGGGATGCCCGCCGGCCGCATTGGAGCCCTTACTGGCTGGAGCCGCCGGAGCCACCGCCCGCGCCGCCGCCGCCGCCGCTGGCAGCACCACCGGTGTGGCCCGGAGTGCCGGCAGCACCGGTGCCGCCGACGCTCGGCCCGCCGCCCAGGCTGGTCGTGCCGGACGTGCTGCCCGAGCCGGAGCCGCTCAGGTTGCCGGTGCCGCCGGTCATGCCGGAGCCCGAACCGGACGACATGCCCGACGAGCCGCTGGTGCCCGCGCAGCGCGGGTCGGTGCTGTTCGCCACGCAGTTGAGCGGGACGTTGCTGGTGGTGCCGGCGGAGGAGCTGCCGCTCTTGCCCGACGTGGCGGACGACTGGCCGCCGTCGGCCGCGCCACCGGTGCCACCCGCGCCGCCGCCGGTCTGCGCCATGGCTGAACCGGCGATCAGGGCCAGCGCCGACACGGCGCCGATCATCCAACGATGCATGGTGTCGTTCCCTTTGCAGTGAACAGTGAAGCCCCCCTTCGGGGCGCCTTACCGCAAGAGAACAGTCGGCAGCCGAACCCATTGCGCGGGAAACGGCGATGCTCAAGGATTACTCCGCTGCGAGGCTCCGGCGTTCGAGTTCCGCTTCCAGGTCGCGCACGCGGGCCTGAAGCGCGTCGGCGCGCGCCTTCTCGTGCAGGGCCAGCTTCGCCACCAGGGCCATGGCGTCCCATTCGCGCGCGCGGGGGCCGCGCGCCTCGGTGCGGACGGTGGCGCGGGCGACGCCTTCGGGCAGGCCGGCGCGGGCGATGGCCTCGGCCAGCGTCAGCAACGCGACGGTGTCGTCCGGGCCGAAGCCGACGGTGATCACCAGCCGGTCCTGGCCTTCGCGCGCCACGCCGACGACACCGGGAAACGTGAACGGACCGCTCATCCTCAGCCTCCAGACGAAAGGGGCGTCCTTGGTAGCGGCACCGGCGCGCCCCTGTCAAACGGCCAAGAGTCACAGCCCCATCCATCGACCGACCCACGGACCGGCCGTCAGGAAAGGCTTTCTTTATCCTTTCCCCGGTAAAATCAGGACAAGAGCAAGAGCAATACACAGGCCCTAGCGATCATTCCGCGACATCGACACAGGCAGTAAACGGCACAGAAATACACAAACAAAAAGAAGAAATTTTATTTCCGCCGGATGTTCGATCCCGCGGATTCGGGAGGTCGGAGGGTCCCATGATCGTCGACAGCCTTCGCGTGCGGCTTCTCATCCCGCTTCTGGTCGTCGCCTTGCCGGTGACGCTCAGCTGGGGGGTCCAGATCCTGTCGGACTACCGGAACACGCAGCAGCATCTGGCGCAGGAGGTGCGGAACCTCGCCGACCTCGCGGTGCAGGTGGAGCGCCAGCAGATCGACGCCGCCAACCGCTTCATGAAGGCGCTGGCCGAGACGGCGGAGTTCCGCGCCCTGTCGCCGGAATGCCAGGCGATCCTCGACTATCAGGCGATGGGCACCGACAGCTACACAGTCGTCGGGCTGATGGACACCAAAGGCGCGATCATCTGCCGGACCGGCGCCGCCCCCCGCATCGGCAGCACCATCACCGACCCGTGGGTGCGCGAGGCGCTGCGCACGCCGGGGCTGGCGACGCAGGGATACCGGCTGGGCCCCGTCTCCGGCCGGCCGGCGCGGCCCATGGGGTACGTCATGGCGGACAACGCCGGACGGCCGACCGGCGCCGTCTTCGTCGGGCTGAACCTGCGCTGGCTGGCCGACCTGAACCCCGGCCAGCACCTGCCCCAGGGATCGCACGTCACGGTGTTCGACGAGGCGGGCACGATCCTCGGCCGCTATCCGGACGACGATTACGTCGGCAAGACGCTGCCGGACGCCACCTTCGTGCGCATGGCCGCCAGCGGGCCGGAGAACGTGCTGGAATCCGGCCCCGGCCTGGACGGCGCCACCCGCCTCTACGCCATCGAACCGCTGTTCCCGGCGTCCGGCGCCGGCAGTGCCAAGGTCTTCGTCGGCGTCAGCGTGCCGGAGGCGACGCTGTACGCGGCACCGCGCGCCCAGATGGCGACGATGACGGCCACACTGCTGGGCACGCTGGCGCTGGCGCTGTGGCTGGCGTGGCGCGTCGCCACCCGGTCCGTGGAACAGCCGATCCGCGAGGCGGTGCAGATCGCCCGGCGCATCGGCCAGGGCGACCTGAAGGTCCGCACCGGCGTGCTCCAGGGCTCGCGCGAGATCCGTTCGCTGGGCCGGGCGCTGGGCCACATGGCGGCGTCCCTGCAGCGCCACCGCAACCAGCTGGAGGCGGCGCAGAAGCTGGCCGGCCTGGGCAGCTGGCGCTGGCCGATGCACGACGGCACGGCCGAGTGGTCGGACGAGATGTACGCCATCTTCGGCGTGTCGCGGCAGGACTTCGTGCCGACGCTGGAGGCCATCCTCGCCCACATCCACGCCGACGACCGCGGATACGTCGAGGCGCAGCTTCAGGACGCGCTGGCCACCGGGCGCACGCACCATTTCCAGGCCCGCATCCTGGTCGGCGACCGGGTCCGCCACTGCCGCTGCGTCGCCCAGAGCGACGCCGTGGCGGAGGGCAAGCCGCCACGCCTCGTCGGCGTGATCCACGACATCACCGAGCTGAAGGAGACCTACGACCAGCTCCGCCAGGCGCAGAAGATGGAGGCCATCGGGCGGCTGACCGGCGGCATCGCGCACGACTTCAACAACCTGCTCCAGGTCGTGCTGGCCAGCGCCGAGATGATGGCCGACGAGGAGATCCCGCTGTCCCCGCAGGACCAGCGCGCCATGGCGGCGACCGTCTGCCAGGCGGCCGAGCGCGGCGCCAACCTGACGCGCCGCCTGCTGTCCTTCTCGCGCCAGCAGGACATCGAGGCGGCGAGCGTGGACGTGAACGCGCTGGTCCGCGACATGAAGCGAATGCTGGAGCGCACGCTGGGCGAGGACATCGCCATCGAAACCGTGCTGGCCGACACCCCCTGGCCGGTGTGGGCGGACGGCGCGCAGCTGGAGGCGGCGATCCTCAACCTGGCGGTCAACGCGCGTGACGCCATGCCCGCCGGCGGACGGCTGGTGATCGAGACGGCCAACGTGGTGCTGGACGAGGACTACGCCGTGCGCGCCGGGGTGGCGGCCGGCGACTATGTGGCGGTGTCGGTCAGCGACACCGGCTGCGGCATGGCGCCCGAGGTGATGGCCCGCGTGTTCGAGCCGTTCTTCACCACCAAGGAGGTCGGCAAGGGCACCGGGCTGGGGCTGCCGATGGTCTACGGCTTCGTCCGGCGTTCGGGCGGGCACGTCAGGGTCTACAGCGACGTCGGCATCGGCACCACGGTGCGCCTGTACTTCCCGCGGCAGACGGCGGCGGAACGTTCCGACAGTCCGGCCGAAGGGGCCGAGGCGCCGCCGCGCGGCACCGAGACGGTCCTGGTGGTGGAGGACGACGATCTGGTGGCCGTCGTCACCTGCGAGCGGCTGCGCCACCTGGGCTATGGCGTTCTGCACGCGCGCAGCGGCCCGGAGGCCGTGGCGCTCCTGGAACAGGGGATGGCGATCGACGCGCTGATCACCGACATGGTGATGCCCGGCGGCATGTCCGGCGCCGACGTCATCCGGCGCTTCCGCGAGGTCCGGCCGGACCTGCCGGCCATCGCCACGTCGGGCTATGCCCTGGCCGCGGCCGTGCGCAACGGCAGCCTGCCACCGGGGACGGTGATGCTGGGCAAGCCGCACCGCCTCGCCGAACTCGCCAAGGCGGTGCGCGCCTGCCTGGACCAGCCGGTCCGGGCGCCGGCCGGCTGCGGCGTTTGAGCGGGAGGCCGCGATGATCGCCACCGGTCAATCCATTCTCGGCCATTCGGTCCCGGCTCATTCCATCCTCATCAAGGCCGCCGCCGTGCCCGTGCTGGTGATGGCGGGGCTGGGCCTTGCCCTGCTGCTGCTCCCGGCGGGGTTTCCGCCGGCGGTTCCGGTGGCGTTCGGCGCGGCGCTGGCGGTGGGCGGGGCGCTGGCGCTCGTGCGGCTGCTGCGTCCGGCGGCGGAACTGGCGGGCGCGGTCGAACGGCTGGCGGCAGGCGACACGGCGGGCGAGCTTCCCGGCACCGAGCGGCCGGACGAGTTCGGCCGGACGGCGCGCGCCGCCACCGCCTTCCGCGACGCCATCGCCGCGCGCCGGCGCGCGGAGGAGCGGTTGAACAGCTTGGCCGCCAACCTGCCCGGCCTCGTCTACCAGCGCATGCTGCACCCCGACGGCACAATCACCTATCCTTACTTCAGCGAGCGCCTGCGCGAGATCACCGGCCACGATCCGGCCGCCGTGCAGGCCGACCCCGGCCTCGTCAGCCGCATCATCCCCGCGGACTGGCGGGAAGCGATCGCCAAGGCCTTCGCCCGGTCGGCCCGGACGATGCAGACGCTGACCCTGGAATACGAGTACCTGAACGCGGCGGGCGAACGCCGCTGGGCCTACGGCGTGGCACGGCCGCGCCGGCTGCCGGACGGCACCGTGCTGTGGGACGCCCTCATGCTGGACGTCACCGAGCGCCGAGAACTGGAGCGCCGCAACGCCGAGATCGAGCGGCAATTGGCCGAGGCGCGGCGACTGCGCGCGGTCGGCACGCTGGCCGGCGGCATGGCGCACGAGATCAACAACGCCCTGCTGCCGATCTTCGGCAACGCCGAACTGGTGCTCGACGGCCTGCCGCCAGACAGCCCCGATCGCCCCTGCCTGTCCGACATCCTCGTCGCGGCGCAGCGCGTGCGCGCCCTGATCGACCGGCTGTCCGCGCTGGAGGGCGGCGAGACCACGGCGCAGGGCCGCGTGGCGTGGCCCGAACTGATCCGCGACGCCGTGGAGTCGCGGCGCGCCGGCCTTCCCGACGGCGTCGTCATCGACCTGCCCCCGACCACGGGCGGCGGGGTCGCCCGCGGCGACTCCGGACAGATGACGCAGGTGCTGTCCACGCTGCTCAACAACGCCGTGGAGGCGCTGGGGCCGGGCGGCGGGCGGATCGAGGTGGCGGTGACGGACGAGATCCTGCTGCAGCCCCCCGCCCCCGGCCTGCCGCCCGGCGCCTACACGCGCCTGCGGGTGCGCGATGCCGGGCACGGCATGGACACGGAGACGCGCCAGCGCGTGTTCGAACCCTTCTTCACCACCAAGGAGGTTGGCCTGGGACAGGGGCTGAGCCTGTCGACGGCCTACAGCATCGTCCGCGGACAGGGCGGGACGATCCTGGTGGACAGCGAACCCGGCAGGGGGACGACCATGGACGTCCTGCTGCCGACCGTTCTACAACCGGAACCGGTCCCGTCCGCCTGACACGGGCGGCGGGCAATGGACGCGCAACAATGGACGCGCAAGGGAGGTGCCCATGGCGAATATCCTGGTGGTCGACGACGACCACATGGTCCGGCAGGTGCTGCGGACCAGCCTCGAGCGCGCCGGGCACCACGTGGCGGTGGCCGGCAGCGGCACGGAGGCCCTGCGGCTGATGGAGAAGCAGGCCTTCGACGTGGTGGTGCTGGACGTCATCATGCCGGAAAAGGAGGGCATCGGCACGCTGATCGAGGCGCGCCAGAAGCACCCGCGCATGAAGACCATCATGATGTCCGGCGGCGGGCGCACGGGGCGCTTCGACTACCTGGAGATGGCCAAGCGCCTGGGGGCCGACCACACCCTCCAGAAACCCTTCCCGCACAAGAGCCTGCTGGACCTCGTCGACCGCTGCCTGGCCGACGCGGGGCAATAGGGGTTACCCCACCACCCAGCGCTCGGCGAACACCTCGGGCGGCTGCGGGCGGTCGAACAGGAAGCCCTGGCCGCAGTCGCAGCCGAAATCGCGCAGGCGGTCGCGCTGTTCGGCGGTCTCCACCCCTTCCGCCACCACGGCGAGGTCGAGTTCGTGGGCCAGCATGACGACGGCGCGCACGATCTTCTCGTGCGGGCGGCTGGTGGTCATGCGGGCGACGAACGACTTGTCGATCTTGACCTGCGCGATCGGGAACTGGTGCAGGTGGCTGAGCGAGGAGCAGCCGGTCCCGAAATCGTCCAGCGAGAACTGCACGCCCATCGCCACCAGCGCCTCCATGGCGCGGCGGGTCCGCGCCCCGTCGCCGAGCAGCGCGGTTTCAGTCAGTTCCAGTTTCAGCAGTTCGGGTGGCAGGCCGCTGTCCCGCAGCAGCCCGGCGACCACGGATTCCAGGTCGGCGCGCTCGAACTGCACGGCCGAGACGTTGACCGCGACCGGCACGGCAAGGCCGTGGCGCCGCACCCACCCGGCGAAGCGCCCTACCGCGGCCGACAGCACCTGTTCGCCCAGCGGCAGGATGAGGCCGGTGGTTTCGGCCAGCGGGATGAAGCGGTCGGGCGGCACCGGCGCGCCGTCCGGCCCGTCCCAGCGGACCAGCGCCTCGGCCCCGGTCATCCTGCCGCTGCGCAGGCAGACCTGCGGCTGGAAGTGCACAGCAAGGCCGCGGGCCTCGATGGCGGTGCGCAGGCCGCTTTCCATGAGGAGGGCGGCGCGCACCTCGTCCTCGCCCCCGCTGTAGCGGGCGACCTTGCCGGCACTGCGCAGGCGCACCCCGGCCATCGCCGCCCCGGCGTGGCGGAGCAGCGCTTCCGGCGACGCGCCGTCATGCGGAAACACGGCAAAGCCGATGCTGGCGCTGGGCGAAACGGCGACGCCGCCGTCCCCGACGGGCTTGGCGACGGCGTCGAGGATCCGGCGGGTGCGGGCGGCAACATCCTCCTCCTCGCCGACGCCGGCCAGCACGATGCCGAACTCGTCGCTGCCGATGCGCGCCAGCACGTCGTCGGGACCCAGCAGAGCGGACAGGCGGCGCGTGACTTCGGTGAGGACGCTATCGCCGAAGGAATGGCCGAGCGCCTCGTTGATCAGGCGGAAGCGGTCGATGTCGAGGTCGAGCAGCGCGAAACGCGTGCCCGCCGCCCGATGGCGGACGACCGCCTCGCGCAGCACGTGCTCGAACAGCGGGCGATTGTAGACGCCGGTCAGCTCGTCGAAGTAGGAGACCTGGAGCAGCCGCTCCTCGGTCGAAACCCTATCGGTCATGGTCGCGTGTCCTTGGCCCGGACATCGGACGGGTCGGTGTAGACGTGCGCGTAGGCGTCGCCCAGCTCGAACGGCTCGATCTCGCCCAGCCGTTCGGCGTCCGGCCCGATGATCTCGCCGCCGACGTATTCGAAGCCGTCGCAAACCGCCGCCGCCAGCAGGCTGAGCGTGCGCACGCCATGCACGTAGCAGCGCAGCCCGAAACGGTCGGCGCGCGCGCGGAAGATCTGCAGCTTGCGGATGATGTCGGCTTCCGGCAGGTCGAGATCGACGATATCGGTGCCGACGGCGTGGACGCCGATGCCGAGGAAGTCTTCGAACCGGGGGTAGTCGATGTCCACCCGCACCAGCACGGCGCGGCCGGAACCCTTCAGCGCGTTCACCGCCGCCGGCAGGTGCAGCGCCGTCATGCTGCCCGCCGGCTCGACCAGTTCCCACACCAGAAGGGAGCGCAGCGGCGGCGCGATGCTCCGGCACAGGCCCAGGAACTCCCGGCTGATCGGACCGCCGGCCAGGGTGGAATGGTGCACGGGGACGACAAGGACGCCCCGGCCCGTGCCCCGGCCCGCGCGCTGCCCCAGCGCGTCCAGCTCGGCCACCGCCTTCAGCGCCACGACGCGGTCGATCAATGCCACCAGCCGGCTGTCGGCGGTGTCGGGCAGCAGAGCGGTGCCGGCGACCAGCCGCGCCCCGGCGCGCATCGCCACCTGGCAGAGACGGGCGTTGATGACCTGCCGCGGCACGTGCCACAGCGGGCTGTGGAGGAACGCCAGTTCGGCGTTCTCCAGATCCTCCTCGGTCCGCGGCACGGCCACCAGCCCGGCGCCGGTGGCGGACAGGGCCGCCTCCGTCCGCTCGATCAGGCCGCGCAGCACCGCCAGCAGAGCGGCGCCGTTGCCGGGTGCGGCCGGGGACGCGGGGGTGTGCGGCAGCACCGTCCAGGCCGGATCCGCGCGCACCTCGTCGGCGGGTGCCCGCGGCATCGTGGCGGCCAGCGCGCGTTCGGCATCGCGCAACAGGTCGAGCAGCGTGGCCAGACGGTCGGGCGTGGGCGCGGCGGCGCTGCCGGCGCCCTTGGGTTGCCGGGCGGTCAATTCCAGTTCGACCTGCCGCAGCATGTCTTCGATGACGGGGGGCAGGCCACTTTTCGGGTTGTCCGGGCGGGCGGCGTCGCGGGCGCTGTACTGGTCCGCGTTGTCGAGGAGGGCATTGAGCGCGTCGGCCGTGTCGAAGCGGGTGATGTCCATGGTGCCGTCGACGCGCGTGGTGGCGCTGCACACGTCGATGGCGCTCATTGCGGCGTTCTGGCCGAACAGCTTGCCGGCGATCTCATCGGCGATCAGCGCACACTTCAGCCGCGCCTCGGCTTCCGACAGCCCATCGAAGACAATGACGTAGACCCCGTCCTCGCAACGCGAGAAGAAGTCGCGCGGCGACAGGCGGCGCGACAAGCTGAGGCGGATCAGCTGGTCGACCTTGTCGGCCAGCGCCGGCCAGCGCGGGCCGAAGCGCTCCGCCAGCTTGCCGAGGTTCAGCAGATGGACGCGGCCGCCGACGGCGGTGCCGCTGCGGGCCAGCACCTCGTGCAGCTTCTGCTGGAAGTCGGCCTTGGCCTGCGGGACCGGGACCGGTTCGGCGGAGCCGGGCGGCCTGGACGGTTTCGCCGATGGCGCGGCGGCGCGCTCGGGCTCGCCCGACAGGAGGGTGAGGAAGCGGTCGAACAGCGTCATGCCGGATGCTCCGCCGCCAGGGGAGAGGCGTGGAACGCCTTCTGGTCGTCGATCACCATGTGCGGGATGAGCCGCGTCTCGACCCAATGTTCCAGCGTGTCGGGAATGCCGTCGAGGAAGCCCAGCATCTCCTCCTCCCGCAGCGCCGCCAACTCCTGCGCGAGTTTTTCGTGCTGGTGCCGGTGCTCCACCAGGAGAAGAGAGCCGATGGCGGCGAAGTATCGGTCCTCATCGTCAAAATGCTTCGTTGTGTAGAGGCCAAGCGCGTCGAACGCCTGCCCGATCACCGCCTCGCCCTTTCCCATCTTGACGGCATCGTACAGGAGATTCGCCAGCACGAGGAGCTGCCGGTGCTGACCGTCGATGGTGTGGTCGCCGACTTCGTACTCCGGCTTCCATGCGAATCGTGCCGAGCCCATGGCGGCGCCCTCCCGGTACCTACACGAGTATTCATGTGGTTCATACAGGATAGCAGGCTAAGATGAGCGAGTGGTTAAGACTCATTCACAATCATACAGAGCACAGCGCTCAGTGCCGCGCAACTTAACCGGGATCATGCGCACAGCAAAAAGCCCGCCTTTTGGAGGCGGGCTTTTTGGTGTTTGGTTGCGGGGGCAGGATTTGAACCTGCGACCTTCAGGTTATGAGCCTGACGAGCTACCGGGCTGCTCCACCCCGCGGCAAGGCGGTTGCGTGTTGGGGGGGAGGTCTGTGAGGAGGGTTTGTTTCTCGATCGGGGGCATGCGCGTCTGGAAGACCTGGCGGCGACCTACTCTCCCACGCCTTGAGACGCAGTACCATGGGCGCTGAAGGATTTCACGGCCGAGTTCGGGATGGGATCGGGTGTTGGGGCCTTCGCCATGACCACCAGGTCATCCAGGCGCGCACGCGGCCGATCGAGGTGTGAAAGCGAC